>JACDJC010000306.1_pt1 | contig 61489 bp, 57 predicted proteins | sample 7454191 | NCBI WGS metagenome assembly JACDJC01 (sample SAMN14253291, study PRJNA609438) | sludge metagenome | isolation source: sludge after 25d culture with pyrite and EDTA | collected 2018-12-20 | reverse complement strand
ATGATGCGCAAGCAGCAGGTCGTCTTTGCAACTGCGAAAGCGCCCTCGCTCAAACGGCAATTCGCCGAACTCGTAGCATAACTGCGTCCAGCGATAAGCCGGTCTCCGTCACAACCGAATTTTGCAACAGAACCGGAATTATTTGGTTGTCCGCATCATGAAAAAGACGATATCGAGCGGCAAAGCAATTACCAGCGGCTTTTTCTGCAGGAATTATCGCGGTTGCCTCAAAGGGCGGGGTACGGAGTATGCAGGGTTTCGACACTAACCTGTTTTTATATCTGAATGCGGGTGCGACTCCCAACGCGGTTGTGGCCGGATTTGCGATCTTAATCACCAGATATCTACAATTTTTGATCCCGGTCTATCTGATAGCGCTGTGGCTGGGCAACACGAACAAATCCCGTCAGACCGTGATCACCATCGCGCTGGCACTGCTTATTGCTGTCACACTGAGCTATTTGATTGGGCTGGTCTGGTTCCGACCGCGTCCTTTCATGGTCGGTCTGGGCCATGCTCTGGTTGCCCACCGTCCCAACTCGTCCTTTCCAAGCAATCATGGTATTGTTTTCGTCTGCTGCGCGGCCGTTCTGTTCATGGTCGGGCGCAGGGCTGCGGCCTGGGTGGCCGTGGGGTGCGGCATTATCATCGCATGGTCACGGATCTATATTGGCGTCCACTATCCGCTCGACATGGTCGGCTCGGTTATCGTGGCGGTCGTGTCCGCCAGGATATCGCTTTTATGTGTGAACCGAGGTTGTGAAATGCTTCATATATTGCCGAAGAACGCTGAGCATCGGTAACTAAAGCGGCTCCGGCGCTATGAAACCGCATCTATCTGAACCGGACGGATACAGACGGGTGCCGCGCCTCACTTTACTCCAGCGGTAATCGGCACCGGGACGAATAACAGGTATTTGCGATCCTCGGATATTGGTTTGATCGTGTCCCCGAATTGTCTGACAAAGGCGTCATACTGATCCTTGCCTACTAGAACCCCGTCGCCCGGTTTGAGCCAGGTTGCCAGGTCCGTCGGCGTCTTCAGTCGTGCTATTTTGCCTTGCGTATAGAATTCAGCAGAAAAGCTGCGTGCATCCAGAATGGCAAGACGGCCAGGCCCCGGATAGTCAGCTATCAGTTGCGCTTCCGTAGGCATGAACGAACGATCCAGTCCAAGGAATGAGGCAACTGTTAAGCTTGCAAAGATCAGAAGCACTTCGGCGAGACCAAGCTTGAGCCACCCCGCACCAGAAGAGCTTGTCCGGGTCCACGCGATAACGGCAAGCAGCGCTGCAGCAGGTATGCCCGGCAGCACATAGGCAAGAAGGATGTTCGCGGCCAGGGTAAAGAATACCAACGGTGTCAGGGCGAACAAAAGCAGATAGAGATGAATGCCGTTGCCATCCGGCGTATAGGTCTTTCGCAGCCGCCACAAAAGAATGGGCAGCAGGGGGCTCCATGGCAGTGCTGCGACGACCCAGAACAGCCAGATTGATCCTCTGGCGTGTTCACGGCCTGCACCATAGAGATCGCCTGTCCAGCCGGGTTGCAGGAAACGCTGGATATGCTCACCGATCAGGAAATAGTGAAGAAACCCGGGTGTGGCTATTTCTGCTGCGACATACCACGGTATGACCAGTACTGCGCATAACAGGACGCCACCGATCCACGGCAGACGCGCAATATCCTTCCAGTTGCCGCGCCAAAACATCCAGACTGTGATCGGTGTCATGGACAGAACGACTGCGACGGGGCCCTTGGCGAGCAGCCCGATGGCCAGTCCCAGAAAGAAAAGCCAGCCCCAGCGACGACTTCCTGCCAGACCGTTGTAAAATCCGGCCATGCAGGCGGTGACGCCGAGCGTCAGAACCATATCGGTCTGGACAAACGCAGCAGAGACAAAGAACAGGCCGGAACTTGCTGCAACCAATACGGCAATTGCGGCTGTGCTGCGATCGGTGAGCGTGCAAGCCCATCGCCAAAGGATGAGCAATGTTGCCATGGTTGCCAGTAATATTCCCAATCGCGCAGCAAAAGGAGTTGCACCAAAGACGGCGATCCCTGCCGCCGACAACCATGTGTGCAGTGGCGGTTTGGCCCAGAAGGGCACACCGTAATCAAATTGCGGCGTAATCCAGTTGCCAGTCTCGACCATCTTGCGTGCGATTTCGGCATATCGTGCTTCGGTTGGGTCTGTTAGAGGAACCCAGATCATGGCCAGAAGCCGTATAAAAAGCAGCAGAAACAGGGCCCAGAGAATAGAACGGCTCTTTGTCATTTTATCTGACTTTCCATCAGGATTCGGGCTTCGATGGTACGGCTGCGGGAAGCGTGTCCGGCACATTGTACCTGATCTGTATCGTCACCGGGATGAAGCATGATCAGACAGTCGGGTTTCGCTTGGAAGAGGAGGCGGGGCAGCCATCGTTGCACGCTGGAAGGATCATTGAGGCGGAGAAAGCCCGAGAAATCGCGATTGGTTTTCAGTCCTGCTTTGGTAAAGGCGGATCGTGCTCTTGCCGCAAGCGCCATGATGACCACTACCTTGACGCCACCTGCACGAACATTGAGCCATCGCCCGGACCATGTGGCAGGTAAAGGCGCGCGGATCCATGTTTCTGCCTTGTAGGGGAGGCGCGTCACAAGGGGTACTATTGCCGGAAAGCAATGACAGTGCTGATGACCGTCGTAATAGTCGGGCAGACTGCCGAAGAGGTCGACGAATGCACCAACCTGCCGCGACAGGGATGTGTCGATTTCGTCCAGCGTCCGCTCGTTCAGCCAGGGTCGCATGAGATTAGCCAGTGACCAGATGGGGCCGCTTCCCGGAATTGCCTGGGTGAGATTCAGGTGCAGCCCAACTTTTGCACCGCCAGTCCGCAGTGTTCGCAAAAGAGCGATATCTTCAGGTTTCATTGCATCGCCTGTCATGACTGACGTGCCGTCCAGCTTTCCGGCTTCGAGGAGCGACAGGATCACTCGGTCATGCCCGCATCCCAGACCGAAATCATCCGCGATCCGCATTGCCGTTTTCCTTGCGGCTGATGTCTTCAGCCAGAATGTAAGTCGGACGTTTCTTGGCTTCCAATACGGATTTACCGATATATTCGCCAAGGAGCCCTAGAAACATCAGCTGCACGCCGCCAAAGAAAGTGATCAGGACCAGGATCGAAACGACGCCGACTGGAACCGTTGGGAACAGGAAATGCTGGGCAACGATATAGCTGCCGTATATTAGACTGATCGCGGCAATGACTGTACCGCCCAGAGCCATCAGGCGCAGAGGTGTCGTTGAGAAACTGGTAATTGCGCCAAGCGACATCAACAACAACCGGAGGGGGTTGTAGTTGCTTGCACCTCTTACTCGCGGGGGCGGGTCAAGAGGGATTCCGGTCTGACGAAACCCCACCCAGCCGTAGAGACCTTTCATGAAGCGGTCAGTTTCGGGCAAACTGCGCAGGGCGTTCATAAAGGGCCGATTGATCAGCCGGAAATCTCCAGCGCCTGGCGGTATCTTATATGGAAGGTCTCGATTGATGACCCAAAAGAACATACGCGACAGCGCAGCCTTCATAGGTCCTTCCGAAGCGCGACGATTGGCCTTGTAGGCATAGACGCTGTCGACGCCTTCCGTTTGCCAGATGCGCACGAAATCGGCGATCATTTCAGGAGGGTGCTGCAGGTCGGCATCCATTAATACTGCTGCGTCCGCGTCAAGTGCTGCATCTATCCCGGCAGAAAGTGCTGCTTCCTTGCCAAAATTACGCGAGAAGCGGAGCAACCGTGCTGTACGGCCTCCAAAGTTGTGTGCTTTCAACAGAGTAAAACTGTCATCGCTGCTACCGTCGTCGATAAAAATGAATTCGATGGTGAGTCCAAACTCGGTAGCCATTCTGTCAGCAATTACGTCAAGTCTGGCGAGCAAATCCGCTAAACCTTCCGCCTCATTATAGACGGGAATGATAATGCAGAGGGCCTTGGCGCTCATGACGACTTCTTTGCGAAAATGATAACAGTTGAAATCATAAAATTAATAATTGAGACAAAAGCAAGCGCAATGAATAACGCAGCCGCGAGTGGTAAGCCAGTGTACAGGCACCCCTGCAAGACAATCGCTCGCAAGAAGAAGATCAGGCAGGTCCAGCCCATAAAGAGGATGTAGCGCCGAAACAGGTTTCCGGTTGTGCCTCGGTACGTGATGCGGACGTGGAAGAAAAACACCGTCGATCCGCTGATAATCATGGCAATTGCCAACGCGACAGCTGGATGTAAATCCAGATAATGGCTTGAAAAAAGGGTCACGATATAATCGATGATAGCCCCAATTGCGGAGCCACTGGCAAAAAGAGGAAAGCGTTTCAGCATCTTGCAAGCCGATTTTATCTTCAATGCCGTTGTTCTTACCGAAAAGCCATTAAAGTTTTCTGTGCATGATTGAAAGAAATCTGGATAGCAGGCCCAACATTTGTCAACCGATCTGCATCGCATCTCGGATGAGTAGAACGAAGTGGGGGGGCTGTTGCAAATTTTTTGTCAAGGATGTGGATTATAGTATCATGGCTTTTAAGAGTTGAGAATTATTTGATGTTTAAGGGCCGCCATTTCGATAAATCCGTTATCCTTTTATGTGTGCAATGGTATCAGGCTGATAATCTGAGCCTGCGCGATCTGAAGGAGAAGATGGCCGAGCGCGGCATCTCGCTGGATCATTCCACTGTGCATCGCTGGGTTTTGCATTTCAGCCCCAAGCTGCTTGACCGCTTCAATGGGAGAAAACGCGATGTCACGCGGAAATGGAACCTCGACGAGACTTATGTAAAGGTCAAAGGCGCGTGGTTTTATCTGTATCGCGCCATCGACGACTATGGCGATACGGTCGAGTTCTACTTCACCGCAAACCGCGATCTCCAGGCTGCGAAGCGCTTTCTGCGCAAGGCCTTGGCTCGCCATGGCAAGCCGGAGCGGATCACCATTGACGGCAGTCGGACCAACCGCATGGCCATCATGCAGTGCGATGCGGAGAACCGGTTGCGGCGGGCCGGAGGGCCCATCGCTATCCGATCCAGAAAATACATGAACAATGCCATCGAGCAGGATCACCGCCGTGTCAAGCGCCGGATCCGGTCGATGCTCGGCTTCAAGTCCGAAGCAGCAGCCCGGACCACGCTTGCCGGTATCGAACTGGTCCACATGATGCGCAAGCAGCAGGGCGTCTTTGCAACTGCGAAAGCGCCCTCGCTCAAACGGCAATTCGCCGAACTCGTAGCATAACTGCGTCCAGCGATAAGCCGGTCTCCGTCACAACCGAATTTTGCAACAGAACCCTATTAGTCATTTTGTTTTGACGGGTATTTTTGCGGTTCCATTGCCAAAATTGGTTTGGCCTGAAACCCGGCTTCACTTTGGACCATGCCACCATCGTCGGCATCCCTTTTTTCCTGTGGCTCCGTGCTTTCGATCATCGCGATGTCGCCATCATAGGCCTCAGAGACAGCCTCGTGGAACGCCACGAGGTTTGCTCGGCAAAGTGGTGCGATAATCGACAATTCCCGTTGTGTGAGTTCATAGCGGCGACGTGACATCAAGCCTCCCAAATCCGAGGCCTTTGAATCACCAATCTATTCAAATAGTGAGCCTATTTATGAGTGCACGGCCTAAGGCAGAAACCACGATGGATCGTTTCCAAGGAAGTATTGGCAACCGGCTTCGCACGCGCATAGCCGACAACCAGAAGGTGGAAGCCGCGGCGAAATCCACGACTTTTTTCTCTCTGTGCATGGTGACAAGCCCGGCGTGGAAGTTTTGCTTCGGCGCAGCTATGGTGCGGCAGCAAAGCGATGGAGAAAACCGTTGAAGATTTTTATTTTCGGCAGTGTGAATGTGGATGTCAGCGCCCGGATGGCCGCGCTGCCGCGTCCGGGGCAGACCGTGAATGCATCGGGCTACGGGATTGGCCTCGGCGGCAAGGGTGCCAATCAGGCGGTTGCGGTCGCCAAGCTGGGCGGTGACATTCGCTTCGTCGGAGCCGTCGGCAATGATGCCTTCGGTGAACTGGCCTTGAAGCAGATGCAGGAATTTGGCCTCAACACCGGAAGCGTGCGCATGATTGACGGCGTCGATACGGGCATCGCGATCATTCAGGTTGAGGAAGCGGGGCAGAACACGATTGCGGTCTGTGCTGGCGCCAATGCGCGCTGGTCGGCAGCCGACATCGATGCCTATGCCGCCGACATTGCCAGGGCGAAGATTACGCTGTTGCAGCGCGAAGTTCCCCATGAAGCCAATCTGGCCGTGGCAAAAGCAGCGCGTGCGGCAGGTGGCAGTGTTTTGCTTGATCCGGCGCCGGTCGGCGATGCAAGCCGCATGGCGGACCTGATTGCGCTCAGCGACATCATCTCTCCCAACGAGACTGAGGCTGCTGAAATTACCGGTATCGAGCCGACCGATCTTGCTTCGGCGGAAGCCGCCGCGCGCAATCTTCTGGAGCGCGGGCCGAAGACGGTCATCGTCAAGCTTGGGAGCCGTGGTGCATTGCTGGTGACGGCAGACGAGGTGAAACACTTCGCGCCGTTCAAGGTTCAGGTGGTGGATACGGTTGCCGCCGGTGACAGTTTCAACGGTGGTTTCGCGGTCGCTTTCTCGCAGGGCCAACCCTTGCATGATTGCGTGCGGTATGGTTCGGCAGCGGGCGCGATCGCGGTCACAAGAGCGGGCGCGGGGGCGGCTGCACCGACCGCCGAAGAAGTGGCGGCACTTCTGCAAATTAAGGCAGAATGAAAATCCGGGGCATTTTGCGCCAGTTTCGCTCATTTTGAGCAGAAATCTGCGCAAAAACCTCTTGTCAAACATGGCGAAGAAGCCGCGAGAATATGGTGCTCGCGGCTTTTTGGTGGCTATTTTGTGATTTAGAGCGTTGCGAGACGTTCGGTCAGCAGGCTGAAGAAGCCGTCTGCATCCACATCCTTGATGAAGAGCGCGTTCTTCGGACGGTCGGTCACTTCCCACCAGTCGACGACTGTTTCGCCGATCGTCAGTTCCGAATTGATCTCGATTTCCACATTGCATTCGCGTCCGGAATAGAGTTCCGGCTTGATAAGATAGGCGATGACGTTCGGGTCGTGCAGCGGACCGCCATCGGTGCCGTACTTGGCTTCGTCGTAGCGCTCGAAGAATTCCAGCCATGCGGCGACCACTTCGCCAACATGGGTGCCGATGCCGCGAATGGCGGCGATGCGCTTTTCGGTGGTCAGCACCTTGTGCGTTACGTCGAGCGGCATCATGGTGATCCTGATGCCGGATTTGAACACGACCGCAGCGGCGTGCGGATCGACATAGATGTTGAATTCCGCCGACGGCGTGATGTTGCCGCCCTCGAAATAGCCGCCGCCCATCAGCACGATTTCCTTGACGCGCTCGGCAATCTTCGGCTCGCGGATCAGTGCGGATGCGATGTTGGTCAGCGGTCCGAGCGGGCAGAGCGTGACGGTGCCGGGCTCTTCCTTCATCAGCGTTTCGATGATGAAATCAACGCCATGCTGCGTCTGAAGCGGCATGGTCGGGGCGGGCAGGTCGTAACCGTCGAGACCGGTCTTGCCATGGACGTTTTCGGCCGTCACGAGCGGGCGCACCAGAGGACGAATGGAACCGGCGAATACTTTTGTGCCGGGCTTTTTCGCTACTTCGCAGACCGTGCGCGCGTTGATTTCGGTGCGCGCCAGCGGGCCGTTGCCAGCCACTGCGGTAATGCCGAGAATGTCGAGCTCCGGGCTTGCCAGGGCCAGAAGAATGGCGACGGCATCGTCCTGACCGGGATCGGTATCGATAATGATTTTACGGGCCATAATGGGGTCTTTCTGCAAATTAAACTGCGTTGCGCGCTGCACTGACCGTCTGGTCGACAAGCGCGTCGAAGGAGATTTTCGCCGGGCGGCGCATATAGGTGACGATGTCGTCGGCCAGCAGCGGCTTCGACCACCGTTCGGCGATGATGCCGGACCCGCGCTGGATGGCGATCATGCTGAGAATCTGCGCGGCATTGCAGTCGACGTCGTGGCCGATGCCGCAGACGATTTCGAGCGTGCGGTCGAAATCGCCTTCGCCGAACCACAGCGCAATCACCTGTGCGGCTGCGTTCGGATAGACGTGAATCCAGTTATATTCAGCATATTCCGTATCGCATTTCGCCCATGCGTCCTGCCAGTTGCCGGCAGAACGGCAGGCATCGAGTGCGAAGGCCAGAACCGCACCATATTCGGTTTCGGCCGAAAAAAGTGCTGCCGTCGAGACCAGCAATTCGCGTGTGTCGCTGACAGCAAAGGCGCGCGCTGCCATGACAGCATTGAAGACTTCGCCCAAAATGCCGTTTCCGGCATGGGAGATTTCCGCGTCCATCCATGCGAGGCGGGCAGCTTCGCGGGCGCGCCCCGGCACGACCATACCGCAGATTGTGCCGCGCATTTGTGCACCGATCCATTCATCAAACGGATTGTCGGACGTGCCGGTTTCAGGCGCGGTGAGGCCGCGCCGCATATTCGAAAGCGCGATTGCCTCTGCCGACCAGCCAAGCGGGATCAGCGAGGTCCAGCGCTCCGCAATGTCCGCGCTGGTCACAGCAGAACCCTTGTCGCCAAAGGCTTCGAGAAATGCGATCTCGAAGGTGATGTCGTCATTATAGGTGTTGGGCTCGCGCACATAATCGCGGATCGGTCCGAAGACATCGGCGATGTTTTCCGCCGTATAGCCTTCGAGCGCCGTACCAGCCGCAGCGCCCACGAGCTGCGCCATCCAGGCGGCAGCGGTGCGGTCGCGGAAATCATCGGACTGGACGGCAAAGAGCACATCGTCAGGCCATTGAACGGCGGCGTCGAATTCGTCCCACGATCCGTAACGCACAGTTTTTTGCGACAGATGGTTCGGATCGGGTTGTGCCGCGCGCATCAGGACACGCAGGCGCATGTCGATGCGATACAGTGTTTCAAAGTCACCGCGCTCAAGTGCGGTCAGCCCGTCGCGAAGAAGTTCCTCATAAGGGGCAAGAACGAAGCCCTTGTTTTCCAGCGATTGCAGCGCACCGGCCATCAGGCATTCGGGTGCTGCCGATCCCGGCACATTGCTTTTCCAGAACATGGCCATGAGATCGTCCTGCGCCTTCATGACGGCGCTTGCATCCCAGGTCTGTTCTTCCGCTGTGCGCACCACCGGTTTCGTGTCGCGCAGCAGATCGCGGGTCAATTCCCAAGCTTTCATTTCATGCTCATTTCAAGATTCTGGTCAAGATTCTGGTCAAATTTCGGATATGCATTTCAGGAGTTTTTCAGTTGCTTTGCGCGCCGCTGACGGCGCGCCGCGTGGATCGTCAGTACGACGACCGGGACGAGATAAGGGATCATCTGCATCAGTTCGAACGGCAATCCGAGGCTCTGAAGCGTGATGGCGAAAGACTCCGCCGCCGCAAGAACCAGGCTCGCCACAAGCGTGCCCCATGCTGTGCCCTGTCCCATGACTTCCGCCGCAATGGCGATGAAACCGCGACCTGCAGTCATGTTCTGGGCGAACCAGGTAACATAGCCGAGCGACAGATAGGCACCGGCAGCACCGCCGAAGAGACCGGACAGGACAAGCGCCATCATCTGCACCCGGCCCGTATGGATACCGGCAGCACGCGCCGATTTGGGATCAACGCCGGTGGCGCGCAGATGCAGGCCGAAGCGCGTACGCATCATCAGAAGGCTGACTGCCGGGACGGCGAGAAGGGCTGCAAAGGTCAATATGTGAATATTGCCGATAAAGGGGACGGGAAGGCTTGGCAGAGCGCCGCTTTTCAACGCGCCCGACATCCCCTTGTCGCCCGTTGCAAGGAAAAGCCCGAGCGTCGTTGCTGCCGCAGCGGCGATGTTGAGCGCAATGCCGGTCATGATGAGATCAGTGCCCAGCCGGTTGACCGAAAGCGACATCAGCCAGCCGAGAGCTGCACCTGTGATGAGCGCGGCCAGCAGCCCGACAGCCGGACTTCCGGTGGCGGCGCTCGCCAGAACGGCAATGAGTGCTGCCGACAGCATCATGCCTTCCATGCCGATGTTGAGGACGCCTGCGCGGTCGGAAATCATCACGCCGAGTGCTGCCAGCAACAATGGCGTTGCCACGCGCAGGATGGTGCCGATGAAGGATGGATCTAGGATTTGTGCGAGAACCATGCTCATGGTTGTACTCCGGCCTGCACTACCGCTTGTTCTCCTTCGCGATTGCGAAGGTTGCGGATCAGCCGCAATACGGTCGGATGATTGTGAATGACGCTTGCCGTCGCACCCACCATGATGGCGGCGGTCACAAGCCCCACCACTTCGGTCGGGATGTTCATGTTGCGGGCCAGAAGATCGCCGCCGATCTGCACGAAGCCAAGGAAGAGAGCCGAGGGAATAAGCAGGAACGGATTTTCGCGCGCCAGGATGGCGACGACGAGGCCGGTCCAGCCATAGCCGGGCAGATCGAGCCAGGCAAAGCGGGCATGAAGGCCGAGCACTTCCAGCGCACCGGCCATGCCTGCCACCAGTCCACCGACAATCTGCGCACGCATGATGATGCGTTTCAGCGGCAGGCCGAGATGATTGGCAAAGCCCGGACTGGAACCTGCGATACGGATATTGAGACCAGACCGCGTCCAGTAAAGCCAGATGCCGCCAGCGATACAGGCCAGAATGGCGATGATCGAACCGCTGTTGAGACGCGTGCCGGCCAACAGCCGGTCAAGCTTCGCATCTGGCGGAATCTTGAGCGACATCATCCCGCCCGCAGCCGGGTCACGGATGACATAGTTGAGGACGAACAGGCCGAGAAACAGGAAGGCATAGTTCAGGACGAGCGACGTCACCATTTCCGATGCGCCGAAACGCAGCCGCAGCGCTGCCGGGATGGTGCAGGCGAAACTGCCCGCAACCGCGCCGCAGAGGATCGCTACCGGCAGCGAAAACCAACCGAGCGAAGGGAGCAGGACAGCACCTGCCACAGCGCCGAGCGCGCCGAGGAAGAAGCCGCTTTCCGCGCCCAGATTGAACAGGCCGGAGCGGAACATGATGGTGATCGCAAGGCCGGTCAGCATGATGGGCGTTGCCGCTTCCACCACATTGCCCATATGGCGAATGCTGCCGAATGGTCCGAGGAAAAACGTCTTGAGAACCCCGGCGGGGTTGTCCTGCATCAGCGCCAGCGGCACCAGAAGCACGGCCATGATGACGGCGATGACAAGCACGGTCAGGAAGAATGGAATGAGATAGGAAATCAGTCTGCGCATTACGCTGCAACTCTCTGCTTGAGCATGATCTCATCCAAAAACCGCGTTACACTTTTTGGGATCATGCTCGAGTCCCCAGCATATAAGGTCCAAGGACAGCCGGTGTGATGTCTGGTCCGTTTTCCAGAACGGCGACGATGCGTCCGTTGAAGAGAACGACGATGCGGTCGCTGAGGCGCAGCAATTCATCAAGATCGGCGCTGACCAGCAGTACGGCGCAGCCGCCCTGCGCCACTTCGTCGATGCGGCGGTGCAGGAAGGCTGCCGCCGAAACGTCGATGCCGCGTGTTGGCTGGTCGGCGATCAGGAATTTCGGATTGGTGGCAAGTTCGCGCGCCGCGATGAGCTTTTGCGCATTGCCGCCGGAAAGGGAATCGAGCCGTTCGGTGATTGCGCCTGCGCGCACCGAATATTGCTTTATCATTCCGCTGACACGGGCCTTGATCGCGCTCCAGCGCAGGAATGGTCCCCAGAAAATCTGCTTGTCGGCAGTAATAGATCCAGTTCCGGCTATCGCGTTTTCGGCGAGAGACAGGCCGGGTGCGCCACCTTGCGAAAAGCGGTCGGCTGGCAGATAGCCAAGACCTTGTCTGCGCCAGCTTGCCGTGTCAGCGCGCAGCATATCCTCACCGCTGAGGCTGATCGTGCCGCTGGCCGCTTCAGCAAGACCGGAAAGCACCGATACGAGGCCGCGCTGGCCGCTGCCATCGACACCGGCGACGCCGACGATTTCGCCTGCGCCAACGGTCAGGTTCACATCCTTGATGCGGTCTGCCGGATCGGCTGCTTTCGTCGTGACACCCTTCATGTCGAGAACGGTTTTCATCGCGTCATGCTTGTGGGCGCGTTGCGGAATGTCGACCGCATGACCCATAACCATCTGCATGATGGCATCGTCCGGCACGTCGGCAAGCTTTTCCGTGCCAGCAACAGCACCGGCGCGCAATATGGTCACGCTTTCGGCCAGTTCGCGCACTTCGTTCAGCTTGTGGGAAATGAAGAGGATGGTAATGCCTTCATCGCGCAGCGACTTCAGCTTGCGCATGAGTTCCTCGATCTCCGGCGGAGAGAGAACGGCGGTCGGCTCGTCGAGGATCAGGAGCCTCGTGCGGCGCGCCAGCGCTTTGAGGATTTCAACCTTCTGCTGGGCGGCGACGGAAAGCGCGCCCGTGATCGCTTCGGGGTCGGCGTGCAGATCATATTGCTGCATCAGCGCTTCGACCATTTTGCGCGCGCTCACACGGTCGATCAGCCCGGCCTTCACCGGTTCATGACCAAGAATGATATTTTCAGTGACCGTCAGGGTCGGCACGAGCGAGAAATGCTGGTGTACCATGCCGATGCCTTGTGCCGCGGCATCTTCCGGCGACCAGGATGCAATATGCTGTCCATCGACGATGATTTCGCCTGCCGTGGCATTTTCGATGCCGAACAGGATTTTCATGAGCGTTGATTTGCCCGCACCGTTTTCGCCGCAAATGGCGTGGATGGAGCCTGCGCGGATCGAAAACGACACGTCGCGAAGCGCCTGCGTGCCGTTCGGATAGACCTTGCTCACATCGCGGAAGGCGACGATTGGGCGAAAGGCGACGATAGCATCGCCGCCTTCGATATTTTCAGCTTGTTTTTCCACGATCAGGGACGAACCTTATTGCGGATCGCATTGAGATCCTCGGTGCTCATGCCGAATGCGGTCGGAACCGTGATCTTGCCTTCGGAAATCTCGTCGGAAGCCTTCTTGATGGCGTCCTTCATTTCCTGGGTGGCCATAGAAGCCATGTTGCCGTCCTGCACGATGCCGACAGCGCCTTCCTTAAGGCCGAGTGCTTCCGCCTTGCCGAACGGCAGGTCGCCTGCCTTGAAACGTTCATAGGCTTGCAGAAGGCTGACATCGACATTCTTCAGAACGGAGCTGACAACCTGCTTGGCAATGGCCGGATCGCTGTCCTTGAAGATCGCTTCCTGATCGGAATCGACGCCCAGAACATATTTGCCGGTTTCCTTGGCAGCCGAAAGCTGGCCGAGGCCGGTCTGCGAGGCGACGACGAAGCCGAGCGACACGTCGGAACGATATTGCGCGAGACCGAGTTCCTTGCCCTTTGCGGCATCCATGAAGGAACCGGCATAGGAAATCGCGATCTTGGCATCAGGCATCACCGACTGCGCACCGGCAATATAGCCGACGAGGAAGTCGTTGATGACCGGAATATCCATGCCGCCGAGGAAGCCGAGATTCTTGCCGGTATCGCCGAGCTTGCCTTCCTTCAGGAGCGAAGCCGCCAGCATGCCGCCGAGATAGGAACCTTCGTTCTGCTTGTACTGGATGGAATAGACATTGTCGTAGCCGCCTTCTTCATAAGGCACGCTCGCATCGTAGAGGACGTATTTCTTGTCGGGATATTGCTGGGCAACCGAACCGACGGTTTCCGACATCTGGTAGGTGCCGCCGATGATGAGGTCCCAGTCCTGTTCGGACGCATCGAGGAACACCGGCTCCCATTTGGTCGGATCGTCGCCGATTTCGAGAATCTTGGTCTCGACGTCGTCGCCATACTTGTCCTTGATCATCTTCATGCCCTTGGCGGCGCTGTCGAAGAACGACTTGTCGCCGAGCGCGCCATTGATAATGAGCAGGATCTTGTCCTGGGCCTGTGCCGCCGTGGTGGCGAATGTGCCCATCGCCGTCGATGCGGCAAGGGCAAAGGCCAGGTGGATTATTCCCCGTCTGGTGGATTTGATCACAACAGAACTCCAATACTGTAGCGTTATAGAGATGGATTTTCTGCTTTGGATAATTTGCCTCCGCCCACAGAACCCCCACACCTGAAGAGCGATCAAACGCTGACGGCGTGTGTGTGTCAATCGCCAAACTTTTTGCCCGCTGTGGACAAAGCAAGTCTGTTGCGTGGAATGCGGCTGGAGCGGTTCCTGTTTTACAGAAACGTGGGATCTGCGCCAACTATTTGTTTCATCGCATTATCCGACGCATCGAAGCGGGAGCGGGAATCAGTCCGGCGAATTGGCTTTTCGCGCTTTTGCCGGAAAGCCGCTTACGCATCGCCTGCCAATATTGTAGCTTGCCCGCAAATCATCCGGGCAAATCGATGGATCGGGGCAAGCGTGAAAAAAGCGGCAGCATTCGCATTCCTTGGAATTCTGGTGGCGGCACCTGCACTTGCAGAAGATAACTGGAAACCCGTCGAGGAAATCAAGACCTACGCCATTACCGGGAAAACCGGTCCCGAACTTTATGAATCCATCGGAGAGCGCGGCCCGAAGATCGGCGGCGGCAAAACCCGCGTCATCGCCCATACCAGCTATGTGCTGACCTGGGACCGGCAGTTTGACCGCTCTAACAATGCCTGCACGATCCTGTCGGCCACGCCGAAGCTGAAGATCACCTATACGCTGCCGAAGCCTTCGCAGAAACTTGCCTCCCCGGTGAAAGAGCATTGGGAGACCTTCTCAGAAGGCATCCGCAAGCACGAGCTTGTGCATGGCGACCATGCCAAGGACATGACACGCGAGATCGTGCGCCGGACCGTTGGCCTGTCGGTTCCAAACGACCCGAAATGCCAGAAAATCCGCAAGGTGCTCATCAAGGAAATCACCGATATGGTGGACGTCCAGCGTGCTCAGGGCCGCGCCTTCGACAAGGTCGAGATGGGCAATGGCGGTAATGTCCAGCAGCTTGTTCTGGCACTGGTGAACGGTGGCTGATTTTCTCCAATAGCCTGCGCTCCGCACAGAAATCTGCTATTTTGAACCAGATCGAACATTCCTGATATTGATGGAATGAAAGCCTTTCATGCGCCTGTTTGAACAGAAGCGATTGACTTCCTAACCAGTTAGTACATTTTAGGAGAATGGCGCAGCCGACCGATGCGATTCAGTTCTGAAGTGGGATGGACTGAGGAGGAACGGATTGCAGCTCGCGATGAGGCACTGCGGGGAGCCGGAATGGTTTTCTGACGCGCCTTTCATTGCGATGGTCGGCCCGGAAACGGTCAAGGACTGCGGGGAAAGCGAAGTTTCACCTCGGATGCTCGGCGCATCCTGCCGGTGATGCGGCATCGCTTTCACCCGAAACCCGAAAAGGGGCAGCAGTCTGCAAGCGATGCGCCGAGGAGGCCGGGAGGAGGAACCGTGAAAGCTCTAGTCGATTTCTATTTTACCGCGGCGCGGTTCGCCATTGCCTGTCTTCTGGGCTGCATGGTGGTGCTCGTGTTCGGCAATGTGGTGCTGCGCTATGCCTTCAATCAGGGCATAACCGTTTCGGAAGAGCTGTCGCGCATCTTCTTCATCTGGCTCACCTTTCTTGGCGCAGTGGTTGCCATGCGCGACCATGCACATCTGGGCGTGGATTCTCTGGTGCGCCGCCTGTCACCTGCGGGCGCGCGCATTGCGCTGGTCGCTGGCCATATCATGATGTTTGGCGCGACATGGCTCGTTCTTTCGGGAAGCTGGACGCAGACGCTTATCAATATTCCGACTCTGGCCCCGGCGACGGGTATGTCTATGGGCTGGTTTTACGGCGCAGGACTGGCCTTTGCCGTCCCTGCACTCCTGATCATTGCGTGGAACGGCTTCGGCATCGCAACCGGGCGGATCGACGTTGCCAAAACGCATTTCGTGACGGACAGCGAGGAGCATGTCACGCCCGTCCCGACCGATGAAGATCGTAAATAGGGCGCGCCGACCATGACCTTGCTCATCTTTCTCGCCGCCCTTCTGGTTCCAATGGCGCTCGGCGTCCCGGTTGCTTTTGCGCTCATCATCAGTGGTGCGGCGCTGATGATGTATATGGATCTGTTCGACGCCCAGATCGTGGCGCAGAACGTGCTGAACGGCGCCGACAGTTTTCCGCTGATGGCCGTTCCCTTTTTCCTGCTTGCCGGGGAAATCATGAATGCGGGCGGCCTGTCGCGTCGCATCGTCAATCTGGCGCTGGTCATGGTGGGGCATGTGCGCGGCGGTCTCGGCTTCGTCGCGATCTTTGCGGCCTGTGTGATTGCAAGCCTTTCGGGTTCGGCGGTCGCCGATGCGGCAGCGCTCGGCGCATTGCTGTTTCCGATGATGCGCAATGCCGGACACGAGCCGGGCCGCGCTGCCGGGCTGATCGCCTCGGCATCGATCATCGCACCGATCATCCCGCCATCCATCGGTTTCATCCTGTTTGGCGTGGTCGGCGGCGTTTCGATCACCAAGCTGTTTCTGGCGGGGATTTTCCCCGGCCTGATGATTGCCGTCGCGCTGTGCGTGACCTGGTTCATCCTTGCGCGTCGCGAACAGTTCGAACTGCCGAAGAAGGCCGAACCCGGTGCAAAGATGCGGGCTTTCCTCGACAGTATCTGGGCTCTGATGCTGCCGGTCATCATCATTGTCGGCCTTCGCTTCGGTGTTTTCACGCCGACGGAAGCGGGCGTGGTTGCCGCTGTCTATTCGCTGTTTGTCGCAACCGTGATCTATCGGGAATTGCCGCTTTCAAGGCTCTATCCGGCCATGGTGGATGCGGCCAAGACGACCGCCGTGGTGATGTTCCTCGTTGCCAGCGCCAGCGTTTCGGCCTGGATGATTACGGTTGCCGATGTGCCGGGTGAACTGGCCGAACTGGTGCGGCCTTTGATGGATAACCAGACGCTGCTGCTGCTTGCCATCATGCTCATGGTTGTGCTCGTCGGCATGGCCATGGATATGACCCCGACGATCCTGATCCTGACGCCGGTGCTGATGCCGATCATCAAGGAAGCGGGCATCGATCCGGTCTATTTCGGCGTGCTGTTCATCATCAACAATTCCATCGGCCTCATCACCCCGCCTGTCGGCACGGTGCTGAATGTGGTGTGCGGCGTCGCGCGCCTGCCGTTCGAAAAAGTGATGACGGGCGTGCTGCCGTTCCTGATTGCGCAGCTGGTGGTGCTTTTCCTGATGGTGCTGTTCCCGCAACTGGTGACGGTGCCGATGAACTGGTTCCATTAAATTGGAGTATGTCTCCCGAAAGTGGAAACCGGTTTCGGGATCGAGACATGCGTAAAACAAAGACAGAATTTTTGAGTGGGAGGAAGACATGAAGAAATTATTGAAGACGATGGCGCTGGGAATAGTGCTGCCGCTGGCCTTGATGACCACCACGGCCATGGCTGAAATCCGTTCGCAGACGATCAAGTTTGCTGCGGCCAACAGCAAGGGCCATCCGCAGGTCACGGGCATGGAGAAATTTGCCGAGCTGGTGAAGGAAAAGAGCGGCGGGCAGATCAATGTGAAACTGTTCCCCGGCGGTGTTCTGGGCAGTGATCCGCAGACGCTTTCCGGCTTGCAGGGCGGCGTCGTGGAAATGACGGTGATGAATGCGGGCATCCTGTCCAGCACCGTCAAGGCATTCGAAGCGGTCGATCTGCCATTCCTGTTCACTAGCGGCGAGGAAGCCGACAAGGTCATGGATGGTCCTTTCGGCACCAATCTGATGAAGCGCCTGCCCGATACGGGGCTGGTCGGGCTTGCCTATTGGGAGCTGGGTTTCCGCAACCTGACCAATAATCGCCATCCGGTTGCGAAACTGGAGGATATTGCCGGACTGAAGATCCGCACCCTGCAATCGCCGGTTCCCGTTGCCCTGTTCAATGCGCTTGGCGCCAATGCGGTGCCGCTGCCCTATACCGAACTTTATACGGCGCTTGAAACCGGCACGGTCGACGGGCAGGAAAATCCCAACGCCAACATTATCAATGCCAAATTCTATGAAGTGCAGAAGTATCTGACGCTGACCCGCCACCAGTACAATCCGCAGATCGTCATGATCAGCAAGAAGTTCTGGGACCGCCTCAACGATGAGGAAAAGGCGGTGATCGAACAGGCAGCGGTCGAGGCGCGCGACTATCAGCGCAAGGTTTCGCGTGAGCAGGACGCGACGGCGCTTGATGAGATCAAGAAGACCGGAATGCAGGTTACCGAACTGACGCCGGAAGAAACCGCGCGCCTGCGCGATGCGGTAAAGCCGATCATCGAAAAGTTTACCGCCGAAATCGGTGCGGAAACGGTTGATGAACTCTTTGCCGAATTGAAGAAGGTGCGCGGCGGGAATTAAGCCGGTATGGCTCTATATCCGGGCCGAGACCAAAGAAGATGGTTCCGGGCAGGTCTGCCCGGTTCTGAGCGGAAAACTCCGGCCCGGCCGGAGGAAGGAGCGTGACATGAAGACTTCGATAGCAACCGTCTCTATCAGCGGCGATCTCCAGCAGAAACTGGGGGCCATCGCCAAAGCCGGTTTCGACGGGGTGGAGATTTTCGAGAACGATTTTCTCACCTTTGACGAAAGCCCGCGTCAGGTGGGCCAGATGGCGCGCGACCTTGGTCTGGAGATCACGCTTTTCCAGCCATTCCGTGATTTTGAAGGCATGCCGGAACCGTTGCGCAGCCGCACTTTCGACCGGGCGGAACGCAAGTTCGACCTGATGCAGGAACTGGGCACCGATCTCGTTCTGGTCTGCTCCAACGTGTCGCCAGCCGCCATTGGCGGCATCGACCGCGCGGCGGATGATTTTCGTGAGCTTGGCGAAAGGGCGGCGCGGCGCAATCTGCGTGTTGGTTATGAGGCGCTCGCCTGGGGGCGCCATATCAGCGACCATCGCGATGCATGGGAGATCGTGCGCCGCGCCGATCATCCCAATGTGGGCCTTATCCTCGACAGTTTTCATACGCTGGCGCGCAAGATCGACGTGAATTCGATCCGTTCCATTCCGAAGGACAAGCTCTTCATCATCCAGATGGCCGATGCGCCGCTGATCGACATGGATCTGCTTTACTGGAGCCGCCATTATCGCAACATGCCGGGCGAGGGCGACCTGCCGGTGCTGGATTTCATGCGTGCGGTGGCTGCGACCGGTTATGACGGCTATTTCTCGCTCGAAATCTTCAACGATCAGTTCCGTGGCGGATCACCAACCACCATCGCTGCTGACGGACGCCGTTCGCTGGTCTATCTTGGCGATCAGGTTCGCCGGGTCGAGCCGGACAACAAGCTGACGGTTGCTGCCATGCCGCCCCGCGCAAAGGTGCACCGTGTGGGCTTTGTCGAGTTCGCCACCCATGCCGATGATGCCGAACGGCTGGTTTCCGCTGTCGGCGCGCTGGGCTTCAAGCTCGCTGGCAGGCATCGCACGAAAGACGTGGCGCTCTACCGGCAGGGCGACATCAACCTTGTCATCAATACGGATACGCGCGGCTTTGCCAGCTCGGCCTATGCCGTTCATGGCACTGCTGCCTATGCCATGGGGCTTGTCGTGGACGATGCGGCTGAAGCCCATGCCCGCGCGCTTGCCATGGGCGCGGAAAGTTTTGAGCAACCGCTCGATCCGGGTGAAATCGGTATGCCTGCCATTCGTGGCGTTGGCGGCGGGCTGGTCTATTTCCTCGATGAGAAGACCGATCTCGGCCGTATCTTTGATATCGAGTTCGAGCCGGTTGCAGGCAATGAAACGGGTGCCAGTGTCGGCCTCACCCATATCGATCACGTTGCCCAGACGATGAAGTTCGATGAACTTCTGACCTGGCTGCTCTTCTATACCTCGCTCACGGAATCGCGGAAGTCGCCCATGGTCGACATCGTCGATCCGGGCGGCGTCGTGCGCAGTCAGGTGGTGGAAAACGACGAGGGAACGCTGCGCATCACGCTCAACGGCGCGGAAAATCGCCGGACGCTGGCGGGTCGCTTCATTGCTGAAACCTTCGGGTCGGGCATCCAGCATCTGGCCTTTGCCACGGACGATATCTTTGCGACGGCTGCGGCCTTGCGCGACAACGGCTTCCATACGCTGGAAATCTCGCCGAATTATTATGACGATCTGGAAGCGCGACTTGGTCTCGATCCGGAATTCACCGACCGGCTCAAGGCCGCGAACGTGCTTTATGATCGCGACGAGAGCGGAGAATATTTCCAGCTCTACAGCCCGACCGACGATCAGGGCTTCTTTTTCGAAGTCGTGCAAAGGCGAGGCTACAGGGGATATGGGGCAGCCAATGCGATCTTCCGCATTGCGGCGCTGCGACGCTACATGCGTCCGGCGGGCATGCCAAAAAGTGCCGCAGCACTCTGAACGCTGAAGGGGGAGGACTATGGCAAAGGCACTCGCCAAGGCGCAGCCGCGCAAGAACGATCCTGACGCAACGCGCGAGAACATTCTCGACATTGCGGCGCGGGAGTTCGTGGCATCGGGGTTTTCCGGCGCGCGCGTGGATGAAATCGCGGCGCAGACCCGCACGTCCAAGCGCATGATCTACTACTATTTTGGCAGCAAGGACGGGCTTTATCTTGCCGTGCTGGAACGGGCCTACGGCAAGATACGCACGCTTGAAAGCTCGCTGTCTCTTGACGATCAGGACCCGGAATCCGCCATGCGCAGTCTGGTGGAAAGCACTTTCGACCATGACGATGCCAATCCGGATTTCGTGCGGCTCGTTGCGGTGGAAAATATTCACCGCGCCGAACATATGGAGCGCTCCGATGTTCTGTCGCGCCAGAATGTAACCATTCTGGAAACGATCGAGAAAATCCTTGAGCGCGGCCGTGAACAGGGCGTCTTTCAACGGCGCATTTCCGCGCTGGACCTCCATATGCTGATTAGCGCGCAGTGCTTTTTTCGTGTGTCCAACAGACATACGTTCGGCGCGATCTTCGGCACCGACCTGATGGCGTCCGACGTGAAGGCGCGGCATCGCCGCCTGATCAGCGACACGATCATAGCTCTTTTGAAAAGCCCGGAATAACGAGGACCGGCGTGTCGTCCGATCCTGCGGAGATGAGAATTGATAAGTGAAGTGACCAAACGTCGTGTGCATGTGGGTCTGATCGGCGCAAATATTCAGCGTTCGCTTTCGCCAGCAATGCATATGCGGGAAGGCGAGGCCGCCGGGCTGGCCTATCGCTACGACATTATCGATATTGCCGAGAACGGGCGTTCAGCCAGCGATCTGCCGGCTCTTGTCGCAGAGGCCGAAGCTGCAGGATTTGCCGGGCTCAATATCACCCACCCATGCAAGCAGGCTGCGGTGGCGCTGGTCGATGAACTTTCGCCCCATGCTTTGGCCCTGCAATCGATCAACACGGTGGTGTTCTCCGATGGGAGACGCACTGGTCACAACACCGACTGGTGGGGCTATGCGGAAGGATTTCGCCGCGGCCTGCCGGATGCATCGTTGGAGCGTGTCGTGCTGCTCGGTGCAGGCGGGGCAGGTGTTGCTGTCGCCTATGCGCTGGCGGAAATGGGCGCGCGCGAGGTCCACATCTTCGATCTCGATGCCGCAAAGGTCGATGCGGTAATCGGCAAGCTTGTCTCGGTGCAACCGCAATGCAGTTTCATTGCCGGGGCTGATCTGGCGGAAACACTGGCAGGCGCGTCCGGGCTGGTCCACGCAACGCCGACGGGAATGGATGCGCATCCGGGTCTGCCGCTTACGCCTCAATTGGTTCAGCCGCACCTCTGGGTTTCGGATATCGTCTATTTTCCCTTGCAGACGGCGCTCGTACAGCTTGCCAGGGAACGCGGCTGTCGCGTGCTCGACGGGGGCGGTATGGCCGTGTTTCAGGCGGTCGGCGCGTTCGAACTCTTCAGTGGCATCAAGGCAGATCCGGATCGGATGCTCGCCCATTTTGCGCAATTGCAGGCGCAAAACTAGCCTGTTCCCAGTTTGTCAGCTCAAAAGGCGCGTCGGTTTCCGGCGCGCTTTTTTCTATTCAGAAGCGCCCCGGAATTGATGACGCATCGTTTCAGGATCGTTTATTAAAAATATTCAGATTGTTGACAATATTTCAGTTGCGTGTTTAGCTTAATATATTCTTTCCCCGCCAAATGAGGGAAAGGTAAAGCTAAGTAAGGGGAAATAAAATGATCAATAGACGCGCAGTTGTTAAGACTGCGGCGCTAGGCGCCGTTTCTATATTTGCGCTCATGTCTGCGTCGGCCTCCCAGGCTGCGGACAAGGAGCTGAAGATCGGTTTCGTCGGTGTCACCAGCGGCCCTGCTGCATCCTGGGGCACATCCAATGTTCGTTCGATGCAGGTTCGCGCCGATTGGCTCAACGAGCAGGGCGGCGTAAAGATCGGCGACGATATCTACAAGATCAAAGTCGTCACCTTTGACGACCAGAAAGACCCGAAGCGCGCCATCGCCGGTATGGAAAAGATGGCCCAGGAAGGCGTCCATTACGTGGTCGGCCCGAATGTCGATGACGGCGCCGCCGCCGTCCGCCCGGTCGCGGAAGCCAAGGGCATCATCTATTTCCCCTATTCCTTCCCGAAGGAACTTTATACGCCGCCAGCATCCAACGCTGTTCTTGGCATGATCGCCAATTACCAGTCCGGTCCGGCGATCTATAAATATCTGAAAGAAAACAAGGGGATCAAGACGGTTGCCTTCGTGGCTGCCAATGAATCCGATCCCCTCAGCCAGCGCGATAGCGGCATCGAGGCCGCCAAGGCGCTCGGTCTGGAAGTCTTATCGACCAACGATGCCTATCAGAACGACACGCGTGACTTCACGCCGGTCCTGACGCCGATCGTCATGCAGAAGCCGGACCTGCTGGTTCTCTCGGGCGTTGCACCGGGCAATGCGCCACTTTTGATCCGCGCCGCGCGCGAGCTAGGCTATCAGGGCTTCATTTCCACCGAAACTGCACAGGACGCCAAGGTTCTGGAAGAAGGCGCGGGCGAACTCGCCAACGGCTTCATCTCGGTGGGTGGTGCATCCACGCCGGAAATCGCATCCGACGCGATGAAGGAATTCGTCGATCGCTATACCAAGGCTTACGGCGAGTATAACGACGAGTCCAACACCAAGGTCTATGCACTTGAATATATCGTGGAAACGCTGAAGGCCAATCCGGCGGCGGTCGATAATGTCGAGGAATTCAAGAAGACGATGGACACGTTCTCTGCGCCCAATCCTTTCGTCAAGGGCGATGGCGACGGTTCCAAGCTGACCTACGTTGGCACCTCGTCCTTCACGCAGAAGCGGCAGATCGGCATTCCGATGGTTGTGACGGAATATAAAGACGGCAAGTTTGAAACGCTTTTCGTCGGCCAGGTCGATTAATTTCCAGACCATTAATCAGCCCGAAGCGGAGGAGGGGTACTTCTGCTTCGGGCCTCCCAATTGTCAGGAACGTCACGATGTCCTGGGCCTGCCTTGCAGCATGCCCGGTGCTTCGCACGAGGGAGTCTGCTTTCATGGAACAAGTGATAGCCAATGGGCTATATCTGGGTGCCCAATATGCACTGATCGCGTTGGGACTGACGCTGATCTTCGCGCTCATGAACGTCCTCAACTTTGCGCACGGCCAGATGTATGTGCTGGGCGGTTTCGTCACCTATACGGTTTACGGGCAGCTCGGCCTGCCGTTTGTTGTCGCTCTTCTGGCCTCCGCCGTCACATTGATGATCGTTGGTGCGCTGATCGAAAAATTTCTCTTCAGACCCGTCATCAAGCGAAGTCTGCGCGACGAAAGCACAATGCTTCTTGCTGCCGCAGTCGCGTTTTTCCTCGATGCGGTGATCCTGCTTCTGTTCGGTGAAAAGCAGCGCGGCGTGCCGAAGATCGTCAATGGCGTCTTCGTGTCGGACTGGTTGATAATGCCATATGACCGCATCCTGATCGGTGTGCTCGCCGTGGTTTTCATCGCAGCCTTCGTTCTTTTTATGCAGTACACAAAACCCGGTCGCGCGATGCGCGCGCTCGCCCAGGACCGCGTGGCCGCGCAGTTGATGGGCGTGAATGTCGACCGTTATTCCATGATAGGCTTCGCGCTGGGGGCAATGCTTGCTGGGCTGGTTGGTGGATTGCTGGTCGCCATTACCGGTGTCAATTCCGGTATCGGCGGTGCCATATCCATCAAGGCTTTCATGATGGTGATGATCGGCGGTGCAGGCGTCGTCAGCGGCGCCATTGCCGGTGGCTTCATCCTCGGCATGATGGAATCCGTCGGCCTGACGGTGCTGCGCTCCTATGGCGACATCACTTATCTCGTCATCTTCGCTGCATTGATGGTGTTCCTGAGCATCCGTCCGAACGGGCTCATGGGCAAGCCGTGGGGTTGAGGGGGCAATCATGACAAAGACAACAAAGCTTATCGGTGTCGCTGCCTTTCTGGCCCTGATCTTCATCGGTATTCCGGTCCTGATCGAAACCACCGGACGGCACGACCTCTATTACACGCTGACTTCTGTGGCGCTTCTCTCCATCGTCAGCGGCGGCGTGTGGCTCACCTTCTATATCGGTCGCATCAATATCGGTCAGGGTGCCTATGCCCTCATGGGTGGGTATGTCTCGGCAATTCTGATGGTGAAATATGGCGTCTCCTTCTGGCTGACGCTGCCCATTGCCGGGCTGTTCTGCGCCTTTGCCAGTATCCTGATCGGCATTCCGATCCTGCGGCTTCGCGGCGTTTATTTCGCCATGGTCACGCTGGTTCTGACCGAAGTTGCCCGCCTTCTGGCAATGGCGCTGCCCATCACCAATGGCGCCAAGGGCATGGTCAGCATTCCGATGCCGGGCGGCATATCGCTGTTCGGCCTGACCATCCTGCCGGATTTCGCAACATTGCAGAACCCGCGCGCGGCCTTCTATTTCGTGTCCATCGTGCTGATGGTGCTGTGCTTTGCCGGGCTCTACCGCCTTATCAATTCGCGCATCGGCGGTCTTTGCCAGTCGCTGCAGCAAAATGAGGAACTTGCTTCGTCAATTGGCGTCAACATCACCAATCTGCGTGTGCTGGCCTATGCGATCTCGTCATTTCTCGGCGGGCTTGGCGGTGCGATGTTCATTGCGATCTCGCAGTCGATCTATCCGTCGAGCTTCACGGTCACGGATTCGGTCAATTTCATGCTCAACTGCTTCCTGGGCGGGCTTGGCTATGTGTTTGGCCCGATCGTTGGAACCTTCGTTCTCTATTTCGGCTGGGACTTCCTGTTCCAGACCGGCAAGTTCCAGCTTCTGATCTTCTCCAGCGTTCTCATTATCCTGATGCTGTTTCTGCCTAACGGACTTCTCAGCCTCAGACTGACCGGAAAGAAGGGAGCAGGATCATGAGCGATCTTCTGGAAGTCAAGAACCTGACCAAACGCTTCGGTGGTCTTGTTGCGGTCAACGATGTCTCTTTTTCAGTGCGCGAAAAGGAAATCCTGTCGGTTATCGGGCCGAACGGCGCGGGCAAGTCCACGCTGTTCAAGCTGATTGCCTCATTCCTCAATCCCACGACCGGCGAGGTCCGGTTCAAGGGCGAACGCATATCGGGGCTGGCGCCGCATATCGTGGCACGAAAGGGTGTGGTGCGTACCTTTCAGGAAACCACCATCTTCAAGGGCATGACGGTGCGCGACAATGTGATTGTCGGTCACCACCTGCGCGCCAAGGCAAGTTTTCTTGGTTGCTATGTGGGTTCAAGCCTTGCCCGTCGGGATCAGGAGGAATTCGGGCGTTCCGCCGATGAAATCCTGCAGTTTCTGGGTCTGTGGAAGCAGCGGGATGAAGTTGCACAGAACCTGCCGCATGGCCATCTGCGTGCGCTCGGCATTGCCATCGGTCTCGCCACGGAACCGAAGATCCTGCTTCTGGATGAACCTTTTGCCGGGATGAACCACGACGAAACCGTCAAGGCGGTGGAAATGGTGCGCGCGGTCCGCGACCGGGGTGTCACGGTGCTGTTGGTGGAGCACGACATGCCGGCGGTGATGAATATTTCCGACCGGATCGTCGTCATCAATTTCGGGCAGAAGATTGCCGAAGGCACGCCAAAGCAGATCCAGGAAAACGAGAAGGTGATTGAAGCCTATCTCGGTGCAGAAGACGAAACGATTGGATATTGACCATGGCAGAGCTTCTCAAAGTTTCCGATGCCGAACTCTATTACGATCACGTCTATGCGCTGAAAGGCGTTTCGCTGAGCGTTCAGGAGGGGGAAACGGTCGCGCTGATCGGTGCCAATGGTGCGGGCAAGTCCTCGATCCTGCGAGCGATCACGGGGCTGAAAAAAATCCGCAAGGGTGAAATCCATTATGAGGGTCGCCGCATCGACGGCACGCGGTCGGATGAGATCGTCAAGATGGGGATTGCCATGGTGCCGGAAGGCCGCCGTGTCTTTCCCTATATGAGCGTGCGCGACAATCTGATGATGGGAGCGTTCACCCGCTCCAGCAAGGCGGATATCGCCAATACGCTGGAGATGGTTCTGGGGCGGTTTCCGCGCCTGAAGGAGCGCTATTCGCAGGCCGCAGGCACGATGAGCGGCGGCGAGCAGCAGATGCTGGTCATCGGGCGCGCGCTCATGGCCAAGCCGAAGCTTCTGCTGCTGGACGAACCCTCTCTCGGGGTCGCGCCAAAGCTGGTGCAGGATATCGCCCGCTCCATCGTCGCGATCAATCGCGATGAAAAGGTAAGTGTTCTTCTGGTCGAGCAGAATTCCCGCATGGCACTCCGCATTTCGCAGCGCGCCTATGCATTGACGACCGGCAAGATCGTCCTGTCCGGCAATTCGGAAGAACTGGCGACAGACGACCGGGTCAAGAAACTCTATCTGGGCGGGGAGATTTGACACCAGAGTCTTGTGAATGATTAGGCAGAGCGTTTGAAAAGACGCTCTGGACCATCCAGAACGAAAACAAATATTTCGATGGTTCGAGGAAAATGGAAATACTTGTCATCAACCCCAATACGACTGCATCGATGACGCATAAGATCGGTGAAGCCGCGCGCAGCGTGGCTGGTGCCGGTACGACAATCATCGCGACCAATCCGCTTGACGGTCCGCCAAGCATCGAAGGATATTTCGATGAGGTCTTTGCCATTCCCGGCATGATCGGGGAAATGCAGAAGCGCCCGACCGCCGATGCCTGCGTCATCGCCTGTTTCGATGATACCGGCCTTGATGCTGCACGCTGCGCCGGAACCATGCCGGTGATCGGTATCGGTGAGGCGGCCTTTCACATGGCAAGCCTGATTGCCGGAAAGTTCAGCGTCGTCACCACATTGTCGCGTTCGGTTCCTGCCATCGAACACAATCTTTCGCGCTATGGTCTCATATCGCGCTGCGCCCGTGTGCGGGCCAGCGACGTGGCCGTGCTCGACCTCGAAATTCCGGGATCGGATGCACGCAACAAGGTGTCAAGCGAGATCGCAAAAGCCATCCGGGAAGACCATGCCGAAGCCATCGTGCTTGGTTGCGCGGGCATGGCCGACCTTGCCGCTTCCCTTTCAAGGGAGCATGGATTGCCGGTCATCGACGGCGTAACCTGTGCGGTGAAGCTGTGCGAAAGCCTTGTGGGGCTCGGCTTGCGGACCTCCAAACTGGGAGGCTATCAGTCACCGCGAGTGAAGGGCTTTCAAGGTATTTTTGAACCTTTTTCGCCCCGAAACTGACTATTCACGCAGGAGTTGGGCGGGAAAACTGATGTCCGGGTGATTTCAATCGGGTTTGTGTATCAGAACTCGCGACATTGTTGACACTCGCCGGACCTGTGTTCGATATGTAAGAGAATAAATAGCGGATTTGCGGATGCTGTATCGCCTGATCGCATTCACCCTTTGAACAGCTTCTATTGGATGACGATGAACCTGGCTGCGACCAACACGACAGACCAAAACGGCGGAAATGCGCGCTGGCTTCCGGTCTATAACGGCTTGCGCGAAGCGGTTGTAAGCCATCGTCTGCTTCCGGGCACCAAGCTGCCGGAGGACGAACTGGCGACAATCTATTCCGTCAGCCGCGCCTTCGTGCGCTCTGCCCTGCAGGCGCTGGCCCATGACAGGCTCGTGCGGCTGGAACCCAATCGCGGTGCCTTCGTGGCTGAGCCGTCACGCGAGGAAGCGCGCGAAGTGTTCGAGGCACGCTTGCTGATCGAGCCGCAGGTGGCGGCTCTCGCAGCAAAGGTCGTCGAGCTCCAGCAGGTCAAGCAGTTGCGGCAGCATCTCCACGACGAGCATGAGGCCCTTCATGCCGGGCGCGACAGCGAGGCGATCATGCTGTCAGCGCTTTTTCACACGCATCTGGCCGAGATTTCGGGACACTCGATCCTGGCGGGTTTCGTCGGCGATCTCCTGCCGCGTTCCTCGCTCATCATTTCTCTCTATTGGGAGCGGCGCGAGACGACCTGCCAGAGCGACGCGCATCACGCGCTGGTCGATGCCATCGAACAGCACAGAAGCGACGATGCCGCAGCCTTGATGAAGACCCATATTCTCGACCTTCTGGCGGGTCTCAACCTCGAGCGCGTCGAAAAAGAACAGAAGCGTCTTTCAGATATTCTGCGTTAGAGCGCGTTTCGATCTGATTGAATCAGATCTGCACTCTAACTCTTCTATTTCAGGCATAATCTATCGATCCTCGTTTCACTCCGGTCGGATTATGCTCTGGAACATGGCGCGAAACGGCGCATTCACGACAGCGCAAAAGCTCCGGATAAAAGAAACCGTCCAGACTTCAAAAATGGACGCAAGGATAAGTTTCCGGATTCTACGCTAACGACTCATGACTTCAGCCCGGCTATCTTCAATCATCTAGTAAAGCAATTGGAAAACGTCGTCCGGCGCGCCTCTATTCGAGCGCGTTGAAGGAATTTCTTTGATTTTTTACCAGATGGCGCAAGCGAAATAGTAGCGTTGGAGGTTCTCGTGAGTATAAACTTCAGATCATCGGGTATATCTGCAGAGCGCATGTCAACACGGCGCATTCTGGTAGCGGGCGGTGCCGGATTTCTTGGCTCTCATCTTTGCGAACGTCTTTTGAACGAAGGAAACTTCGTCATCTGCGTCGATAATTTTTCGACGGGGCGGCTTGAGAACCTGCGCAATCTCCTGCGTTACGACACGTTCAGCTTCGTGCGCCATGATATCGTTAACCCGATCGATCTGCCGGTAGACGAGATTTATAATCTCGCATGTCCCGCATCGCCGCCGCATTATCAGGCTGATCCGGTGCATACGATGAAGACGAGCGTTATCGGCTCGCTCAATCTGCTCGAGCTTGCAGCGCATTATCAGGCACGGATATTTCAGGCTTCGACATCGGAAGTGTATGGCGACCCGCAAACACATCCGCAGCCGGAAGCCTATTGGGGCAATGTGAACTCGTTCGGCCCCCGGTCCTGCTATGATGAAGGCAAGCGCTCCGCCGAAACGCTGTTCTACGATTTTCACAAGCAGTATGGCGTCGATATCCGTATCGTGCGCATCTTCAATACCTATGGCCCGCGCATGCGGCCCGACGATGGCCGTGTCGTGTCGAACTTCATCGTTCAGGCGCTCAAGCGTGAAGACATCACCATCTATGGCGATGGTTCCCAGACCCGTTCTTTCTGCTATGTCGATGACCTGATCGAAGGCTTCAGCCGGCTGATGAACAGCCAGGTTCAGAAGCCTGTCAATATCGGCAATCCGGGCGAGTTCACCGTGCGTGAACTGGCCGAGCAGATCATTGCACTGACAAATTCATCCTCGCGCATCGTCTATCGTCCTCTGCCCACCGATGATCCGCGCCAGCGGCGCCCGGACATCATGCTCGCCAAGCGCGAGCTTGGCTGGGAGCCGCAAATTGCGCTGGCCGAAGGACTGAAGCAGACGATTGCCTATTTCGAACGCCAGTTGGTCAGGCCATCGGGCGAACTCTTCGAGGTGGCGAGATGACACGGCGGACCATACTCGTCACCGGTGGCGCCGGCTTCATTGGCAGCCATACGGCCAAGCTTTTGCACGGAAGTGGATTTTCGCCGGTCGTCTATGACAACCTGTCGACGGGTCATCGGTCTTCCGTGCGCTGGGGCGAGTTTGTCGAGGGCGACACGCTTTCGCAGGAGCAGCTTATCGCTGCCATCAGGATATTTGATCCGGCAGCCATCATCCACTTTGCGGCCTCGGCCTATGTGGGGGAATCCGTCACGGATCCCGCAAAATATTATCGCAACAATGTCGGCGGCATCCAGTCTGTTCTCGAGGCCAGCCGCCTGACAGGCGGACGCCCGATCATTTTCTCATCGAGCTGCGCCACTTACGGCATTCCGGATGTGCTGCCAATCCGCGAAGGCGAAACGCAGAATCCGATCAATCCTTATGGCCGCACAAAGCTGATCGCGGAACATATGCTGGCCGACTATTCGTCAGCCTATGGCATGCCCTATGCGGCGCTGCGCTACTTCAATGCCTGCGGTGCCGATCTGGATGGCGAACTGGGCGAAAAGCACGATCCCGAAACCCATCTGATACCGCGCGCTATGCTGGCTGCGGCGGGCATGGCGGATTATCTGGAAGTCTACGGCGGCGACTACGAAACGCCGGATGGCACCTGCATCCGCGACTATATTCATGTGGTCGATCTGGCGCGGGCACATGTGCTTGCAGTCGAGCATCTTCTGAATGGCGGCGGCAATCTGGTCCTTAATCTGGGAACCGGGCGCGGAACATCCATCAAGGAAATCGTGGATGCGATAGACCGGCTGACCGGACGCACGGTGCCTGTCGAAATGCGTGCGCGCCGGGCAGGCGATCCGCCGGTGCTTTATGCCGATCCGGCTGAAGCGGCTGCAAAGCTTGGCTTTCGCACGCTCCATTCCGATCTCGACACGATCATTCGCACGGCTGCACCCTTCTTTGGTCTGGAGATGCGGACATGACACGGCGCGAACTTCATCCAGTCATTGATGGCGATACAGGCGAAACGGAACCATTGCTGGCGCCCATCTTCACTGGCCGCAAGCGGGTGGAATATGTGGTGGGCATCGTCCTGTGGGCCCTTGCCCTCGCCTATTTCTGGCAATGGTGGTTCATCAGCGCAAAGCACAATCATCTGCTCGGCTCCATTCTGGTGACGGCACTCCTGGCATGGATCACGATCCTGCCGCTTTACTTCATCACGGTTTTCTTCCACGCAGCGCGCCCGACCGGCCCGCTTCGCATTCCTGCCGGAAGCCGCGTCGCCATGGTCGTCACCAAGGCTCCGTCAGAGCCCTTCGAGGTGGTGGCTGAAACATTGCGCGCCATGCTGGCGCAGGATGTGCCGCACGATACCTGGCTTGCCGATGAGGACCCTTCGCCCTCGACGCTTGCCTGGTGTCGTGAGAATGGTGTGTTCGTTTCCACGCGCAAGGGCCGCGCCGACTATCATCGGCAGACCTGGCCGCGCCGTACCCGGTGCAAGGAAGGCAATCTTGCTTTCTTCTACGATCACTATGGCTATGAGCGCTATGATTTCGTCTCGCAGCTCGACGCCGACCATGTGCCTGAACCGGGCTATCTCTTCAATATCCTGCGGCCTTTTGCCGATCCGGCTATCGGCTATGTTTCCGCACCGAGCATTTGTGATCGCAATGCGCATGAAAGCTGGTCGGCGCGCGGACGTCTCTATGTGGAAGCCAGCATGCATGGCTCGCTGCAGGCCGGTTACAATGGTGGCTTTGCCCCGCTCTGCATCGGCTCCCATTATGCGGTGCGCACGGCAGCGTTGAAGGAAATCGGCGGTCTCGGGCCAGAACTGGCCGAAGATCATTCCACGACCCTGTTCATGAACGCGCATGGCTGGCGTGGTGTCCATGCGCTGGACGCCATCGCCCATGGCGATGGCCCGCGCACCTTCGCCGATCTCGTGACGCAGGAATTCCAGTGGTCGCGCAGCCTTGTGATGATCCTGCTGCAATATACGCCGAAGCTGATTGGGCGGCTGCCGCTGCGCCTGAAGCTCCAGTTCCTCTTCTCGCAGCTCTGGTATCCGCTCTATGCATTCTTTCTGGCGCTGGCATTCGTTCTGCCGATAGTCATTTTGGCTTATGGCGATAATTTCGTCAGCGTTACCTATCCTGCCTTCCTGATGCACTTCCTGCCGCTCTCGCTCGTGACCCTGGTGCTGGCATTCTGGTGGCGGTCCAGCAAGACGTTCCGTCCGGTCGACGGCAGGATTTTCAGCTGGGAAGCGATACTGTTCCTGCTGGCGCGGTGGCCCTGGGCTCTGGCTGGCACCTTCGCAGCCTTCCGCGACTGGCTGACCGGTTCCTTTGTCGATTTTCGTGTCACGCCGAAGGGCTCATCCGAAGTCGATCCGGTCCCGTTGCGGGTGATCGCTCCCTATGCGCTGATCTCCGGTCTCTCCATCCTGCCGGTGCTCGTCGTCAGGGATGCTCATGAAACGCGGGGCTTCTTCATTTTCGCCATCGTCAATGCGTGTTCCTACCTGTTCCTGATGGCGATGATCGTGATCCAGCACACCCGCGAAAATCGGGTGCGGATGACGAGCCGCCTCTATCGACCGGTGTTGGCATGCAGTTTTACGGCGCTGGTCGCGCTGACCGGCTTCACGACTGTTGAACGCGGACGCGACGGCATCGAGGCACTGAGCTGGGGCACGAAAAGCTTCACGATATTTGACGATCGCTTCTCGGTCGCCGGTGCCGGTGTGGGCGGACGCGATCTCCACCGGACAATTTTCAATCCACGCTGGCGCACGGATGCTGCCAGCACAGAGAACTAGGCGAAAGAGGCGCGACGATTATGAAGATCGCTGTTATCGGTACGGGATATGTCGGATTGGTCAGTGGCACGTGTTTCGCAGCATGGGGACACGAGGTCGTCTGTGTCGACAAGGACGCCCAGAAGATCGCCCGGCTGGAGCGCGGCATTGTGCCGATCTACGAGCCGGGGCTGGATGAGCTGGTGGAACGCAACTTCGCCTTTGGCCGGCTTAGCTTCACGATCAATCTGGCGGAAGCGGTCAAGGGCGCGGAGCTTGTCTTCATCGCAGTCGGTACACCAGCGCGTGCCGGACACGGCGACGCGGACCTGTCCTTTGTCTACATGGCCGCCCGCGAGCTTGCGCCATTGATCGACGACTATAGCGTCGTCGTGGTCAAGTCCACCGTTCCGGTCGGCACTGGCGATGTGGTGCAAAAGATCATCGGCTCGGTTCGCCGACCCGGCACATTCTCCGTTGCGTCCAATCCGGAATTCCTGCGCGAGGGTGTGGCTATCCGCGATTTTCTTGAGCCCGATCGCGTCGTCATCGGGGTGGAGGACGAGCGCGCGCGTTCCGTGCTTGTCGCCCTTTATGCTCCGCCGCTTGAAGCTGGAAAGACGCCGATCGTGATTACGCAGCGCCGGACATCGGAGCTGATAAAATATGCGGCCAACGCTTTTCTCGCCACCAAGATCACCTTCATCAATGAACTGGCGGATCTGTGCGAGGAAGTCGGCAGCGATGTCACCGAGCTGGCGCTTGGCATGGGGCTGGACAAGCGCATCGGCACCAGCTTTCTCAATGCGGGGCCGGGCTATGGTGGTTCCTGCTTCCCAAAGGATACGATAGCGCTGTTGCGCACTGCCCAGGATCACGGGGTCGCCCTGCGGCTGGTCGAGGAAACGGTTACCGTCAATGAAGCGCGCAAGCGTCGCATGGCGCTGAAGGTTCTGGATGCGCTCGGCGGTAGTGTCGAAGGCCGGACGATTGCCGTTCTCGGTCTGACATTCAAGCCCGATACGGACGATATGCGTGACGCACCGTCCGTTCCGCTTATCGAAACCTTGCAGCGTTTCGGCGCCAGAATTCGGGCCTTTGATCCGGCAGGAATGGAGAATGCGCGCGGTCTTCTCAGCGATGTCGAGTTTTGTGACGACCCCTATGAATGTCTGAACACAGCCGATGCGGCGGTGGTCGTGACCGAATGGGACAGCATTCGCAAGCTTGATCTCGTTCGGATGAAACAGGTCATGCAGGACGCGGTGCTCGTCGATCTGCGCAATGTCTTTTCACCGGCGATTGCCGAAAATCTGGGCTTCCGGATTTCGACAATCGGTCGTCCCGTTCAACAGCGGCAGGAAACAAGACCAACAAACGTTCTGCCGCACGCGCGCATCCGTCAATCGCAAGAACCCTTGGCGGGTGCGCGCAACCTGAAGGTCGTGGGAGGTTCAAATGAAACATTCGATGTTTGAAGGCCAACGGTCCCGGTATGGCTGGCGCACGGACAGGAGCAGAGGCGTTCTCACACTCTTTGTCCTGCTGGCCGGGCTCGGCACGCCAGCCGGTGCAGCAACGGCTACAGCGGATGGTTTGCCCGAGGGCGCCCGTGTGATGACACCCGCAGAGCTTTACGTGCTCTATCGCGACAAGAACTGGCAGTGGGCCGATGGCGCTGGCCGGATGGAAAGCCAGAACCGCCGTTTCACAGCCCGCGTCGATGGCGACAAGGGTAAGGCCTGGGCTGAAGGCCGCTGGCGGATCACCTGGTCGGGCCAGATGTGCTTCGATGCGAAATGGCATCTGGATCAGGGCGTCTTCCCGAACAAGACCTGTTTCTCCCACCGCATTGCCGATGGGACGATCTATCAGAAACGCGAGCCGGACGGTGTCTGGTATATCTTCCGCCATGCTGGCGGAAACAAGGATGACGAAGCGCGCAAGCTCGTCTCCATCGAAACAATAACGCCAAAAACGGAAGCGCTGAATCTGGCGCTGCCCGTCGCGCAATCGCCAACGCAATAAAGGAGGCGGCGATGAAAACCTCATATAAAATAGCAACGGCCATTCTTTGCGGTGGGATGCTTTCAACCGCTGTTTACGCGGCAAGCGGTGTCTCGGGCGCCAATGTCGATACGCGCAACATGTTCCATGACAAGCGCCCGGTCATAACCCCGCAATCCATCACGTTCGGGGCCTATGATCCGCACGGGGATTTCACCAACGATCCCAATTCCCGCATCGAGCATCTGTTCCTGCCCTGGGAAGATGTGGACCTGGCCAGCCTGTCGACCGCCGATGCCTATGCGCAGGAACGGGGCCGCGAATTGCTGATCACCATCGAACCCTGGTCATGGGCTCGCGACTGGCGCGTTGCGCCGGATGATCTTCTGAGCGGCATCGTGCGTGGCCGCTACGATTCAAACATGGCTGCCGTCTGCTCCGCTGCTTCCAAGCTGAAGAGCCCGGTCACCATTCGCTGGGCGCAGGAAATGGACGACAAGGCTGGCCAGTTCACCTGGTCCTACTGGCCGGCTGAGGGTTATATCCGCGCCTATCAGCATGTTGTCAGCGTCTGCCGCAAGTCACTGCCGCACGCCAAATATATGTGGTCGCCGAAGGGTGAAGAGGGGCTTGAGGCCTATTATCCAGGCGATGGCTATGTCGATGTCATCGGCCTGTCGGTGTTCGGCTACGAAACCTACGATATGCTGGAACTCGGACGCGCATCCACCTTCGTCGAACGGGCAAAGCCCGGATATGACCGGGTTGTGGGTTTCAAGAAGCCGATTGTCATCGCCGAGCTCGGCTATGAGGGAAGCGATACCTACGTCCGCGCCTGGGCACAGGAGACCAACAAGCCGCAGCCCGAATTCCCGAAACTGACAGCGGCTGTCTACTTCAATGACCGCGAAGTCTATCCGTGGCCACGTGGTGTCGGGCGGCCCGACTGGCGGGTTGCGAACCATCCGCTTGATTGATCCGGAGACGCGAATGTGTCCCATTTTAATCATGCTCTAACGTCTGAACAGGAATACGACAATGTTTTCGATCCGTTTGAGAACCGTCAGCGCGGCGCTGTCCGTGCTTCTTCTGGCAGGCGCTGCCGATGCGGCGCCGAAGCCGAAGACCGAAGATCCGGTTGCCATCAAGGCTGCTTCGGCGTCACCGCTCTCAGCCCAGGCGCTTGAGGCGCTTTATTCCGGCAGAACATGGAAATGGAAGGATGGCGGTGGCTATTTCTCTGCCGACAGGCATCGTTTCATCGCCTGGTCGCAGAAGGGCAGGGTCTGGTCCTATGCACAGGGGCGCTGGTATGCCACCGACAGCGGCAAGCTTTGTCTTCAGGCCTATTGGGTCAGCAAGACGGGGAGCAGCAGCGATACGACCTGCTTCCTCCACCGCGAACAAGACGGCGTCATCTATCAGAAGCGCTCGCTGGGGGGCAGTTGGTATGTCTTCCGCAACAATCCCCCACGCTCGACCGATGAGGCAGCCAAGCTGTTGCGCGGTGACCGTATCAGCAAGGGACTGGCAATCATGAAAGCCAAGGCGAGATGATCGCCGGGCAAGCATGCCGGCTCGCTGATCAGTATCGAGTTCTGGCGAGCCGGTATGCCTTGGAGCGTCTTCCGAAAGCCGTTTCGCGGCGGCCAGATCGTGCACTGGTAACTTTATGAATCTAGTGGATTTTTCGAATTTGACGTTTGGAACGGGATTGATATCGGACGGGTATCAAACGTCAAATTCAATCCACTAGTCGCGGATGAAGCAGCGGGATTTCTGTCCGAAGCCGCTTGGCGTGCACACATAGGATGTGCCGGTCGCATATTGCGATGCGGAAACCTTGATGACCTTCGCGGATGCGGGCTTGTTGAAGCGAGCCTGACTGCCAATCTCGAACTTGGCGAGATAAACGGAGACCGTTGCGCTTTTCTGCTTGCGAGTATCCTTGGCTTCTGCACCTGCCGTCAGGCAAAATGAAGCGGACAGTCCTACGACGATAGCGGCAGCCCATTTCAAGCCGTCGCGGCGTACAGCATATGCAAATACATTGTTCATGCGATTGCCTCCGGTTGTTATTACCGTGCTTTCTATCGGATGCGTTTTAATATTCTGGCCGGATTTTCATGAAAATTTTCATCAAATGGGACGCAAACAACCTGTTTCACAGGTGGTTCTGAAATCTGCGATGCTTCCGGTCAAATCCGGGACGAAGCCGGTGATGCGGGTGTTCGCCGCGCAAGAGGAATATCGGCTACAGGCCTGAACGGTTACCTGGCTGATAATGTTCCGGCTTATTTTGATTTTATGCGCGAAAATGCTAATATCCGCGCAGGGACTTGGGTTGCGGTCTCCGCGGCTTGAGCCTTCGGGTTGGTTGAGGGAGTTGCCGTGACATCCCCGAGCGACAAGGCTACGCGTGATCTGAAGCCCGATTTTGTGGAGCGCCGCCAGTCAGCGCGGGTGCCGCTTGCGACGCTTGGCGAAGACGCCCGAAGCGCCAATATTCTGGCCCCGCTGGTATTCACGACTGAACAGCTTGAACCTGCCGCCCAGTTCGCTGCATGGCAACAGCATGTAGCTCCTCTCTATGAGGTGCGTATGCCCGATGGCGTTAATGCCGCAGACGGCTTCGCTGTTACCCAGAAAGTCTGGAATCTGCATGGAATGCTGCTCATAGAGCAAAGCGTTCCGTCGTTCAGCTATGAGCGTACGGCGGAAAAGGTTCGTTTCAGTCCGATCGACCACTGGCAGATCAGCTTTTTGCGTCGTGGCCGCACATGGACCTCCGTGGATGGTCGTGTGGCGGAAAACGAGCCTGGCATGATCAATATCCGGTCGTTTGGCTATCCGTTTCGTGGTCGTGCGCTGGCAACGGAAGTGGTGCTTCTGATCATTCCCGTCGATCAGTTCGCCGCTTTGGGCGGCATGCCGGAGGCCTGCAACAATGCGACGCTTGGAGGCTATCGCGCCAAGCTGCTGATCGACTTCGTGTCGACGATCCAGGCAGGGCTGGACCACATAACAAGCGAAGACTTGCCGGAATTGCGCGATGCCCTGCGGCAGCTCGTATTCGACACCATCGCCCCTCTGGTGAGGGAAAGCGATACGAGCGAGCATAATGCATCTCTGGGGCTGATGACCAAAGCCAGGCGCTTCATCCAGAAAAACCTCCAGTCGCGTGAACTCACGCCCGATGCGCTGAGCAAGGAACTCGCCGTCTCACGCACACATCTCTATCAACTGTTCGAAGGCTCGGGTGGGGTGCTTAGCTATATCCGCCAGAAGCGGCTGCTTGCGGCACATGAAATGCTTGCCGATGCATCGGAAAACCGCAAAGTGTCGGATATTGCGCAACTGTTTGGCTTCGATACGGCGGCCAATTTCACGCGGGCCTTCACGCAGCAATTCGGCTATAGTCCGAGTAATGTCCGCAAGTCGCTGTCTCGAAACGACGGCCTCAGCGACAATCAACCGGACACAAACCGCTCCCTCACCTTCTCGACGCTGTTACGAACACTGGCAGCCGCCGGTGGGTAAAATTCTGAAAGAATGATCGTCATCTTTTGACGATTTCCAAGGGTGGCTTCCGGGCGGGCATCGTTCAAGCATGTCTCCCGAAAGTGGGAACCGGTTTCGGGATAAAGACACGCGTAAAGACAAACGGATAGAGCATTTCCAATGATTGAAATGCTCTAATTGCTGTCCGGCAAGCGTTGAAAATGATTGATTGCCCCGTCGAGAGACACCCATTCATGCTTCGATTGTTCGAACACTGACAGGGTGGGCGGGGCAAAAGCCGGATCGGCAAATGAACCAACCGCTACGCCGATCAGGGATGGGGCAGCTTCGGGCAGCCAATAAACGGTTGAGCCGCAAGCCGGACAAAAGTGCATCCGGACCTTGCGGCCACTTTCTGCGATACGAACGAATTCTGTCGATGCGCCTGAAATTTCAACGTAGTCTATCGTATAGAAGGCATTCGCACTGAACGGCGAGCCGGTCCTTCGCTGGCAGGCGAAGCAGTGGCACAAAGCCGTCAATTGTGGTGGCTGGTGAGGCGTTACTGTCAGATTTCCGCATGCGCATTGAGCATAGGTCATGGATTTCTCCTGCAAGGCGAGATCGCATCGTCTGAAATGGAATTGGGATATTGCCCAAATGGCCAGAAAGGAGCTGGCGAGGGCTTCGGGTTCGGCTGCAATTCTGGCAGCATCTGAACCGAATACTGCGCATTATCATCTCTCCGCACTCTATCCGCAAGCTCGGCTGGATAGAATTTCTCCCGCTTGCTTTTGCGCAAGATATTGCGGACGTTGTTGTCGGACTCCCATTCGGGAGAACACATGGGAGGAAAGACATGCAGCATTACAGACTGAAATCGCTTTCCCTTGCCGCAGTCATTGCCGTTGCGGGCCATCTGCCTTCGGCTTACGCGGCATCACCAGCGCCGGCAGAAGGCCAGAATGGCATGGTGGTTACGGCCCAGCATCTTGCCTCGCAGGTCGGTATCGATGTGCTGAAGAACGGCGGCAATGCCGTCGATGCGGCTGTCGCGGTCGGCTACGCGCTGGCTGTTGTCTATCCGACAGCCGGTAATCTCGGCGGGGGCGGCTTCATGACCATCCGCTTCAAGGACGGGAAGAGTACCTTTCTCGATTTTCGTGAACGCGCGCCGCTCGCCGCCACCAAGACCATGTATCTGGACAAGGATGGCAAACCGGTCGAAGGCGCCAGTACTGAAACCTATCTCGCCATCGGCGTGCCAGGCACGGTGGCTGGCCTTGAGGAAGCACGCGAAAAATATGGCACCCGCAAGCGCGAGGAGTTGATCGACCCGGCCCTGAAACTTGCCAAGGACGGCTTTACGCTGGAGCTGGGCGATATTCTCTCCTTTGCCGATGGCAATGAAAGACTGGCAAAAGACCCGGCAGCAGCGAAAATCTTCCTGAAAGACGGAAAACCAATTCCATTGGGTGAAAAGCTTGTCCAGCCGGATTTGGCAAAGTCGCTTTCGGCCATTTCGGAAAAAGGTCCGGCAGCCTTCTATCAGGGCGATATCGCCGATCTGATCGTCAAATCGAGCAAGGAAAATGGCGGCATTCTCGCCAAGGCCGATTTCGAGCAATACAAGGTTCGCGAGCTGGAACCGGTGAAGTGCAGCTATCGCGGCTATGACATCGTCTCATCGCCACCGCCTTCTTCGGGCGGACTGATCATCTGTGAAATCCTGAACGTGCTTGAGGGCTATCCGATTTCCTATCTCGGCTACGGCTCGGCAGAAACCACGCGTTTGATGGTGGAAGCGATGCGCCATGCCTATGTGGACCGCAACACGGCGTTGGGCGACCCTGATTTCGTCGAAAATCCAATCGAGAAGCTCACCAGCAAGGCCTATGCTGCAAAAATCCGCAGTCGTATCGACCCTTATCGCGCCGGCGTCAGCGAAGCGCTGAAACCAGCCGAATTCAAGGAGTCCAACGAAACCACGCATTATTCCATCGTGGACAAGGACGGCAATGCTGTCGCCGTGACCTATACGCTGAATGGATCGTTCGGCACGGCCAAGGTGGCCGAGGGTACCGGCATTCTTCTCAACAACGAGATGGACGACTTCACCATCAAGCCGGGCGTGGCCAATCTCTATGGCCTCATACAAGGCGAAGCCAACGCCATCGAACCACGCAAGTCACCGCTTTCCTCGATGAGCCCCACCATCGTGTCGAAGGATGGCAAGCCATTCATGGTCATCGGCAGTCCCGGCGGTTCGCGCATCATCACGATCACGCTCGAAGCAATCATGAATGTCATCGATCACGGTATGGACATTCAGGAAGCGATTGACGCCCCGCGCATCCATCACCAGTGGCTGCCCGACCGGGTCTATATGGAAGCGAACGCGCTTTCGCCGGATACGATCCGGCTGCTGACCGGTATGGGCTATACCGTCGGTGAGGATCATGACTGGCCGGTCTGGGGTGAGGCAGCAGGCATTCTTGTCGGAGGCAAGGATATGGCGGCCATCGAAAAAGGCGGCGACAATCGCTATTACGGTGCTATCGACAGCCGTGCCGTCGCAGGTGCCGCCATAGGATATTAAAGCTGAACCACTCTGGCGGTAGCTGAGGGCACAGACAGAGCGAGGAGACGAGATGAATTCACGTCTCCTCATGTCTGTGTCGGATCAACCAGCGTTCTTGTCGGTGATCCGCGCGCTCTTCAGTATTTCAATGACCATTTCGGAGGCCTTGTTAAGCGAACCGACTGGCAGAAACTCGTAAATCGAGTGGAAGTTGCGCGCGCCGCAGAACAGGTTCGGGCATGGCAGCCCTTTTTCGGACAGCACCGCACCGTCATAACCGCCGCGCATCGGCAGCGGTGTCGGTGCCACGCCTATTGCCTTCATGGCCTGAAGGGCAAGCACGACCGGGTAGCGATTTTCGCCTTGCAGGCTTTCGGCGGCGTTCCGGTAGACAGCCTTGTAGTCCACGTGAACCGTGCCGTCGCCGTGGAGCTGGTTGAAACTTGCGGCGAGGTTCTCGATGAACGCACGACGTGTTTCGTAACCGTCCTTCGTAAAATCGCGGATGTCGATAATCAGGCTCGTCTCGGCAACGGTCCCCTGAATGCCCTTGGCCCAATAATAGCCTTCGGTGCCTTCCGTATATTCCGGGCGTTCGCCGCCCGGCATCATTGAAATGAATTGCTGGGCATAGAGAATGGCATTGCGCAACTTGCCCTTGGCCGACATCGGATGAGCTGGCTGGCCCTTGAAGGTGAGGCGGAATTCACCGGCATTCCAGTTCTCATACACGATCTCGCCAACTGCACAGCAATCGAGCGTATAGGCGAAATCGGCTTTCAGTGATGCGACGTCGAGCGCCTTGGCGCCGAGCAACCCGATTTCCTCATCGGGAACGAAGACTACCTTGACCGTGCCGTGCTCGATTTCGGGGTGAGCGGTCAGGACCTGCATGGCATGCATGATCTCGGCGATGGCGGATTTGTTATCGGCGCCGAGCAGGCTGGTGCCGTCCGTCACGATGATCCTGTCCCCGACGTAGCGTTCCAGCTCGGGGAACTCGGCAAGCCGCATGACGGCGCCAGTCGCTTCATTGAGCAGGATATCCCCGCCCTGATAATCGACCACATGAGCGCGGGTGTCGGTCGTATATTCGCTGGACGTATCGAGATGGGCGACCCATGCAATCGTCGGATACTGCCGATCGGCATTCGAGACATTGGCAGGCAATGTGCCGACAACGATCGAGTGGTCACGCTCTTCAACGTCCATGCCCATGGCGCGCATTTCGCTGGCGAGCAACTTTGCGAGATCGGTTTGTCCCTCGCTCGACGGGAGTTTGCCTGCATTCGGCACAGCGGTCGTGTTGATGCGGGTATAGGCTAGAAAGCGGTCTACGATATCCATCATATTTTCTCGGCTATTGGTCGGAAACGCGCTCCAACGGGGCGTGAAAGAAGAATAGCGGGCGTTTAGGCCCGCTACCCGGAATTTATCGCCAGTTATCGAACCGGCGCAGGAAAAGACTTATTCCTCGATGTCGACGTCTTCGAAAAGATAGCCGCCAAAGGGATCGATGCGGAAGTCTTTGACTTTCTTGCTGATTGGCTGCTCGACAATCTGATGAGCAATGGTCAGCCATGGAGCCTGTTCCTTGAAGACGACCTGCGCCTGCTCATAGAGCTTGGTGCGCTCGGCCTGATCGGTCGTCAGCTTGGCTGCCTGAATGAGCTTCTCGAAATCCTGATTGCACCAGTTTGCGCGGTTGGCACTGCCGATCGCCTGACAGCTCAAAAGTGCGGCGAGGAAATTGTCGGGGTCGGCGATGCCGCCGGTCCAGCCAAGCATGACAGCGCCATCGCGGTCTTTTTCCAGTGAACGCTTGAGATATTCACCCCAGTCATAGGTGACGATTTCCGCCGTTACGCCCACCTTGGCGAAGTCGGACTGCATGAGTTCGGCTGCGCGGCGCGCGTTCGGCATATAGGGCCGCTGCACGGGCATGGCCCAGATTTTCATCTTCAGGTCTTTGACGCCCGCTTCATCGAGCAGTTTGCGCGACTGTTCGGGGTCATAAGGATCATCCTTGACGTTCTTGTTGTAGCCCCAGACACTCGGCGGCAATGGATTGACCGAAACGACTGCCGAGCCGAGATAGACCGCATCGATGATCGCGGCCTTGTTGACCGCCATGTTCAGCGCCTTGCGGACACGTACGTCGTCAAACGGCTTCTGCTGGGTGTTATAGGCGAGGAAGGAAAGGTTCAAACCTTCCTTGTGCAGCATTTCGACTGCCGGGTCCTTCTTCATTTCCGCAATATCGGCGGGGTTGGGAGTGGCGATGACATGGCATTCGCCCGACTTCAGCTTCTGATAGCGCACTGCCGCGTCCGGTGTGATCGCAAAGATGAGATTGTCGATCTTCTGCTTGCCTGCCCAGTAATCGGGATTGGCCTGATAGCGGATGGCGCTATCCTTCTGATAGGCAACGAACTGATAAGGGCCGGTCCCGACTGGCTGCTGGCTGAACTCCTCAATACGGTCTTCCGCGACGAGCTTGTCGGCATATTCCTTGGACTGAATGACGGCGAATGTCAGCGACAGCGTCGAGATAAAGGTCGCTTCGGGATGCGCCAGCACGAACTTGACCGTGTGATCGTCAATCTTTTCGATTTTCTCGATCAGCGAAGGGAAGGAATAGGCCCCGAATTGCGGCCATGCGCCCTGATTGTAGTAAGGATTGTCCTTGTTTCCCTGACGGTCGAACGTGAAGATCACATCGTCCGCATTGAATTCACGCGTCGGTGTGAAAAAACTTGTGGTGTGAAACTTCACGCCCTTTCGCAGATGAAACGTATATTCCTTGCCGTCGGCAGAAACGTCCCAGCTTTCCGCGAGGCCGGGTTCCAGTTCCGTTGAGCCGCGCTTGATCTTGATAAGTCCATTGGACACATTGCGCGCCGATGCGTCATACACGGCGCCGGATGTCGTCTGCGCCGCATCGAACATTTCAGGAGATGCCTCGGAGCAATAGATCAATGTCTTGGCGAAGACCTGTCCAACTGCCGTGCTGTTGAGCGCAGCCGCGACCAACGCGGCTGAAAATAGTTTTCCGTATGTATTCATGAGGCTGCATTCCCTTGCTGGCGACGCGACCGACCTTCGGCGGTGTGTTGTTCAGTATCGACTTTTCCAGATGATTCTAAACAGCGGTGCAATTTTATATGAGCGCGCAAAGGCTCGCGAAGCAAGCTCAAAAGGTTCAGGAGCCGTGCACTAGCTGGCGCTGCCGGTTCCGGGCATCTCCGGGATCATCTGGCGCAGCAGGTTTCGCAGGATGGATCGTACGGCGACGGTGGCTGCAGACTGTTCGCGGTCGCGGGGCGTAATGAGGCGCACTTCGCGCACGATGGCGGGGTCTGTCAACGGGCGGGCCACGATGCCGCGACCGCGCAGAGCGGTGAAGGCATAGGCGGGCAGTACAGCGATACCGGCATTGACCTCGACCAGCGACAACACCGAGTGAATCTGGTTGACCTCCATGTGCGGTCGAAGCGCCAGCTTTGCCTGTTCGAAGCCGATTTCGGTCAAAAGCCGGATATTGCTTTTCTGGGTCAGCGTAATGATCGGCTGATTGTCGAGTTCGGTCCAACGGACCTGTTCATATCCGGCGAAATCGTGATCGGGCGACACGAAAACCATCAACTGATCGCGCAGTGCCGTCTGGCTTTCAACATCCGAGTCCTCACCGGAAAAGGTGCCGACGCCAAGATCGCAACGCCCGTTGCGAACCTGTTCGATGACGATATCCGGCCCGACATCCTCGATCTTGATGACGAGGTTGGGATGTTCGTCAGCTACACGGCGCACCAGACGCGGAAGCACTGTCGTGCATAGCAATGGCGGGGCGGCGATGCTGACCTGACCGCGCCGCAATTTCCCCAGATCGCGCACCACTTCGGCGGCGCGGTCAATTTCGGCAAGACCGGCAAGCGCGCCTTCCGCAAAGGCACGTCCTGCATCCGTCAGGCTGACGCGCCGTGTCGTCCGGTCGAACAGCCGTGTATCCAGCACCGTCTCCAGATCGCGGATGGTGTGGGAAAGATTGGCCTGGGTCGTCCTGACACGTTCGGCTGCGCGGGAAAAATTTCCCAGTTCGACCACGGCCTGAAAACATTCGATCTGGCGGAGAGTGGGGCGCATCGGCTCACTTATGAGTTTTTGTTTATGAATATATTCTACTTACAAGACTTCCCGAATGAAAGAAAGTCAGGCTCGATCAGGAAGACGCGGGTTTGGAGTGACCCGCCCCCGAAGCGAGGATTCCGATGAAGTATGACCGTCAGAACGCCAAGGCCCATTCGCGCGCTACGATGCGCGGTATCTGGGCTGCGGCAAACACGCCTTTCAATCAGGACGGATCGATCGATGAAGGCGGCTTTCGCGAGAATGTCGACCACTGGATCAACGATCTGGGCATTGACGGACTTTTCGTCGCGGGAAAGCAGGGCGAATTCTTCTCGATGTCGGTTGACGAGCGCAAGCGCATGTTCGATCTGGCTGTCTCTGCAGTAGGCGACAAGGCACAGACGATCATGTCCTGCTCGGACCAGAACATGGACGTGGTTATCGATCTGGCCAGGCATGCGCAGGCCTGCGGCGCGGACTATATCGTCGTCCATGCACCTGTTCTGCATTTCCTGCGTGCGCAGGACGAAACGCTGCTGCGCTACTATGAGACAATTGCCTCGAAGGTGGATATCGGCCTTGCACTCTGGTCGCATCCTGACAGCGGCTATCTCATGAGCCCGGAGCTTTGCAATCGTCTGGCCGACATCGAAACGGTCGTCGCGATCAAATATTCGGTCCCGCGCGACATGTATCGCAAGCTCACGGAACTTGCAGGCGACCGCATTCTCGTCTCGACCGCGTCGGAAGACGAATGGCTGGATAATATTCTCGAACTGGGCTGGCAGCTTTATCTCTGCTCTTCGCCGCCCTATACGCTGCAGACCAAGTTTGATCGCCGCATGCGCGATTATACCGATCTGGCCTTTGCGGGCAAAGAGGCCGAGGCGCGCGCCGTCTGGCAGAGCCTTGAGCCTGTCCGCCATGCCTTCAAGTCGACGCGACCGGCTGAAAAGCCCACTTCGCATCAAAAATACTGGCAGGAGCTGCTCGGCCAGGTTGGTGGACCTGTTCGTGCGCCGATGCTTGAGCTGACCGATGCCGAAAAACGCGCAATCCGGGAGGCGTTTGACGGCTGCGGTCTCAAACTGTCCTGATCGAACCGAAAAGGGGAACAAGAATGACAAAACTCAGCGCCTTTAATTTTCAAAAATGGATCGATGAACACAAGCACCTGCTGAAGCCGCCCGTCGGCAATCAGCTGGTGTTCAAGGATGCGGACCTGATGGTCACGGTCGTCGGTGGCCCGAACAAGCGCACCGATTACCACGACGATCCGGTCGAAGAGTTCTTCTACCAGCTCAAGGGCGACATGCTGCTGAAGCTGCATGACACGTCGACGGGCGAATTTTACGATGTGCCGATCCGCGAGGGCGATATCTTCCTTTTGCCAGCGCATATCCGTCATTCGCCGCAGCGCCCGCAGGAAGGCTCCATCGGTCTCGTGATCGAACCGGCCCGTCCTGAAGGCGCACTCGATGCCGTCGAATGGTACTGCTTCGAATGCAGCGGCCTCGTCCATCGCGCCGAAGTGGATCTGGAATCCATCGTCGAGGATCTGCCGCCGCTCTATGCTGCTTTCTACAATGACGAGAAACTGCGGACCTGCCCACATTGCAACACCGTCCACCCCGGCAAGAACCCGCCGGAAGGTTGGGTTGCGCTCTGATGAGGCATGCCCGGCGGAACTGCCGGGCGCCCATCCATAAAAAGACAAGGGGAAATGAAATGAAAAACAAACTCCTGATGATCGGCCTGCTGGCGGGGCTGACAACTGGTGCTGCCGCTGCCGAACCGGTCAAGATTGGCGTGATTACGACCTTGTCAGGTCCGGGAGGTTATCTCGGTCAGGACGTGCGCGATGGCATGAAGCTCGCCATCGATGCCGAAGGCGGCAAACTCGGCGGTGTGCCGGTTGAACTAAAGGTCGAGGACGACGCCGCCAAGCCTGGCAATGGGCGTCAGATCGCCGAGCGGTTCATGTCGGAAGACGGCGTCAAGCTTTTTACCGGCATCATCTTCTCGAATGTAGCCGGCGCGACGGTGCCGGATATCATCGATAATGACGGTATTTATATCAGCGCCAATGCAGCGCCGTCGAACATGGCGGGTAAGGGCTGCGATGCGAATTACTTCGTGGTTTCATGGCAAAATGACTCGCTCCATGAGGCATCGGGCATTGCTGCGGAACAGGAAGGTTTCAAGCGCGCCTTCATTCTTGCGCCGAACTATCAGGCGGGCAAGGATGCGCTGGCAGGCTTCAAGCGCCGGTTCAAGGGCGAAGTTGTCGGTGAAATCTACACCCAGCTCGACCAGACCGACTATTCGGCTGAGATGGCGCAGATTCGCGCCGCAAACCCCGATGTGGTGTTCCAGTTTCATCCGGGCGGCATGGGCATTGCGTTCATGCGCCAGTACCAGCAGGCCGGTCTTCTCGGCAAGATTCCGATGGTTCTTTCCGAGCCGTCCAGCGATGCTGTGATCCTCAAATCACTGGGTGACGCTTCGGTCGGAATCATGGCCACCAGCCACTGGAGCCCGGATATGGACAATGCGGCGAGCAAGGAACTCGTGGCAAAGTGGAAGGCCGCTTATCCTGACCGGCCTCTGACCTATTACGGCACGCAAGGCTACGACGTGGCTCGTCTGATTGCTTCTGCCTTGAAGCAGACCGGCGGCGTTGACGATATGGATGCAGTGCGCGAAGCGCTGCGGAAGGCTGACTTCCAGTCGGTACGCGGCAATTTTGCCTTCGGTCCGAACCAGCATCCGTTGCAGGACTGGTATCTCCTTGATGTCGTCAAGGGCGAGGATGGCAATCCGACCACCAAGATCAAGAAGAAGCTGATCGAAAATTACGGTGATTCCTATTCTGCAGAGTGCAAACTCTGACAGCCACCGTCCGGCGCGCGCGAAAGCGCGCGCCACGCTTCTTTTCATTTCTCATGAAGGTCGTTTTCTCCAATGACACTCATCTTCGAGCAGCTTTTGAATGGCCTTCTCTACGGCGTCATGTTGTTCCTTCTGGCGGCAGGGCTGACGCTGATCTTCGGGATCATGGGCGTCATCAACCTCGCTCATGGTTCGCTCTACATGATCGGTGCGTTCATCGGCACCTGGGTGGCTGTGCAGACCGGAAATTTCTGGTTGGGCCTGCCCGCAGCCATTCTGGCCGCGACGATTGCCGGTATCGTGATCGAGCTTGGCATCATGCGAAAGCTTTATCAGCGCGATCATCTGGATCAGGTGCTGGCGACTTTCTCGCTCATTCTGATCTTCAATGAGCTGACCGTGCTGATCTTTGGCCGCCAGCCGATTTTCACGCAATTGCCCGCATCGCTCTCGCAGCCGATCGAGCTGTTTTCAGGCCTGAGCTATCCTCCGTTCCGGCTGCTCATCATTGCGGCTGGCCTGCTGGTCGCTGGCGGTCTTTATCTGCTCATCAACCGCACCCGCATCGGCATGCTGGTTCGTGCAGGATCGACCAATCGCGACATGGTGCGCGCGCTCGGCGTGGATATCCGCCTGCTCTATACGCTGGTGTTTGCATTGGGCGCTGCCTTTGCGGGTCTGGCAGGTTTCATGACCGGTCCGATCCTTGCCGTTCAGGTCGGCATGGGCGAGCAGATCCTGCTTGCCACCTTCGTGGTCGTGGTTATTGGCGGCGTCGGCTCAATCAAGGGGGCCTTCATCGCGGGAATTTCGCTCGGCATCATCGATACCTGCCTGCGCGCCTTTCTGCCTTCCATTCTGCGCCATTTCATGGCCGGGGCTGAGGCTGACGCTCTGGGTGTCGGGATTGCCTCCATGGGCATTTATCTGCTGATGGCCATTGTTCTTCTGTTCCGCCCGAGAGGCCTCTTTCCGGTGGGAGCCTGAATCATGTCATATCGCTTTTTGTTTGTTCTTCTCGGCTGCGTGGTGCTTGCACTTTTCCCATTCGGCGCCGAAGCGCTGGGGCAGACGGCTGCATCCAGCCTTGTGGCCCGGATCATGATCTATGCCATCGCCGCGGCCAGCCTTAATCTCATCCTCGGCTATGGTGGGATGGTGTCTTTCGGTCATGCCGCCTTCTTCGGCATAGGCTCCTATGTCGTGGGTATCCTCTATTTTCACCACGCCGAGGAGACTATGCTTTTCGGCTTCATTCCGGGCTCCGACCAGTTTCTGATCACCGTTCCGGCGGCGATGCTGGTGGCGGGTCTTGCCGCGCTGGTCATCGGTGCGCTGGCGCTGCGCACTTCCGGTGTGCAGTTCATCATGATTACGCTCGCCTTTGCCCAGATGCTGTTCTTCCTCTTCGTTTCGCTCAAAACCTATGGCGGCGAAGATGGTATCATCGTGCGGCGGGCAAATGATCTTTTCGGTCTCAGCCTGCGTGACAAGACGACGATGTATTATGTCATCCTCGTTTCGATGATCCTGTATTTCGCTTTCCTCTGGCGGGTTGTGCATTCGTCCTATGGCGCGGTGCTTTCCGGCATTCGCCAGAGCGAGCGACGCATGACAGCCATGGGGATCGAAACCTATCGCTACAAGCTTTACGGCTTTGTCCTTGCCGGAATGGGCGCTAGTCTGGCTGGGGCGCTTCTCACTATATTCATGCGTTTTGCAAGCCCGGATACGCTGCACTGGACTAAATCGGGTGAGTTGATGGTGATGGTCATTCTGGGCGGGGTAGGCACGTTCTTCGGGCCTATCTGGGGCGCGGCCGCGTTCCTGATCCTACAGACCTATCTCGCCTCCTGGACGGAACATTGGCAGCTTGCCATGGGCATCATTCTGCTCGTTGTGGTTTTGGGAACCAAGGGCGGCATTGTCGGCGGCTGGCGCGCGCTTTGCCGTCCGTTTCGCAAAGACCGCAAGGTGGAGGTGCCGGCATGACTGCGATATTGCAGGTCCGCGATCTGGTGAAGCGCTTTGCCGGTCTGGTCGCGACGGATCATGTGACGCTCGACGTCACGGAAGGGCATATCCATGCCCTGATCGGTCCGAACGGGGCGGGCAAGTCCACACTCATCAACCAGCTTTGCGGTGAGCTGACGCCGACATCGGGGACGATCAGCCTGATGGGAGAGGATATTACCAAACTGCCTGCCGCCACACGTGTCGGACGCGGATTGGGACGCACATTCCAGATATCGACGCTTTTGAACGATATGAGTGTGCGCCAGAACATCGCGATGGCGGTGCAGGCGCGCGAGGGGCACAATTTCCGGATTCTCGACAGTCTGAAAGGCCGCAGCGCCATCTGGCGTGAAGTTGACGCAATCCTTGCCGGAAGCCGTCTGGCCAATCACCCGGAGAAGCTTGCAGGCGATCTGTCGAGCGGTGGGCGCAAGCAACTGGAACTGCTGATGGCGCTGGCCGGAAAGCCGAAGCTTCTGCTTCTCGATGAGCCGATGGCTGGTCTCGGCCATGTCGAAAGCCAGGAAATGATCGAGCTTTTGCAGGGGCTGCGCGGCAAGGTTTCGATGCTCCTCGTAGAGCACGACATGGAGGCGGTGTTTGCGCTCGCCGACCGCATATCGGTGCTGGTCTATGGCCGTGTCATTCTCACGGGTACGGTGGAAGACATAAGGGCGAGCGAAGCTGTGCGGGAAGCCTATCTCGGCGGGGAGGAGGAACTGTGCTGAAAATCGAAGGACTTCAGGCCGCCTATGGCCATTCTCAGGTATTGTTCGACGTCTCGCTGGAAGTGAATGAGGGAGAACTGGTAACCCTCATGGGCCGCAATGGCATGGGCAAGACCACCACCATACGCACATTGATGGGTCTCCTCGCCCCCAAAGGGGGGCAGGTCCAGATCGCGGGGCGCGATACGACCAGCTACAGCCCGGAAAAAGTGGCGCGCCTGGGGGTCGGTCTTGTGCCGGAGGGACGGCAGATTTTCCCGACATTGACCGTGCGTGAAAATCTGGTCGCAACCGCATCGAACCGTTGCAAGCGGCAATCGCCGTGGGATCTCGGCAAGATATATGCGCTTTTCCCGCGTATGCAGGAGCGGGCGGATCAGACGGCGGGCACGCTTTCAGGCGGCGAACAGCAGATGCTGGCTATCGGTCGTGCATTGATGACCAACCCGCATCTTTTGATCCTCGATGAAGCGACGGAAGGGCTTGCTCCGGTCATCCGCACGGAAATCTGGCACTGCATCATGCAATTGCGCGAAATGGGCCAGTCGATCCTCCTGATCGACAAGAATATCGCGGTTTTGAAGAAGTTGGCGGATCGCCATTATATTGTCGAGAAAGGCCGAACGGTCTGGCGCGGGACGAGTGCCGATCTCGAACGCGACCGTGAGCAGGTGCATGCTTATGTCGGTATCTGAGACAATCGTCCTCGTTGGATGGGGCGCTATCGGCAAGCGGGTCGCAGAACTTCTCGCTGAGCGAAAAAGTGCCGTAAGGATCGGCGCGGTGGCGGTGCGTGACCGGGCGGCATCCCGTGACGGACTGCCTGCCGGTGCCGTGCTCATCGAGAATCCTGCCGAGCTTGCTGCCACCGGCGCAAGTCTCGTGGTGGAGGCGGCAGGTCGCCCCAGTGTCTTGCCGTGGGGCGATGCGGCGCTTTCCGCCGGAATGGATTTTGCGGTTTCATCGACATCGGCTTTCGTCGACGATGCCCTGTTTCAAAGGCTGAAGGATGCGGCTGCGGCCAGCGGCGCGAAGCTTATTATTCCACCCGGCGCGCTGGGAGGCATCGACGCGCTTTCGGCTGCAAGCCGGCTTTCGATTGAAAATGTCGAGCATCGCATCATCAAGCCCGCAAAAGCATGGGCGGGCACGCAGGCCGCCCAACTGGTGCGGCTTGACGAAATCAGTGAGGCCACGGTCTTCTTCACGGATACGGCCCGCAAGGCAGCGGATGCCTTTCCGCAAAATGCCAATGTTGCGGTGATTACTTCACTCGCGGGGATTGGTCTTGATCGTACCCGTGTCACATTGGTTGCAGACCCGGCAGCACGCCTCAACACGCATGAGATTATTGCCGAAGGCGATTTCGGTCGGATGCATCTGCGCTTTGAAAACGGCCCGCTGGCGACCAATCCTAAATCGTCCGAAATGACCGCGCTCAATCTTGTGCGCGCGATCGAAAACCGTGTCGCCACGACGGTTATCTGACACACTCGCTTAACGAAAAGCCCCGCAGTAGCGGGGCTTCTTCTATTCGTAAGTCTTATTCCGCATCCATCTTGCATTGTGCGGCATAGATATCGCCATGAGCGGTCAGGACTTTCTTCTCGGTCTTCAGATAGGGCTTGCCGTTGGCACCTTCGGCCACACCGAGCGCATACCAATCCTGAACGGGGTGCTGGTTCGGCCCGAGTTTGAATTCTCCACGCACGGAAGGAATTTGTGCGGAAAGCAATGCCTTGCGGAATGTCTTGGCATCGATGTCGTCACCCGAGACGCCAGCAAGTCCGGCACCCATCATCAGCGCGGCATCATAGCCTTGTGCGGCATAATAGGTGATCGGGCGATCCCCGAATTTAGCCTTCCAGGCGGCAACGAATTTCTTGTTTTCCGGATTGTCGAAATCGTCGTTCCAGTGGCTGGTCACCCGCACGCCGTCGGCTGCCTTTCCGACAACATTCACGATTACCTGATCGAGCGATGCAGGATGAACGACCATCGGGATTTCTTTCAGCAGACCTGACTGCTGATATTGCTGCAGAAACGCAATGCCCATGCCGCCCGGTTCGAATTCATAGACCATTGCTGGCTTTGCAGCGCGTATCTGCGCGATTTCAGCGGCAAAATCGGTCTGGTCCATCTGAGTATAGACTTCGCCGACGATCTTGCCCTTGTAGAAGCGCTTGAACGCATCCATCGTCTCGCGCCCGGCCTGATAATTCGGCGCGATCAGGAATGCCGAAGGATAATCCATTGATTGTGCCAGCGCGCCAGCGCTTTCTCCCTGGCTGTCATCCTGCCAGGAGCTGACGAAATAGTTGGGGTGGCATTCCTTGCCTGCAAATTCGGCAGAGGCGGTGTTGGGGCTGATATAGATGCCGCCTTCGTCGAGAATATCAGGCAGAGCCGCACCGGCGACATTGGCGAAGACCATGCCGGTAAAGAGCTTGACGCCCTGTTCGGACAGCATGGCTTCGGCAATCTGCTTGGCATTGCCCGGCTTGAGGCCGTCATCCTCGACCTTGAGCGCAACCGGCTTGCCTCCCAGTTCTCCGCCATTCTGATCGATTGCGAGCTGGAAACCGTCCCGAATGTCTTGCCCGAGATAACCGGCAGGGCCGGACAAGGTGGTGATCATGCCGATGGTGACGGGTTCTTTGGCGAAGGCCGCGACAGTCCCGGCCAGAGATAGACAGAGTGCCGAAGCACCAAGCAGTGAAAGCTTGAGCATGAAAGTTCCTCTCTTGATTGCCCTTCACGACCTTTTCTCTGTCCCGCGTTTGAAAACGCTGTTTCGGGCAGGAGGTCTTGCCGGTCATTTCATGCTGAAACTTGAAGTCCGTAAACTGAACACTCTTCGCACTGCTATGAGGCTCAGGAATATCAGAAGGGTGTGTTGAGGATGGGAGGGGCCTGTCTTCAACCTGTCTTAACCTGTCCGGGCAATTTCCCGAAGCACCTGAATGAACAGGTCTGCCGTGGCCGACCGGTTGCTTTCAGGAAGCGTGGTGATCCCCAGAAAGCCGGAGGTTGCGCCAAGCTGAACCGGCAGAATGGCAAGCTGTCCCGACGCTTCTTCAATCCGCGCCACCTGCGCGGGCATGACGCAAATATAGTCTGCCTGCAAAAGCAATCCCTTGTTGATGAGCGGCGAGACGGATTCAACGGATTGTGCAGGCGGCGGAACGCCTTCCTCGCGGAATGTGCGATCGATCTGGAGGCGGAGATTGGTTTCCTTAGGCGGCAAAATCCAGTCCCACTCGATCAGATCATGAAGGCGAAGTGCGGGGCGCAGCGTCAATGGATGGTCGCGGCGCACGACGACGACGGCGTTATCCGGAATCAGGACCTCCTGCACGAGATTGACCGGTTCATGCCGTTCGGAAAGGCGGCCTATCACCATGTCCAACTCACCCGCCCGCAATGCTGGCATCAGGACATCATCCGTTCCCGTCACGACCTTGACCACGATGCGGCGATTGTCGCGCCTGACTTTGGCGATGGCTCTGGGAAGCAGATCGGCAGATGCTGAAAGCAGGGTCCCGATGGCCAGCCGTCCGCCTGTCCCGTCGCGCAGATCGGCAAGATTTTGCTCGGCCACCATCAGATGGGCAAGGAGACGTCTTGCATCCGTGGTCAGTTGCATGCCCGCATGGGTCGGGACAACGCCCCTGTTAGTGCGTGTGAAAAGCCGCAATCCGGTTAGGGCTTCGATTTCCTGCAACGCCTTGGTGACTGCGGATTGGGTAACGTTCAACCGGTCGGCAGCGCGCGCGATGCTGCGCTCCTCCTCGATCGCATCGATGATGCGGATATACCGGATCGTCAGATGATTGGTGAGCAATGCCATATCGCCTCCTCAAGGATATGTCTGCCCACAGATATTCTATTTCCTCATATCTGTCGCGGTCAGAATTCACTTTCCTTTGTCGGCAGGACTTGGAAATCTCTTTCCGAAATGGGTTGAGGAGAATTGGAATGACGAAACGTCACGCGGAGATCGCTGGCGCAGGTATTGCGGGGCTGGCTTCTGCCACAGCGCTCGCCCAACGCGGATGGAGCGTAAGGGTGCATGAGCGCTCGTCCAATCTGCGCACTTTCGGCGCCGGGATTTATATCTGGAGCAATGGCCTGCATGTACTCAAGGCCCTCGGCGCTTATGATGAGGCCGTGATCGGCGCTCATGAAGGACCGGAGTTCCATACGCGCGATCACCGCAATGAAACGATGGAAGAGATTCCAATCAACGGCAACGGACCAGCGCGCCTCATAACAATCCTGCGTGAAACATTGCTGACGGCATTGCTCAATGCTGCGCGTCGCGCCGGCGTTGAGGTCGTCACCGGCGCGGAAGCTGTCGGCGCAACGCCCGAGGGTGAATTGCTGCTGGCCGATGGCAGGCGCCTTGCTGCCGATCTGGTCATCGGGGCGGATGGCATCAATTCCAAGGTCAGGGATTCGCTCGATCTCATGATGTACCGAAAGCCGCTTGGCTACGGTGCCGTGCGCATGATGATAAAGCGTGACAGCGCAGACGCTCCCGTTGAAGATCTGCCGCGCTATATCGAGCATTTCTCCGGCTCGCGCCGTATTCTTTACACGCCTGCCAGCGAGACTGATCTCTATATCGCGCTCTGTGCATCGGTTGAAGACGAGGCGGCCTATCGCACACCGGTCGATACCGCGCTCTGGACCGAAAGTTTCCCGCATCTTGCATCTTTGATCGCTCGTTTCGGTGATGCGGGGCGGTGGGACGCATTCGAAGTCCTGAAGCTGAAATCATGGAGCAAGGGTCGGGTGGCAATCCTCGGCGATGGTGCCCATGCGATGCCACCTTATCTCGGACAAGGCGGTGGTTGCGCTCTGATGAATGCGCTCGGACTGGCGGTTGCGCTGGACGAACATGCGGATGTGAGCGAAGCGCTGGCAGCCTGGGAGGCGCGTGAACGCCCGCTGACCGAACACACGCAGGATACTGCGGAGCGACTGGGCGACATGAATTACTGGCCCGACGATGTGCGCTCGCAAGTGCTGAAAATTACCGGAAAATGCGCTCCGCTTGGTGCGGAACGCATGAAGACCGCTTTGCATATTCCAACAGGCGCAGCCTGAAACGCCGGATGATGGAGATTTCCATGAACTCGATGAAAATTGGCAACAATGTATTTTCCTGGGATGAAACCGGAAGCGGCCCGGCCATTGTGCTGCTATCTGGATGGTGCCAGGATCACCGCCTGTTCAAGACACTCGTGCCGGAACTGGCGAAAGATCATCGCGTCATCCGCTTCGACTGGCGCGGTCACGGCGACCATCGCGAACATGACGGCGATTTCGACATCAACGAGCAGGCCGACGATCTTGTCGCTTTCGTTGATGCGCTGGAGCTTGAGACCTTTCTTCCCGTTTCGACTTCCCATGGCGGCTGGGCCAATATCGAAGTCACCGACCGCCTGGGATCAGGCCGCGTGCCGAAATCGGTTGTTATCGACTGGATCATGAACCAGCCGAATGAAACCTTCTTCGAACTGATCGACGGTATTCAGGACCGGCAGGTCTGGGAGAATGGTCGTTCTGGTTTCTTCGACTACTGGATCGGCGACACGAAGAATGCCGATATCGTCAATCACGTGAACAACGAGATGGCGGGCTATTCCTATGAAATGTGGGCGCGCTCGGGGCGGGAAATCGGCAAAGCCTATCGCAAATGGGGCAGCCCCATGCAGCGCATGGCGGCCATGGCCGAAAACCGTCCGGTCACCCATATCTATTCGCAGCCGTTCGAGCCGGAATATACGCAGGCACAGGTGGATTTCGCGGCGCGCAATCCGTGGTTCCAGCCTCGGAAGCTCCCCGGCACGACCCATTTCCCGACGCTTGAACAGCCTGCGAATGTGGCCAACGTCATCAGCGTGTTCAACGCATGATAAAACTCACTGAAGAAGCAGGTTTCGAGCCTGCCCGCCTTGATCGCGATTACAATGCCAAGGCCACCGTTTCGCCGGAAGCCTTCGCCGCCGAAATGGTGCGCTATCGTGAGGCAAGCATTACGCCCCGGGCTGATTGGGGCCGGTATTTCGACGTGGTCTATGACGAAGAAAGCGGACAGCGGATCGATATTTTCGGCCCGCCTTCCCGGAGTGGGCCGTGCCCGGTTTTCGTGTTTGTTCACGGCGGTTACTGGCGCGCTCTGTCCAAGGAAGATTCTGCCATGATGGCGGGAATGCTCGCGGCCGAAGGCATTGCCACTGTCACTGTCGATTATCGTCTGGCGCCGGAAGTCTCCCTTGCGGAAATTACGCGGGAGGTGCGCGCGGCACTTGCCTTCGTCTGGCGTCATGGGCGGGAATATGGTCTCGATCCCGACCGGATTTCGGTTGGGGGAAGTTCGGCGGGCGGCCATCTTGCCGGAGCGCTTGTTGCGGAAGGCTGGCAGCACGATTTCGGCTTGCCGTCGGATGTTGTGAAGTTTGCCATGCCGGTCAGCGGGCTTTTCGAGCTTGCGCCACTGGCGGCGACTTTCCCGCAGGAGTGGCTGAACCTCGGTGCCGCCGATGTCGATGAACTCAGCCCGATCCGTCACATTCCCGTGCGGGGCTGTCCGATTACGGTGGCATGGGCAGAGCATGAGGCAGACGGCTTCGAGCGTCAGTCGCTCGCCTATGCCGAAAGCTGGGCCGCAGCAGGCGGAGAGGCGAAGACCATCAAGGTCGTTAACCGGAACCATTACAATATTCTGATGGATTGGTGCTCGCCCGAAACCGAGATGTCGCAGGCTCTGCTAACCGGTATTCGCAACATCGGTTAGCACGACAGTTGCATTCTTCGTGATGCCGGCTGCAAAGAGCGTTTTGTCTGCGCTCCGGTGCTCTGATCGGCTTTCGAAAAGAAATTGCACGGCCGCGTAGCGATGGGCGGCTGTTGGTTTCGTGCGGGCAAAATTTGCCAGCTTTTGTGTTAATTTATGCGATTATCCTCATGGATATATGGTTTTAAGATGAATTGTCGCATGAATTAAAACATCCCATTCTGACTGTAACGATGATCAGGGCGTGGCCCGAATTTTTAGATTGCAGAGGCTTTCTGATGCAAAAATCCGACGTGCAGCTTTTCATAGGCGGTGAATGGCGCAAGACTGCCAATACGCTTCCCATTATCAATCCAGCCGACGAGACCGAAATCGGGCAGGTTGCGGTCGCGGAGCGCGAGGATCTGGAGGCAGCCCTTCAGGCTGCGTGGGACGGCTATCAGGTCTGGCGCAACACTGCGCCTGCGGACCGTGCCGCGATCATCATGAAAGCATCGGCGCTCATGCGCGAGCGGCAGGAAGAGATCGCACGCGCGATCACGCTGGAAAATGGGAAGCCGATCAGCGAAGCCCGGCTTGAGGTCATTCGCGGCTGTGAATTCTTCGAATGGGATGCTGGCGAGTGCATTCGTTTCTATGGCCGCGTCATTCCGAGCGCGCCCGGCATTCGCTACATCGTCGTGCACGAGCCTATTGGTCCGGTCGCAGCATTTGCACCGTGGAATTTCCCGATGAGCCAGCCAGCACGCAAGATTGCAGGCGCCTTGGCTGCCGGTTGCTCCATTATCCTGAAAGCTTCCGAGGAAACACCGACGGCGGTAACGCATATTGCACGCGCATTCGAGGATGCAGGACTGCCAGCCGGTGTGCTGAATCTGGTCTTCGGCGTTCCTGCCGATATTTCGCAGTTCCTCATCCCGCGCCCTGAAATCCGGGCGATTGCATTCACCGGATCAACTGCCGTCGGTAAACATCTGACCGAGATTGCTGCGCGCCATATGAAACCGGCTCTGATGGAACTTGGCGGCCACGCCCCCGTCATCGTTTGCGAGGATGCAGATCCGGTCGTCGCGGGTATCGCCTCGGCGCGTCGCAAATACCGTAATTCGGGTCAGGTCTGCACCTCGCCGACACGCTTCTTCGTTCATGAAAGCCATTATGAACGTTTTACTGCGGCCTTCATCGAAACGGCGCAATCGATCCGTGTAGGCAACGGCATGGATGAGGGCGTCCAGATGGGCCCCGTTGCCAATGATCGCCGCGTCATGGCGCTGGAAGAACTGATGAGCGATGCAGAGGCGAAAGGTGCGAAACTGCTTTTCGGTGGTCGTCGCCTGAAGAACAATGGCTATTTCTTCCCGCCAACGGCCTTGGCTGAATTGCCTGACGATGCCCGCGCGATGTCGGAGGAGCCATTCGGTCCGCTGGCGCTCATCAATCCCGTTGCATCTCTCGATGCGGCCATTGAAAAGGCGAATTCGCTTCCGTTCGGTCTGGCGGCATATGGTTTCGCAAACTCAGCGGAAAATGTGGATCGTCTGATGACGGGGCTGGAGGCTGGAAACGTCTCGATCAATACGCTCGAAGCTTCCGTTGCCGAAACCCCGTTCGGCGGCGTCAAGGATAGCGGACTTGGCCGCGAAGGCGGAGCCGAAGGACTGCATCATTATACGGTTGTGAAAAACGTCTCGCACCGTCTGGTGAACAGCCTGTAGGCGACTTCATTTTAACGCTTCTCAGACCCGTCGCCGTCGATCACGGGCGGCGGGTTGATCCGCGTCAGCGGGATGTTAGGGCCAGCGTGCGGATGGCTTCCAGGTGAGCATGCATGGCGTGGTGAGCACGGTTGCTTTGCCGTGCCTCGATTGCATCGACGATTGCCAGATGCATCGCGCTTTGCTCGGTCGCATATTCGCGTTTACGGGCCTCCCGAAAGATCGCATCATGTCTGCGCTGCCATGTCGAACGTCCCCGGACCGAGGCGAGCGAAGTGAAGATCGCGGCTAGCAGCGCATTTCCGCTCGCGCGCGCAACCGCCTTGTGGAAGGCATCGTCCAAACGTTCATATTCCTGCCAGTCACGAGCCGTACCCGTCGCCAGCGCAAGCTTGCGCAAGGAGGCGAGGTCATCTTGCGTGGCATATTGGGCCGCCGCTGCGGCAAGGGCGGGCTCATAGACCAGCCTTGCATCCATAAGGTCCTGAGCGGATGCGGACTCGATGATCCGGTCCAGGGGCCGTTCGATGTTCGAGGCGGGCGGGCCCATGAAGGTGCCCTTGCCCTGATGACGCCACACCAGGCCTTCGATCTCAAGCTGCCGTAGCACCTTGCGCGTCGTTTCGCGGCTGCAACCGAGTGTCGTCGACAAAGCCCGCTCGGGCGGGATCTTATCCTGCGGGCCGAAGTTCTTTTCCGCGAGCAGCTTCCGCATGTGCTGCATCGCTTCGGCGGTCGGCATGCGATCTGTCATTCGGCGGCGCTCCATACCAATTTGTAGACCAATTGCGCAGACACCTATCCCCCATGCAACGGTCGGTCAAGTTGACGAATGGCCGACGAACCAATGGTGGATGAATAGATGCGCCTTGATCCTTTTTTGATTTTGATGATCGCCGCGGTTGTTCTGGCAACTCTCCTTCCCGCGACCGGCAACGCAGCAGACGTTGTCAGTATGCTGGGAACTATCGGCGTTGCCCTGCTATTTTTCGGCCACGGAGCGGCCCTGTCTCACAAGGCGATCGTTTCGGGTTTGAAGCAGTGGCAATTGCATGGGTTTATTTTTGCGACGACATTCATCGTTTTCCCGTTGATCGTGCAACCTTTGCGGCTCGTTCCCGAAAGCATCCTGCCGTCTGATCTGGTCCTCGGCTTCATCTATTTGGGTGTTCTGCCTTCGGCAATTTCAAGCTCTATTGCCTACACTGCCATGGCCAGGGGTAATGTGCCTGCTGCGGTCTGCAATTCGGCCGGGTCGAATGTCTTCGGATTGTTGCTGACGCCGCTTCTGATGACGATTTTCATGCGTTCATCCGGGTCTATCGATTTGGGGCAGGCCTTACGCGATGTGGTGATTGAATTGCTGCTGCCGTTCGGTCTTGGACAAGCCTGCCATCGTTGGCTTGGGTCATTCCTTTCGACGCGCAAGCATTGGCTGGAGAATTACGATCAGTCCGTGATTGTGCTGATCATATATTCGGCTTTCTCTCAATCGGTCACCGCCGGGCTCTGGCAGGTCTTGCCGCCGTCCGGGCTCATTATGGCAATTGTGCTTTGCGTTGTCCTTCTGGCAGGCGTGATTAGCTTTACGATGCTTGGTTCGCGCTGGCTGGGCTTTACCCGTGAAGATGAGATCGCGGCTGTGTTCTGTGGGTCCAAGAAGAGCCTGGCATCCGGGCTTCCACTTGCGCAGGTCCTGTTCGCTGGTCTGCCAGGCTTCGGCATGATCGTGTTACCCATCATGCTCTATAACCAGATTCAGATTCTGGTGGGCGCTGTTCTGGCGCGCCGCTATGCGATGCGGCTTTCCACAATCGACACCGCCACGCAGACGGGTTGAGCATGGCAAAAGACGAGATGGTACAAGATGGGCCAGCAGAATGGCTGCGCCCATTGGACAGGCAACCGCTCGTGATCCAGGTTGCGGAAAGCGTGCGGCTTGCGATCCTTGAAGGGCGATGGAGCAGAGGCGAGCGCCTGCCAAACGAGGCTGATCTGGCCGATGATCTCAAGGTTTCTCGCGCCACCTTGCGAGAGGCAATCGGCATGTTGGTTTTTGCCGGAATTGTCGTGCGCCGGCATGGATCAGGCACTTTTGTCAGGGACGAAGAGCAGTTCTGACGGCTCCGTTTTAACCGGAACCGCTCTGGTGGATTGAATTCGACGTTTGCTCGGCGCTCATATCCGAGGGATGCAAATGTCGGAATCAGACCACTAGGGTCCAGACTCAATTGATCCACCATGTGACGATGGCGGCGATGTAGCAAGTTGCTGCGAAGTTAATCATGAGCTTGTCATATCGTGTCGCGACACGCCTCCAGTCCTTGAGGCGGCAGAAGGTGCGTTCGATGATAT
>JACDJC010000302.1_pt1 | contig 61825 bp, 45 predicted proteins | sample 7454191 | NCBI WGS metagenome assembly JACDJC01 (sample SAMN14253291, study PRJNA609438) | sludge metagenome | isolation source: sludge after 25d culture with pyrite and EDTA | collected 2018-12-20 | reverse complement strand
GGGTAGCGCTGATCGATCTTGATGTCGATCTTGCCCGAGCGGACCATCGCGAACAGTTCCTTCGCCATTTCGTCGAGGTTGGCCCGGTTGGCCTGGTGCGCCATCAGCGACGGACGGGTGATGTAGAGCGAACTCTTGAGCATCGTCAGCGGCATCGGCGGCACGGGCCCGGACGAGTTACCGAAACTGACCATCAGGCCGAACGGCTGCAGGCAGTCGAGCGACGCCTCGAAGGTGTCCTTGCCGACGGAATCGTAGACGACCGGCACCATCCGGCCATCGGTGTATTCGCGCACTTTTTCGACGATGTTCTCGCGCTTGTACAGAATGGTGTGCGTGCAGCCGTGACGGCGCGCGAGTTCGGCCTTCTCCTCGGAGCCGACGGTGCCGATGACGGTCACGCCGAGCGCACGCGCCCACTGCATCGCGATCAGGCCGACGCCACCGGCTGCGGCGTGAAAAAGAATCGTCTGGCCCTTCTGCACCCGGTAAGTGCGCCGCAGCAGATATTGCGCGGTCAGGCCCTTGAGCATCATCGCCGCCGCGGTTTCGAAGCCGATGCCGCGCGGCAGGCGCACGACCGATTTCGGCGGCATGTTGCGCAACTGCGCATACGAGCCCGGCGGACGATCGCAATAGGCCACGCGATCACCCGGCCGGAACGAGTCGACGCCATCGCCGACGGCGGTGACGACGCCAGCAGCCTCCAGTCCGAGCACGCCTGGCACGGGCATCGGATACAGTCCCGTGCGGAAATAGACATCGATGAAATTCAGTCCGACCGCTTCATGACGGACCTGGATTTCCCCGCGCGCCGGTGCGCCGACCTCGACGTCGACGTACTGCATGACCTCGGGGCCACCATGTCGTTCGATGCGGATTGCCTTCGGCATGCTTCACTCCAGCGGGAAACCATTGCCCGTCCAGTATAGCGGCGCCACGGCCCCATCAGCGCCGGCGCGTGCCGAGCAGAGTGCCGAGCACGCCGCGGATCAGCTCGCGCCCGATCGACGAGCCGATCGTGCGCGCGGCACTCTTGGTCATTGCCTCGATCGGCGACTCGCGCGTACGGCTGCCCGTCGGGCGTGGCCGCGGATCCGGCGCGGGCGCAAGCTGCTCCTGCGCGGCTGCGGTACGCTGCTGCAATCGTTCGTAGGCCGATTCGCGATCGATCGCCGTGTCGTAGATTCCGGCGACTTTCGAGGTGCGCAGCAACTGCGCCCGTTCGCTCTCGGACACCGGACCGATCCGTGATGCCGGCGGCGCGATGAAGGCGCGCTCGACGATCCGCGGGCGGGCTTTCTCGTCGAGCATCGAGACCAGCGCCTCGCCGACGCCCAGTTCGGTGATCGCCTGTTCGGTATCCAGTTGCGGGTTCACCCGCATCGTCTGCGCGGCCGCACGCACCGCCTTCTGGTCGCGCGGCGTGTAGGCGCGCAGCGCATGCTGGATCCGGTTGCCGAGTTGGCCGAGTACGGTGTCGGGAATGTCGAGCGGGTTCTGCGTGACGAAAAAGACGCCGACGCCTTTCGAACGGATCAGGCGCACCAGCCGTTCGATGCGCTCGAGCAGCGCTTTGGGTGCATCGGCGAAGAGCAGATGGGCTTCGTCGAAGAAAAACACGAAACGCGGCCGGTCGCGATCGCCGACTTCGGGCAGGCGCTCGAACAGCTGCGACAGCAGCCACATCAGGAAAATGCCGTACAGACCGGGCGCATTCATCAGGCGCTCGGCCGCCAGGATATTGACGACGCCCCGCCCCTGCGCGTCGGTCTGCATCAGGTCGTCGATGTCGAGCATCGGTTCGCCGAGAAAGCGATCGGCGCCCTGCTGCTCCAGCGTCAGGATCCGGCGCTGGATGGCGCCGATCGAGGCTGCGGGCACGTTGCCATACGTCGTCTGGAACGTGCGTGCGTTGTCGCCGACGAACTGCAGCATGGCCCGCAGGTCCTTCACGTCGAGCAGCAGCAGGCCCTGCTCGTCGGCAATGCGAAAGACGATGTTCAGCACCCCTTCCTGCGTCTCGTTCAGGCCGAGCATGCGCGCCAGCAGCAGCGGTCCGATGTCGGACACTGTGGCCCGCAGCGGATGGCCGCGCTCGCCGAACACGTCCCACAGCGCAACCGGCATGCCGGCAAACTCCGGTGCATCGAAGCCGAGCCGCTCGAGTCGTTCCTGCAGTTTCGGCGTCAGTTCTCCGGGCTGCGAAATGCCGGCGAGATCGCCCTTCACATCGGCGGCAAACACCGGCACGCCGATCGACGAGAAATGCTCGGCGAGCACCTGCAGCGTCACGGTCTTGCCGGTACCCGTTGCTCCGGTGACAAGCCCGTGGCGATTGGCCATGGCCGGCAGCAGAGTCAGCACATCGTGCTGGTTGCGCGCGATCATCAGGGATTCAGTCATCGGCGGGTGCTAACATCAAGAGTTCGGAATCAGCTATTCGACCACGCTGGCAGCGGTGCGCGCAAGGCGCCAGGCTGCGCGACGGGGCACGGCCGGGCAGGACGGAACATGCCGGATCACGCTGCGGGCGCGGTCGCGACGAGAGGAGAGGATGGCCGGTCACTCGAAGTGGGCGAATATCCAGCACCGCAAGGCTCGCCAGGACGCCAAACGCAACAAACTGTTCACCCGCATCATCCGCGAAGTCACGATTGCCGCCCGTTCGGGCGGCAGCGATCCCGGGGCCAACCCGGCATTGCGTCTGGCGCTGGAGAAGGCGTCGGACGCCAACATCGCCAAGGACACGCTGCAGCGCGCGATCCAGCGCGGCGCCGGTGAGCTCGAAGGGGTCAGCTACGAAGAGGTCCGCTACGAAGGCTACGGCATCGGCGGCGCCGCCGTCATGGTCGATTGCCTGACCGAGAACCGGGTGCGGACCGTGGCCGAGATCCGGCACGCATTTTCGAAGAACGGCGGCAACCTGGGCACCGATGGGTCGGTCGCCTATCTGTTCCGCCACGTTGGCCAGTTCCTGTTCGAGCCGGGCACGTCGGAAGACCAGGTCATGGAAGTCGCCATCGAGGCCGATGCCGACGACGTCACCAGCGATGACGAAGGCGGCATCGAGGTGCTGTGCGAGCCGGCAGCCTTCTCCGGCCTGAAGCAGGCATTCAACCAGGCCGGACTGCGTCCGGCGGTGGCGGAAGTGACCATGCGGCCGGAGACGGAAGTCGAGTTGAGCGGCGAGGACGCGGAAAAGATGCAAAAATTGCTCGATGCCATCGAAAACGTCGACGACGTGCAGCAGGTCTACACCAATGCCGCATTCGATGAAACCGAATAGAAGCCCTGCGACCCCTGCGGCAATGTGCAGCACGACGGAACCGGACCAATGAAACTGCTCGTGGTCGGCGGCGGTGGCCGCGAACATGCCCTGGCCTGGAGTCTGCTGCGCTCGCCACGCGTGCAGTGCGTCTACGTCGCGCCCGGCAACGGCGGCACGGCACGCGAACCCGGCCTGATCAACGTCCCGATCACCGATCCGGATGCGCTGGCAGACTTCGCCGAGCGGGAAAAACCCGCCTTCACGGTCGTCGGCCCCGAAGCACCGCTGGCGGCCGGCATCGTCGACCGCTTCCGGGCGCGGCACCTGCGCATCTTCGGGCCGACCCGGAATGCGGCGCAACTGGAAGCATCGAAGGATTTTGCCAAGTCGTTCATGCTGCGCTACGGCATTCCGACGGCGGGAGCACGCAGTTTTTCCGATGCCGCCGCCGCGCATGCCTGGGTCGACGAACACGGTGCGCCAGTCGTCATCAAGGCAGACGGACTGGCCGCCGGCAAGGGCGTCGTCGTCGCGACGACGCTCGAACAGGCGCACGCGGCGGTCGACGCGATGTCTTCCGGGGCGGCGGGCGCACGCATCCTGGTCGAGGACTGGCTGGAGGGCGAAGAAGCCAGTTTCATCGTGCTCGTCGACGGCCATCACGTGCTGCCGCTGGCTTCGAGCCAGGATCACAAACGCCTGCTGGACGCCGATCTCGGTCCGAACACCGGCGGCATGGGCGCGATTTCCCCGACCCCGGCGATCACGCCCGACATCCATGCGCGGGTGCTGCGCGAGATCATCCGGCCGGCCGTCGACGGCATGATCCGCGAGGGAACGCCGTACACCGGCTTCCTCTATGCCGGTCTGATGATCGCGCCCGACGGCACGGTACGCACGCTTGAATTCAACTGCCGGCTCGGCGATCCGGAGACGCAGCCGATCCTGGTGCGGATGAAGACCGATCTCGTCGAAGTCATCGAGCACGCACTGAACGGCACCCTCGATCGTGCATCGATCGAATGGGACCGGCGCACGGCCGTCGGCGTGGTTCTTGCATCCAGTGGCTATCCCGATGCGCCACGCAAGGGCGACGAGATTTTCGGACTGCCGGCCGCCGGCGCCGAGGTCGACGACGACTGCTGGGTGTTTCATGCCGGCACCACCGTCGCCGACGACAGCATCGTCACCGCCGGCGGTCGCGTCCTGTGCGTCACCGCGCTGGGCGACTCGGCGAAAATGGCCCAGGCGCGCGCCTATCGGGCTGTCGATTCGATCCGTTTCGAGGGCATGCACTACCGGCGCGACATCGGCGCGCGCGCGACGGCGCATCCGCCATCGTCCGCGTCCTCGTCGACGCCCGGCGCACATTCGCCGGTGGATGCGGGATGAATACCGCGCCCGCCGCCGGAGCGGCAGCGGATCGGGTCGACCCGAACGCGGTGCGCGCGTGGCTGACCGGTCTGCAGGCGTCGATCGTCGCCGAACTCGAACGGATCGACGGGCACGAGTTCCGCGCCGATCCGTGGCAACGCCCGGAGGGCGGCGGAGGCCTGACGCGCGTGCTCGAGGGCGGCCAGGTATTCGAACGTGCCGGCGTGCTCTTTTCACACGTCCACGGAACCCGGCTGCCGCCGGCGGCCAGTGCACGGCGCAGTGATCTGGCCGAGCAGCCGTTCCAGGCGATGGGCGTGTCGCTGGTGCTGCATCCGCGCAATCCGTACATCCCGACCGTGCACATGAACGTGCGTTTCTTCGCCGCCGGCACGAGCCGGGACGCAAGCGCGCCGTCATGGTGGTTCGGCGGCGGCATGGATCTGACGCCGTATTACCCGTTCGAGAAGGACGTCGTGCGCTTCCACAACGTCTGCCGCCAGTCACTCGAAGCCTTCGGTGCGGATCTCTATCCGCGCTACAAGCGCTGGTGCGACGAGTACTTCTTCCTCAAGCACCGCAACGAGGCGCGCGGCGTCGGCGGCATCTTCTTCGATGATCTGAACGAGGGCGGCTTTGCGCGCTGTTTCGCGCTGACGCGCTCGGTGGGTGAGGCGTTTCCGGATGCCTACGTGCCGATCGTCCTGCGCCATCGCGACGAAACCTGGGGCGAGCGCGAGCGCGCCTTCCAGGCCTGGCGGCGCGGACGCTACGTCGAATTCAACCTGATCCACGATCGCGGCACCCTCTTCGGCCTGCAATCGGGCGGGCGCGCCGAGTCGATCCTCTGCTCGATGCCGCCGTCGGCGCAATGGCGCTATGGCTGGCAGCCCGAGCCTGACTCTCCCGAGGCCCGGCTGGCCGGTTTTCTCGTTGCGCGCGACTGGATCTGAGCGCGTCACGCCGCGTGCCCGCACCGGTTCGCGAGCGGAGGCGGACGGCGCGGACGATGCGACCAACGCACCAGGCGGACGACGGCGGATCGGTCTGCTCGGCGGCACCTTCGATCCGGTGCACGTCGCTCATCTGGCACTGGCGCGCGCCGCACTGGAACACCTGGCACTGGACGAACTGCGCTTCGTGCCGACCGGCCGCTCGTGGCAGAAAAAACCGGCCGGCGCCAGCGTACGGCAGCGCATCGAGATGCTGCGCCTGGCGCTGGCCGGATTGCCGCGCACGATGATCGACGAACGCGAAACGCGGCGCCGCGGAGCCACCTACACGATCGACACCCTGCTCGAACTGCGTGCCGAATCCGGTTCGCAGCCGGCGCTGGTCCTGATCATGGGCAGTGACCAGTTGCGCAACCTGCCCACCTGGCACCGCTGGCAGGAATTGCCCGAACATGCGCATCTGGCCGTCGCACTGCGTGCGGACGACCGCCTCGACTGCGGCAGCGAAAGCGACAAGGGCGGCGACCGCGCGCCGGACGAGCCGCTGCGACCGGAAATCCGGGAGCTGATCCGGACGCGTCTGCGCGACGCGCTGCCCGACGAACCGCACGGCTCGCTCGTGCTCTTTCCGATGGAAGCCTCCAGCGTCTCGGGCCGGGAACTGCGCCAACGTCTGGCCGAACAGGCCGATTGCCGCTCATGGCTGCCGCCGGACGTTCTCGATTATATTGAGCGGCACCACCTCTACCGCAGCGATGCAGTCGAACCGTCGGCTCCAGCGGGGCCGGCACGTCCGGCCGATCGATCGACAGGGAAACGGATGGATATCGGGAAATTGCAGCGGATCGTCGTCGACGCTCTCGACGACAACAAGGCCGAAGACATACGCGTGTTCAACACGACCGGTCTGACCGGATTGTTCGACCGGATCATCATCGCCACCGGCAACTCGAACCGGCACACGCGCGCGCTGGCCGGGCATGTGCGCGAGCGCGCGCGCCGCGCCGGCATCGAGCCGATTTCGATCGAGGGCGAGGAGACCGGCGAATGGGTGCTGGTCGATCTCGGGGATGCCGTCGTTCACGTGATGCAGCCCGCGATCCGCGAGTACTACAACCTCGAGGAAATCTGGGGCGCCAGGCCGGTACGGATGCGCATCGGTGCGCCGCCGGCCACTTCAGCCGCACGGGCAAGCGCATGCGCATCCAGATCATCGCGATCGGAATGAAGATGCCGGCATGGGTCGATACTGCGGTGACGGACTATGCGCGCCGGCTTCCGCCCACCTGGCGCGTCGACTGGCGTGAGCTGCGCGCCGAAAACCGGAGCACGACCGGGACGGGGGCGGCCGACGTGTGCCGGCAGCGCGAGGCGGCGCGCATCCGGGCATCCATTCCAGGTGCCGCGCGGCTGGTGGCACTCGACGAGCACGGTGTCGACGAAGACTCGCTCGCCTTTGCGCAGCGGCTGCGCCGCTGGCAGGACGACGGCCGCGACACGGCAATCATCATCGGCGGGCCGGACGGACTCGACCGCGGCCTTCTGGATTCGGCCGAAGAAAAACTGCGCCTGTCGAGCCTCACCCTGCCCCATGCACTGGTGCGCGTGCTCCTGGCCGAGCAACTGTTCCGGGCCTGGTCGATCCTGAACCACCATCCATACCATCGGGGCACGCCGGAGCGCGGATGAACCCGGACGAGACCGCGAACGCGCAAGAACCGATCCTGCCGAACGGCCATCCGGCCGGCTTCGTCTGGCTTGCCTCGCGCAGTCCGCGCCGACAGGAACTGCTGCGCCAGATCGGCGTGCCGTTTCGTCTGCTCGTATCCGACGATCCGCAGGAAGACGAATGGCTCGAACAGCACGAGGCGGGGGAGTCGCCGGCGCGCTACGTCGCCCGTGTCGCCCATGCGAAGGCGCAGGCCGGCCGGCAGCGCCTCGCACGCAGTGCAGCGCCCGATGCGCCCGTGCTGGCCAGCGACACGACCGTGGCCATTGGCGGACGGATCTACGGCAAGCCGCAGGACGAGGCCGATGCGCGCCGGATCCTGGGCGAGCTGTCCGGCCGCACACACCGCGTACTGAGCGCGGTGGTGGTGGCGACGGGACGTGACACGCGCAGCGCCGTCCAGGTGTCGCACGTGCGTTTCGCGCGACTGAGTGCGCAGGAGATCGAGCACTACGTCGCCTCCGGAGAAGCCTTCGGCAAGGCCGGTGCCTACGCCATCCAGGGGCTGGCGGCACGCTTCATCCGCCGCATCGAAGGCAGTTACTCCGGTATCATGGGTCTTCCCCTGTACGAGACGGCGCGCCTGCTGCGCGGCGTGTGATGGCCGACGAGATCCTGGTCAACCATACTGCGCACGAAACCCGCGTTGCCGTCGTGCAGCAGGGGGCCATCCAGGAACTGCACATCGAGCGCGCAAGCATGCGCGGCCTGGCCGGCAACGTCTGCCTGGGCCGCGTGGCGCGCGTCCTGCCGGGCATGCAGTCGGCCTTCCTCGACATCGGCCTGGAGCGTGCCGCCTTTCTGCACGTGGCCGATCTGTGGCAATCGCGCGGCCATTCCGGCGGAACCACCAGCGGAAACGGCGGCACCACCCAGGCGGTCCCGATCGAGAAGATCCTCTACGAGGGCCAGCCGCTGCTCGTACAGGTCATCAAGGACCCGATCGGCACCAAGGGGGCGCGCCTGTCGACGCAGATCAGCATCGCCGGCCGGATGCTCGTCTATCTGCCGCAGGATTCGCACATCGGCGTGTCGCAGCGCATCGAGAACGAGGCCGAACGCCAGGCGCTGCGCGAGAAACTGCAGCAGCTGGTGCCAGCTGACGAAACCGGCGGCTTCATCATCCGCACCTCGGCCGAAGGCGCCGGCGACGAGGATTTCCTCGCCGACATCGCCTATCTGCGCCGACGCTGGCGCGAAATCCTTGACGACAGCCGCGAGCGCAGTGCGCCGGCGACGCTGTACCAGGAACTCAGCCTGGCGCAGCGCGTGCTGCGCGACATCGCCACCGAAGACACCGTATCCATCCTCGTCGACTCGCGCGAAGCCTTCGATGAACTGAGCGGCTTCGCCGCCGCCTACATGCCGTCGATGCGCGAGCGCCTGCGCGTGTATTCGGGCGAGCGGCCGATCTTCGAGCTGCACAACATCGAAAACGAGATCGCGCGCGCACTCTCGCGACGCGTCGACCTGAAGTCGGGCGGCTACCTGATCATCGACCAGACCGAGGCGCTGACAACGATCGACGTCAACACCGGCGGCTACGTTGGCGCGCGCAATTTCGACGACACGATCTTCCGCACCAATCTGGAGGCGGCGCACGCCATCGCGCGGCAACTGCGGCTGCGCAACCTGGGCGGGATCATCATCATCGACTTCATCGACATGGCGGGCTCTGCACATCGCGACCAGGTGCTTGCCGAACTGCGCAAGGCTCTGGCGCGCGACCGCACGCGATCGAGCGTCAACAGTTTCACGACGCTCGGCCTGGTCGAGATGACGCGCAAACGCACGCGCACCTCATTGGCGCAGCAGCTGCTCGAACCCTGCCCCACCTGCACCGCCAAGGGGCTGGTGAAGACGGCGCGCACCGTCTGCTACGAAATCCTGCGCGAGATCCTGCGCGAGGCGCGCCAGTTCGAGCCGAAGGAATTCCGCATCATCGCCTCGCAGCCGGTCGTCGATCTCTTTCTCGAGGAAGAAGCGCAACCACTGGCCGCGCTCGGTGATGCGATCGGCAAGCCGATCGCGCTGCAGGTCGAACCCTCCTGGGGTCAGGAACAGTACGACATCGTCTTGCTTTGACGATTCACGAGGTTTCACCTCGCTCCAGTCGCCACATGTAAACTCAAGGAACCAGGACAAGCACCCGACAGCGTCCCATCCACGGCCCGGTCGCCTCGGTGGTCGCTGCTGCGCTTTCCGGGCTATGCCGCGTGCTTGAGTCGCCACAGCAATCCGCCGCTGATACCTGCGGCTCCTGCACGGCCTGCGCGAGGCGCAGAAGAACCTGAACGGCGTGATCAAGGATGCGCTCGGGTCAGGCACGAACGGGCGGCAAAAAGCGCAATCGACCATGGTCGGGCGCGTGCAGCGCGGCGAGTTGCGCCCGGCCATCACCGTCCGGCGCTGAGTGGATGCACACGATGCGCAGGGCTTCGGGCTGCTCCACCAGCACGCAGGCCTTACCAGTGCGCCTGCAATGATCCTGCACGCGCCAGAAGGCGCCGTGGCTCACGCACCCGGTCTGGCAAATCACCAGGTCGGCAGCGCGCAGGCTGGCTTCCAGCGTGTCCGCTTCGAGTGTGCGCAGCGCGGCCGCCGCTGCGACCGCTTCGATCACAGCCGGGCTCCGGACTCGAGACCGCTCGCGCATCAGATCCTGGATGCGCGCGAGCAAGGCGTCCACCCGCCGTTCCAGCTGGACGCGTTTCGGCAGGCCGGGGATGGCCTGCTCCAACGCGGCGTGATCTTCTCTGGCCCACGCCAGGGCCGTTTCGCGCACGATCACTCCGGCGCGCAGCCGCATCGCCTGCGTCTGCAGCCGGGCGATTTCGCGGGCCTGCGCGAGCAGCTGCTCGCTGCAGCGCGTCTGCGCCCGCCCATAATCGCGCATCAACGCGCGGTGCTCGCGCGCGAGCTGGTCGAAGTCGTGTACCGCAACCCGCATGGCGTCAGCTCCTTGAATTCTCGGTGTGCAGCTCGTAGAGCGCGTGGAATGGCACGCCGAACAGCGTGCGGAACACCACCAGCCCCATCACCTCATACGGTCAACCGTAACCCTCCATCGCCTGTTGTGCCGCCGCCAGCCGCAGGCGAGGCGATGGCGTCGTCAGTTCCTGCAGACGCCGTGGGCCCCAATGGAATTGGGCCCCCGTGTGCCGCACCGAAGGATGCCGCTCGGCATGGCCGACGGCGAGCCAGCACATGACATCGAAAGCGAAGGTGCAGCCGGCCGGCGCGTTCGCCAAACGTGCGGAGCACGGCACGGACAACCTCGAGTAGCAGATACATCAGCACGCCCTCGGAAAACAGGAAAACCGGCTGTTCGTACTGCGTCGCCGGCAGGCCGAGACGATCCCGCCAGCCGGCGCCGGTCAGATCGGCCTCGTGCAACACGTGCCGATCACCCTCGGTCGGCAGCAGCGCGCGACGAATCGACAACACCTCGGGCAGGTCCGCATCCGTCATGCGCGCCTGACCGTTGTCCAGCCACTGAAAGTAGTGCGCCAAACCACAGCCCAGGTTCACGACGTGGCCGTCCGGGTGCCGCTCGAAGAAAGCACGCGCCAGCGCGGCAGCGCGCGCACCACCACGGAATCGCTTCGAAGTGCACTCCAGAGCTTGCCCGGCAAGATGCGGTCGCAGGTGAGCGCGATCGCCAGGCCAATCCAGGTGCACAGGCGCCACGGGCGTCGGCTGATGATCGTGACGGCATTGCTCATTGCAGCCACCCGCATTGCATCGCGCCAGGGCACGCTGCGCGTTCGATCCATCGGGCGCACACTGACCATCTCAAGGGGCTACCGTGCAAACGAGTGATGCTCATGGCTACACTTAAGCGATCCACTCCCCGATCTTAAATGAGAATAATTCTCATTACAAATAAAAGAATGTAACCAGTCCGCCACTACAGGCATGTGGAACGAGCCGTTACGGCAAGAGCTGCCTGGCTGCGCTGTCTCGGGTTGTAGCTGCACTCGGGAAAGAGCGGCGGCTTTCGCACGCTGGTCGCCACGAAGTCGGGATTGGAAACCAATATCGGGAAGGACTGCGGCAAGAACTACTCTGGCGTGAACTTCGAGACCCTTGCAACGAAGTTTGACCGGGACATGCGCGAGAAACAGGCGCGCGAGCACCTCCGGGATTTCTCGGTCAGACTCGATGAGGTCAAGCAGAAGGTGCGCAATCTCCGGGGCGGTGAACGTGGCGCCCCGACTGGGCTGGGTATACAGGACGGCCAGCGCTCTGACCGAACCAGGCAAAGGCGTCCCAGGTTCCATCGCGCATCAAGTGGCGACGATGCTCAAGACCGGGCAGTCCGCTCTCACAAAGGACAAGCCTGCGACGGAGCGCGAAATCGAATTTCAATCGGTTACGGAACAAATCAGAAGCGGCTCATTATAAGTTTTTAACATAAGAGCCCTTCCGTTCGACACTTTTCTTTATATTGAACGGAACGAGAAATAGCATGCCGCCTCGAGATTTGAAACGAGGCTGCCATGCTTGCCGAACCATCGTTCGCCCTGTCCGAACGCCAGACTGCGCTGCTGGAGCAGCTTTCTTCCGATCTTGCACGACCCGCCCTGCTCTGGGCCTCCGGCTATCTGGCCGGACGCGCTTCGGCTTCGATTCAGCGGCCAGTTGCCGTCGCGCCAGTGGCCGCAGTGACCGCCATGACCGAGAAGCTGCGGGCGACGGTGCTTTATGGCAGCCAGACCGGCAATGCCAGGCGCATCGCCGAGCAGCTGGCCGGCCGCCTGGAAACCACCGGTGCCGAAGTGCGGCTGGTGCGCACCAGCCTGTTCAAGTTGCGCGACCTGAAGAAGGAAAAGCTGCTCTACCTGGTCATCAGCACGCACAGTAGCGGCGACCTGGCCGAGCCGCCCGACGACTCCCGTGAATTCTGCGAACAGCTGTTCGGCGCGCGGGCGCCGAAGCTGCCGGAGCTGGAATACGCCGTGCTGGCGCTGGGCGACAGCAGCTACCCGGATTTTTGCGGCGTCGGGCGCGCCATCGACGCGCGCCTGGCGGAACTGGGCGCCAGGCGTCTGTTCGGCCACGGTGAAGCCGATGTCGACATCGAAACCGTGGCCGGCCCCTGGTTTGAACAGGCACTCAAGCAGGCGCGGGCGCGCCAGGCCGAGCCGGCGGCAGCGCAGCCCAGGGGCGTGGTGACGCCGCTGCACCCGGCTCGCTCGGCCTGGCACCGCGGCCATCCCTTTGCCGCCGAGGTGCTGGCGAATCAGCGCATCGTCGCCGACGACCTCGACAAGGACGTGCGCCACATCGAGCTGTCACTGGCCGGCAGCGGCATCCGCTACCAGCCCGGCGACGCGCTCGGTGTCTGGCCGACACAGCACCGCGAGCTGGTCGACGCCGTGCTGGCCGAGCTCGGGCTGGACGGCGGGCAGCCGGTCACGGCCAGGGACGAAACGCGCAGCCTGCGCGAATGGCTCACGCACCAGCGCGAGCTGACCCTGCTGACGCGCCCCTTCATCCAGGCGCAGGCCGAGCGCAGCAGCGACGCCGCGCTGCAGGCCCTGCTCGGCACCGATCAGCGCGAGGCGCTGCAGCTGCTGCTGGCGCGCGTGCAGCTGCTCGACTTCCTGCGCACCTACCCGGCGCGCTGGAGCGCCGACGAGCTGGTCGCCGCGCTGCGCCCGCTGGCGCCGCGCATGTACTCCATCGCATCCAGCCAGGCAGTAGTCGACGAAGAGGTGCACATCACCGTCGCCCGGATCGCCTACACGCAGGGCGAGGAGCCGCGCTTCGGTGCCGCCTCGCGCTTCCTGGCCGAGCTGGAGGAGGGCGAGACCGCACCGGTGTTCGTCGACGCCAACGACCGCTTCCGCCTGCCGGCCGACGACGCACGCGACGTCATCATGATCGGCCCGGGCACCGGCGTGGCGCCGTTTCGCGCCTTCCTGCAGGAGCGCGTCGAGCGCGGTGCTACCGGCCGCAACTGGCTGTTCTTCGGCAGCCGCTACCTGCGCTCCGACTTCCTCTACCAGGCCGAATGGCGCCGGGCCCTGGCACAGGGCGAGCTGACGCAGCTGGACGTCGCCTTCTCGCGCGACCAGGCACACAAGGTCTACGTACAGGACCGCATCCGCGAGCGCGCCGACGCGCTGTGGGCGTGGCTGGACGGCGGCGCCCACGTCTACGTCTGCGGCGACGCCGAGCGCATGGCACCCGACGTGCAGCAGGCCCTGCTGGACGTGGCGCAAAGCGCCGGCGGCAAGAGCGCCGAGGAGGCCGAGCGTTGGCTCACCGGGCTGCTGTCCGAAGGCCGCTATGCGCGCGACGTCTATTGAAACCGGAATCCGACAAGCATCATGACCGACACGCTCTCTCCACTCGAGCACATCAAGGTGAAGAGCCGCTTCCTGCGCGGCACCATCGACCAGGGCCTGGCCGACCGGACCACCGGCTCGATCGCCGAGGCCGACACCAAGCTGCTGAAGTTCCACGGCTCCTACATGCAGGATGACCGCGACATCCGCGACCAGCGGCGCCGCCAGAAGCTGGAGCCGGACTACCGCTTCATGGTGCGCGTGCGCCTGCCCGGCGGCGTGCTCAGCACCGAACAGTGGCTGGCGCTGGACGCGCTGTCGCTGCAATACGCCAGCCGCGGCCTGCGCATCACCACGCGCCAGACCTTCCAGTATCACGGCGTGCGCAAGGAGCACCTGCGCGACGTCATCGGCGGCATCAACGCCGTCGGCCTGTCGACGCTGGCGGCCTGCGGCGACGACGTGCGCAACGTCGTGACCTCGGTCAATCCGCTGCTCTCCGGCACCCACGCCGAGGTTTACGACTGGGCGCGCAAGCTGATGGAGCACGTGCGCCCGCGCACCACCGGCTACCAGGAGCTGTGGATCGAGAAGCGCGAGCAGACCAGCGACGGCAGCCAGGACGAGGAGCCGCTGCTGGGCCAGGCCTACCTGCCGCGCAAGTTCAAGTTCGGCATCGCCATTCCGCCCTGCAACGACATCGACGTGTTCTCGCAGGATATCGGCCTCATCGCCATCCTGGGCGCGGACGGGCAGCTGGCCGGCTTCAACCTCGCCGCCGGCGGCAGCATGGGCGGCGACCGCGGCGAGAAGCCGACCTACCCGCGCCTGGGCGACCTGGTCGGCTACGTGCCCAAGGAGCACCTGCTGGAAGCGGCCTGGCACTGCATCACGATCCAGCGCGACTTCGGCGACCGCAGCGACCGCATGCACGCGCGCCTCAAATACACCATCGACGACCACGGCCTGCAGTGGTTCAAGGACCAGCTGCAGGCGCGCGTGGGCTTTCGCATCGAGCCCGCACGGCCTTACCGCTTCGAGCACAACGGCGACCGCTTCGGCTGGCTGCGCGGCGAGGATGGCCAGTGGCACCTGACGCTGCAGATCCCCGCCGGCCGGCTGTGGGACAACGAGCAGACCACGCGCCAGACCGGCATGCGCGAGATCGCCCGGGTGCACCAGGGCGAGCTGCGCATGACCTGCAACCAGAACGTCATCATCGCTAACGTCGCCAAGGCGGACCGCGCCGAAATCGACGCCCTGGTGGCGCGCCACGGCCTGGACGACTACCAGCGCGCCAGCCCGGTGCGCCAGCGCGCCATCGCCTGCGTCGCCTTCCCGACCTGCGGCCTGGCGATGGCCGAGAGCGAGCGCTACCTGCCGACCATCCTGGGCAAGCTCGAAGCCCTGCTGGCCCGGCACGGCATCCAGGACGAGCCGCTGCACTTTCGCATCTCCGGCTGTCCCAACGGCTGCTCGCGCCCCTACCTGGGCGAGATCGCACTGGTGGGCCGCTCCATCGGCCGCTACGACCTGCGCATCGGCGCCGATCAGGAGGGCGAGCGCATGAACGCGCTCTACCGCGAGAACATCAACGAAGAGGCCATCCTGGCCGCGCTGGACGAGCTGTTCGCGCGCTTCATCCGGGAGCGCGAGGCGGACGAGCCCTTCGGCAACTTCGTCGTGCGCGCCGGCGTCGTGCAGGCGCCGCCGCGGCGCGAGCCGGTCAGCTTCGGAGCCACGGCATGAACACCACCGCCAACGCGCCGGCCCGGCTGGCCGACCTCAACGCCCGGCTCGCCGGCCTGGACGCCGCCGGCCGCGTCGAGTGGGCGCTGGCCGAGCTGCCGGGCGCGCACCTGCTGAGCACCAGCTTCGGCATCCAGGCCGCAGCCTCGCTGCACCTGCTGACGCAGATCCGGCCAGACATCCCGGTCGTGCTGGTCGACACCGGCTACCTGTTTGCCGAAACCTACCGCTTCGCCGACGCACTTACCGAGCGCCTGCGCCTGCAGCTCAAGGTCTATCGCGCCGAGCCCGGCCCGGCCTGGCAGGAAGCGCGCTTCGGCCAGCTCTGGACGCAGGGGCGCGAGGGCCTCGAGCGCTACAACCAGATCAACAAGGTGGAGCCGATGCGCCGCGCCCTGGCCGAGCTGGGCGCCGGCACCTGGTTCTCCGGGCTGCGGCGCGAGCAGTCGCAAAGCCGCGCCGACACGCCCTTCGTCGAGTTCAGCAACGGCCGCTACAAGGTGCACCCGATCGCCGACTGGTCCAGTCGCGACGTCTGGCGCTACCTGCAGCAGCACGACCTGCCGCAGCACCCGCTGTGGGAGCAGGGTTACGTCTCGGTCGGCGATACCCACACCACGCGTCCGCTGGAGCCGGGCATGAGCGAGGAGGAAACACGCTTCTTCGGCCTCAGGCGCGAGTGCGGCCTGCACACCGGGATCTGAAACCGGCTGGACTCATTTCCCGAGACATGAACATGAGCAAGGTCATCGACATCACGCCGCAGCTGACGCACCTGCAGAAGCTGGAAGCCGAAGCCATCTACATCATTCGCGAAGTGGCGGCCAGCTTCGAGCGGCCGGTGCTGCTGTATTCCGTCGGCAAGGACTCCTCGGTGCTACTGCACCTGTTGCTGAAGGCGTTTTATCCGGCCAGGCCGCCGCTGCCGTTGCTGCACGTCAACACGACCTGGAAGTTCCGCGAAATGATCGCCTTCCGGGACCAGCGCGCGCGCGAGACCGGCGTGCAACTGATCGAATACATCAACCCGGACGGCGTGGCCCGGGGTGCCAACCCCTTCGTGCAGGGTGCCACTGTCTACACCGACTTGATGAAGACCCAGGCGCTGAAGCAGGCGCTCGACCAATACCGGTTCGATGCCGCCATCGGCGGCGCGCGCCGCGACGAGGAAAAGTCGCGCGCCAAGGAACGCATCTTCTCGTTTCGGGGCAGCAGTCACCGCTGGGACCCGAAGAACCAGCGTCCCGAGTTGTGGGATCTCTACAACCCGCGCATCAACCCTGGCGAAAGCGTGCGCGTCTTCCCGATTTCCAACTGGACCGAACTCGATGTCTGGCTCTACATCTACGCCGAGCAGATCCCGGTGCCCCAGCTCTACCTGGCGCGCCCACGCCCCGTAGTCGAGCGCAGCGGCACCCTGATCATGGTCGACGACGAGCGCATGCCGCTGGCGCCGGATGAGGTGCCGCAGACGCGACAGGTACGTTTTCGCACGCTGGGCTGCTATCCGCTCACCGGCGCCATCGGGTCCGAGGCCGACACCCTGCCCAGGGTGATCCACGAAATGCTGGCCGTGCACAGCTCCGAGCGCCAGGGCCGGCTGATCGACAGCGACGTCGCCGCCTCGATGGAGAAGAAGAAGCTCGAGGGTTATTTCTGACTGGCGCGATCGACTTCAGGCCTCGCCCGAGGCTGCGGGAGCTGGACATGCAACTGAACACCGTGGTCGACAACGACCAACACCCATTCGGGCCGCGCGTGTGCGCGGAAACTGCCGTGCAGGACTACCTGGCACGGCAGGAAAGCAAGAGCCTGCTGCGCTTCATCACCTGTGGCAGCGTCGACGACGGCAAGAGCACCCTGCTCGGACGCCTGCTCTATGACGCCCGCCTGCTGTTCGACGACCAGCTCGCAACGCTGGAAGGCGACAGCCGACGCCACGGTACGCAGGGCGACGCGCTGGACTTCGCTCTGCTGGTCGACGGCCTGTCAGCCGAGCGCGAGCAGGGCATCACCATCGACGTCGCCTATCGCTTCTTCAGTACCGAACGGCGCAAGTTCGTCGTTGCCGACTGCCCCGGCCACGAGCAGTACACGCGCAACATGGCCACCGGAGCATCCACCGCCGACCTGGCGGTGGTGCTGGTCGACGCGCGCAAGGGTCTGCTGACGCAGACCCGCCGCCACAGCTGGATCTGCCGCCTGCTGGGCATCCGCCACGTGGTGCTCGCAGTCAACAAAATGGACCTGGTGGGCTTCGACGAAGCGGTGCTGCGCGCGATCGAGATCGACTACCGGGCGCTGGCGGCGCAACTGGGTATCACCGAGGTCACAGCGATCCCGCTGTCGGCGTTCCAGGGTGACAACGTCGGCACGCCTTCGGCCCGCATGCCCTGGTATCGCGGGCCGACGCTGCTGGCGCACCTGGAGAGCGTACCGCTGAGGCAGCCGGCGGATCGGCTGGCGTTTCGCATGCCGGTGCAGTGGGTGTGTCGGCCAGACTCCGGTTTTCGCGGCTTCACCGGCCAGATCGCCGCCGGCAGCGTGCGCCAGGGCGACGAGGTAGTTGTGCTACCCGGTGGCGAGCGCACCCGCGTGGCGCGCATCGTCACCGCCGACGGCGAGCTGGACAGCGCCGTCGCCGGCCAGCCGGTGAACCTGGTGATGATGGACGAGGTGGACATCAGCCGCGGCGACGTGATCGCTGCCGCCAGCGCGCCGGCTCCCGTCGCCGACGGACTGGCCGCGCACCTGCTGTGGCTGGACGAACAGGCCCTGCGCCCGGGTCATCCTTATTGGCTCAAGCTGGGCACGCGCGTCGTCAATGCGCGCATCACGCGGCTGCACCACCGGATCGACATCAACACACAGGCGCAGCGACCGGCGGCGCGCCTGACACAGAACGAGGTCGGCTATTGCGACCTCCGACTGGACCAGGAACTGGCCTTCGAGCCCTACGCCAGCAGCCACCGCCTGGGCGCCTTCATCCTGATCGATCGCCAAAGCCACGCCACCGTGGCTGCCGGCACTGTCAGGCAGGCCCTGTCCGGCCAGCACGTGCGCTGGCAGAGCACCACCGTCGACGCCGCCGCGCGTGCGCGCATCAAGGGACAGCAGCCGGCCTGCCTCTGGTTCACCGGGCTCTCGGGGGCCGGCAAGTCGACGCTGGCCAACCGTGTCGAGAGCCTGCTGTACAGCCTGGGCCATCACACCTGCCTGCTGGACGGCGACAACCTGCGCCACGGCCTGAACAGCGACCTCGGCTTCAGCGCTGCCGACCGCGACGAGAACATCCGCCGCGTCGCGCACACGGCGCGCCTGATGACCGACGCCGGCCTGATCGTGCTGGTCAGCTTCATCAGCCCGCTGGCGGTGCAGCGGGCGCGAGCGCGCGCACTGTTCGCGCCGGGCGAGTTCATCGAGGTCTTTGTCGACACGCCGCTGGCGCTGTGCGAGCAGCGTGACGTCAAGGGCCTCTACGCCCGCGCGCGCGCCGGCCAGATCGCCGACTTCACCGGCATCGCTGCGCCCTACGAGGCGCCCGAAGCGCCCGAGCTGCACCTGCACACGGCCGGCGTCGACGTCGACCAGCTGGCGCGGTGCGTGGTCGAGCACCTGCTCGGGGGGGCCTGAGCGTGGCACGCCTGTTCGGACTGTTTGCCGACCTCGCGGGCCGCACGGTGCTGGTGATCGGCGGCGGCAGCGTGGCCACGCGCAAGGTGGCGGCGCTGCTGGAGGCCGACGCCCGCGTCACCGTATGCGCGCCGGTCGTCACGCTGGAGCTCAAGCAGTGGCAGCAAGCGGGTCGTATCCGCCACCGCGCGGACCGCTTCGACCCCGGCTGGCTGGACGACTGCTGGCTGGTGGTGGCGGCCACCAGCGACCGGGCGCTGAACCGCGAGGTAGCGGCCGCGGCCGAGGCGCGCCAGCGCTTCGTCAACGTGGTCGACGACGCCAAACTGTCCAGCGTGCAGGTGCCAGCGGTGGTCGATCGCGGCGCGCTGCAGGTCGCCATCTCCACCGCCGGCGCGGCGCCGGCGCTGGGCCGCTGGATCCGCGCGCAGCTGGAAGCCCGGCTCGACCCGTCGATGGGCGCGCTGGTGGCGCTGGCGGCGCGCTTTCGCGCACGCATCCAGGCCCGCTTCCCGCTGCACGATGCGCGCCGCCGCTTCTACGAACAGCTTCCGCGCAGCCGGGCCGCCGTGCTGCTTCGCAGCGACGACGCCGCTGGCGCCAGCGCCTGGCTGCAGGCGCGGCTGGACGGCGCCGCCCCGCAGCCGGCGGGCCACGTGTCGCTGGTCGGCGCCGGCCCGGGCGACGCCGGCCTGCTGACCCTGCACGGCCTGCGCGCCCTGCAGGACGCCGACGTCATCCTGCATGACCGCCTGGCCTCGGCCGAGGTGCTGGCCCTGGCGCGGCGCGACGCCCGGCGCATCGCCGTCGGCAAGGCGCCCGGGCGCCACGCCTTCACCCAGGATCAGATCAATGCCCTGCTGGTCGCCGAGGCGCGCCTGGGCCAGCACGTGGTGCGCCTGAAGGGCGGCGATCCGTTCGTGTTCGGGCGCGGCGGCGAGGAGTTGCAATACCTGCGCGCGCACGGCATTGCCTACCAGGTGGTGCCCGGCATCACCGCCGCCATCGCCTGCGCCGCCTACGCCGGCATCCCGCTCACCCACCGCGATCACGCGCAGTCGCTGCGCTTCGTCACCGCGCACTGCCACGAGTCGCTGGACACCCTGGACTGGGACCTGCTGGCGCGCAGCCGGCAGACCCTGGCAATCTACATGGGGGTGGGTCGGCTGAAACAGGTGCGCGACCAGCTGTTGGCCCACGGCAAGCCCGCCGACACGCCGTTCGCACTGGTAGCGCAGGGCACGCGGGCAACGCAGCGCGTGATTGCCGGCGGCCTGGCGCAGCTGCCCGAGCTGGCGCAGGCGCACGCGGTGCAGCCGCCGGCGCTGCTCATCGTCGGCGCGGTCACGGCCCTGGCGCGCGAGCTGGCCTGGTTCGGCGGTCCGGTGCTGCCGCAGGCACCGGCCGCAGCCCCGCAGCCGGTCGCCCTGGCGGTTGAAGCGTCGTGACCTTCGAGATCGCCTACACGCTGACCGTGGTGGCCGGCGTGCTGGCGGCACTGGCCAGCAACCGCTGGCCGGCCGACGCCGTCATGCTGGCCGCCATGGTGGCAGTGACGCTGGGCGGCATCATCGCCCCCGGCCAGGCGCTGGCCGGCTTTTCCAACCCCGGCCTGGTAACCGTGGCCGCGCTCTACGTGGTCGCCGCCGCGCTGCGCGACACCGGCGCCATCTACTGGATCGCGCACCGCCTGCTCGGGCGGCCGCGCAGTGACCGCGGCAGTCTGCTGCGGCTGGTGCTGCCCACCGGCCTGCTCAGCGCCTTCCTGAACAACACCACCGTGGTGGCGATGATGATCCCGGCGGTGCAGGAGTGGGCCAAGCGGCAGCAGCTGCCGGCCTCCCGGTTGCTGCTGCCGCTCAGCTACGCCACCATCCTGGGCGGCACCTGCACCCTGATCGGCACCAGCACCAACCTCGTCGTCAACGGCCTGATGCTGGAGCACGGCATGGCCGGCTTCGGCCTGTTCGACATCAGTGGCCTGGGCCTGGTACTGTTCTTCGGCGGTGCGCTGTTCATGGTGCTGTTCGGCCAGCGCCTGCTGCCGCTGCGCCAGGCGCTGTCGCAGCAGCTCGACAACTGCCGCGAATATCGGGTCGAAATGACGGTGCCCGAGGGCAGCGCCCTGCAGAACAAGAGCATCCAGCAAAGCGGCCTGCGCGCCCTGGTGCACGGCCGGCTGACCGAAATCCTGCGCGACAACCACGCCTGGATGGTGCCGGCACCCGAGATGATGCTGCGCCCGGGCGATCGCCTGGCCTTCGTCGGCGCGCCCGAGTGCGTGCGCGAGCTGCAGTGCATCCGCGGCGTCCAGCCGGCGCACGACACGCGGCAGCTGGGCCTGGCCAGCCACCGGCTGCAACTGGTCGAGGTGGTGATCGGCGCGGGCTTTCCGGGCCTCGGCCAGAGCGTGCGCGAGAGCGCCTTCAGCACCCGCTACCGCGCCACCATCCTCGGCATCAGCCGCAGCGGCCAGCGCCTTGCGGGCAGCGTGCGCGACGTCGTGCTGCACAGCGGCGACACCCTGCTGCTGCAGACCGACGACAGTTTCGTCGAGCAATACCAGTTCCGCCGCGACTTCATGCTCACCAGTCCGCTGACCGATTCCACGCCGCCGGACTTCAGCAAGGCGCCGCTGGCGCTGGCGCTGCTGCTGGCCATGGTGGTGGCCAACGCCACCGGCCTGCTCGACGTGCTCCAGGCCGCCTTCCTGGCCGGCGTCGCCCTGCTGGCCACCGGCTGCGTCAGCATCACGCAGGCGCGCCAGAACCTGAGCGTGAACCTGCCGGTGCTGCTGGTGATCGGTGCCTCTTTCGCGCTGGGCGCCGCCGTGCAGCAAAGCGGCACCGCGCGCTGGCTCGTCGACCTGTTTTTCGCCGGCAGCGGGCATGCGCCCTGGACGGCGCTGCTCGGCGTCTATCTGCTCACCGCGCTGTGCACCGAGCTGATCACCAACAACGCTGCCGCGGTGCTGATGTTCCCGCTCGCCGTTACCGTCGCCGACCAGCTCGGCGTCGACGCTACTCCCTTCGTCGTCGCTGTCATGTTCGCCGCCAGCGCCAGCTTCCTGACCCCCATCGGCTACCAGACCAACCTCATGGTGATGGGTCCGGGCGGCTACCACCCGTTGGACTACGTCCGCTTCGGCCTGCCGCTGACCGTCGTGGCGTGCGTCATCAGCGTGGCTCTGATCCCGCTGTTCTGGCCATTTTGACGGCACGGCGTCGGGATCAATACCGGCGGCGCTTGCGTGACCGGCACCAGCGAGCCGGCGCGCACGCCGAGCAGGCGCAGGCGGCGGTTGAATTCCACCCGTTTCAGGCACAGGCCGGCCGCCTGGCGGATCTCGCGCGCGCCGGCCACCGGCGTGGGCAACGTACGCTCGCGCGTGACCGTGCGGAAATCGTCGAAACGCAGCTTGACGCCGATCGTGCGGCCGGCATAACCCTTGCGGTCGAGATCGGCCGCGAGCTGCACGCACAGTGTGGTGAAGATCCTGCCGAGTTCGGCACGATCACTGCGCACATGCAGGTCCCGCTCGAACGTCGTTTCGCGGCTGATCGACTTCGGCTCGCGCACGGTGACGACCGGGCGTGCGTCGACACCGTGCGCCGACTGATGCAGCCAGGTGCCATAATTGCCGCCGAACTGCGCACACAGCCAGCCGACATCGGCCGCCGCGACCTCGCCGATCGTGTGCAGTCCGAGCGCCGCGAGCCTTTGCGTGGTCTTCGGGCCGACGCCGTTGATGCGTTTGGCCGGCAGCGGCCAGACGCGCGCGGGCACATCGTCCCGCGTCAGGATCGTCAGCCCGTCCGGCTTGTCGAATTCCGAACACAGCTTGGCCAGCAGCTTGTTCGGAGCAATGCCGATCGAGCAGCTCAGGCCCGTCGCCTGCATCACCGCCGACTTCAGCGCCAGGCCGATCGCGCGCCCGCCATCGGCGGCGACGCCGGGAACGTCGCTCAGATCGATGTAGATCTCGTCGATGCCCCGGTCCTCGACCATCGGCGTGAGCGCGCGCACCGCCGCCTTGAAACGCGCCGAATAGCGGCGGTATTCGTCGAAGTCGCACGGCAACAGCACGGCGTCGGGCGCCAGCCGGGCGGCACGCGCCATGCCCATTGCCGAATACACGCCCAGGGCGCGCGCCTCGTAGGTGCTGGTCGTGATGACGCCGCGCCCGGCATAGTCGCGCAGCCGCGCGAACGCCTGCGTCCCGTCAGCAAGCCTCGTCGGCCGGTAGCGTCCGCTGCCGCCGATGACCAGCGGCAGACCGCGCAATTGCGGATAGCGCAGCAATTCGACCGACGCGTAGAACGCGTCCATGTCGAGATGGGCGATCAGGCGGGACACGGGGAACACAGTCCCGCACTCCGGTTCGAGGCTACAGGAACCTCATCGCATCGACCGGTTTTTCGTCGGCCAGCGCCAGCCAGCCCTTGACGACCCGGTACACGACCCAGATGAACACCGCCAGCATCAGCGGAAACCCGATCAGCACGAACATCAGGATCCACGAAATGACGGCGCCGACGAGCCCGTACCAGAAGGTCTTGATCTGCCACTCGAAGTGGCTGGCAACCCAGGTGCCGGCCACTTCGTCACGCTTCAGATAATTGATGATGATCGCCGCCACCGCCGTCACGCCGATGACGCAGGACAAGGCATAGAGCGCATAACAGATCATGGCCAGGCGCTTGGCGTCCGGCCCCGGGCTGATCTCGGGCTTCTTCTCGATCAATGGTTCATCCATTGCTTCCTCCCCGTTCGCAAATTCCGTCCGGTCGGCCGCACGGCCACCGGAGAACCGTGCCGAACCCGACAGGGAAACTCCGGGTCCGGCATCATACCGGCATCGTCGTGCCGTTTCCTCCATACTGGATCCGGTACAGTCGGGCATACAGCGAATCGCGCGCCAGCAGTTCGGCGTGCGTGCCCTGCTCGACGATGCGGCCGTGATCGAATACCAGGATCCGGTCGGCGCGCTCGATCGTCGACAGACGATGCGCAATCACCAGCGTCGTACGCCCGCGCATCGTGTGTTCGAGCGCGATCTGCACCTCGCGCTCGGTAGCGGAATCGAGCGCCGAAGTGGCCTCGTCGAGGAGCAGGATCGGCGCGTCCTTGACGATCGCGCGCGCCAGTGCGAGCCGCTGACGCTGGCCACCCGACAGGCGCGTGCCGCGCTCGCCGACCGACGCATCGAGCCCCTCCGGCAAGGCCCGCACGACGGCATCGAGCCGCGCCGCCTCCAGTGCCGCCCAGATCTGCGCATCGTCGACCGCATCCTCGCGCCCGAGGGCGACATTGGCGCGCACGCTGTCGTTGAACAGCACGACCTCCTGGCTGACGAGCGCGAACTGGCGGCGCAGATCGACCAGGCGCAGAGCCGGCAGTTCGACCCCGTCGAGCAGGATGCGGCCACGCACCGGATCGATGAAACGCGGCAGCAGATTGAGCAGGGTCGACTTGCCGGCACCGGAAGCACCGACCAGCGCGATCACGTCGCCGGCGCCGATCTTCAGCTCGATGTCGCATAGCGCATCATGCGCGGCCGTCGGATAGCGGAAGGACACCGATTCGAAGACGAGTTCGCCGCGCGCCCGTCCGAGCGCCACGGTACCGGTGTCTTCCTCTTCGCGCAGATCGAGCAGCGCAAACACCGATTCCGCTGCCGCCAGCCCGCGCTGCAGTTCGGTATTGACGTCGGCCAGCCGCTTGAGCGGAGCGAGCAGCATCAGCATCGCCGTCACGAAGGAGACGAAGCCGCCGACGGTTGCGTGACCGCTTTGCGACTGCAGCAGCGCGATGGTGACGACGATCGCCACTGCCGTCGCCGCGCAGATCTGGGTGATCGGCACGGTGGCGCCCCCGGCCACAGCCATGCGCATGGCAAAGCCGCGCAGCTTGCCCACGGTGCGCGCAAACAGCTCCGCCTGGGCGCGGTAGCCGCCGAAGATCTTGATCACCTTGAAGCCGTGGACGGCTTCCTCGACGACACGCGTGAGCTCGCCCGTGTACTGCAGGCTCTGCCGGCTGAGGCGACGCATGCGCCGGCTGTAGACGGTGATCACCACCGTCATCGCCGGCACCAGCGTGAGCGCCACCAGCGTCAGCTTCCAGTTCAGGTAGAAGAGCCAGCCGAGCAGGCCGAGGACGATCACGGTATCGCGCACGACCGTCGTCAGCGCCCGCGTGACGGCTCCGGTCACGTTGGTGACTTCGAAGACGATGCGCGAGATCAGCAGACCGGAGGCTTCGCGCTCGAATTGCGCCGCCGGCAGACGCATCACGCGCTCGAACATCTGGCTGCGCACGTCGACCAGCACATGGTTGGCCACCCAGGCCAGCGCATAGTTGCTGGTGAAGCTGGCCGTTCCGCGCACGAGAAAGATCGCGATCAGCGCGACCGGCACGAACCACAATGGGAAGGACGTGTGCTCGACGAAACCTTCGTCCAGCAGGGGCTTCATCAGGGCCGGGAACAACGGCTCGGTCAGCGCCGCAACGACCATCGCGACCAGTGCCGCGATGAAACCGGCCCGGTACGGGCGAGTGAAGGACAGCAGGCGACGGTAGACGGCCAGGCTCGAGCGCCAGTCCGCTGCTGCGTCTTCCCGCCCTGCACGATGCTTGCTCAATACTCGACCTCGACCGTGACCGCTTCCAGTTGCGCACGAATGGCACCGATCAGGTCATCGTGCGGACGCACGCGCCAGCACGGGCCCAGTTCGATCTCGCACAGCGCCTCGTCGTTGCCGTACTCAAGCACGATCGGCACGGCCGGCGACCTGTCCTCGCCGGCAACGAACGGCTCGATCACGCCGCGCAGCAGGCCGGCATCGGGGCCGGACCGACCGAGGCGGATGCGCAGGCGGCGGCCGAACTCGGCGCGCGCGCCTTCCAGGTCGAGAATGCGATCGGCAGCGATGCGCTGTCCGCCGGTGAAGTCGTCATGCGTGCACTTCCCGTAGACGAACACCAGTTCGTCATTGCGCAGCAGGCGTCGGCACGCGTCGTACAGTTCGTGGAACACGCTGACCTCGAACGTGCCGCCGCCATCGTCCAGCGTCACGAACGACATCTTGCCGCGACGCGTCATCTGGGTTCGCTGCGACGCGACGATGCCGGCAATCCAGACCGGTTGGGGAGCAGGCTGAACCTCGGCAAGCGCCGTGCGCACGATGCGCCGCACTTCGGCTTCATAGCCGTGAAACAGATGTCCGCTCAGAAAGAGGCCGAGCGCCGCCTTTTCCTCCTGCAGCCGTCGCCGCTCATCCCAGGCGGGCACTTCGATCCACTCCGGCGCTGACGGCAGACCGCCCGGGTCGTCACCGAACAGGCTTACCTGGTCCGCCGCGGCACTGGCCGCCTCGGCCACGTCCATCGCCCGGGCGACGTTGGCCAGCAGGCGCGCGCGATCGGAGCCAAGCGTATCGAAGGCGCCGGCGCGCACGAGCGCCTCGATCGCGCGGCGATTGACCAGTCGGCGATCGACGCGCGCGCAGAAGTCGAACAGGTCGGTGAATGGCTGCCCGGCACGTGCCCGCAGGATCTCGACGACGGCGCCCTCACCGGTGCCCTTGACCGCGCCAAGGCCGTAGCGGACCGTGCGCTCGTCGACCGGCTCGAAGCGGTAGCCGGACGCATTGACGTCGGGCGGCAGCAGCTCGACGCCGTTGGCGCGCGTATCGTCGACGAAGAGCTTGACCTTGTCGGTGTCGTCCATGTCGGCCGACAGCGTCGCCGCCATGTACTCGGCCGGATGGCAGGCCTTGAGCCAGGCCGTCTGATAGGTGACGACGGCGTAGGCGGCGGTGTGCGACTTGTTGAAGCCGTATTCGGCGAACATCGCCATCAGGTCGAACAGCTTGTTCGCCAGCGCGGCGTCATAACCCTTCTTCTGCGCACCTTCGACAAAGATGTCGCGATGCTGCGCCATTTCCTCCGGCTTCTTCTTGCCCATCGCGCGCCGCAGCAGGTCGGCACCGCCGAGCGTGTAGCCGCCGATGGTCTGCGCGATCTGCATCACCTGTTCCTGATAGACGATGACGCCGTAGGTCGGCTCCAGACAGGCCTTCAGATCCGGGTGGAAATAATCGATCGCCTGCTCGCCCTTCTTGCGCAGGATGAAGTCGTCGACCATGCCCGAGCCCAGCGGCCCGGGGCGGTACAGGGCCAGTACGGCGATGATGTCCTCGAAGCGGTCGGGCTGCAGTTTCTTCAGCAGCTTCTTCATGCCGTCGCTTTCGAGCTGGAACACCGCCGTCGTGTTCGCGTCCTTCAGCACCTGGTAGGCGCGCGGATCGTCGAAGGTCATCGCCTGCAGATCGGGCTTCGTGCCGGTACGCTGCGCGACGTAGCGCACGGCCAGATCGAGGATCGTCAGGTTGCGCAGGCCGAGAAAATCGAACTTCACCAGGCCGACCGCCTCGACGTCGTCCTTGTCGAACTGGCTGACGACGCCGGCATCGGCGCCCGGCGGCTTGTACAGTGGACAGAAATCGGTGAGCCGGCCGGGGGCGATGAGCACGCCGCCGGCATGCATGCCGACGTTGCGCGTCAGATCCTCGAGCGGCTCGGCCAGCGCGAGCAGTTCGCGCACCTCGTCCTCGTTGCGCTCGCGCTCGGCCAGCAGCGGTTCGGCCGTGCGCGCCTTCGCCAGCGACAGCGGCTTGTTCTGCACCACCGGGATCAGCTTCGAGAGCTGGTCGCAGAAGTTGTAGCTCATGTCGAGCACCCGGCCGACGTCGCGGATCACCGCTTTCGAGGCCATCGTGCCGAAGGTGACGATCTGCGAGACGGCCTGTTCGCCATAGCGCGCACGCACGTACTCGATGACCCGGTAGCGCTGGTCCTGGCAGAAATCGATGTCGAAGTCCGGCATCGACACGCGCTCGGGATTCAGGAAGCGCTCGAACAGCAGCGCGTACGGCAGCGGATCGAGATCGGTGATGCCGAGCGCCCAGGCGACCAGCGACCCGGCGCCCGAGCCACGGCCGGGGCCCACGGGCACGCCGTTGGCCTTGGCCCAGTTGATGAAGTCGGCGACGATCAGGAAATAGCCCGGAAAGCCCATCTGCACGATGGTGTCGCATTCGTAATCGAGACGCGCGACGTATTCGGCCTCCCGGGCGGCCAGCGCGGACGGATCCGCACCTTCGGCCGGCAGGACACCGGCCAGACGCTGCTCCAGGCCTTCGCGCGCCAGCCGGCGCAGATACTCATCGAGCGAAATGCCGTCGGGCGTCGGGAACTGCGGCAGTTGCGGCTTGCCCAGCACCATCGTGACGTTGCAGCGGCGCGCAATCTCGACGCTGTTGGCCAGCGCCGACGGCAGGTCGGCAAACAGCGTCGCCATCTCCTGGCGTGACCGGAAATACTGCTCGGGCGTATACACGCGCGGCCGGCGCGGATCGGCCAGGATCGCCCCCTGCGCGATGCACACGCGCGCCTCGTGCGCACGATGGTCGTCCGCGTCGAGAAACTGGACCGGGTGCGTGGCCACCAGCGGCAGCGACAGCCGGGCGGCGAGCCGGGCTGCGGCGCGCGTGTGCAGCTCGGCCTCGGCGTGACCGCTGCGCTGCACTTCGACGTACCAGGCGTCGGGGAAACGTTGTGCCCAGAGACGCGCCAGTTCCTCGGCACCGGCGATGTTGCCGGCCAGCAGCGCCTGCCCTACATCGCCGTGCTGCGCGCCCGACAGCGCGATCAGGCCGTCGCCGGCACGCGCGCCGTCCTCGTCGGCCTCGTCGAACCACTCGGCGCGCACTTCGCCGCGCCCACGGTACTCGTTGTCGATCCAGGCACGGCTGAGCAGGCTGCACAGACGCAGATAGCCGGTGCGGTCGCGCGCCAGCAGCAGCATCCGGAACGGACGATCACGATCGGTGTCGTTGCTCAGCCAGACGTCGGCGCCGCAGATCGGCTTGATGCCGCGTGCACGCGCCGCCTTGTAGAACTTGAGCCAGCCGTAGAGGTTGGCCAGATCAGTGACGGCAATGGCCGGCTGACCGTCCGCCAGGGCGCGCTCGACGAGCGCATCGATGCGCACGATCGAGTCGCTCACCGAAAACTCGGTATGCACCCGCAAGTGGACAAAATCCGGCGTACTCATCGATCCCGTTCCATCGGCCCGGAATTCTACCCATGTGTGCACATCGGCGCTTCTGCGCCGCCGGGCGCACCCAGCGCGGGGCGGGACGCACTCGCACGCGCTGGCCAGGTGCGGCGACGGCGCCCGGCACGAGTCCGCCGACGCAGCATCCATCGATCCCTTTCCGGGACAGGATCCGGTTCGATGCTACGATTCGTCGTGCTGGTGCCCGCCCGGCATGTCCTTGCCGGGCAGGATAATCGGGAAGCAGGAAGGAACGGCATCCGGAGTCGCGGATGGTTCGATCCCGGCCTGCGCTGCCCCCGCAACGGTCAGCGGAAGCAATCCTGCCTGCAGATTCGTCATTGCAGCAGGATGCGGCCCGTGCCCACAGCCACTGAAGCCAGGAAGCATCGCGGCAGACGCATTCGTTGCGCCGCACCGCCCCGGAACGCTTCGGGAAGGCTGCACGGACAGTTCCGCCAGCCCGGATACCGGCCAGCAGGTGGTACGCAGCAATCCTGCGCACCGTTCGGCGCACCCCTGCGGGGAAGCGGATGTGCGCGCCTGCGCCATGCCGGTCATGGCGACCCCGGCCCGACCGGTTTCCTGTCCCGTGCCTTTCACAGTCTTTCGACGCATCGACGCCGTCCGGCGGCGCGCCTGGCTGCCCCTGCTGCTTGCCGCGCTCCTCGTGCTGCCCGCGTTTTCCGCCTGGGCCGGCAAGCTCGCGGTTGTCGACGACCGCGGCCGGCACATCACCCTGACACAGGTGCCGCAGCGCATCGTTTCGCTGCTGCCGTCGTCGACCGAAGCCGTGTGCGCGCTCGGCGCCTGCGATCGCCTGGTCGGTGTCGACCGCTTCTCCGACTGGCCCCCCGAAGTTCGCACCCTGCCGCAGGTCGGCGATCTGGAAGATGCGCGTCTCGAACGCATCGTCGCACTCCGCCCCGACCTGGTCCTGGCCGGTGCCTTCGCACGCGCCAGCGACCGGCTCGAAAGCCTGGGCATCCCGGTGCTCGTCGTCGAAGCGCACCGGCTCGATGACATCGGCCGCGTGCTCACGGTGATCGCCACGGCGCTGGGTGTGCCGGACCAGGGCGAGCGCCTGTGGCAGTCGCTGAACGAGCGCATCGACCGGGCCGCTGCCGAGGTTCCTCCGGCCTGGCACGGGGCGCGCGTGTATTTCGAAGTCGCGCCCGGCCCCTTCGCCGCCAGCGACGCCTCGTACATTGGCCAGCTGATTTCCCGCCTGGGACTCGTCAACGTCGTCCCGGCCTCGTACGGAGCCTTTCCCAAGATCAATCCCGAGTTTGTCGTGCGCGCGCAGCCGGATCTGATCATTGCGTCGCAACGCGACTTCCGGACGATGCCCGCCCGCCCGGGCTGGGACCAACTGGACGCACTCCGCCATCGGCGGGTGTGCCGTTACGACGAGAATTTCTTCGACGCACTGTTGCGTCCGGGTCCGCGCATCGGCGAAGCGGCTGATGCCATCGTCACCTGTCTCGTCACACTGGATTCCGGCTCGCCTGGCGCCGTGCCCGAAGTCCGACCGCAGGAAAACCGATGAAAGCAGGTACGGTCAGACCCGCCATGATGGCCGGTGCCGCCCGGGCCGAAACGCTGTCCGGGAGGGCAGCCCGACGTCCCGCCGGCGCCGGACAGCGCTTCGGCTGGATGCTGGTGGCCATTCTCGTGCTGCTCGGCCTGGCCGGTCTGGCGGCCGGCAGTGAAGGCTGGTCGTTCGCCTGGAGCGGCGAAACGCAGCTGCTGTGGTGGATCCGCGCGCCGCGCACGCTGGGCGCCCTGCTTGCGGGCGCGCTGCTGGGCCTGGCCGGCGCGGTCTCGCAGGGGCTGTTCCGGAACCCGCTGGCCGACCCGTACCTGCTCGGTTCGGCGGCGGGGGCCGGCTTCGGCATCGTGCTGGTACTGTCGGCCGGCGGTCTGGCCGGCGGCGTGCTGACCAACACCACCGCGGACCAGCTGGCGCAGACCGGACTGGTTGCAGCGGCATTCGCTGGTGCGCTGGCCGGGGTCGGTCTGACATTGATCCTGGCGCGTGGCGCCAGCAGGCCGCTGGTGCTGCTGCTGGCCGGCGTCGTCGTCGGCGTCGTGCTCGCCGCCCTGTCCGATCTGCTCATGCTGGTCTCGCCACAGGCCATGCGCAGCCGCTATGTCTTTCTGCTCGGCACGACCGGCTTCCTGGGCTGGAAGGAGGCGGGCGTGCTCGCACTCACGCTGGCGCTGGCGCTGCCGCTGGCGCTGATGTTTGCGCGCGCGCTCGACGCCCTCGTGCTCGGCGAACACGGCGCGACCAGCCTCGGCGTGCCGCTGCCCCAGGTGCGCCTGCTGCTGGTCGGCGTCATCGCACTGTGCACCGGCAGCGCCGTCGCGCAGACCGGGCTGATCGCTTTCGTCGGGCTGGTCGCGCCGCATCTCGTCCGTCGCTGCGTTCGCGTTGCGCACGGCCCGCTGCTGCTGCTGTCGACCCTGATGGGCGGCGTGCTGCTGCTGGCCGCCGACGTGGCCGCCCGCAGTCTGGTCGCACCGGCGGAATTGCCGGTTGGCGTCCTCACCGCCGTCTTCGGCGGCGCCTATCTGCTGCTGCTGTTGCGGCGTCGGGTGCCACAGTGACGCGCGCTGCGATCAGCGATGCGAGCGTGGTGAACGCCGATCGCGTGCAGCGGAAGACCATGCGGACGGACGGCATGTCCGGATCAGCACCTGTTGCGGAAACCGCCGGCACGGCCGCGCCGATCCCGGAGGTCGCGGATCCGACCGCGCCCGCCCTGGAAACCGTCAGCCTGGCCGCACCTGTCCTGGAAGCCGCGGGCCTGGCCGCGCCGGTCCTGGAAGCCGCGGGCCTGGCCGCGGCCAGGGGACCACGACGCGTGCTCGAGAACATTTCGCTCACGCTGCGCGCCGGCGAATGGACGGCGATCGTCGGCCCCAACGGCGCCGGCAAGAGCACCCTGCTCGGCCTGCTCGCCGGCCTGCTTCGCCCCGCTGCCGGTTCAATCCGCCTGTACGGACGCCCCCTGCAGGCCTGGAACCTGCGTGCACGCGCATGCCAGCTCGCCTGGCTGGCGCAGCACGGCGAAGCCGAGGGCGAGATTCCGGTGCGCGACGTCGTGCGCATCGGTCGCCTGCCGCGCCACGGACTGTTCGGCGCAATCACGGTCGAAGACGAAAACGCGGTGGACAGCGCTCTTGCCGAAATGGAATGCAGCGCGCTGGCCGAACGGCGTCTCGACGAACTGTCGGGCGGCGAACGCCAGCGCGTGCTGCTGGCGCGTGCCCTGGCCGTGGAGGCGCCCATTCTGCTGCTCGATGAACCGACGACCCATCTCGATGCGCCACATCAGCGTACCCTGATCCGCAGTCTGCGCCAGCGGGTACGTGCCGGCGCAACGGCGGTCACCGTCCTGCACGATCTGACCCTGGCGCTGGCCGCCGACCGCCTGCTCGTGCTCGCCGACGGTTGCATCCAGGCCGACGGGCCGCCGGCTGATCAGGCCGTTCGCCGGCAGTTGACGAAGGTGTTCGGCGACGCCTTCCGCATCGCCGGCGTCGACGACGGACACGAACTGCGCTGGGTCGTGCTGCCCGCCCTCTGAATCCGGCTGCGGAAGACCCGCCCGGGAATGCACATCGACAGGCGGGTCTCGCCACGATCGCGCATCATGGCGGATGTAACAGTGCCGTCAGCACCGAATGCCAGGATCCGGAGCGCCGCACGTCAGGGCAAACACCCTGCATCGCCGACGTACCGCGGGTCCGGAACGTTCCGACACGACAACCCGCAGGAGGCATCATGAATTCACCTTCCCCCACGAACGGCAAGGCGAGCACCACGCTCAGCCTGAAAGGAAAAATCGCGCTCGTCACCGGTTCGGCCAGCGGCATCGGAAAGCGCATTGCCGAGGTCTTCGCCGATGCCGGTGCCGATGTGGTCATTGCCGATCTCGACCTCGCACGCGCGCAGGCCACGGCCGATGCGATCGGCGCGAAAGGCGTGCGGACGATGGCCGTCGCCATGAACGTGACCGACGAGGCTGCCGTGGACAGCGGTTTCGCAGCGGTCCGCGAACGCCTCGGCCCGGTCGACGTGCTGGTCAGCAACGCCGGCATCCAGATCGTCGCACCGATCCAGGACTTCGCCTTTGCCGACTGGAAAAAGCTCATTGCCGTGCATCTGGACGGCGGCTTTCTCACCTCGCGTGCCGCCGTGCGGCAGATGATCGAATCCGGCCGCGGCGGCAGCATTCTCTTCATGGGTTCGGTGCACTCGAAGGAGGCATCACGCCTGAAAAGCCCGTACGTCGCCGCCAAGCACGGGCTGGAAGGGCTGGCCAAGGTGATCGCCAAGGAAGGCGCCGACTACGGCATCCGCAGCAATGTGATCTGCCCGGGCTTCGTGCGCACTCCGCTGGTGGAAAAGCAGATCCCCGAGCAGGCGCAGGAACTCGGCATCAGCGAAGACGAAGTCGTGCGCAACGTGATGCTCAAGGACACGGTCGACGCCGAATTCACGACCGTCGACGACGTGGCGCAGGTTGCCCTGACGTTTGCCGCCTTCCCGAGCAATGCGCTGACCGGCCAGTCACTGGTCGTCAGTCACGGCTGGTTCATGCAGTGATGCCGCACCCTCCGGGCGCGGATGGGTGCTTTGCCGGCCCTCAGCGCCCGGGCGCGGCTCTCAGCAGAGCGGCCACCGGCCGGCGTGCCCGGCGCGACGCGCGGGCGGAAGCCGCCGTCGGGCCGGCCGCTGTCGCCGCGGCCGGATCGTCTGCCACCGGCGCCGCCGGCACATACGGCTGAGAGAAGAACGGATCGTCCGAATAGCCGGCCAGCGACGACGGCGCACGGGCACGCGTCGAACCTGCTCCGGACGGTGCGCTCCGCGCGCTGCGTGCATGCCGTTCACTGCGCACCCCGTCACGCGACCGCTCGTGCCGACGCGCCGATGCGCGCACTTCGAGCGGCTCGCACGGCAACTTGCGCCCGAGCAGTTTCTCGATGTCGGCCAGATAGCGCTCGTCAGTGGCGGTCATCAGCGAAATCGCCAGCCCGCTCGCGCCGGCGCGCCCGGTGCGGCCGATCCGGTGGACGTAGTCTTCGGCGTTGTACGGCAGGTCGTAATTGATGACTGCCGGCAGTTCGGCAATGTCGAGCCCGCGTGCGGCCACATCGGTGGCCACCAGCACGACCGTCTCGCCCTTCTTGAACGCTTCGAGTGTCGTCAGGCGTTCCTGCTGCGACTTGTCACCATGGATCGCGGCCGCATTCAGGCCATCGCGCTCCAGCTCGCGCGCCAGGCGCCCGGCACCGATCTTCGTGTTGGTGAAGACGATCACCTGCGGCAGCCCGCGCTCGCGCACGAGTTGCGCCACGGCCGCACGCTTGTCGTCGAGACCCGATACCTGGTAGATGCGCTGTTCGACGTTTTCCGCGGCGGCATTGCGCCGTGCGACCTCGATGAGTACCGGATCGTTCAGGAAACCGGCCGCGAGCTTGCGGATCTCGGTGGAGAACGTCGCCGAGAACATCAGGTTCTGACGCTCGGCCGGCAACTCCTGCAGGATACGCTGGATATCCGGCAGGAAGCCCATGTCGAGCATCCGGTCGGCTTCATCGAGCACCAGCATCTTCGCCTGGGCCAGCGACACGGTCCGCTGCCCGAGGTGATCGAGCAGGCGGCCCGGCGTCGCGATCAGCACTTCACAGCCCTGCCGCAGCGCGGCGATCTGCGGCTTGATGTCGACCCCGCCGAAAACGACGGCCGCACGCAGGCCGGTATGCTGCGCATACTGACGCACGTTCTCGTAGATCTGGTCGGCCAGCTCGCGCGTCGGCGCCAGGATCAGCGCACGCACCGGATGACGTGCCGGCGACGCGCTGGTATTGGCCAGGGGCATCAGGCGTTCGAGAATGGGCAGGGCGAAACCGGCCGTCTTGCCGGTGCCGGTCTGCGCGGCGCCCATGACGTCGCGCCCCTGCAGAACGATCGGGATCGCCTGCGCCTGGATCGGGGTGGGTTCGCGGTAACCGAGCTCGGTGACCGCACGGAGGATGGGTTCGGCCAGACCGAACGATTCGAAAGTGATATTCAAGCGATACGCCACTGCGCACCGGACGCCGACGGGCGCACGATCACGCAAAAGACTGAATTATCCGCATTTTTGCAGTGCAGCGCAAAAACAGGGCAAACTGCCGGCTTTCCCGGATCATTGCCGTACCCGCACTTCGTGATCGCGCTGCCAGACCGCCGGACGGGATCGTTCCTTCTTCGCCATGCAGTGGCCGTTGCCTGCCTGCTGCTCGCCGGCTGTCAGGCCCTGCTGCCGAAAGGATCGGACGCCACCCAGGTGCCGTGGCGTTCCTTCGCCGAGGCCCGCGACGCGATCGAAGCGATCGAACCCTTTCACACGCCCACGAGCGTGCTGACCGACAACGGTTTCGATCCTTTCCACAATCCGGCGGTGACCATCCTGACCTGGCCGGAGATCGTGCGCCGCTTTGCCGCCGGCAGTGCCCTGCGGCCCGAGGAGTACGAACCGGGCATCCGCGCCTGTCTGCTGGCCGGCCACCGCTGCGGCGGCTACGCAGTGAACGTGGAACGGACGAAACACGACCGGATCGGCAATTTCTGGCTCGACCTGTTCGGTTTCGTGCGACGCACGAACGTCACCGGCTGGAGCTTTGACGCCACCATCCTGTACATCGACGACGAAGTCGTCTACACCGTCTACGGCGGCCAGCCGGGCATTCACCGACTCGAAGTCCGGCGCAATCCGCTCGGACCCCTGCAGAGCATCGGCGACGCCGTCCGGGTGCGCTGAGACCACGAGAACGGATCTGCGCCGGGGTGGCCAGCGATATACTGCCGCCCCTGCGCAGGAACACGATGTCGACACCTCCCGAATACACCCGGCGACGCACATTCGCCATCATTTCGCACCCGGACGCCGGCAAGACGACGCTGACCGAAAAGCTGCTGCTGTTCTCGGGCGCCATCCAGATCGCCGGCAGCGTCAAGGCGCGCAAGGCCAGCCGCCATGCCGCCTCGGACTGGATGGAGATCGAGAAGCAGCGCGGAATCTCGGTGGCCAGTTCGGTCATGCAGTTCGTGTATCGCGAGCGCGTGGTGAACCTGCTCGACACTCCGGGGCACCAGGATTTCTCCGAGGACACCTATCGCGTGCTGACGGCAGTCGATGCCGCACTGATGGTGATCGACGCGGCCAATGGCATCGAAACGCAGACCCTGCGTCTGCTGAAGATCTGCCGGGCACGCCGGATCCCGATCCTGACCTTCGTCAACAAGCTCGATCGCGAAGTGCAGAGCCCGCTCGATCTGATCGACGAGATCGAACGCGAACTGGCGATGACGCCGATTCCGTTCACCTGGCCGATCGGCATGGCCAACCGTTTCCGCGGTGTCTATGATTTCCGCACGCAGCGCGTGCACCGCTTCCGCCCGGGCATGGACCGGCTTGGCGGCGAAGACGAGCAGCTCGACCCTTCCGACCCGGCACAGGCACAGGCGCTCGGCGCCCCCTGGAACGATGCCGCACCCGAAATCGAACTCGTGCAGGGCGCTTCGCCCGAATTCGATCGGGACGCCTTCCTCGCCGCCCGGCAGACGCCGGTCTTCTTCGGCTCGGCGATCAACAATTTCGGCGTGGCCGAGGTGCTCGACGCCATCGTCGAACTGGCGCCGATGCCCGGGCCGAAACACGCCGACGAGCGCATGGTCGCGCCGGATGAACCGGCTTTCTCCGGCGTTGTCTTCAAGGTGCAGGCCAACATGGATCCGCACCATCGCGATCGCGTCGCTTTCGTGCGCGTGTGTTCGGGCAGGTTCGAGCGCGGAATGCAGCTGACCAACACGCGCACGAAACGCACGCTGCGCCCGCACAACGTCGTCTCCTTCCTGTCGCAGCGCCGCGATCTGGTCGACGAGGCCTGGCCGGGAGACATCGTCGGCATCCCGAATCACGGCACGCTCAGCCTGGGCGACACGCTCACCGAAGGCGAAATCCTGCATTTCAGCGGCCTGCCGTTCTTCGCGCCCGAATCCTTCCGCACCATCGAGGCCGTCGATCCGATGAAGGCCAAGCAGTTGCGGGCAGCGCTCGCACAGCTGGGCGACGAGGGCGCGATCCAGGTCTTCCGCCTGGACGGCGGTGCGCAACTGCTGCTCGGCGCCGTTGGCGAACTGCAGTTCGAAGTCGTCGCGCATCGCCTGCGTGTCGAATACAACGTGCAGGCGCGCATCACGCCGGCCGCATACACGATGGCGCGCTGGCTCGATGCCGACGACCCGGCGCTGGTCGCCCGGTTCATCGAGCAGAACGAAGCACGCATCGCGCTCGATGCCGCCGACGCGCCCGCCTGGATCGTGCGCTCGCCGCACGAGATCACGGTGGCACAGGAGCGCTGGCCCGATCTGCGTTTCAACGTCATGCGCGAGCGCGGCGGCACGCGGTTTGCGCTGGCCGCCCCCGACCAGTGAGGTCGAAGCGCGCGACATGATCCTGCCGGCCGGTGCCGGCGCGCTGCACTGTCGGTTGCAGGCGACATTCAGCCGACAAACGGAAGGTACAGACAGTCGAGCGGCAGTTCGACAATCGGCGCCGGTACGCTCTCACGACGCGAAGTACCGGATCGCCGGCGCGGCTGTCATCATGCCGTCTTCAGCCTTGGATGAAGCCTGCGACGCGACGAACCTGCATGCATGCCTGAAACGACCGTTACCCTGGATCTCTGGATCGTCGCAACCTCCCTGGCGGTCGCCGGAATTCTGCTCGTCGCCCTGGCATCATGGACCCACCGGTTGCGCCGGCAGGTCGCTTTCCGGGAACGGGAGCGTCAGGCAGCGTACGAGAAGCTGAAGGCATTCTTCAATGCCATCCCCGATCCGGTCTGGATCAAGAGTCCCGAGGGAACGTACCAGGAATGCAACGATCACATGATCGAATTGCTGGAACGTGAGCGGGAGGCAGTCATCGGTCAGCGCGACGACGCATTGTTTCCGCCGGAAGGCGCCGGACAGATGCTGAGCACCGATGACGAGGCCGTACGCACCGGGAAGGTTCTTTCCTACCTTACTTCGCTCGCATCTCCGGGCAGACCGGTTCGCTGGCTCGACATCCGCAAGGCGCCCCTGTATGACGCCGACGGCAGGATCACCGGCATCGTCGGTGTGGCCCGCGACGTCACGGAAGTCGTGCGTTCCCAGAAGGCCCTTTGCATGTGGGCGCACGCGTTCGAGCACGCGGGCATCGGCATCACGATCCACGATGTCCGAACCCGCGCCATCGTGGCGGTCAACCCGGTCTTCGCCCGGGAACGCGGCTTCACGCCGGAAGAAATGGCCGGCATGCCGATCGAGCGCCTCTACCCGGGAAATGTTCGTGCCGAGTTGCCTGCCGGACCAGAACACGGGAACAGCGCCGAACACGAAGTGCTGGAAAGCGTGCACATCACGCGCGACGGAAAGAAGTTTCCGGTCCTGATCGATCGTTCGAGTTTCCACGACGAAAAGGGCGATGCGCGCTTCACGGTCTCGTACGTCCAGGATCTCACCGCGCGCAAGCGTGCCGAAGATGAACTGCGCCTTGCCGAAGTGGCCTTCCAAAGCTCGGCAGCTCTGGTGATCACCGATGAGAACGGAGCGATCAAGCGCGTAAATCAGGCATTCCTGAGTCTCACCGGCTATCTGCAGGACGAGATTACGGGCCGCAACCTGATGGGGCTGATCGCACCGGACAAATGCCTGGCCCGATCCGCGGAATTGCTCGAATCGCTCCGGCAGACGCAACACTGGGAAAGCGAGCACTCGATGCGGGTGCACAAGGGCAACCCGCGTATCGTGCGAACGAGCATCTCGCCGGTTTTCGACGAAGCGGGCGGAATCAGGCACTACGTGGTCGCCATCATCGATCTCACCCACGAACATGAGGCACGGGCCAGCATCCGGCGCGTCACTTTCTCCGACCCGCTGACCGGACTGTCGAACCGCAGTTACCTGAACCTGCGCCTGCACCACCTGCTGGAGCGAAATGATTCCCGCGGCGGCGCACTGCTGCTGATCGACATCGATCATTTCAAGCGCGTCAACGATCTGCACGGACACCGCGTAGGGGACATGCTGATCGTACGGATTGCCGAACGTCTGCGTTCACTGATGAAGCGGGAGTATGTGCTGAGCCGGTTCAGTGGTGGCACGTTCGCGCTTCTCGTCCCGTCGGGCGGCGCCGATGGTGCATCACCCCAGTCCGCGGTCGCGGATCTCGCTGCCAGCCTTCGTGCCAGCCTGGGCCAACCGTTTCCGCGCAACAATCCGGACACGGACCCGATCAGCATCACCGTGAGCATCGGCTGGACGGACTTCGAACGGACACAGAAAAGCGCTGAGTCGATCCTCCGGGAAGCCGAACTGGCCATGTACGAGGCCAAGGCGGAAGGGCGCGACAGCGTGCGCCGGTTCGAAGCCGAAATGGAACGGGTCCTGCAGCGCCGCGAAGCTCTCGCCTCGGATCTGGCACGCGTCACACAGGAAGCGCCGGAAGAGATCGAACTCTATCTGCAGTTGCAATCGGATCGGCAGGGGTATCCCGTCGGCGCCGAAGTTCTGGCGCGGTGGAATCATCGCAATGGCTGCATGATCCTCCCCGGTCAGTTCATCGGGCTGGCCGAAGAAAGAGGCCTGATCGTACCGCTGGGCACCCTGATCCTGCGGCAGGCGTGCCGCTTGCTGAGCGAGTGGTCCAGACGGCCGGCATTCAAGCATCTGTCCCTGTCCGTCAACATCAGTTCCATGCAGCTGTCCAGTCCGGATTTCGTCGCCGTGGTGACCGGCATCCTGAAGGAAACCGGCATCGCCCCCCGGAAACTGACGCTGGAAATCACCGAAACGGCCATCATGGAAAGCGTCGAGGAAACCGGTGACGCGCTTGCCTCGCTCCGCCGCCTCGGCGTGCGGATTTCCCTGGATGATTTCGGCATCGGCTATTCGTCACTGCACTATCTTGCCCGGCTGCCGCTGGATCAGCTCAAGATCGACCGCTCTTTCGTGCAGCGGCTTGCGGAGAACGGAAACGAGATGAAGATCGCGCAGGCCATCATCGGGCTCGCCCGCGGACTCGGCCTCGAGGTGATTGCCGAGGGCATCGAGACCGACGCGCAGGGACAATTTCTGCTCGAGCACGGATGCGACTGTTTCCAGGGCTATCTCCTTGCGTCACCCTTGCCGATCCCTGCCTTCCAGAAAATGCTCGAAGGCATGCTCGGTGCGGGAGTCCCTTTGGCGGGTGATCCGAATGCACGCGCATCCACCCCCGCCGGGGAAGAGCCGAATCCCCGAATGGCGGCCTCCCTCCAGACGAGGCTGATTCAGTGACCGGGGCGATTCGCCGTCACCGGTCCGTCATCATCGCCGGCTGCTTTCCCGAGGGTTCATTCCCCACGGCGCCCCAGCCGAAGAAGCGTTCGATCTCCGCACGGCGCGCCAGCGTATCCGCACGGCCCAGTTCCATCAGCCGTTGCGTGAACTCGGCCTCGAACAGCAGGTAACTGGCCAGCGCCGCCCCGCGCATGCGATCGCGGCCACGCGTGACACCGATCCCGCGCAGCAGCGCACGGATCGTCGCCGGCAGCGCGCCGATGTGTTCGGAGGCAATGCGGTCCACGCGCTGGCTGGGCGTCAGCGCAAGCACTTCGATGGGGCGCACGCCAAACGCAGCATGCCGGGTCGGCGGGACGGCTTCCAGCAATCGGTTGATGCGCTCGATGCGTTCGATGTCGGCGGCCAGTGCATCCAGGAAGATGCTCGACAGCGCATGACCGGCGATCTGGGCGAGATTCGGATAGTGCGGTGCAATCGGTGCGCCGCCATCCGGCTCGCTCAGACGCGCCGAACCGATGACGAGAATGCGCTCGGCGCCGAGATGGATGGCCGGCGAAGTCGGTGTCACCTCGCGCATCGAACCGTCACCATAATAATCGCGCCGGCCATTGGCCTCGATCGGCACCGCCGGAAACACGAAGGGAATCGCCGCCGACGCAAGAAGGTGCGCACAACGGATCGGCGTGCGTACCGCACAGCGCTGCGAACGCGTCCACGGCTCAATGGCCGACCGCGATTGATAGAACGTCGTGTGCTGACCGGTCGAATAATTCGAACCGGTCACTGCAATCGCATGCAAGGGGCCGTCGACGAGCATTTCCTCGATCCGGCTCAGCTTCAGCGTTCCATCGATCAGCTCGATCAACGGATCGTTGTTCAGCAGCGAACGGGGCCGCGCAACGCTCCACTGGGCAATCAGCCAGCCGACCGACAGCGCCGACAGCCAGCGTGCCCCCGACTGGATCACGCGCACGGAATCGGTGCGATAGACCTGATCGGCACTGAAATTGGCCCACACGTCGGCGAGCAGTTCGACGCCACGCCCGAAATCATCGGCATGGCATGCCAGCGCGCTGGCGTTGACCGCGCCTGCCGAGGTGCCGACGATGATGCTGAACGGCTCCGCCGCCGCTTCCGGGCAGGCCTGGCGGCGGATCTGCACCAACCCCTGCAGCGCGCCGACCTGATACGCGGCACGCGCTCCACCCCCCGTCAGCACGACCGCATTTTTCTGCTTTTCGGTCATCTCCGTGTGCTCTCGACCACGGTTTCAGCCGCCCGAAGAACGGCGGGAGAGCTGCCCCGACCCGGGAACGCATGAAGCAACCGGCCGCACACGTTCCGGGTCTGCCGGATCAGCGTATCGACACAAGATCCTCACTGGCCGCGGACTGCAGACTTTCCCGATAGAACTGATCGAGTTCCTCCTCGAAGAAGAACTGCTTCTCGCCGAATGCCGGCTTGAGATCATCGAGCCAGGTGGCCTCTTCGTCATATTGCGCGAAAAACGGCCGGTGCACCCAGTCGGGATTGCGCCCCTGCAGGAAACGCAACTGCAGGACCTTCTCGCCCAGCACTTCGCACTCGCCCATCACCTGGACCTTGCCGGGGTCGGCCGACATGCTCGGCCCGTGCACCGTGCGACCCAGACCGCTGACGCGCTGGCTGGCCTCGCGGAAGATTTCCCAGGCGCGTACCAGCGGAATGCTGAAGTAATGCTGCGCACCGGTGTCACGGGCCAGGAACATGTAATACGGCACACAGCCGAGATCGACCTGCTTCGTCCACATCTCGGCCCACAACGCCGGATCGTCGTTGATGTTGCGCATCACCGGCGACTGCGTGCGGATCTGCGCGCCGGTCTCGCGGATGCGTCCGATCGCCTCGCCCACGGCAGCCGGCTCCAGCTCACGCGGATGGTTGAAATGCGCCATGAATGCCAGATGCTTGCCACGCTCGCCGATGCGACGGAACAGTGCCAGCAGCTCGTCGGCATCATCGTCGGTCAGAAAGCGGTACGGCCAGTAGCTGAGCGACTTGCTACCGATGCGGATGTGGCGCAGGTTGGGCAGATCCGCATCGAGCAGCGGTTCGATGTACTGCGAAAGAACCCGCGCCGACATGATCATCGGGTCGCCGCCGGTGAACAGCACGTCGGTGACCTGCGGATGCGCCTGCAGATACGCAATCAGGTGATCGGTTTCGCGGCTGGCGAACCTGAGCCCCGACAGACCGACGAACTGCGGCCAGCGGAAGCAGAAGCTGCAATAGGCATGACAGGTCTGACCCTGGCTCGGAAAGAACAGCACCGTCTCGCGGTACTTGTGCTGCATGCCGTCGAGCTGCTCGCCGTCCAGGCTCGGAACGTTGTGGTCCGTCTGTCCGGCCGGATGTGGATTGAGCTCCATCCGGATGCGATCGGCTGTCTTCCTGACCGCTTCCGCGTCGGCACCCGCCCGGAGCAACTCCGCCATCCCGGCATAGTGCTCCGGCAGCAGCATGTCGCGCTGCGGAAACGTGAGGATGAACATCGGGTCATCCGGCACCTTCGTCCAGTCGATCAGTTCATCGACGACGAAATTGTTGACCTTGAACGGAAGAACGTTCCCGACAACCTCGATATCGAACCGGATGTTCTCGGGCACTCCCTCCATCTGGGGAATATTGCGGAAATTTCTCAAAGACCAGGCTTCGTACTTGGGTGACTCCGTCATGTGACAACGACTCTCTGTTCTGGCGGGGCCCCATCAACGTTCAGGACGTTCCGGACGCTCGGTCCGGCGGGCAACAGCCACGGCACCCCAGGCGCTACCGTCGGGATCGTGCAACACGCCAAACAGCATGGCGACATACAACTTGCCACCATCCCTGGACAAGGCTCGCGTAGTCAGCGGCTTGCCCGAATATTTCGTCCTGCCAGCGGCAAGAGCGGCGTGATAGCCCTTCCAGTGCGGCGCACGCAAATGCTCGGGAATGATGATGTCGAGCGACTGGCCGATCGCTTCGTCGACCGCGAAACCGAAAAGTGTAACAGCAGCAGCGTTCCAGTACCGGATCACGCCCTCGCGATCGGACGCGATGACGGCATCGGGAAGCTGTTCGAGCAGAGCGGCGGCATCCATGATTTCAACCTGTCGGGAAAGTCTCGATCCCGCACCAGTACGCCCTTCGTCCCGGGATGTCGGGCTTGCCCACACTCGCCGTCAGCGAAATCCGACGGGTTTTCGCCTCCATCCGGCAAGGCTGCGAAGTCGTCCGGAACACACTCGTCCTCGTCGATCGACCGAGGGCGCGGGCACGAAAAACCCGCAGGGCGGTCAATGCACCCGACGATTTCTCCTGGACCATGGAAACCTCACCCGCGGAAAAACAGCACCGTCATCACCAGTCCGATGGTGACGATGAGCATCCGCATGGTTGCCGGCGCCACGCGTCGTGACGCATGCGCGCCCAGGTAGCCACCGGCGGTCGCGGCTACCATCATCAGCAGCGCCTGCGGCCAGAGCACCAGACCGCCCCAGGCATAGACGGCCACCGCAATCGCCGTGAGCAGCGCCGAGACGAGATTCTTCAGCCCGTTCATCGCGTTCAGGCTGGACTGCCCGAGCAGGCCGAACAGCGCCAGCAACAGGATGCCCAGGCCGCCGTTGAAATAGCCGCCGTAGATCGCGACGGCGAGAACCCCGAGCACGGGGCGCAGATTGCCGGCCAGCGCGGCCCCTCCGGAGCGGCGCAACAACCATGGACCAGCGGCGAACAACACCGTTGCCGCCAGCAGCAGCCAGGGGACAAGCCGGCGAAACGCGGCCTCACCGGTCACCAGCAGCAGGCCCGCGCCGAGAGCACCACCGAAGATGCTCAGCACGGCCAGGCGGCGCATCGTCATTCCCGGCGGAGACTCGAGATCCCGGCGAAACCCGAAGGCGCCGGACAGATAGCCAGGCAGCAGCGCGACCGTGCCGGTCGCATTGGCGACGACCGCCGGCACCCCGGTGAAGACCAGCGCCGGCAGGGTCAGGAAGCTGCCGCCGCCGGCGACCGCGTTGAGCGCACCGGCGAGGAAGGCCGCCGACAGGAGCACTGCCATTTGCGCGGGATCGGTCATGAACGGGCCCCGGGGTGCGCATCGAGCACCACACGCACGCAACCCCCACCAGGCCCGCTTGCCGTCAGCACCACGGCAGCTGACGTATCGCGGATCATTGCCTGTGCTTCATCCTCTTCCCGACGACCGCAGCAGCGCCCGCGCGGCCAGATAGACGAACCCGACGATGGCCAGCGGGAACACCATCGCCTCCAGCAGGAAAACGACGATCAGCGTCGTCACCCGCTCGACCAGTTCGCCGGCGGCTGTCCGGAGCTGGGTGAGGCGTTCTCCCATGTCGCCGATGCCGCTGACGGCATTCCGCAGGCGGTCCCGGAAACCGACGGGAGCGGCTTCCGCCGAGGCCGATTCAAGCGTCGGTTCGGCGACGCTGCCGATTTCTTCCAGCACCTGTTGCGACGACTGGTACTCATGCGCCAGAAAGGCATCCGACAAGGCGTGCGTGCCGAGCAGCGCAACCGGCACGACGAAGCGCACCATCAGCAGAAGCACGAACGCTCTGGTCAGCCAGCGCGGCCGCATTCGTCCGGTGAACGGGAGCGCGATCCAGGCAATCGCGGCGATCGTGACCAGCAGCGACAGGACCCAGTGCATGCCCATTGCCAGCAGGATTTTCTGGATCCCCAGGGCGACCGTGGCTGCGAGCATCACATTGGAAAACTGCTCGACGAGGTCGTTGAGCGGATCGAGCACCTCGCCCGGGCGAATGCTGGCGCCGCCCACCGCCTGCACCGTGACCTCGCCGCTTTGCAGCAGCGAAATGCCGGCGTTGAGCGCGCGCGCCGTCGCGAAGGTGACGAACGCCTTCTTCATCGCGGCATCCAGCGTGGTTGACGCTGGCGCCTCGAGCGGGCCGATCCAGGTGAGGAGTACCACCAGCACGGCCGCCAGCGCGGCGAACAGGCTCGTCGGCGAGCGCAGGCCGCCGGGACGTACACTGGTGGACGGTGTCATGGGCGCCAGCGTCCGGCGGGACGGGCATCGACCGGCAACATGCGTCCGGAAAACCCGGGCAGTACGCACGGTGCGAGCCGCCAGCGCGGCGTGACTCCCCATCTGGACAGAATCGCGATGGTCACGGGATCCCTCCGGTACCCATTCATGCAACTACGTTAATACGACATGGGCTGGAGGACAAACCAGTCGATCGCCCGGGTGAAATTCCGAATGGAAGAATATCCGGCACACGTGCCGGCGAGCGTCGGCACGCCCGGCCGACAGGTCCGCCGGAGAGGCCCTGACGCGATCATGCGAGCCGCCTGCGTGAAGCGGTTGCACCGCACGCCGGACGAAAGGAAGGCGCGCTGCCGTTCAGGCAGGATGCCGGGCCAGCTCCATGAAGGCCCGCACATAGTCGATGGCCGTGTCGGCCTCGCGCACACCGAGAAAGATCTGCTTGGCAAGACCGTGCGCGCCGAGTTGCACGGACACGACCTCGTGTCTCTCGACGTATTCCTGCACCAGCCAGCGCGGCAGCGCCGCCACGCCCCGGCCGCTGGCCACCATCTGCAGCATGATGTCCGTGGTCTCGATCGTCTTGTGGCGCCTGGGCGTGACGCCCGCGGGCAGGAGGAACTGGCTGTAGATGTCCAGCCGCTCGATGTCCACCGGATAGGTGATCAGCACTTCCCCCGTGATCTGCGCCGGCTTGACGTACCTGGCGCCGGCCAGCGGATGATTCCTCGCGACGACCAGCACCTGCTCGTAGTCGAAGACGGGCTCGAACTCGAGCCCCGGCTTGAACAGTGGATCCGGCGTGACCAGCACGTCGATCTCATGGCCGAACAGTGCACCGATGCCGCCGAACTGGAACTTCTGTTTCACGTCGACGTCCACATCGGGCCAGGCGGCGAGATACGGGGAGACGATCTTCAGCAGCCACTGGTAGCACGGGTGGCACTCCATGCCGATGCGCAGCGTTCCGCGCTCGCCCTGCGCAAACTGATGCAGGCGCTCCTCGGCCAGATCCAGCTGCGGCAGCACCCGATTGGCCACGGCGAGCAGATACTCGCCGGCCTGCGTCAGCCGCAGGCTGCGGCCCTCGCGCAGCCAGACGGCGGTGCCCAGCTGCAACTCCAGCTTCTTCATGCTGTGGCTGAGCGCGGACTGTGTCACGTGCAGCACTTGCGCTGCAGCGGTCAGCGAGCCCTGCTTTTCGACCTCCTGCACGATGGCCAGATGGATCCGTTCCAGCATAAGTGAAATAAATTCATGAATACGTGAAATAAAACCATTTTACTTCATCTACCCGCTTGCCTAGGATCGGTTTCATTCTTCGTTTTTCGAGAGCGGACCATGACCACGATCCACAACCTGGGCTTCCCCCGCATCGGCGCCAGGCGAGAACTGAAGTTCGCGCTGGAGTCGTACTGGCGGGGTGAATCCACACGCGACGAGCTCGAGGCCGTGGGCGCACGGCTGCGCCGGCGCCACTGGGCGCAGCAGGCCGGCCTGGACCTGGTGCCGGTGGGCGACTTCGCCTTCTACGATCAGGTGCTCGACATGAGCTTCACCCTGGGCAACCTGCCGGAGCGCGTCCAGGGCTTCCGCGGCGATGCGCTGGACAACTACTTCCGCGTCGCGCGTGGCCGTTCGGTCGAGGGCGCGGAAGACCATGCGGCCTGCTGCGGCGGCGTGGCCGCCGGCGAGATGACCAAGTGGTTCGACACGAACTACCACTACATCGTTCCCGAGTTCACTGCCTCCACCCGGTTCAGCCTCGACGCCACGCGCCTGTTGGGGCAACTGGCCGAGGCCGGGACACAAGGCGTGAAGGCCAAGCCGGTGATCATCGGCCCGATCACCTACCTGGCGATCGGCAAGGCCAGGGACGGCTCCAGCAGGCTGGCTCTGCTGGAGCGCCTGCTGCCCGTGTACGCCGAACTGCTCGACACGCTGGCGGCTCAGGGAGTGGAGTGGGTGCAGATCGACGAACCCATCCTCGTGACCGAGCTCGATGCCGACTGGCGGCACGCCTTCAACACCGCGTATCACCAGCTCAAGGGGGCAAAGGCCAGGCTGCTGGTGGCGACCTATTTCGGCCAGTTGCAGGAGAACGCCTGGCTGGCAGCCAACCTGCCCGTGGCCGGCCTGCACGTCGACGCCATCAACGACCGCGAGGGCGTGTCGGCGCTGATCAACCTGCTGCCGGCCCACAAGGTGCTGTCACTGGGCGTCATCAACGGCCGCAACATCTGGAAGACCGATCTGACGGCCGTGCTCGACTGGATCGAGCCGCTCGCCGAGCGTCTGGGCGAGCGGCTGTGGATTGCGCCCTCATGCTCGCTGCTGCACGTACCCGTCGACCTGGACAGTGAACGGAACCTCGATGCCGAGGTGAAGTCCTGGCTGGCGTTCGCGCTGCAGAAACTCGAGGAACTTCGGGTCCTCGGCAAGGCCCTCGACGAAGGCCGCGCGGCCGTGCAGGATGCGCTCGCCATCAACCGGGCCGCGCTGGCCGCACGCCGCAGCTCGCCGCGTGTGAAGAACCCGACCGTACAGGCGGCCGTGGCGCGCATCAGCACCCGGATGGGTCGGCGTGAAAGCGCCTACGCCGAGCGCGCAGCCCGACAGGCGGTGCTCCTGAAGCTGCCGAAATTCCCGACCACCACCATCGGCTCGTTCCCGCAGACCGCCGAAATCCGCCACGCCCGCAGCGAGTTCAAGGCCGGCCGCCTGGACGAGCCGGGCTATCGCGCGGCGATGCGCGCCGAAATCGAGCGCTGCGTGCGCGAGCAGGAGAAGCTGGAGCTGGACGTGCTGGTGCACGGCGAGGCCGAGCGCAACGACATGGTCGAGTACTTCGGCGAGCAACTCGACGGCTACGCATTCAGCCAGTTCGGCTGGGTGCAGTCCTACGGTTCGCGCTGCGTGAAACCTCCGATCCTGTTCGGCGACATCAGCCGTCCGCGCCCGATGACCGTCGAGTGGATCACCTACGCGCAGTCACTGACCGGAAAACCCATGAAGGGCATGCTTACCGGCCCGGTGACGATCCTGAACTGGTCCTTCGTGCGCGATGACCAGCCTCGTTCCACTTCCTGCCGACAGCTCGCCCTGGCCATCCGCGACGAGGTGCAGGATCTGGAGAAGGCCGGCGTACAAGTGATCCAGATCGACGAAGCCGCGCTGCGCGAAGGCCTGCCGCTGCGCCGGTCGCAGTGGCCGGAATACCTGGACTGGGCCGTGGAATCCTTCCGTCTCGCAGCCAACGGCGTGCGCGACGAGACCCAGATCCACACCCACATGTGCTATTCGGAATTCAACGACATCATCGCGTCGATCGCCGCCATGGACGCCGACGTGATCACGATCGAGACCTCGCGCTCGGACATGGAACTGCTGGACGCGTTCGAGAACTTCCAGTACCCGAACGGAATCGGCCCCGGCGTGTACGACATTCACTCGCCCAACATCCCGACGCAGGAACACATCGTCCAGCTGATGACGAAAGCCGCCGAACGCGTGCCGGCCGGGCGCCTGTGGGTGAACCCCGACTGCGGCCTCAAGACCCGCCAGTGGCCGGAAGTGATTCCGGCGCTGACCGCCATGGTCGCTGCCGCGAGGACGCTGCGCGCTGGCGTCTGACCACTCCTGCGCCTGCATGGGAGCCGGACGACGAATGCCGCCGGCGACCGGCAGGAAATGGCTCATCGATGCTATTGGTGGGCCCCCCGGGAGTCGAACCCGGCACCAACGGATTATGAGTCCGCTGCTCTAACCAGGCATGAGCTAGAGGCCCGAGTGCGCAATCGTACACACTTCGGGCCTCCGGGAGCCTGGGCGACAGGGCTGTCCTGCTGCACGACCGCCTACAGGAAGGTCAGCCCGATCGAGATGATCACGCCGGAGACGATCAGCTGGATCAGGCAGTAGCCCATGATGTCCTTGGCCTTCAGGCCGGCGATCGCCAGCACCGGCAGTGCCCAGAACGGCTGCAGCATGTTGGTCCAGGCGTCGCCCCAGGCGACCGCCATCGCGGCGCGCGCCATGTCGGCATCGAGCGCCTGCGCGGCGGCAATGACGACCGGGCTCTGCACGGCCCACTGGCCGCCGCCCGAGGGCACGAACATATTGACCAGACCGGCGCTCAGGAAGGTCCAGAACGGCAGGGTGGCGGCGCTCGAGAACGAGACGAACCATTCCGACAGGCTCCTGGCCAGCCCCGACTCGATCATGATCGCCATGATGCCGGCGTAGAACGGAAACTGGATGACGATGCCGGCGCCGCCGCCGATCGCCTCCGACAGGCTCGTGAGCAGCTTGCGCGGCGTGCCGTGCAGGACGATGGCGAGGAACAGGAAGGTGAAGATGACGACATTCAGGTTCAGGCCACCGCCGCGCACGATGTAGTAATCGATCAGCCAGACGATGCCGGCCAGGCCGATGACCCAGGCGAGCACATGGCTGTTCTCGAGCCGGTCGGCCGGACGGTTCCCCATCAGCGAGACGTCGACTTCAGTATCCTGCAGCAGCGCCGGATCGACCATGACGGACTCGTCGTCGGACGGCAGCAGCATCCAGCGGTTCACCAGCGGCACGACGATGAAGAGCGCAATCACGATGGCGATGTTGAAGAACGAGAAGATCGTTGCCGACGTCGGGATGATGCCCATCCGGTCGGCAGCGAAATGGCCTTCGGTGGCGATCGTCAGCGGCACCGAACCGGACAGGCCGCCGTGCCAGACGAGGAAGCCGGAATAGGCGCTGGCCACGAGCAGACGGTAGTCGACGCGCACTTCACGAGCGATTTCCTTGGCGAAGAGCGCGCCGACGACGAGGCCGAAGCCCCAGTTGATCCAGCTGGCCGCCAGCGACACCAGCGACACCAGGATGATGGCGCCGCCCGGCCCTTTGGCCAGCGAGGCGAGCCAGCGCAGGCCGCGGCGCACGAGCGGTGTGCTGGCCAGCATGTGTCCGGTCAGCAGCACCAGCAGCATCTGCATCGAGAAGGTCAGCAGGCCCCAGAACCCGTTGCCCCACATGCGCGTGATGTCGAGTGCGCTGCGCTGTTCGGACCACATGGCGCCGAGCGCCGCGATGATCGTCAACAGCAGGACGAAGATGTACGGATCGGGCAGATAGCGCTCGACCAGCCGGACCGAGAACTTCACGAGCGAACGGAACATGACCAGCTCCCCTGTATTTGAGGACGCGTGCAACGGCCTGCCGTCTGGTTCTTTCTGATGCGAGCGGGACTTCACGCGTCCAGCAGTGTCCGAACGATTCCCCAAACCGCGCGGAAGGTCAAGACAGGGGAAATGTGCGTTGCCGGAAACCGTGTCGCGGCAACACCTGAACCGTTCCTTCAACACCTGAACCGTTCCTTCGCGTGTACGCGAAAAAAGAGGCGCCGAAGCGCCTCCATTCAGGATCAGGAATCTGTTGCGCAGCCGGGATCGAACCCGACCGGCCTTGTCGCCGCCTTCAGCCCTGGCCGCCCTCGAGGAAGCTCTTGAGCTTGTCGGCACGCGTCGGGTGACGCAGCTTGCGCAGCGCCTTGGCCTCGATCTGGCGGATGCGCTCGCGCGTGACGTCGAACTGCTTGCCGACTTCCTCCAGCGTGTGATCGGTGCTCATCTCGACGCCGAAACGCATGCGCAGCACCTTGGCTTCGCGCGGCGTGAGCGAATCCAGCACTTCCTTGACGACGCCGTGCATCGAGGCGTGCAGCGCCGCATCGGCCGGTGCGAGCGTGGCCGTATCCTCGATGAAGTCGCCCAGATGCGAATCGTCGTCGTCGCCGATCGGCGTCTCCATCGAGATCGGTTCCTTGGCGATCTTGAGGATCTTGCGGATCTTGTCCTCGGGCATCTCCATGCGCTCGGCAAGCATCGCCGGATCGGGTTCCTGGCCCGTCTCCTGCAGGATCTGCCGGCTGATCCGGTTCATCTTGTTGATCGTCTCGATCATGTGCACCGGAATGCGGATCGTGCGCGCCTGGTCGGCAATGCTGCGCGTGATCGCCTGGCGGATCCACCAGGTCGCGTAGGTCGAGAACTTGTAGCCGCGCCGGTACTCGAACTTGTCCACCGCCTTCATCAGGCCGATGTTGCCTTCCTGGATGAGATCGAGGAACTGCAGGCCGCGGTTGGTGTACTTCTTGGCGATCGAGATCACCAGGCGCAGGTTGGCCTCGGTCATCTCGCGCTTGGCGCGACGCGCTTTCGCTTCACCGGCCACCATCTGGCGGTTGATTTCCTTCAGATCCGACAGCGGCAGCACGACGCGCGCCTGCAGATCGATCAGCTTCTGCTGCAGATCCTGGATCGCCGGAATGTTGCGGCCGAGCACGTCGGCATACGGCGGGTTCGCCGCCAGTTCGTCTTCCGGCCAGCGCAGGTTGGTCTCGTTGCCCGGAAACACCTTGATGAAGTGCTCGCGCGACATGCCGACACGGTGCACGCAGATCTCGCCGACCGCGCGTTCGAGCGCGCGCACTTCATCGACCTGCTCGCGCAGCGTGTCGGCCAGCTTCTCGACCATCTTGGCGGTGAAGCGCACGCTGAGCAGTTCATCCCGGATCTGTTCCTGCGCGGCCAGATAGGGCTTGCTGCGATAGCCTTCCTTGTCGAAGGATTCGCGCATCCGATCGAAGCACTCGCCGATGTGCGCGAACTTCTTCAGGGCAGCCGCTTTCAGACCTTCCAGGCGCGCCGCGTTGGCGACGGCCGGATCTTCATCGTCATCGTCACCTGCCGCCCGGGCCGGCCGCGGCACGAATTCATCATCACCGTCCTCATCGAGCAGGCCGTCCACGACTTCGTCGATGCGCATCGCGCCGGCTTCGATCCGTTCGGCGTGCGAGAGGATTTCGTCGATTGTCGACGGGCAGGCGGCGATCGCCTGCACCATGTCCATCAGGCCGTCCTCGATGCGCTTGGCGATCTCGATTTCGCCCTCGCGGGTGAGCAGTTCGACCGAGCCCATCTCGCGCATGTACATCCGCACCGGATCGGTCGTGCGTCCGAATTCGGAATCGACGGTCGACAGCGCCGCTTCGGCCTCTTCCTCGGCATCGTCATCCGATGCCGTCACCGTCGCGCTGCCGCTCATCAGCAGTTGTTCGGCATCGGGGGCCTGGTCATACACCGAGATGCCCATGTCGCCGAACGTGCTGATGATCGACTCGACCACCTCGGCATCGACCAGATCTTCCGGCAACTGGTCGTTGATCTCGGCGTACGTGAGGTAGCCGCGCTCCTTGCCCTGCTTGATCAGCTGCTTGAGCTTGTTGCGCGTGATTTCACGCTGCTCTTCCGAAATGCCCTGACGACCGCCGAGATCGCGCAGCAACTGCTTCTCGCGCGCACGGGCGCCGCGTCGCGGCCGGGCCGGTGCAGCGCTGGTCGTTTCCGGTTCGTCCGGAATCGAAGCCGCATCCGCATCCTCGAAATCGTCGACCTGATCGCCGGCGAGATCGGCGGCTTCCTGCTCGAGTTCCTCGTCGAGAGACCTGCGCGCCTTCGCCGCCTTGCCGCCCCTGGCGCTTTTCGTCGCCTTGGTCGCCTTGGTCGCCTTTGCAGCTTTCGGCGCTTTGGTGGCTTTGGTGGCTTTCGTCGCCTTGGTCGCCGCCGCTTTCTTTGCGGTCTTTGTCGCCGACGTCTTCGCGTCCTTCGTCGCTTTCGCATCCTCCGCCAGCGCCTTCTTCGCCGCCTTCACGGCAGTCCCGCCGGCCGCCGCAGCCGTCGACTTCTTCGCCGTCGTCTTCGTTGCGGCCTTCTTCTCCGCTTTCGCCGTGCCGGCCGTCGTCGGCGCCGCATCGTCGGCGGTGGCGCCCTTAGTCGTCACCTTTGCGCTCGCCCTGGCGGCCGAGGCCTTCGTTGCAGCCTTCGACGCCGCCTTCGTTACCGCTTTCGCAGCAGGCGCGGCCGACGTCGGAGACTTCGGCGCGTCCGCGGGGACGACCGCCGTCGCCTCGGCCACGTGCTCGGCGCGAGCGGCTTTTGCGCGGGCAGACGTCTTCACGGAGGGCCCGCTCGAAGACGTCGATGGGTTGCCGGTGTTCTTGCGTGCGGTTGTACTGGTCACTTTTCGTCCGGTCGTCGCATCGGCGACGGATTCAGGGTTCATTCACAGACCGGTTTTCGACTGTGCCCGGATATCCGATATCGGGGTGCACCCGGCATTTCCCAATGGATCGCCGTGACGTGCGCAGGCAGGAGAGTCGAATCAGCCGGGAAACTACGGGGCGCTGGCTGGTGCAGGACAGGGACCAGCGCGTCGACAGCCGGATGGTTTGATGGCCGGCTGCCGCATAACCCCCCATTCTATCAATTTCGCTGGCGTTTTGCCATAAGTCTCTGATATCTCTCCCGATCTTCCGGAGTCTTCATGCCGGCCGAGACGATTTCGTTCATCCGGCGCGCGAGACTCCGATCACGCAATTGAGCGAGTGCCGCCTCGAATTCGCTCCACGCCTCATCGTCCGACAGCGAGCGCGGCACCCAGTCGGCCGCTGCAGCTTCGCGCTCGAGTTGACCGACAAGGGTCGGCGCCTGCCGGCGCAGCGCTTCGCACACGCCGGCCAATGAAGCATCCGGTTCCAGCCCGGCAATGGTTTCGAGCCACTCGACGAGCGCCGCGCTCGCACATCCGGCCAGCGCTTCCTCGGGCTCCTGACCCGGGACCGGGTCCAGTGCACGCCGTGCAAATGCCGGATGCAGTGCGGCCAGCCAGCGTATCTTCTGTTCGAGATCGGGACGCGCCGCCGCGCGACGCACCAGCCCGGACCCGGCGCCGCCGGCAAAGCGTGCCCCGGTGGCCGTGACTCCATGCCGCGAAGAGGGCGAAGGCATCGCACCGGGCAACGTTCCCGCACCGGCCACACTGCCTGACGGCGTATCCGCCGCCCCCCGCTCCGCTGGTCGCGAGCGTACGGCAAGATCGGCGAGATACCGTTGCAGCTCATCGGCCGGAATTTCGCAGACCTGGGCCAGACGATGCACGAGTTGCAGACGCAGAGCCGGCGCCGCGAGCGTGTGCAACAGCGCACCGGCCTCGGCCAGCAGGCGCGCCCGGCCTTCCGGCACCGTCAGGTCGACCCGGCCGCCCAGTTCACGGATCAGGTATTCCGACAGCGGCAAGGCCGAGCCCAGCGCCTGCCGGAAACCGTCGGCGCCGAACGTGCGTACGTGACTGTCGGGATCGTGCCCGGCCGGCAGAAAGAGAAATTCGATGCGCTTGCGGTCGTCGACCTGTGCCAGCGATGCTTCGAGCGCTCGCCAGGCCGCCTTGCCGCCGGCGGCATCGCCATCGAACGCAAACACGACCCGATCGGCCAGACGCAGCAGTTTGCGCACGTGTTCGGGTGTTGTCGCCGTACCGAGCGTCGCCACGACATTGTCGATGCCGTGCTGCGCCAGCAGGACGACGTCGAGATAGCCTTCGACCACCAGGGCACAATCCTCGCGCCGGATCGCCGCTCGCGCCTCGTACAGCCCGTACAGCTCGTGCCCCTTCGAGAACAGCGGGGTTTCCGGCGAATTCAAGTATTTGGGCTCGCCCGCGCCGATGACCCGCCCGCCGAAGCCGAGCACGCGTCCGCGCGCGTCGCGGATCGGGAACATGATGCGGTCACGAAAACGGTCGTAGCGACGATCGCCGCGCCCTTCGATGACCAGCCCCGCGCGCACCGCATCGGCGCCTTCATAGTCGGCAATGACCGCTTCCAGTCCCTGCCAGGCATCCGGCGCGTAGCCGAGCGCAAAGCGCGCGGCGGTACGCCCTTCGAGTGCACGGCCGCGCAGGTACTCGATGGCCGCCGGCGCCGTCTTCAGTTGTGCACGATAAAAGCCTGCCGCCTGTTCCAGCAGATCGAAGAGCACGGCGGTTTTTTGCGCCTGCTCGCGCGCGCCGGACGTCCCTCCTTCGCGCGGCACTTCGAGCCCGATCGAATGCGCGAGTTCCTCGATCGCCTCGACGTAACCCAGACCAGCGTGCTCCATCAGGAAGCCGACGGCCGAGCCATGGGCGCCACAACCGAAGCAGTGATAGAACTGCTTGTCGGGACTGACCGTGAACGATGGCGTCTTCTCGCCGTGAAACGGGCACAGGCCGAGATAATTCGCACCCGACTTGCGCAGCTTCACGTGACGCCCGACCACGTCGACGACGTCGACGCGCGCCAGCAGATCCTGGATAAACGCCTGCGGAATCACCGCCCGGCCCGTCGCTGTCCGCTGACGCCGCCGCCGTTGCCGTGGCCGTTATCCGCGCGCCGCGGCCAGGCGCGCGCGCACCAGCGCCGACACCTTCGACAGATCGGCCCGTCCGGCAAACTGCTGCGAAAGCACGCCCATGACCCTGCCCATGTCCTGCGGACCCAAGGCGCCCGTCGCCGCAATGGCGGCCTCGATGGCCGGCGGCAGTTCCTCGTCCGGGATCGGCTGCGGCAGATAGGTGCCGAGCACTTCGAGCTCGTGGCGCTCGCGCGCGGCCAGGTCTTCACGCCCGGCCTTCTCGAACTGGGCAATCGAATCGCGCCGCTGCTTGCCCAGACGGTTGATGACCGCGATCGTCCGTGCATCATCGAGCGTGATGCGCTCGTCGATTTCCACCTGCCGGATCGCCGCCAGCAGCAGCCGGATCGTCGACAGACGCTCCGCGTCGCGGGCGCGCATCGCCGCCTTCATGTCTGCAGAAATCCGCTCTTTCAGACTCATGCGTTGCGTTCCAGACAAAAAAGCCCGCCAGGAAGTCCATGGCGGGCCATCTTCATGTCATTCCGGAGAGGACCATCGGTCGACCGCCGGTCGGCATGCGATCCACCGGGGCCGCCAGACGGCCGGTGGACAGATACCCGGCGGCGGCCACCCGATATGCGTCTCTCAGTACAGTCTCTTGGGTAACATCTGGCTGCGCAGGCGCTTGTGATGCCGTTTGACGGCAGCGGCTTTCTTGCGCTTGCGTTCGGCTGTCGGCTTCTCGTAGAACTCGCGCGCGCGCAGCTCGGTGATGATTCCGGCTTTCTCGATCGTGCGCTTGAACCGGCGAAGCGCGACGTCGAACGGCTCGTTCTCCTTGACGCGAACAGTCGGCATTAATTTGGACCCCCATGCGTGGAACCTTTGATAATAACATTCTGCACATACAATCTCAAGTTCCAGATAGTTGTCATCGCGCGGATCCGGCCTCGCAAAGATGAGCTTTCCACTCCCTGACGTTCCGACGATCTACCTGATGACCGGCATGGCCAGCATCGTCGGTGCGGCCATCTCGATGCTGCTGCGCGACCGGGATGATTTCTCCCGTCAGGCGCTTCCACTGATCGCGATCAGCGTGCTGACCATGGGTGCCGGGTTCAGCTTCCTCGGGCTTCGTGGCGTTCTGCCCGTGGACCTGGCCACCGGCGCCGCCAGCGTCCTGCTCGCCGTGGCCGCCATGTACCTGTTGCTCGGTACGGCGCAGTTGATCGGACAGCCGCGCAAGGCCCGAACGGCGGCCGCGATCACCGCCGGCTACGCTGTCGTCATGCTGTCGCTTCTCGGTGCGGCACCGCATCTCGTGCTCTGGCGCAACATCCTCAGCACCCTGTTCTACGTCTCGTTTTTCGGCCTCTCCGGCCTGGCACTCCGGCAGTCCCCGTTATACCAGTCGCTGCGTGCCGTGAAACTTCTGTTCGCCCTGTTCGCCCTGTTTGCGGCGGTCCTGCTGATCCGCCTGGGCCTGTACCTGACGACGGGAGTCACTCTGCAGACGGACGGCATTCCGGTCGCTTCGCTGTCGCGCACCCTGTTTGCCATGGCATTCGGCACGATTCCGTTCGCTCTGGTGATCGCCGCGCACGGCATCGTGCAGGGCAGGCTCAATGCCCACCTGGTGGAACTGGCCGCCACCGACATGCTCACCGGGCTGGTGTCGAGGCGCACCCTGCATGAAAAAGGACCCGGCCTGCTCGCGGACAGTGACGGCCCGATTGCGCTGCTGATGATCGATCTGGACGACTTCAAGCAGATCAACGACGACCATGGGCACGCTGTCGGTGATCTGGTGCTGCAGCATCTGGCCACCGTGCTGCGCTCCTGTCTGCGCCCGGATTCGATCGTCGTGCGCTACGGCGGCGACGAATTCTGCGTGCTCATCCAGGTGCAGGACGAAGCGGCAGCCCTGTCGATTGCGGAACGCATTCGTGCCACTGCCGAGAGGACGCCGTACCTGCATGACGCCATCGCGCTGCCGGTGACACTGAGCGTCGGCGTCAGTCTGCACAACTCGGGGCGCACCCTGCGGGATCTGCTCGATGAGGCGGACCGCTACGCATATGAGGCAAAATCGGCTGGGCGCAACCGCGTCATGGCGGCCGCCACCGTACCGGCGGACACCTCTCCCTGACCCCGACGACGGCCTCCTGCAGGTGGTCGTCCGCTCTCCTGAAACCTGATGATCGTCCTTGGCATCGAGACTTCCTGCGACGAAACCGGTGCAGCGCTGTACTGTACCCGGCGCGGACTGCTGGCCCAGGCGCTGCATTCGCAGGTCGCCGTCCATCGCCGCTACGGCGGCGTGGTCCCCGAACTGGCATCGCGCGACCACATCCGCCGTCTCGTGCCGTTGATCGGGCAGGTCCTGGAGGAAGCCGGCGTGACGCGCAGCCAGCTCGACGCGGTTGCCTGGACGGAGGGGCCCGGCCTGGCCGGTGCGCTGCTCGTGGGCGCCGGCACCGGCGCCGCAATCGCCTTTGCGCTGGGCATCCCCGGCATCGGCATCCACCATCTCGAGGGGCATCTGCTTTCGCCCCTGCTGTCCGGCGATCCCCCGGAGTTCCCCTTCGTCGCACTGCTGGTCTCGGGCGGCCATACGCAACTGATGGAAGTGTGCGCACTCGGCCGCTATCGGCTTCTCGGCGACACGCTGGACGACGCCGCCGGCGAAGCTTTCGACAAGAGCGCGAAACTGCTTGGCCTGGGTTATCCGGGCGGACCGGAGATCGCCCGGCTGGCCGCCGGCGGAACCCCGGGCCGCATGACACTGCCGCGGCCGATGCTGCGCGCCGACAATCTGGACTTCAGTTTCAGCGGCCTGAAAACTGCCGTGGCCACGCACGTGCGCCGGGGGCTGCCGGCGGATACCGGTATCGCCGATCTGGCGGCCGAACTGGAAGCGGCGATCGTCGACGTGCTCGTCGCCAAGTCGGTCGCCGCGCTGCGCGTCACCGGTCTGCGCTGCCTGGTCGTCGCCGGCGGCGTCAGCGCCAATCTTCGGCTGCGCGAGCGGCTGACGCGGGCCGGCGCCGACGCAGGCGCGCGCGTATGCTTTCCGGAGCCGCAATGGTGTTCGGACAATGGTGCGATGATCGCGCTGGCCGGAGCGCTGCGCCTGCAGCGCGACGGTGCGCAGGTGGCATCGGCCGGGCGCCGGATCCGCGGCTTCGGGATCCGGCCACGCTGGCCGCTCGATCAGATCGCGTGACGGAATCGGCGGCCCGCGCCCGCCGGACCCTCATTTGCCGGCGGCGCCGCGGCCAGCCCCGATGCGTGGCTCGCGCCCCTGCAGCAGGCGCGCGATGTTCTGCCGATGCCCCCAGAGCAGCAGGGCGCTCATGACGGCAATCACGAGTACTCGCCACCCCGGCCCGAAGACGAACAGATCCCAGAGGGGCGCGAAGATGGCGGCAACGATCGCGGCCAGCGACGAATAGCGAAAGAAAAAGGCGATCAACAGCCAGGTGACGAGCACGCCCGCGCCCAGCAACGGGTGCAATGCGAGCAGCACACCGGCCGCGGTGGCAACCCCCTTGCCGCCGCGAAAGCCGTGAAAGAGCGGGAACAGATGCCCGACGAATGCAGCCAGCCCGGCCAGCGCCACGGTCTCTTCGCCGACACCCCACGACGCGCCGGCCAGGCGCACCAGAATGACCGCCAGCCAGCCCTTGGCGGCATCACCGAACAGCGTCAGCGCCGCGGCCAGGCGGTTGCCGCTGCGCAGCACATTGGTCGCACCCGGATTGCCCGATCCGTAACTGCGCGGATCGGCCAGCCTCATTACCCGGCTGACCACCACGGCGAACGAAACCGAGCCCAGCAGATAGGCCAGCGCCAGGGCGGGCAGCGAATACATCTTCAGTCTTCGCTCCGCCCGGGCTCCGGACAGAGACCGTGCACGCGTGCGAACAGACGGGTCAGGCCGAGCAGCGCATCGATGTTCGGGGTTGCACAACCGACGGCGCGCGCAATGCGGGTCACGCTGCCGACGAGCGCATCGAGTTCGATCGGGCGTCCGGCATCGACGTCCTGCAGCATCGACGTGCGGAACGCGCCGAGCAGTTCGGTCAGCCGGTTGCGCTCCTCGGGCGTCTGCCCGATCGGCAGGCCGATGCGCGTGCCGACGTCGTTCGCCTCGCGCATCGTCGCGTTGACGAATGCAAGCACCAGCGGGTCGGCCAGAATCTGATCGAGCGTCGCGCCGGTGAAGGCCGAAACCGGATTCATCGACAGATTGCCCCACAGCTTGTACCAGGCATCGTGTTCGATCCGCGTGCTGAGGTCGACGTCGAAACCGGCCTGTTCGAGCCAGGTCGCCAGCGTTCGCGCCCGCTCGCTCACGAGCCCGCCGGGTTCGCCCAGAACCAGCCGATTGCCGTTGTTGAGCCGTACGGTCCCGGGTTGCGGCGTCGAACAACCCAGGTGGACGACGCAACCGATGACGCGCTCCGGCGGCAGGGCGGCGGCAATGGCCCCATCCGGATCAACCGCCGCCGCGCACCGGCGCCGCCGTTCCGGATCGAGCCCCGGCAAGCCGTGGAAGAACCACCACGGCACGCCATTCATCGCCGGCACGATCGACGTTGCAGGCCCGAGCAGCGGCGCCAGCACCGGCGCCACCGGTGCCAGCGCCGGTGCCTTCAGTGCGATGACGACGACGTCCTGTTCGCCCAGTGCGGCCGCTTCGCGCTCGACGCGCAACGAGGCGATGCACTCCCTTTCCGGGCTGCCCGGCGCTGCCGCTTCGAGCAGGCGCAAGCCGTCGCGGGCCACCACCTCGCACGTACGGCCTCGCGCCAGCGCCGAGACTTTTGCGCCTGCCAGCGCCAGGCGGGCCGCGATCAGGCCGCCGACGGCCCCCAATCCGACGATTGCAATGCGCACGATTCCCCAGTGAAGATCCGGAACCGTCCGATTCTAGCCTGCGTCAGCCGCCGCTCCGGCGCACGCGGATCGAAACCCCCGCAGGCCCCGGCGCGGACGGTGGCGGGCCGTTCCAAGGGCACATCCGTGCCTGCACGGCCCGGATGCATCATCGCGGCGAACGATCGAGCGCAGCGGAAATCGCGTCCAGGCCCCGCTGCAACGATGTCAGGCCGCCGGCATCGAGGATGTACCAGTCGACCGGATCGAGGTAGACGACGTGGTTCTGCTGCCAGGCCTTCGACTGCCGGAACGAATCGCGTTCGATCAGTTCGCGCGCCGGAGTGGCGCCGTCCTTGCCGATCGCCATGTCGCGATCGATCACGAACAGCCAGTCCGGATTGTGCTCGCGCAGGAGGTCGGGGGTGACCGGCTTGCCGCGCTCACCCTCCTTCCAGCCAAGTGCCAGTGGCGGCAGACCGACGGTTTCGTAGATGGCGCCGAAGCGCGGACCAGGCGGCAGCGCAATGATCTTGCCGCCGACGGTCAGCACCACCAGGGCGGCGCCCTGCCCCTTCATGCGCTCGCGCAGGGTACGCGCCGAATCCTCCAGATGCCGCGCCAGCGGCTCGGCAACGTCCTCTTTCTGCACGATCGCGGCCAGCCGGCGCGCATTGGCGGCCACGCCCTGCGCCAGATCTCCCGGCGGCACCGACAGGTCGATGGCCGTTGCGATCTGCTGCATGGCGTCGAGTTTGCCGGCGGCGCGGCGTCCGACGATGATCAGGTCCGGCGCCAGTGCCCGTACGGCCGCCTCGTCCGGCTCGAACAGCGTACCCACCCGCGGGTAGCGGGTCTCGTCGGCGTAGGAGGCGAGATAGGGCGGCAGCCCCGCCTTCGCGATACCGGCCACCGAATCGACGCCCAGCGCCTGCAGGGTATCGAGCGTGCCGTGGTCGAAGACCACGATGCTTCGTGGCGTCGCCGTCACCACGGTCGTGTCCGCCTGACGGGTGTTGGCAGACGCCGACGACGGACCGGCAGGTACCGTGCAGGCAGGCAGTGCGACGGCCAGCACGAGCGCCAGCACACCGGCCAGGGGAGCGACAGCGCAGCGTGCACCGGCCGCAGAACGG
>JACDJC010000301.1_pt1 | contig 62056 bp, 49 predicted proteins | sample 7454191 | NCBI WGS metagenome assembly JACDJC01 (sample SAMN14253291, study PRJNA609438) | sludge metagenome | isolation source: sludge after 25d culture with pyrite and EDTA | collected 2018-12-20 | reverse complement strand
TTACGCACGCCAGGCGGCGCTGCGCGACATGCTGCAGGGACCGGAGGATCCGCAGGCGGCGCTCGACTGCGCGGCCGAATGGCTGGTGCAGACGCGCGCGGCTTTCCTGTCGGGGTACGAACGTGCGGTGGCCGATGCGCGACTGTTTCCGGCGCCGGACGCGGCGCACGAACTGCTGCGCGTGCTGGAATTCGAGAAGGCGCTCTACGAATTGCGCTTCGAGTTGACCAACCGCCTTCCCTGGACCGGTATTCCGATGCGCGCGATCATCCAGGCATGAAATACGTTCTGGCCCTCGACCAGGGCACCACCAGTTCACGGGCGATCATCTTCGATCGCGACGGCAACATCGCGGCGCTGGCGCAGCGCGAGTTCCGGCAGCTTTTCCCGCAGCCGGGCTGGGCCGGACACGATGCGCTGGAGATCTGGCACACGCAGCGGGAGGTTGCGCAGGCGGCCATCGGGCAGCTCGGTGCGCACGGCGGCACGAGCGCGGACATCGCCGCCATCGGCATTACCAACCAGCGCGAGACGACCGTGCTGTGGGAGCGCGCCAGCGGCCGTCCACTCGCACCGGCCATCGTCTGGCACGATCGGCGCACCGCCGCGCGCTGCGAGGCGCTGCGCGCGCAGGGCCATGAAGCGCTCGTCCAGCAGAAGACGGGTCTGGTGCTCGACCCGTATTTCTCGGCGACGAAGCTGGAGTGGCTGCTCGATCACGTGCCCGATGCACGGGTCCGCGCCGAACGGGGCGAACTGGCCTTCGGCACCATCGACAGCTGGCTGCTGTGGAATCTCACCGGCGGCCGCGTGCACGGCACCGACGCCAGCAACGCGTCGCGCACGATGCTCTTCAATCTGCACACGCGCACCTGGGACGACGAACTGCTGGCGCTGCTGCGCATTCCGCGCGCGCTGCTGCCGGACATCGTCCCGACCTGCGGCGTGGTCGCGGAAACGACGCTCTTCGGCGCGCCGTTGCCGATTGCCGGCATTGCCGGCGACCAGCAGGCGGCGACGGTCGGGCAGGCCTGTTTCGCACCCGGCATGGCCAAGAACACGTACGGAACCGGCTGCTTCCTGCTGATGAACACCGGTGCGCAACCGGTCGCCAGCCATAACCGTCTGCTGACGACCTTCGGCTGGCACGGCCTGCCCGGCCCGGATGGGGCGGCCGGAGAGGCCGTCTGGTGTCTGGAGGGCAGCGTCTTCACCGCCGGCGCGGCCGTGCAGTGGCTGCGTGACAACCTCGGGATGATCGCGTCGGCCGATGAGATCGAGCCGCTGGCGGCACAGGTCGACGATACGGGCGACGTCTTTCTCGTGCCGGCATTTGCCGGCCTGGGCAGCCCCGACTGGGACAGCCGGGCACGCGGCACGCTGGTCGGCATGACGCGGGCGACGAATCGGGCGCATATCGCCCGGGCTACGCTCGAAGCGATCGCGCTGCAGTGCGCCGATGTGTTTGCCGCGATGAGTGCGGACGCACCGGTGGCGCTGCGCGAACTGCGCGTCGACGGCGGTGCGGCACGCAATGATCTGCTGATGCAGATGCAGGCCGACCTGCTCGGCGTGCCGGTCGTGCGCCCGCAGGTGACCGAGAGCACGGCCCGCGGTGCCGCCAGCCTGGCGGGGCTGGCGACCGGGTTCTGGCACGACATCGATGAACTGGCGGCACAGTGGCGCATCGATCGCCGTTTCGAGCCGCAGCTGCCGGAGGCGCAGCGCCGCACGAAGGTGGCGCGCTGGCGCGAGGCAGTCGAACGGGCCAGGGACTGGGCGCGGGCGTGAGTGCGATTCGTTTCTCCCCGCAACCCGTGGCCGCTGCCGTGCAGATGGAACCGCAGACGACCGATCGGGAAGAAATGCTGCGGCGCCTGACACGGGACGACGTTTGGGATCTGGCCGTGATCGGCGGCGGCGCGACCGGTGCCGGCGTCGCGTTCGAGGCGGCTCGGCGCGGCCTGAAGGTCGTCCTGCTGGAGGCCGGCGACTTCGGCCGGGGGACCTCGTCGCGCTCGACGAAGCTCGTGCATGGCGGCGTGCGCTATCTCGCGCAGGGGCGCATCGGTCTCGTGCACGAAGCGCTGCACGACCGCGCGCGCTTTCTGCAGATCGCGCCGCATCTGGCGCAGCCGCTGTCCTTCGTCATCCCATCGTACCGCTGCTGGCAGACGCCGTTCCACGGCCTCGGTCTGAAGCTCTATGACGTGCTGGCCGGCTCGGCCGGCCTCGGTGGCACGCAGTGGCTGAGCGCCGCGCAGACCCTGCGTGACCTGCCGACGCTGCAGCCGAACGGGCTGACCGGGGCGGTCCGCTATGTCGACGGGCAGTTCGAGGATGCGCGCTTCCTGATTGCGCTGGTGCGCACGGCGGCGCTGCACGGAGCGCTGGCCGTCAATTACTGTGCCGTCACCGGCCTGAGCCGGTCGCACGAGAAAATTGACGGCCTGAGCTGTCGCGACGGCGAAAGCGGACGTGAATACCGGCTCCGCGCGCGCTGCGTCATCAACGCCACCGGTGTCTGGGCCGACCAGGTGCGGCAACGGCTCGCCAATACGGCGCCCGCGCAGGACAGCCGCGCCGACCGTCGTCGGTCGGGGCCGGTCATCGCCCCCAGCCAGGGCGTGCACATCGTCGTCGACCGGGATTTCCTGCCAGGCGACCAGGCACTGGTCGTGCCGCACACCTCGGACGGACGCGTCCTGTTCGCCGTGCCCTGGCTCGGGAAGGTTCTGATCGGCACGACCGACACGCCGCGCAGCGACCGGCCCGAGGAACCGGAGCCGCTGCCCCGAGAGCTGTCGTTCCTGCTGGCCGAGTCGGCACGGTATCTGGCGCGCACCCCGCGACTGGAAGACATCCGCAGCCTCTGGGCCGGTCTGCGCCCGCTCGTGCGCCCACCCGGCAGCGACCCGGTGACGAGCAGCCGCATCAGCCGTGAGCACACGGTCTGGCTCGACGCCGACGGATTGGTGACGGTGACCGGCGGCAAGTGGACGATCTGGCGCACGATGGCCGAGGACGTGCTTGCGCAGTGTGCCCGGGCTGGACTGGTGCCGCGAAGCGCCGGCCGGGCAGCGGACAAAACCGGGCAGCAGACGGGCACAGATGATCCGGCGCCCCGGCTGGTTGGCACTCCGCACGACGGGGCAGCACGCATACCGTTGCATGCGCCACCGGGACCGCATCTGTACGGCAGCGAAGCCGCGGTCCTGGACGGGCTGCCGGGGGCGCAGCGGCAGCTTGGCGGAAATCTGAGCGAAGCGATGGTGCGCTTCGCCGCCCGTCATGAATATGCGCGTACCGTCGAGGACGTGCTGGCGCGACGCAGCCGGCTGCTGTTCACCGATGCCGTACTGGCGTCGGCAATTGCCGAAGAAACCGGATCCATCCTGCGCGACGAAACGGGACTCGACCCGCGGGAGGATGCGTTTCGCCGGCTGGCCGATGCATATTCGGGACGGCCGGGGTCGCCGGGCACCGCACGCCCCTGATCGTACGCGGGAAGCGGAAACACAGCGGCTGTTCACCCACCCGAAATCGGGGAGAAACGGGGCTGTCGATCGGTCGATGCACTCGTTGTCGCGGACGAACCGCATCGCTATGATGACGCGCAATGACGCGCACGCAAGGTCTGTTCGCACGGCATTCGACAAGGCAGGACCGGAGGACATCAGCATGGCAGGCACCAATGGCTCGCTCGCACCGCGTCGCCGCGTCTATGCGGGCTACGAGGGAAAGCCGGACCCGAGTGAACGCGACCGCATCGTTCATCTGTTCCAGGCGTACCGGTCCACTGAAAGCTTCAACGCGCACTTTCTGACCAGGTGGGCGGAAGCCACGACCAATGAAGGCATGAAGGGCGGTCTGCGCACGATCCAGGCCCGCGAGGGAGCGCATGCCCAGCTGTTGCGACAGCGCCTGCGTGAGCTCGGCGAGAAGACGATCATCGATGTCCCGCCGGAGCGCTACGAACGCGATGTGCCGTTTTTCGCCTCACCCGATCGCAGCGACCTCGAAAAGCTCGTGTTCCTCGGGCATCTGTTCGAGGATCTGGACGACTTCTTCCAGCCCATTGCCGACCTGATCGCGGAGATCAGGGAGGATTTCCGGTCCCGGGAAATCCTGCGCACGATCCTGGATGACGAATACGCGACGGTGAAATGGTTTGCGCACATGCAGCGCAGCCTGGAGGCTTCTTCATAGCCCGTGGAAGCCCGGCGGAAAACCGGGAGCCTGCACGACCGGCGTGGCCCGGAGATTCATTGATCAATGAATCTCCGATACGGAGCGCTGACGTATGGAAGGATATTGCTGGTGGGCGGTACTGGGATCGAACCAGTGACTTCCACCGTGTGAAGGTGGCACTCTACCGCTGAGTTAACCGCCCTGAAGAGGGATGCTGGCAAAAGCCCGAACCGGTGTCCGGACCATGCGCCGGAACCGGGACAGACCCCGATCCGCCAGACTGCGCGAACGAGACGAACTTCGCCCAACGAGGGGAGTTCCGCGTCGTGCAGGCAGAATTGTACGCAGTTTCCGGCCTGCCGATCAAACGCGTGGCCGGCACCGGCCGGAGCGGGGCGCTCACGTAGAATGCGGGCATGATCCGCACCCGTTTTGCTCCCAGTCCCACCGGCTATCTGCACATCGGTGGAGCCCGCACGGCGCTGTTTGCCTGGGCCTACGCGCGCCATCATCAGGGCAGCTTCATCCTGCGCATCGAGGACACCGATCTCGAGCGTTCGACGCCCGAGGCGACGCAGGCGATCCTGGACGGCATGCGCTGGCTCGGCCTGGATGCCGACGAGGGGCCGTATTACCAGACGCAGCGCATGGCGCGCTACCGGGAAGTGATTGCGCAGATGCTCGCCGCGGGCACGGCGTATCGCTGCTGGTGCACGAAGGAGGAACTCGAGGCGATGCGCGCGCAGCAGGAGGCGCGCGGGCTGAAGCCGCGCTATGACGGTCGCTGGCGCCCGGAACCCGGGCGCGAACTGCCGTCGCCGCCTGCCGGGGTCGAGCCGGTCGTGCGTTTCCGCAATCCGGTGGAAGGTTCGACGAGCTGGAACGATCTCGTCAAGGGGCCGATCGCGGTCGACAATGCCGAACTGGACGACCTGATCATCGCGCGCTCGGACGGCTCGCCAACCTACAATTTCTGCGTCGTCGTCGACGATCACGACATGGCGATCACGCACGTGCTGCGCGGCGACGACCACGTCAACAACACGCCGCGGCAGATCAATATCCTGCGTGCGCTCGGTGCATCGGTGCCGGTCTATGGCCATCTGCCGATGATCCACGGTCCGGACGGGCAGAAACTGTCGAAGCGGCACGGTGCCGTCTCGGTCATGCAGTACGACGACGACGGCTACCTGCCCGACGCGGTGATCAACTACCTGGCCCGCCTGGGCTGGAGCCATGGCGACGACGAGATCTTCACGCGCGCGCAGTTCGTCGAATGGTTCGACGGCGAGCACATCAGCCGTTCGCCGGCGCGCTTCGATTTCGACAAGCTGCGCTGGGTGAACGCGCATCATCTGAAGGCGCTGCCCGACCAAGAACTGGCCGCGCACGTGCGCCCGCGCCTGCAGGCGCGCGGCATCGTGCCGGGTGCGGACGATGCCGGGCTGGCGACCGTGTGCGCGTTGCTCAAGGAGCGCGCGCAGACGCTGGAGGAACTGGCCGATCAGGCGCGGATGTTCTATGCCGAACCGGTCATTGCCGCCGCGGACCGCGAGCGGCATCTCGATGGCGGGCCTGGTGCCTTGCCGGCCGCGCTGTCGTCGCTGGCGGAACGGCTGGAGGCGGCGGCCTGGACGCGCGAAGCGATCGCTGCCGCGCTGAAGGAGACGCTGGCCGCGCACGTGCTGAAAATGCCGCAGCTGGCGGTTCCGGTGCGCCTGCTCGTCTTCGGCGTGGCGCAGACGCCGTCCGTCGACGCAATGCTGGCGGCGATGCCGAGACAGACGGTGCTGGCGCGCCTGCGCGGCCGATCACTTCACACGTTCTGAGGAGCCGCCATCGTGTCGGGCAGCACTTTCGGTCACTGTTTTCGGGTCACGACCTTCGGTGAATCGCATGGTCCGGCGATCGGCTGCATTGTCGATGGCTGTCCGCCGGGAATGGCGCTGTCGGAAGCGGACATCCAGCCTGATCTGGACCGGCGTCGCCCCGGAACCTCGCGTCATGTCACGCAGCGGCGTGAATCCGATCGCGTCGAGATCCTGTCGGGGGTGTTCGAAGGGCACACGACCGGCACGCCGATCGCACTGCTGATCCGCAATGAGGATCAGCGCAGCAGCGATTACGCGGAGATCGCGCGCACTTTCCGCCCCGGACATGCCGATTACAGTTACTGGCAGAAATTCGGCATCCGCGATCCGCGCGGCGGCGGGCGTTCCTCGGCGCGCCTGACGGCGCCGGCCGTCGCGGCGGGCGCGATCGCACGCAAATGGCTGCGCGAGCGCTATGGCACCGACATCCACGGCTGCATGACCCAGCTTGGTCCGATCCCGATTCCGGTCACCGATCGGGATGAAGTGGCGAAGAATTCCTTTTTCGCGGCGGATGCTGCCGTGGTGCCGCAACTCGAGGAGTACATGGATGCGCTGCGCCGTGCCGGCGACTCCTGCGGCGCACGGGTGCGCGTGGTCGCTGACGGCGTTCCGGTCGGACTGGGTGAGCCGCTTTACGACAAGCTGGACGCCGACCTTGCCTATGCGATGATGGGCATCAACGCCGTCAAGGGGGTCGAGATCGGCGCCGGCTTCGCCTGCGTGACGCAAAAGGGCAGCGAGCACGGTGACGAACTGCTGCCGGAAGGCTTTGCGTCGAATCATGCCGGTGGCGTGCTCGGCGGCATCTCGACGGGTCAGCCGATCGTCGTCGAACTGGCGATCAAGCCGACGTCGAGCATAAGGCTGCCGCGCCGCTCGATCGATCTCGATGGTGCGCCGACCGTCGTGCAGACGCACGGGCGGCATGATCCCTGCGTCGGCATCCGGGCGGTGCCGATTGCCGAGGCGATGCTGGCGCTGGTACTGATCGATCATGCGCTGCGCGATCGCGGACAGAATGCCGGGGTCGAGGTGGCAACGCCGCGCATCGGAGGAGCATCCCGAAGCACGGACTGAACACCGCGCGCGGCAGAAGCGGCGGCGACATCTTCCGGATCGCCCGCGCCGCGGTCACCACGGCCGCGGTGCTGCAATCGGGGATGTGGGGGAGTGCTGCGTGAAACGTCGGCAGGCGGCTGATGCCGTGACCGGATGGGTACCGCGACCTGATGAGCTGGATAGATCCGTCATGAAGAAAACGATGCTGCGCACGGGGCGCCGGTTCCGGTCAGCTGCGTGCATATCGCTGCTGATGTCCGTCACGGCCTGCACGACCGTGCAGACCACCAGTCCGGGCGCGATCGGCGTGTCGCGTTCACAGCAGATGTCGGTGCTGATCTCCGAAGCGCAGATGCAGCAGGAAGCGCAGAAAGCCTACGTGCAGGTGGTCCAGGAACAGCGCGAGAAAGGCAAGCTGAACGTGGATGCGGCGCTGACCCGGCGCGTGCGCGCGATCACGACGCGGCTGATCCCGGCCAGCACGGCTTTCCGTCCGGATGCGCGCAACTGGAACTGGGAAGTCAACGTCTTCGATTCGCCGGACATCAATGCCTGGGTCATGCCCGGCGGCAAGATCGGCGTCTACAGCGGGCTGGTGACCAGGCTCGATCTGAGCGACGCCGAAATCGCCGCGGTGCTCGGGCACGAGATCGCCCACGCACTGCGTGAGCACGCGCGTGAGCGGGCGTCGCAACAGGTCGGCGCGCAGGTGCTGATCACCGGTGCCGCCGCCGTGCTCGGAGCGGGCAGCGTCGGCAGCGATCTCGGCAATGTGTTCTACAGCACTTTCTTCGGCCTGCCGCACAGCCGCCTGCAGGAAACCGAAGCCGATCGCATCGGCGTCGAGATCGCGGCCCGCGCCGGCTACGATCCGCGCGCCGCGGTCACGCTGTGGCAGAAGATGGCGGCGAAGGCGGGCGGCTCGGGCGGACCGCAGTTTCTGAGCACGCACCCGTCGGCGGAAAACCGCATCCGCGATCTCCAGGAGTATTCGCAGCGCGTGCTGCCGCTGTATCAGCGGACCCAGCCCTGAGCGTCGGCCCGATCGGTTTCCGCCTCGCGCATCCGCCGCCAGAGGGTCGTCCGGCTGATGCCGAGCTTGCGTGCCGCCAGGTTCCGGTTGTTGTTGACTTCCGCCAGCACCTGCCGGATCCGTTCCTGATCGGGCATGTCCGGAGTGTCGAACGGTTGTGCGCGTTCACCGGGATCAGCAGGTTCCGCCGCCCGAGAGGGTGGATCCTGTTGCGCAAACAGTTCGGGAAAATCCGGCTTCAGGGAGGTGACTTCGATCTCGGGATGATGCGGATAGTCGCCGAAGATCACGGCGAGTCGTTCGCAGATGTTTTCCAGTTCGCGTACGTTGCCGGGCCAGTGATACGCCCGGAACACCGGAAGCATCGCCTCCAGCACCGCTTCCACCGAGATGCTGGATTCGAGCCGGTTCGCGTAGACGTGAAGCAGCCGCAGGGCGAGCGGCGCAATGTCTGCCGGCCTCTCGCGCAGCGGCGGGACATCCAGATGCAGGATGTTGAGCCGGTAGAAAAGGTCGGCACGGAAAAGGCCCTGGGCAATCCGGTCGGTCAGCGACTGGTGCGTTGCGGCGATGATCCGCACGTTCACGGACACCGGCTGGGTACTGCCCAGCCGGGTGACCTCCTTTTCCTGCAGCACACGCAGCAGACGTGACTGCAGCGACAGGGGCATGTCGCCGATTTCGTCCAGGAAAATCGTGCCGGTGTGAGCAGCCTCGAAGAGGCCGGGCTTTCCGCCCTTGCGCGAGCCGGTGAAAGCGCCTTCCTCGTAGCCGAAGATCTCGCTTTCGAGCAGGGTTTCCGGAAAAGCTGCGCAATTGATGGCGACAAACGGATAATTTCGTCGTGCGCTGGCGTTATGGATCGATTGGGCAAACAACTCCTTGCCTGTACCGCTTTCTCCGGTGATCAGGATGGTCGAGTCCGTTCTCGCGTACCGTGCGGCCGCTTGCTTGACGACCGTGAACGGCTGCGCATTCCCGGTCAGGTCGGAAAAGCGGTAACGTGCGGTGAGCTGGCGGCTGCGGCGTTGCGTACGGATACTGGTATCCGCCCGGTGGATCGCACTGGCTTCCTGCAAGGTGAGGATGCCGCCGGTGCGTACGCCATCTTCGCTGAGCGGCGTCCAGTTGGCGATGCAGGTCACCTGGCCGATCTGGACGACCTGATCGGGCTCCATCGTGCTGTCCGCCGCCGGATTGGTGACGCTGGCCAGGTCGGGGGCGATGATGCCGATGGCGCTGCCGATGGCCCGCTGCCGGGTGCTGGAGAGCAGTCTCTCCATCGCCGGGTTGATCGCCGTGATGCGACCATGCATGTCGATCGCCAGCACTGCCTCGCGCAGATTGAACAGCATGTTGTTCAACTGATCGTAGCGTGCCGCCTCGAGCTGCGCGAAGCGCGCGATCTCGAGAGCATCATCGAGCGCCTGGCGCACGGCATCCAGCGAGTAGATCAGTACGCCATGCACGCCGTTGCGCTCGGCCTGGTCCATGACGACGCTTGAACCGATCGCCACCTGGTAGCCCTCGCGTGCCAGTGTCTTCACGCTGATCGCGGCGTCGTCGAGCGTGCAGTACGTTTTCTGCACGATGTTCAGACGAAAGATTTCCTTGACGTCGTCGAGCTCGGGGATCGGGTTCAGGTAGGTGACGACGCCGATGTTGTCGGAGATCGCGCGCGCCTTGAGCAGTGCCCGCAGGATGTCGAAACCGGTGATCTTGATGGCGACCACCGGCAGCTTGATGCTGTTGCGGATGTAGGCGGCGTTGCCACCGGCACTGATGATCACGTCCACGGCACCGTCCCGCTCGAGTTGGTGTGCTGTCTCGAGTGCCTTGCTGAAGAGCACGTCGATCACGGTGAACGAGGCACGATCTTCATATTCCGGAATGACAACGTGCGCGAGCTGGCTGAGGCTCTTGTAGCCGATGATGCAGATTCTCGGTTTGCGTTTCAGGGGGGGCAGACTCATCGGCAGGTCTCCACGGATCGGCCGGCACCATTGGCTGCTGCATTGCAGCAGATCGGGCTGGCCATCCGGAACAAAAAGGTTGCAGGTGTTTCAGAGACGTATTTATTGTTTCAATCCTGTTTCAAGAAACACCCTAGCGCTCTCTCCGAACGCCTGTCAAGCGTTCGGCAGATCAGGGAGAGAAGGACGAAAGCGCATTTTCGGCGATATGGCACGCTCCTTGCTTGAATGAACAGGTCGATTGCTGGGCTGTTCAAGGGGAGACGCCGGGATGAAAGGGCTCGAAGGCATTCTCGTGCTGGATCTGACGCACATGCTTTCCGGACCATATGGTGCCCTGATCATTTCCGATCTGGGGGCGAGAACCATCAAGGTCGAACCGCCTGGAGCCGGTGAGGGCACGCGCCAGCTCCTCGCCGGGGTGCCGGAGTATTCGCGGCAGGGGATGGGTGCGTATTTCCTGAGTCTGAACCGGAACAAGGAGAGCGTCTGCATCGACCTCAAGTCGGAAGAGGGGCGCAAGGTCTTCTACGATCTGGTGGCGGTTGCGGACGTCGTCATCGACAATTTCAGCGTCGGTGTGCCACAGCGGCTCGGCATCGATCATGCGACGCTGGCGGCGATCAATCCCCGGATCGTCACCTGTTCGATCACCGGCTTCGGCGAAACCGGACCCGAGCCGCACCGCCCGGCTTTCGACCAGGTCGTGCAGGGCATGGGCGGCGGCATGTCGATCACCGGGTATGAAGGCGGCGAACCGCTGCGTGCCGGCATTCCGATCGGCGATCTCGGCGGCGGCCTGTTCGGTGCGATCGGAATTCTGGCCGCACTGGTCGCCCGCGAGAAAACCGGACGCGGCCAGCATCTCGATATTTCGATGCTGGACGTCCAGATTTCGTTGCTGAATTACATGGCGACGATGCACCTGATGTCCGGGCTGATTCCCGAGCCGCTTGGTAACGGGCATTTCGTGCATGTTCCGTACAACTCCTTTCGCACGCAGACCGGCTACATCATCATTGCCTGCATCGGGGACGGCTTTTATCAGAAGCTGCTCGACGTGATTCCCCGGGAAGAACTGAAAGCCGAGAAATACCGGACCCAGCCCGGACGCTTTCCGGATCGCGACCGGATCAATTCGATCGTCCAGGAAGAATTGCTGCGCGATACCGCCGAAAACTGGCTCGAACGCCTGCAGGCAGCCCGCATTCCGTGTGCACCGGTCAACGATTTCGGACAGGCATTGTCCGATCGGCAGGTTCGTGCCCGGAACATGGTGGTCGAAATCGAACTCCAGTCCGGAGAAAAGGTGGAAATGCCTGGTTCTCCCGTGAAACTGGAAGGCGTCGATCCCACCCGGTTCAATCCTCCCCCTTTCCTTGGCGAGCATACGCAGCAGGTATTGCGGGAGCTGCTCGATTACGACGTCGGCCGGATCGAGGCATTGCGCAAACAGGGCGCCATTCAATAAATGACTGCAAATCGAAAAACGGAAGAGATGAATGCAAGGAGCAAAGCATGAGTGGTGAGGTCGGTTCCGGTTATCGGCTCGGTGTCGACGTCGGCGGCACTTTTACGGATCTGTTGCTGATCAATGAAGCGACCGGTGAGTTGCATTCGGCCAAGGTGCCTTCCACACCTTCGGATCCGTCCATCGGCGTATTGAATGGAATCGAGCGCATCTGCGCGCAGTCGGGTGTCGATCCGGCGCTCATCGGCCACGTCATGCATGGCACCACGGTGGCGACCAATGCGGTTCTGACCAATTCCGGCGTGCGGGTCGGCCTCGTCACGACCCGCGGCTACCGCCAGGTTCTGCAGATCGCCCGCTCCTTCGTTCCGGGAGGTCTCGGCGGCTGGGTGATCTTCAACAAGCGGCCGCTGCTGGCTCCGCTCGATCTGACCATCGAGGCCGACGAGCGCGTGGATGCCCGCGGAGAGATCGTCACGGCACTCGACGAAGACGCACTCGTCGCCGCGCTGGGCGGACTGAAGAACCGCAATGTCGAGGCGCTCACCGTCTGCCTGATCAATTCGTACGCCAACGATGCCCACGAGAGGCGGGTGCGTGAACTGGCCGAATCCGTCCTGCCCGGTATTCCGGTCTCGATTTCCTCGGAATTGATTCCGGAGATGGCCGAATACGAGCGCACTGAAACCACGGTCGTCAACTCCTACATCCGCCCGGTGGTTTCGCGCTATCTGCAGAACCTGCGCCGGGAACTGGACCGGAAATCGCCCGGACACCAATTGCACGTCCTGCGTTCCGACGGCGGCCTGTCGGCCCTGGACTCGGCCAGCATCGCGCCGGTCAACCTTCTGATGAGCGGCCCGGCGGGTGGCGTCTCCGGCGCGCTCTGGGTGGCACGGCAATCCGGATTCAGCAACCTGCTGACCTTCGACATGGGGGGAACGTCGACCGACGTGGCGCTCATCCAGAACTGCGTTGCACAGGCCCGGCGCGAAACCCGGGTCGCCGACGTGACCGTGCGGATCTCGTCCATCGATGTGCGCACGGTCGGTGCCGGCGGCGGCTCGATCGCCTATGCGCCCGAATTGACCCGGGCCCTGCGCGTCGGCCCGCAAAGCGCCGGCGCCGAGCCCGGTCCGGCCGCCTATCGCAAGGGGGGTGACAAGCCCACGGTGACGGATGCCAACGTCGTCCTCGGGTACCTGCCGAAGGCGTTGCGGCTCGGCGGAGACATGGAGATCGACCCGGATCTGGCCGCGAAGGCGGTGGAGACGATCGCTCCGGCGCTGGAAAAATCGCTCAAGGACACGGCCGAAGGCATTTACGACATCGTCAACGAAAACATGCTCGGCGCCCTGCGCCTGGTTTCGGTCGAGCAGGGTTACGACCCGCGCGATTTCGCGTTGATCGCCTTCGGTGGAGCCGGACCGTTGCATGCCAATGCGCTGGGCCGTCTGCTCGGATCCTGGCCCGTCATCATTCCACCGGCTCCCGGTGTCCTGTGCGCGTACGGGGCGGCGACGACCCGGTTGCGCGACGAAGCATCGCGCACGTACATCCGCCGGTTCGACGAGACGTCGGATGCGGAAATCAAGGCGATGTTCGACGATCTTCGCGCCGTGGCGCGCGAAACGCTCGAAGCCGAAGGAGTCGCCGCCGGATTGCAGGAAGTCGGCTACCAGATCGATGTCCGCTACCGGGGCCAGGGAACCCAGCTGACCATCGATATCTCGCCGGAGGACCTGACGAGCGGGGGACTGGCCGAAATCGGCCGTCGCTTCGACGAGCAGCACACGAAGCTCTACACCTTTGCACTGACCCTGCCGCATGAGGTCGTGACGATGCGGGTGATCGTGCAGGGACCGGATCCGCTGGTACGGCCGGAGTTGATCGCCAGGGGAGCGGCCGATCCGGCGGCGGCAAAGATCGGCGACACGACGATCTATTTCGAGGGAGCCGATTGCGAGGCAGCGGTATTCGATCGCGCCAGGCTGCAGCACGGGAACCGCATCCCGGGACCGGCGATCGTCATGCAGGCGGATGCCACGACCCTGATCCTGCCGGGACATCAGGCGGAAATCGATGCGGTCGGAAACATCCTGATCCGTCCGAACGCCTGAGCCATCCAGAGGAATCCGCCATGCCAGCAAAGATTATCGAAACCAATTCCGCGGCATTCGAATACGTCAAGGTCGATACCGTCACCCTGGACCTGATCGAGAACGCATTGCGCAACGCGCGTGCGGAAATGGATGCCGTGCTGTTTCGTACCGCGATGTCACCGGGCATTCGCGAGCAGCACGATGCCTTTCCGATGATCGCCAATCACGAAGGAAGGATGGTCGTCGGTCAGTTCGGCTCCTTCATCCACGGCTTCATCGAAGGCTATGACGGCACGATCGAAGAAGGCGATGTCTTCCTGACGAATGACCCGTATTCGTGCAACGGGGCGGTCAGCCACCTGAACGACTGGCTGCTGCTGATGCCGATCTTCCATGATGGCCGGATCGTCAGCTGGACCGCGATGTTCGGCCACATGACCGATGTCGGCGGCAAGGTGCCGGGGAGTCTGCCGACCGATGCGCGCCAGATCTTCGAGGAAGGCATCCAGATCCCGCCGGTCAAGATCATTCGCGGCGGCGAGGTCAATCACGAGATTCTCGAGCTGATTCTGCGCAATTCGCGCGTCTCCGACTGGAACCGCGCCGACTTCAACGCGATCATCGCCGGCCTGCGGCTGGCGGAGCGGCGCGTACGGGAAATGATCCTGCGCTTCGGCCTGGACAATTTCATCTCGGCAATGCAGGACATGCTCGAGCGCAACCGGACCGCGATGAGCGCCATCATCAGGATGGTGGTGCCGGAACAGAAGGCGTATTTCGAGGACTACATCGATGATGACGGCCTCGGCATGGGGCCATACAAGATCGCCTGCACCCTGTGGCGGGAAGGCGACATCGCCAAATTCGATTTTGCCGGCACCGATCCGCAGTCGATCTCGTCCGTCAATTTCCTGCTGAACGAAGAGATGTTCAAGATGTTCCTCGGAGCATTCTTCATCAACATCTTCGATCCGCAGATCCTCTTCAACGATGGTTTCTACGACCTGGTGGAAGTCAATATTCCATCGGGAACCATCCTCAAGCCGGTGCGACCGGCCGCACTGTCCTGCCGCACCCATCTGCTCGGACGCATTTTCGACATCATGGGCGGGCTGCTCGGCCAGGGATCGCCCGATGCGCTGTGTGCCGCCGGTTTTTCCGACAGCCCGCACATCATGTACTCCGGCTACGACCGCAACGGCGACTGGTTCCAGCTCTATCAGATCGGGTTTGGCGGCATCCCGGGGCGTCCGGCCGGCGACGGGCCGGACGGACACTCGTTGTGGCCGTCGTTCACCAACGTCCCCAATGAATATCTGGAGAGCTATTTCCCGCTGCGGATTGTCGAATGCACGGTCATTCCGGACAGCGGCGGCGCCGGCCTGCATCGCGGCGGCAACGGTGTGCGGGTCGGCTACCAGTTCCTCGAGCCCGGCGAAATCTCGATTCACGATGACCGTTGGCTGACTCACCCGTGGGGGGTCAATGGCGGCCGGCCCGGCGGGCGCTCGTCGAAGATCCTGCGGCGTGTCGATGGCAGCGAAGAGCGGATACCGGCCAAGTGTGATCGGGTCGTGGTCGAGCCCGGCGATACCTTGTTCTTCAATACCTGGGGCGGTGGCGGCTGGGGCGATCCGCTGGCGCGGGAAGCGGAAAAAGTGGCGGTGGACGTGGCCTGCGGACTGGCCACGGCCGAGGGCGCGCGCGCCTACGGGGTGGTGATCCGGGCGGACGGCAGCGTCGATCCGGCGGCCACGGAGGCGCTGCGCAACTCGCTCAGGGCCGAGCGCGGAAAAATCGGTCTGTTCGATCGCGGCGGAACGATCGAGGAACTGAAGGCACGCTGCAAGGAGGACACGTCGTTCGATCCCCCGCGCCAGCCGGTGTTCGAGCGCTGGATGCGCAAGGTGGCCGAGGTCTGAGCCGATGAGCGGATCCGTGCTGATCAACGAAGTGGGCCTGCGTGACGGATTGCAGAACCAGAAAGTGGCGGTCTCCCTGCAGGACAAGCTTCGGCTCGCGCAGGCGCTGGTCGACAGCGGCATCCGGGCCATGGAGGCGACCAGTTTCGTGTCCCCTCGTGCCGTTCCCCAGATGGCCGATGCCGATGAGCTGTTTCCCGGCTTGCCGGCACCCGGGCGGATCGCGTACTCCGCGCTGGTACCCAACCTCCGCGGCCTGGAACGTGCGGTTCGGGCCGGGGTGGGCGAGGTCGCTCTCGTGCTGTCGGCGACCGAGACGATGAACCGGCGCAACATCAACATGGGGCTGGAAGAAGCCACGGTGGTCTGCGAACAGACCATTGTCCAGGCCCGTGAACAGGGCATTCGCGCCAAGGCCTACGTGGCCGTGGCCTTCCATTGTCCGTTCGAAGGGCCGGTCGATCCGGACGTGGTGCTGGCGTTGGGCGAGCGCATGTTCACTGCCGGCGCACAGGAAGTCACGATCGCCGACACGATCGGTGCGGCGGCTCCGACCGGGGTGTTCGAACTGCTGCGCCGTTGTGTCGGAGAGTGGGATGCCGGGTCGATTTCCGTGCACCTGCACGACACCCGGGCGCTGGGTCTGGCCAACGCCTGGGCAGCTCTTCAGACCGGGATCCGCAAGTTCGACGCCAGTATCGGCGGCATCGGCGGTTGTCCGTTCGCACCGGGTGCGGCAGGCAATGTCGCCACCGAGGATCTGGTCGTGTTGTTCGAGGGCTGCGGGTACGACACCGGTATCGATCTTCAGGAGCTGAAAAGGGCAGTGGCATTCGTCGGGGATCTGCTCGGACAGCCGGTCGGGGGTCGCAGCAGCCGGTGGCTGGCGTTGCAGGACGGGAAGAAGAAAAACCAGGACGCCCGTGAGCAGTAATGATTTGAGAGGAGGCCCCGGCCAATGAGAAAACTTCTGCAGACCGTCTCTGCGCTGATGCCGTTCGTCATCATCGGCGCCTTGCTGTATGCCGGCATCTTCATCAAGCCGGACACCGGCGGCACCAGTCTTCCGGTTCCGGTCATCAGCGCGAGAGATGCCTTCTACGGAATACAGGCCCCCTCTCCGGATGTGCTCTGGGCCGTCGGTCGCGGCGGCAAGATCGTGCGCAGCGGCGATGGCGGAGCCAGCTGGATGGCGCAGCCCAGCGGAACGACGGCCAATCTTCAGTCGATCGCCGCCTGGGATGACAAGCGCGCGCTGGTGGTCGGCAATGCCGGCACCGTTCTGGCTACCGAAGACGGCGGCCTGACCTGGGCGCGGCTGGAAAACGTACCGCAGAACATCGAGCGCCAGAAATACATTCGGATACGCACGGCACCAGGCGGAGTTGCCTGGGTCGTCGGTGAATTCGGTCTCGTGGCCAGGACCACGGATCACGGACAGCACTGGAGCAACCTGGGCCGTGACGAGGACGTGGCCTGGAACGATATCGCATTCCGGGACGAACTCGTGATCCTGGTGGGCGAATTCGGCAAGACGCGCCGTTCCCGGGACGGCGGCCTGCATTGGGAAGACATTGCATCGCCGCGCGACAGCAGTCTGATGGGCATCGAGATCGCGCGTGACGGAATGGTGGTGGCGGTCGGCCTGGAGGGGGTGATCCTGGTTTCGCACGATCAGGGTGCGTCCTGGAAAGAGGCGAGATCAGGAACCCGCGAGCATCTGTTCGGCGTGACGCACGATCAGGATCGCTGGTTCATCGTCGGCGATCAGGGGACCTTCCTGATTTCCGCTCCCGGTCCGGATGCCTGGCGTGATGCGCTGGCGGTGGCCGGTGATTACACTTGGCATATGGACGCGACGGGCAGCGGGGGAATCATTTATCTCGCCGGCCAGACACTCTCCGGATTTTCCGGAGAGGGAAAACTAACCTCTTTCCGGTGAGACCAGAATAATGCAGTCGATCAGAGAGGAAAAAGGTTTCGTTGTCCGTCTCGTCGCGTTCTGTATTTCCTATCGGGTGGCGGTATTGTCCGCCATCCTCCTGGCGACGGCCGCATTGGCATTTCTTGCCGTAAAGGTCGAGATACGGACGGTATTCAGTGATCTCCTGCCGCTGAATCATCCTTATATCAAGGTACACGAAGAATTCAAGAAGACGTTTGGCAGTTCGAATCTCGTCAGCATCATGCTCGAGGTCGAAGAGGGCGATATTTTCACCGAAAAGACGCTCTCCCGCATCCGGAAAGTGACGAATGATCTGCAGATGGTGGATGCGGTCAACCAGTTCCAGATCATTTCGCTCGCATCGAAAAAAATGAAGGAGGTGCGGGCTTCGACCGATGACATCGATATCCGGCCCCTGATGTGGCCGGATATTCCGGACAGTGCGGAAGGCATCCGGCAATTGCGCGAGTCGGTCCTGCAGAACCCGATGGTGTACGGCGCATATGTCTCGCGTGACCTGAAGGCGGCACTGGTCACGGTCGATTTCTACGACAACGAGATCCGTTATGACCGGATCTTCTCCCAGATCGGTGAAATTGCCCGTTCGGTCGAGGGCGACGGCGTTTCGGTGCGGGTGGTCGGGGAGCCGATCCTCTATGGCTGGGTGAACGAGTATCTGCCGGAAACCGGCCGGATTTTCTTCGCTACGATCGCGGCGCTCGTCATTCTTCTTTTCTTCACCGCCAGAACCTGGCGTGGAACGATTCTGCCGATGGTTGCCGGTGTCGTCAGTGCGATCTGGGCGCTGGGCACCGCACGCCTGCTGGGTTTTCATCTCGATCCGCTCGTGATCGTCGTCGCCTTCCTGATCACGGCCCGCGCGATTTCGCATTCGGTCCAGCTGGTCATTCACTACGACGATGAACTGGCCGACGGCAGCGTCGGCTCGATTGCAGCAGCCCGCGCCGCGATGCGCGCCCTGTTCAAACCGGGAATCCTCGGGGTCGTGGCGGATGCCGGCTGCATGCTGGTCGTCATCCTGACGCCGATTCCGCTGCTGCAGAAAGTGTCGATCATCGGGACCGTCTGGGTCGCGACCATCGCATTCAGTGCCTGCATCCTGACGCCGGTGCTGCTGTCCTGGATCCGCAACCCGCGGCGCTATGCACACCCCTTCGATCTGCAGCGGCCGATGCGTCGCCTGCTGCAGGCCTGTTCGACGATTGCGTCGAGCCGCAGCCGTTACACGGTCGTGTTCGTGGCCGGGATCATTTTCATCCTGTCCGCGATCTATGCGTTCAACCTCAAGGTAGGTGATGCCAATCCCGGTTCACCCATTCTCTGGAGCGAATCGAGCTACAACCGGGACGCGGCGCGGATCAACGAATTCTTCCCGGGCACGGATCGCATGTTCGTCGTGGTCTCCGGTGCCGGGATGGACTCCCTGAAAAGCCCGGAAGCGCTCGCGACGATGGCCTCCCTGCAGAAGTTCATGGAGAGCCAGCCCGAAGTCGGTGCGTCCCTGTCGCTGGCCGACTTCGTGCCGATGATGAACCGGATCATCCGGGAAGGGAATCCGCGTTACGAGGAGTTCGGCCTCACACAGGCCGACAACGGGGAAATTCTCTATCTCTACACCTCCGGTACGGATCCCGGCGACATCGATCGGCTGGTCGATCCGCAATACAAGGATGGTGCCGTCACCCTGTTCTTCCGGGACCACCAGGGGGAGACGATCCGCACTGCAATTTCCCGTGTCCAGGAATTCGTGGCTGCCCACCCGGACAGTCCGGTTCATCTGCAACTGGCCGGCGGGCTGGTCGGCGTACTGGCGGCCGTGAACGAGATCATTCTGGCCAAGCAGATCGAGAGTATTGCGCTGGCATTGCTGGTGCTGGTTGCCTGTTGTGCAGTCGCCTATCGCTCGTTGTCGGCGGGCATGTTTTTCATGGTGCCCGTGCTGCTGTCCAATACCCTGACTTTCAGCTTCATGGCCTGGAAAGGGATTGGCATGAATGTCAACACCCTGCCGATTGCCGCCCTGGGAATCGGATTGGGTGTCGATTATTCCTTTTATATCGTCGATCACATCCGGGAAGAACTGAAGAAGGGCAGAACTCTTGATCAGGCGCTCGATTATTCGCTGCTCAGTGCCGGCAGGGGCGTGCTGATCACGGCGGCCACCTTGATCATCAGTGTCGTGATCTGGAGTCTTTCTTCCATTCGCTTCCAGGCGGAAATGGGGCTGTTGATGGCGTTGTGGTTGTGTGTTTCATCCGCAGCCTCGCTGTTGCTCATGCCATCGCTGGTCGTCGTCTGGAAGCCGGCATTCATCTTCAATCAAAAGCCGGAGTTCCGACAACCGGCAGCCGTATCGGGGATGCTCGAGGCCCAGCGATGAAGTTCGTGTGACAGGTGGTATTTGACTGACGACAGGGAGAGGAGAAGCAGAAATGGTGAGTACTGACAGATTGGGGAGTGCGACGCTGTTCAGCAGTCTCGTGTTCGCCGTTGCCTCACTGACGGCAACGACCGGATATGCAGACGAATATGACTATGATGAGCCGACGGTCCGTCTGGGTGGCTATGTTCGTGGCTGGGTTTCGGCCAATCTTCAGGATCAGCCGGAACGCCCGAACAGCGGTCGCAAGCTGTCCATGGTGCGCGGTTCCGTGTTGCTGGACGCCGACTGGTTGCCGGCATCGAATCTTCGCTTCAAGGCGATCGGGCGTCTGGACAGGGAATATCGGACGAGTTATCTGAAGTCTCTCGAAAGGGCGCCGAATCCTTTTCCCGGTACGGGTTCGATCGCCGATGTATTCACCACCAAAGGCGGTGGCGGCATTGGCGGAATCATGGAGAACTATAACCGGGGGGATCTGCGCGAACTCTGGGGAGAGGCTGATCTCAGTGAACGCATCAAGGTCAAGTTCGGGCGCCAGCAGATTGTCTGGGGCGAAACGGACTTCTTCCGCGGACTCGATATCGTCCATGGTTTCGATTATCGCTGGCGTTCCTTCCTCGAGCCGGAAAACGAAGAACTGCGCAAACCCCTGATTACCGCCCGGGTCACCGTCCAGGTGCCCGAGGCGGATGGTTCGCTGGACATGTTCGTACGTCCAGGTGTCGATCGGGACGAGGATATCGGCAATACCTTCGATATTGCCGGCGGACGCTGGGCGTCGCAGCCGGCCAAAGGCGCCAGCTTCTTCTATGCAACCGACTACAACTATCGCAGCAAGGGTGCAAATGTCCGCGACGTGACGGGCGGGGTGCGCTGGCAGGGTCAGCTTGGCGGAATCAACTATTCGGTTGCCGCGTTGCGTACCTTCAATAATGATCCCGTCTTCAATCCTTGTGGTGCCAATCTGCAGTATCTGTACCAGGGTGCAGGCAGTGCGGGCGCTTTCAGTTCTTTCCGTCAGACGCCGAAAAACTGTGGTGTTGCATTCAATCCTTATCAGCCCGACGGAGTGCAGGCGCAGTTCGGTGACTGGATCTTCCCGAAGACCAATATTCTCGGCCTTACCGCCTCGGGGTATTCAGACTGGGCCGATGCCGTATTCTCGACCGAGATCGTTTTCCAGAAGAACGCATCGTTCAACTACGGCCTGCAGCAGGGCGGTCGTTTTGGCTACAACATTCTGCCCGGCGCTTTCGGAATCATCCAGAAAGACAAGCTTACGACGATGTTCCGGATGGACAAGACCGTCGATCTGACCCGGCTCATCGGGACCAGCCGGCCGTCGTTCGCCTCGGTTCAGGTGTTCAACACCCGGATTCTTGGTTTCAAGAAGTCGGATGAAATCGTCCAGCTGGCCTTCTGGAGCCGGAGCAAGTCGCGGGACTCGGCGATCGTGACCGGCATCCTGGCGATGAACTACAGCAATGACCGGATCAATCCGACACTGGCGGCGGGCTGGGACGTAAGCAACGGAGGCGGTTTCATCATTCCGTCGGTCGAGTGGGTGATCGGCGATCACTGGCGCGTCCGGGCCGAACTTGATCTGTTTTTTGCCAGTGGAAACCAGAAGAGCAAGTACATCGATCCCAACACTTTCGAGTGGGTTGAATCAGGGCGGGGTGCCGGCCTGATGGGATATATGGCGCATAACAACCAGGCAGTCATCCGCGTTACGCGGCAGTTTTGAGAAACGCTTCAGGGGAGGAACAGAGATGCGTTACAAAATCCGCCTTGGTGTCGTCCTGACATCGCTGGCGTTTGTCCATGGCGGGTACCCGCTGGCTGCGGAAGTTCCGGCCGGCACCGTCATCAGCAAAGCCAATCTCGACAGCCTCAAGAACGAGACGTTCGAGGGCAAGCCGATCGGCAGCATGATTCCCGAAAAGATGGAAATGCAGATCCGTGACTACGGAATGACGATCGATCTGCGTTCATCGGAGCCGATCGGTCTCGATCCGAGAATGATCGAGGCAACAAAAAAATATTCAGGTGAAGTGAAATATGATCCGGCGACGAACGAGGTCACCGGATACAAGGCGGGCGTGCCCTTTCCTGATGCCAATCCGGATGATCCGAATTATGCGGAGAAGCTGGTCTGGAATTTCTATTATGCATCACCTGTCGGGCAGGTGATGGACTTCCGCCGGTGGACATATCTGCTCGTTGACCAGGACAAGGGGGTGGAGCGCAGACAGCACTGGTATTTCCTGCGTTACTTCATGAAGAATCGGTTGACAGGAGAAAACGTTCCTGTCGATGGTGATGGCACGGAATTTTCGCGCACCTTGCTCTTTGCCATCTATCCGCAGGATATCCGCGGCCTTGGGACGTTCACCATCCGCTACGATAGTCCGCAGGTCGAGGACAGTTGGGTATACATCAAGAGTGCCCGACGGACCCGTCGGCTTCCCGGGGGCGCGTGGATGGATCCCATCGGCGGTACCGATCAGCTGAACGACGACCTTGAGATCTGGAACGCGCGTCCCAGCTGGTACCGTGGCTTCAAGTACCTCGGCAAACGCTGGGTGCTGGCTGTCACGCATGGCCGCGTCGCCTGGGACGAATCGAAGAAGGGGACGCCAGAGGAGTATCCGGCCATCGATACCCAGAATCCTCCGCACTGGAATCCCAAGGACGGCTACGAACCTCGTGAAGTCCACGTGATCGAGACCATTCCGCCGGAGGAGCATCCGTACAGCCGCAAGATCATCTACATGGACACCGAGACGCTGCGGATCTATTACGGGGAGGCCTACGATCGCAAGGGCGATTTCTGGAAGTGGCTGCAGTTCAATGCGCGTCCGATCAAGGGTGAGGACGGAACGATGACGATTGCCACCACCCAGGGACATACGATCGACTTCAAGCGGCGGCATGCCACGATCTTCCTGTCCCACCCGTCCTGGAAGACCAACACCCCGATCAAGGCGTCCGACGTGACGCTGGGCAAGCTGGAAGCCGCGGGTCAGTAAATCATTTGCGACGGTCAGGCGATATCCCGGTGCGGGACATCGCCTGCGCGGAACGCCATGGCAACACTATCCAGTACCCGGACCGGTTTCGGACAGAAGCCGGCGCTCATCGTCGTCGACGCGATTCGCGGTTTCACCGAACCGTCCTCTCCGCTGGGCATGGCCGCGCACACGCAGATCGCGGCCATCGATCGGCTGATCCGGGTCTTTCGCCGACGCGGTTGGCCGATCGTCTACACGGTGAATGCGTATGCCCACGGATGCGAGGCCAGTGTCTTCCGGCAAAAGCTGCCGGTGCTCGATGAACTCGCCGCGGGCGCACCCAGCACGGAAATCGACCCGCGCATTCCCGCCGGACCGGAAGACCTGGTGATCCGGAAGACGGTGCCGAGCGCGTTCTTCGATACGGCCCTGCGCGAGACCCTGAACAGCCTGGAGGTGGATACGACGGTCGTCGTCGGTTTCTCCACCAGTGGCTGCGTGCGCGCGACGGCAGTCGATGCGCTGCAGTCCAATTTCAGGCTGGTGGTCGTGCGCGAGGCATGTGGGGATCGCGACGGCTTTGCGCACGACGCCAATCTTCGGGATATCGACCTCAAGTACGGCGACGTCGTTTCTCTCGAAGACGCACTGGTCATGGCGGAATCCGTCCAGCCGTGAAATCGGATCGACAAGGAGACAACAGAATGGAAGCGACATTGCAGAATGCTGCGACAGAAGCGCTGGCGGCAAATCTGCGCCGTCTGCTCGGCAGCGGAAACGTCATCGACCAACTGGCCGAACGCCGGTTTTTTTCACAGGACCTGAGCTGGCAGCCGGCCGAGACGGCCGAGCTGGTCATCCGGCCCGGCAACATCGAGGAACTCTCGCAGGCCGTCGGCGAAATCACTCGCGCCGGATATTCGGTCGTCGCGCGCGGCGGTGGCATGTCCTACACGAGAGGCTATGTCCCGCAGGAACGCGAATCGGTCCTGATCGACATGCAGCGAATGAACCGGGTCATCGATCTCAACGTCGAGGACATGTATGTCACGGTCGAATGCGGGTGCACCTGGAAGAGCCTCTACGAGGCGCTCCAGGCGAAGGGGCTGCGGACACCGTATTTCGGACCGCTTTCGGGGAAATTCGCGACGGTCGGGGGCGCACTGTCGCAGAACAGTCTCTTCCTCGGTTCCGGCGTGTACAACACCGCGGCCGAGAGCGTGCTCGGGCTGAAAGTGATCCTGGCCAATGGTGAAGTCGTGACCACCGGCTCCGGTGCGCACGTCAACAGCAATCCTTTCTACCGCCATTTCGGGCCGGACATCACCGGCCTGTTCACTGCGGACACCGGCGCCTTCGGTCTGAAGGCGCATGCGACCCTGCGGCTGATCACTTCGCCGCGGGCGACCGCCTTCGCCTCGTTCGGCTTCGACACGATCGGCGAGATGCTCAAGGCGCAGACCGAAATTGCCCGCTTGCGCATCGCGTCGGAATGTTACGGCTTCGATCCGTACTACAACCGTTCATTCGAAAAACTCGGCTTTACCCTGAAGGAAGGTTTCACCAAGCTCCTGAAGATCGCGGCCTCCCAGGGTTCGATGATAGAAGGCCTGCGGAAGTCGATGAAGGTCGCGACGTCCGGCAAGAAGATCATGCGCGACATCAATTATTCGTTGCACGTGACGATGGATGCGATCGACGAGAATGCGGCCAACAGCTCTCTGCTGGCGGTACGGGAGATCTGCCTGGCCAATGGTGCGATGGAACTCGAGAATTCGATTCCGGTGGCCTTTCGTGCCGAACCATTCGGCAGTGTGCGTACCGTGCTGCTCGGCTATGAGGGGGAAATCTGGCTGCCCGTACACGGCTTCTTTCCGTTGTCGCGCAGCGTCGCGGCCGGCGAGACGACCGAGCAGTTCATGCGCGACAAGAAGGAGCTGATGGACCGGCACAACATCCGCACGTCCTATCTCACGTGTTTTTCGGGCAGTGAATTCGTGATCGAACCCAGTTTTTACTGGCAGGACGAACTCGGGCCATTCCGTTTGAGTCTCATCGAACCGGAATTCGCCGAGAAATGGAAGACGCGTGCCGCCAATCCGGAAGTCCGGCAGATCGTGCTCGGCCTGAGGGAAGAATTGCGCAAGCTGTTTTTCGATCTCGGTGCCTGTCATTTGCAGATCGGAAAATACTACCCATTCAAGGACGCGATCAACAACCCGAACACCTGGAAATTGCTCGAGGGTGTGAAGAAAGTCGTCGATCCGCAAGGTCTGATGAATCCCGGATCACTCGGGCTGGAATGAGGAGGGGATTGCGATGACCGTTCGCAAAGCCTATCTCGATATGAGCGAAGGGCAGTTGCACTATCGCTTCATCGATGGCCCTGGCGAGATTCCGGTGGTTTTCTTTCACCAGACAGCCAGTTCTTCGGCGATGTTCGAGCAGTTGATGGTGCGGCTGCAGGGGAAATATCGTCTGATCGCACTGGATACCCCCGGCTTCGGACAATCCTTTTTTCCGTCGTGCGCACCAGACACCCGGTATTACGTGGAGACTCTTCTGGCAGCGCTGGATCAACTGGGGGTCGGGCGATTTCATGCGTTCGGGCACCACACGGGCGCAGCCATCGCCTGCGAACTGGCTGCCGTGCATCCCGAACGGGTGGCGTCCCTGTCGATGATCGGTCCGGTCGTGCTGACGCCGCAGGAACGCCGGCAATGGCTCGATACTGCCATCGATCCCATGGTGCTCAAGGCCGACGGCACGCAGTACATGAAGATCTGGTATCGCGTGACGCACCTCGATCCGCGTCCCGATGACAATCCGCCCTCTCTGGAAATGTGTCACCGCGAATGCCTGGACACCCTGCGTGCGGGGGAACGCTGGCATGAGGCCTATGTCGCGGTTTTCAATCAGGATTTCGCGTCGTTCTTCGCTCGGGTCAAGGCACCGATCCTGATGATGTGCGGGCGGGGCGACATCCTGTGGCCGTGGTGGGAAGCGGCCCGGCAGGCCCGCCCGGATGCCCGTGCGGTCGAAGTGCCCGGTGGTGCCTATGTCTGCGATGACCACCCGGACGTGGTTGTAAAAGAGTTTCTCGCTTTCCAGACGACGGTTGGATAGTCGCATTCCGGTTCGTTACGGAAATACGGGTTCACTGTCACTGCTGCCTTTTGTGACCCGGCAGTACGAATGCCCCATGGGCTGCACGAAATGCCGGGATGAACTGTGGCAGGCCAACGTGTCGATGTCATGTGGCCCGAGTCGAGGCGACAGGGCGTGGATGGCGTCACCGACGCCTGATGGCACGGCTTGCCGCAGGTCAACCCGCTGAAAATCAAGGAGATGGAGGATGTCCAGGATGACCCGCCAGGAACTGATTGATCTGGCCATTAATGCCTATTTCGCGAATGTCGACAAGAAGGCGATGGAGGCGGTGCTGGCCACCTGCCACGACGATTGCGTGGTCACCGTTCAACCCGGGCCGACCGTGCACAGCGGAATCGACGCGATTCGCAGGATGTTTGAAACCCTGTTTTCCAGCTACGACAAAGTATGGCACGGAGACTTCGAAGTTACGGCCGACGAGGAGAACCAGTCCGTCTCGGCGCGCTTCAACGTGCATCTGGAAGATGCGGCCGGCAATGTGACCCGTTTGAGCAACTGCAATTTCTGGTACGTGGAAGGCGGCAAGTTCCGTCGCTACTTCGTCTACATGAGCGGCCAGAACGTCCTGCCGTAACGCCCGGATCAGACGGGCTCCCCCGTTTGCCCGGGCCCGGTCCGGGCTCGGGCGAGTGAATCTGCCATGGCGGGTGCACACCGGTGCGGAACACGTCGGCAGCATGCCGGGACAACTGGTGCCGCCACCTGATGAGCTGGCCCGGATGTGCATCGTGCCGTTGCGCGAACCGATTCATGTTCTTCTCATCCCTGATCGACTCCGGGCCCCCTGATCCGGAATGCTGCCGGGTGCATGCGGCAACGTGGACGGTTCGTCGTCGCTGCTGCCCTCATCCCGGCCTCGATCATCGCCCATCGGAGCCGCTGCGCCACGCATGGCAGTGTCCGGATGTATGGAACTTCCGCTCCTGGTGCATGCACATGCGCACGCATTGCCAGTTCACGTTCCAGAACAGTGCTGAAACGTTCCACAGAGACGTTTCAATGAAACGATAGGTTCCATGGTGCTGTTTTGCTGCTGTTCGTCTGCAGCGTTTCATTCAACTCCATGTTCCTCTAATCTATTGATCCAATAGAGAAAAAACCTCTACCTGAGTAGAGCCGGAAAAGTGGCCCGGATTTTGCTCATAATTTTCTGGCCGTTGCAATCAAAACACTGGCGTTCCAGGGCCAGGCTGGTACGGGAGGTGGACATGAGCACGTATGAAGTTCTCGAGGAGTACATCGAATCGCAGCGTCAGGAAATCGACGCCGGGCGGCCGGTCACGGTCGAGGTCCGCGATATCGATACGTTTGAACGTCTTGTCGTCAAGGCGAGGATCGGCCCTCCCGAACGGGCGATCGCCGGCGGAGATCGCCTGGTCCTGAAGAATCTGGCGGAGAACATCGTTTCCGATGCGTGGACCATCGAGGTACTGGAGGAACTCGATCCGGAGGCGATCGATATCAGTCCGCAGTCAGCCTATCGCAAGAGTGCTCCTGACGGGGCCTGACGGGCACGATCGAATTTTCGAATAATCAAGGTGAGAGGAACTCATGGCTTTTTATGATTTGCGGGAGTATCTGGAAAAACTCGAACAGGCGGGTGAGTACCGGAACTGTGTCGATGCCGTCGACATGAAATATGAGGCTGGCGCAATCATCCAGCGGGTAGCCGAACGAGGTGGTCCGGCCATTCGTTTTTCCGGCATTTCAAGCGCTATCCCCGGCGCCAGTTTCGTCGGTGGTCTGACGAATCGCGGTTCGCGCTTTCTCTGGTCGAAAGTCGCCCACGCGCTCGAATTCGATCCGTTGGCGTCCTATCACGACCTGCTCGATGAAGTGGTGCGCCGACTCGATGCGACGGTCAAGCCGATGCAGGTCAAGAGCGGGCCCTGCAAGGAAAATGTCCTGCGGGGCAAGGAGATCGATCTCACGGCACTCTCTGCCCCGTGGATTCACGATCAGGATGATGCTCCCTGCCTTTCTTCCTGGGGTTTCGTCGTCGCCCAGGAGCCACGCAGCAACTATCTGGTCTGGGAAGTGCTGCCGCACCGGGTGAGGAGCGCCAACGAGCTGATCGCATCGATTCGCCCGGATACGCCGCTGGGCAAGGTGTGGGCACGACACCTGGCTACGGGCACGTCGATGCCGTTTGCCATCGTGCTGGGCGGCTCGCCGGTCGCGACCATGGTGGCGGCATTCAAGCGCCGGCGCGATTCGGTGCCGCCGGCGGATGTGGCTGGCGGTCTGCAGCGCGGGCCGATGCAGATGGTCAAGTGCGAGGAATCGAACCTGCTCGTGCCGGCGACGGCCGAAATGGTGATCGAGGGGGTCGTGCGTCCTGGAAATACGGTGGAGGCCGGTGGTTTCCCCGGAACCTTCGGGTACGTGACCGAGCGCACGCAGGAAGCGCTGGTCTGGGAGGTCAGTGTCGTCACGCATCGCAATGAACCGGTGCTGCCGTTTTCGACCTGGGGGGTACCGATCAGCGATATCCATCTCGCGTCGAGCCTCGACTGCGACACCCAGTTGCGGCAGGAATTCAATCGCCGCGGCACCCCCGTGCGCGGCGTCTACACCCCCCCGTGGCTCGCCGGTTCAGCCGTGGTGGTAGGCACCAAGGTCGCCTATACGGCGTTTTCCCAGGTGATCGCCGGAATCGTCCGTACGCTTGAGGCGACCCGGAACATTCCGTACGTCATCGTCTGCGACGACGACATCGACGTCACCAACCCGGTGTCCGTCTTCCACGCCATGGTGACGAAGTGCCGCCCGGGGCGCGATACCTGGCAGATCCAGCGTACGGTCGGTGCTGCCGATGCGCCGTATCTCGATGCCGAGTCGCGCGCGAACCGGCGTGGTTCGGCCCTGATTCTCGATTGCACCTGGCCGCTTGACTGGGATCGCAGCATCGCAGTGCCGCCGCGTGTTTCCTTCGATCAATGCTATCCGGTCGAACTGCAGGAAAAGATCCTGGCCGACTGGAGCACGGGACTTGGTTTTCCAAAAGAATCAGATCGTCCGGCAGTTTCGGTCTGACCAGAATCAGGAGTTGACAATGGGATATCCGTATTACGACCTCCGTGAATACATGGAGGCCTGTGAGCAAGCCGGCGAAATGATCACGGTCCCGCGGGAAGTGGACTGGAACCTGGAGGCGGGTGCGATTGCACGGCGTATCACGGAAATCGGTGCACCGATGGCCCTGATGCCGAAAATGCGTGGCGTCCAGGACGGCTTTTCGGTGCTGGCCTCGCCGATCAGCAAGGGCTGGAACAACGATTTTTCGCGCGTTGCGCTGGCCATCGGCCTCGATCCGAACACGCCGTTCAACGACTTGATGAAGGAATTCATCAACCGCATGAACAATCCGATCCGGCCGCTTCAGGTTGCATCCGGCCCGTGCAAGGAAAACATCCTCACCGGATCCGACATCAATCTGTTCCACTTCCCGGCGCCCTATCTGCACGAGGGCGACGGCGGCCGGTATCTGGACACTTTCGGCGTGACCGCCTGCAAGGATCCGGACAGCGCGTGGGTCAACTGGGGCGTGTACCGCCACATGATCCACCGCAAGTCGATTCTCGGCGGGATCGTCAATCCGTTCCAGCACATCGGAATGATCTATTACCAGAAGTACGAAGCGCGCAACAAGCCGATGCCGTATTCGATCTTCTTCGGCGGTTGTCCGTCCTCGGCGATGGTCGGCTCGATGAGCATTCCCGCCGGGGTCAGCGAGGCCGAGGTCGCGGGCGGTCTGCGGCGCGCGCCGCTGCAACTGGTCAAGTGCGAAACCAATGACCTGCTGGTCCCTGCCACCGCCGAAATCGTGATCGAGGGGCACGTGCGTCCGTACGAGCGCTGGGATGAGGGACCGTTCGGAGAGGCGACCGGCTACCGTGCCAGCCCGCGCATGCCGCGCCCGGTGTTCCGCGTCGATTGCATCACCCATCGCAACAATCCGATCATGCCGATCAGCTGCCCCGGCGTCGAACTCGACGAATGCGAAATTCTCTTCGGCGTGGTCAGTGCGACCGCCAGCATGGATCGTGAGTTGCGCACTTCGGGCCTGCCGGTGCGCAGCGTCATCGCGCCTCCCGGACTGAAGTTCGCGCTGCTGCTGGTCACCGTGGAAAAAGGGCACGCGGGCATTGCCGATCAGGTGGTGAGCGTCGTCCGCTCGTCCAAGATGGGTGTCTTCTTCCAGTATGTGATGGTGACCGACGAGCCGGTCGACGTGACCAACCTGACGGAGACTTTTCACGCCGTCCTGAGCAAGACGCACCCGGTGCGCGGCATCCAGATCATGGATCTGGCGCCCGGTCATCCGCTGATTCCGTTCTCCGACCTTCACGACAAGATGCATTCACGTGGTGCGACGATGACGCTGGACGGGACCAGCCCGGTCGATGAGCTGATCAGTGGACTTGCGCCCAAGCGGGTTTCATCCCTGTCCTACGCGCCGAAGATCCGCAGCCAGGCGGAGCAGAAACTGAAAGAGCTGACAGGCGCAGCCTGATCCGCCGGTGACAAGCATTTGCTGGAGTGCAAGATGAACCAGAATGAAATATTCGAAATCGTCAAGATGAACGTCGATAACTCGTGCGATTTCGTATGTGAATCGTGCGAGCGCTATTTCGGCTGTACCCTGCCGGAGAAAATCGATCTCGCCGACCATGGCCGCATGGATATTGCGGCGCAGAAAATGGCCGGCATCAAGAACAAGATCTGCATCCTGTCCGGGAAGGGCGGCGTGGGCAAGACGACCACTTCGACCAATATCTCGGTTCAGCTGCAGATGCGCGGCAAGGATGTCTGCATCCTCGACTCGGACTTCGACAGCCCGTCGGTGCCGCGCATGATGGGCGTTCTGGATGCGCCGCTGATGGCCGGGCGCAACGGCATCATCCCGGTCAAGACCAAGCTGGGTGTTTCCGTCATGTCGGTCGGTTTCCTGCTGGAAGACGCCGAAGTGGTCACCTGGTTTGCCGACATGCGCCGTTCGGCGACCGAGGAATTCTGCGCCAACGTCGACTATGGCGAACTCGATTACCTGATCGTCGACCTGCCGGCCGGAACCGGCGTCGAGACCATCGCGGTCATGCAGTACATCCGTGACATGACCGGCGCGGTGATCGTGACCATGGCTTCCAAGGTGGCACAGGCGACGGCACGCCGCGCGGCGACGCTCTGTCGTGATGCCCGGGTGCCGGTGCTGGGCGTCGTCGAGAACATGAGCGGCTACGTCTGTCCGAACTGCGGGGACACCGCATCGGTCCTGCGTTCCGGTGGCGGCGAGGAACTCGCTGCCGAGCTGGGTGTGCCGTTCCTGGGACGGGTTCCCCTGCATCAATCGGTCTCCGCCGGCAGCGACGAGGGCGTACCCCTGTCGGCGAGCGCGCCCGATTCCGAGGCCGCCAGGGCTTTCAGCCGGATTGCCGACAACATCGAGGAAAGCATCCGGAGAACCCGTGAGGCCGGGGCTGCCGTCTGAGACGCGGAGGAGAGCAGAAATGACCGAATACGATTTTTTCGAAACCCCGGTGAATCCCTACACGCTGCTGGTCGAGGGCACCGAGGTCAGCATCCATATCCGCAATACGGAAACGATGGAGCAGGGTGCGGTGCGCGGCATCGTGTCACGCAAGACCGACGGTCTGTCCGGGGAGGTCGCCAGACTCAACTGCTACGGCCGCCTGGGCGTCCGGATCGACGATGTCTGGTACATGCAGGTCATCGAACACATGGATGACGAAGCGCTGTCCACCGACCACACCCTGGCGCAGAGCCTGGACATGGAGCAGTCCCTGAAGACGGCCGAGCAGTTCCGCAAGTCGCGTTACCGCAAGGAGCAGGAGAGCTGAGCGATGCCCTACGAAACCTATATCGGCTATGTCGACGATCGTGAGGAAGAGGCGGAGCGCGGCGATCCCGTCGTGCTCGAAGTAAGGGACCTCGATACCTTCGAGCGCCTGATCGTGCGCGCCATCATCGCAAAGCCGGGAAAGACTCTCGATGGCGGCGATGCCCTCTGGGTGCTGGACTGGGTCGAGGCAAAGCTGCCCGATCCGTGGTCGATCAAGGTGCTCGAGGAACTGGATGAAGAGGATGCGACGCAATACCGTTCCGACATCACCGAGGAAGACCTGAAGGCGCAGGCGGAGCAGAGCCAGAAGTACGCCAGCGGACGCGGTCGCGGCGGCGGCATGCCGGAGATGGCGGGTCAGGAGGAGGCGCGCAAGTACTTCGAGAACATCCAGTCACGAAAACTCAAAAAATAGGAGTGTGCCGCAATGGGGGCAATCGATATCGTCTGCAACCTGTTCACGGAACGGGAGGTCAGGGAAGGCCGGACCGGAATCGACGAGTATTTTCTGGAGCAGGTCCGGTTTCCCGCGGAGCTGCGCCGCGGGGTGTCGATCGAGGACTATCTGCGCAGGATGGATCGGGCCGGTATCGAGCATTCGCTGCTGATCGCGGTTCGGGCCGGCGACCTGAGGGTCAAGGGCTCGTTCGAGGTCCCCTACGAATACGTTCACGAAATCTGCCAGCGCTGGCCGGAGCGTTTCTCGGGTCTGGCCGGCGTCGACCCGTTCCGGGGCATGCAGGGCCTGCGCGACCTCGAGCAGGCGGTGCGTGAGTACGGTTTCGTCGGCGCGCACCTGTACCCGCACTGGTTCGAACTCGCACCGGACCATGCGCGCTACTACCCGTACTACGCCAAGTGCTGCGAACTCGACGTGCCGATCATGATGCAGGTCGGGCACAACCTGATCTATCAGCGGGATCGCCGCCTGCCTTCCGTCGGGCGCCCGATCTGTCTGGATCAGGTGGCCATCGATTTTCCCGAACTGCGCCTGCTCGGCATCCACATCGGCGTGCCCTGGACCGAAGAAATGATTTCGATGGCGTGGAAGCACGAAAACGTCTACATCGGTTCGGACGCGTACGCGCCGAAGTACTGGCCGGCGAGTCTTATCCATTATATCAATACGTACGGATCGCAGAAAGTCCTCTTCGGTACCGACTGGCCGGTCATCGATCCCGAACGTGCCATCAAGGAGATCGAGGACCTCGGCCTGCGTCCCGAATCAAAGGCAAACCTGTTGCGCGAGAATGCCCTGCGCGTGTTCCGCCTGAAGAATCTCGCCGGCCGGTAAGCGGCTCCGTTCCGGCCTGTCGGTGACAGCCGGGCGGAAAGCGGGGGCGGGCGGTGTCTCCTGTCGTGCCGCCCCCGCATCCCGGGACGATCAACGCGCGGCCGGGGTGATCCTGCCCCGGAGGCAGGTCTGCGGCCGCATTCATTCTGGAGAAGATGACGTGGATTCAGCGGCGTTTCAGCCGGTCACGATCAGTACCGGCATCCGTTCATCCGCAGCGCGCACGCCGGACAAGGTGGCGCTGTCGCTGGGCGACAGCACGATGACCTACTCCCGGCTGGTCGATCGCATCGATCGTGTGGTCAGTCTCGCCACGGAAGTGGCCGGTCTGAGCCCCGGCGATCATGCCGCGCTCATGGCGCCGAACTGCCTGGAGTACATCGAGATCGTCTGCGGCCTGGCCGATGCCGGCGTCGCCACGGTGATGGTGAATCCTCGCCTCACCGCCTATGAAGCCGCCTATATCTGCAACGACAGCCAGGCGAAGGTCCTGTTCGTCCATGCCTCCCTTGAGGAACTGGCCCGCTCGGCGCAGCTGGACACGGTGCGGAAAATCATCGTCATCGGGGATGACTACGAGCGGCAACTCGAGGCGCAGAGGCCGGCGGTCGATCGACCGACGCTGGCGGAAACCGATATTTTCGCGCTGCCCTATACGGCCGGGACGACGGGCCAGCCGAAAGGGGTCATGCTGCCGCACCGTTCGCGGGTGCTGACCTTTCTCGCCATGGCGGTCGAATACGGCTGCTATTCGCTCGACGACCGCTCGCTGGCGATCGCTCCGCTGTATCACGGTGCCGGCTTCGCCTTTGCGCTGGCGCCGGTGTTTTTTGGCGGGAGTTGCGAGATTCTGCCGAAGTTCGAAGCGGAGATCGCGCTCGAGCGGCTGCAGACGCTGGGGATCACGAATACCTTCATGGTGCCCACGCATTTCAATGCGATTTTCGGGCTGGGTCGGGAGGTTCTCGAAAAATATTGTTTCCCGGAGTTGAAGACGATCATTTCGAATGCGGCCCCTCTGCCGCAGTCGACCAAGGAAAAGATCATTGCATATTTCGGCAGCAATGTTCTGCACGAAACCTATGGATCGACGGAAGGCGGAATTGTCTGCAACCTGCGACCGGTTGACCAGTTGCGCAAGATCCAGTGCGTCGGCCGGGCTTTTCCGTTGACCGAAGTCCGGCTGATCGGTGCCGACGGCAAGGATGTGGCACCCGGTGAAGTGGGAGAACTCTACAGCCGGTCCCCCTTCCTGTTCAGCGGCTACTGGGGCCGGCCGGAAGCGACCGCGGAATCCTTTCGCGGCGAATGGATGACGGTCGGAGATCTCGCCCGCTTCGACGATGAAGGGTACATCTACCTGATCGACCGCAAGAAGGACATGATCATTTCGGGCGGCGTCAACATCTATCCGCGCGAGATCGAGGAAGTCCTGCATGCTCATCCGGCGATCGCCGAGGCGGCCGTGATCGGGGTCCCCGACGATTACTGGGGTGAACTCGTGCGCGCCTACATTGCCTTCCGGCGCGGCGAGGAAGCCTCGGCGGAAGAAGTGCTGGCCTTCTGCAAGACCAGGCTGGCCGGCTTCAAGATACCCAAACAACTGGAAATCGTCGACGCCCTGCCACGGAACGCCGCTGGCAAGGTGCTCAAGACGAAGCTGCGCGAACCGGCCGGCTGAAACCGGCCAATTGAGCTTGCCGGCGGCGTCCCGCGGCAATCGGTAACGGTTTTCCCCGGAGGGAAGAAATGATGTCCAAAGCGGATTTTCGCCAGATCGCCACGGAACCGGATCCATATGCACCGTTTCACATCTCGCAGGCGATCGAGGCGGGCGGTTTCATTTTCGTTTCCGGACAGGCCGCACTCGATCTGCAGGGAAACATTGTCGGTCCGGATGATTTCCAGCGTCAGGCCGAACAGGCGTTCAGCATGCTGGGGCGGGTGCTGGAAGCGGCTGGTTCGGATCTTTCCCGGGTGGTCAAGGTAACCATCTACCTGACCGACATGGCCAATTTTCCGGCGATCGTCGAGCTGAGAAAGAAATATTTCTCGCCACCGTACCCCGCGGATACGATCGTGGAAGTCGCCCGGCTTGCGCTGCCCGAACTGAAGATCGAGATCGATGCGACTGCACTGGCCGGAAGCGGGCCCGCTTCGATCGCCTGATGGTCGCCGGCATCGGGGGTCCGCGGTCGTCCGGCTGTCCGCTGGCCTGTGTCACCGCTTCCGGCCGGCGAGAGACCCGAACGGGCAATGGCATCGGCTGCCGGAATCCCCTCAAGGAGCGTAGTACACTAACCGGTTGTCGATGACTCCGTAGTGTGGTTCGTGTCCGGCCGGCCGGTCCGGTCCCGGGCGTTACGGTACATCCACTCTTTCTTTTCTTCTCACGATCATGGCTTCAACACCCCGGACTCTGTACGACAAATTGTGGGACAGCCACGTCGTCGACGAACTCGACGATGGCACGGCCCTCATCTACATCGATCGTCATCTGGTCCACGAGGTCACCAGTCCGCAGGCCTTCGAAGGCCTGCGCATCGCCGGGCGCAAGCCCTGGCGGGTGGCGGCGAATCTCGCCGTGGTCGACCACAACGTGCCGACGACCGATCGCTCGCACGGGATCGAGGATCCGGTGTCGCGCCTGCAGGTCGAGACGCTCGACGCCAATGTGCGCGAGCACGGCATCGTCTATTTCAATCTGTACGATCCGCGCCAGGGCATCGTGCACATCATCGGTCCGGAGCAGGGTGCGACGCTGCCCGGCATGACCGTGGTCTGCGGCGATTCGCATACCAGCACGCACGGCGCATTCGGCTGTCTGGCCTTCGGCATCGGCACGTCGGAAGTCGAGCATGCGCTGGCCACGCAGACGCTGGTCGCGCGCAAGATGAAGAACATGCTGGTGCGCGTCGACGGGGTGCTGCCGCGCGGGGTCACGGCCAAGGACATCATTCTCGCCGTGATCGGACGCATCGGCACGGCGGGCGGTACCGGCTACGCGATCGAATTCGGCGGTTCGACCATTCGTGCGCTGTCGATGGAAGGGCGCATGACGATCTGCAACATGACGATCGAGGCCGGCGCCCGTTCCGGGATGGTCGCCGCCGACGAAACCACCTTCGAGTACGTCAAGGGCCGGCCGATGGCTCCAGAGGGCGAACTTCTGGAACGCGCGCTCGAATACTGGCGAACCCTGCATTCGGATGAAGGCGCGCATTTCGACCGGGTGGTCGAAATGCGGGCCGAGGAACTGGCGCCGTATGTAAGCTGGGGTACTTCGCCGGAGATGGTCGTGCCGGTCGACGGCCGCGTGCCCGATCCGCGCGAGCAGACCGACCCGGTGCGCCGCGAAGGCTACGAGCGTGCCCTGGAGTACATGGCGCTCGAGGCCGGCACGCCGATGACCGACATCCGTGTCGACAAGGTCTTCATCGGTTCGTGCACCAATGCACGCATCGAGGATCTGCGCGCGGCGGCGGCGATCATCCGCGGCGGGCACAAGGCGGCCAATGTCAATCTGGCGCTGGTCGTGCCCGGATCGGGACTGGTCAAGGCGCAGGCCGAGCGCGAAGGGCTCGACCGGATTTTCCTTGATGCCGGCTTCGAATGGCGCGAGCCCGGCTGCTCGATGTGCCTGGCGATGAATGCCGATCGGCTCGAACCCGGTGAACGGTGCGCATCGACGTCGAACCGCAATTTCGAAGGGCGCCAGGGGGCCGGCGGGCGCACCCATCTGGTCAGTCCGGCAATGGCGGCCGCGGCGGCGATTGCCGGGCATTTCGTCGACATCCGGACGCTTTGACCGTCCGGGACGGGACCGGATGAATCACAATATCGTTCAGGTCGTTACCAGGGAGAAAGCGATGAAACGGATTCTCTGTGCATTCATGGCGGGCGCATTCCTGCTGGTGCTGGGCGCCTGCAATACGGTCGAGGGCGCCGGCAAGGACATCGAGAAGGCGGGCGAGAAGATCCAGGGCGCGGCGCAGCGTTGATGACAATACGGGAGCACGGGAAATCATGCGCAGCCTGACGGTTCACCGCGGCCTGGTCGTGCCGCTCGATCGCGCCAATGTCGATACCGACGCGATCATTCCGAAGCAGTTCCTGAAGTCGATCCGGCGCAGCGGGTTCGGGCCGAACCTGTTCGATGGCTGGCGCTACCTCGATACCGGCGAGCCCGGCATGGACAACAGCCGCCGGCCGCTGAATCCTGATTTTCCGCTCAACCAGGAGCGGTATCAGGGAGCATCGATCCTGCTGGCGCGCGCGAACTTCGGTTGCGGATCGTCGCGCGAGCACGCGCCGTGGGCACTCGACAACTACGGCTTCCGGGTGATCCTGGCGCCGTCCTATGCCGACATCTTCTACAACAACTGCTTCAAGAACGGCCTGCTGCCGGTCCGTCTCCCGGAGGCCGACATCGACTGGCTGTTCGACGAGGTCGAGGCGCGTCCGGGCATGGAGCTCGTGGTCGATCTCCCGCAGCAGCAGGTGCGTACCGCCGATGGCGCACGCGTCTTTACCTTCGACGTCGACGCCTTTCGCAAGGAGTGCCTGGTGCACGGGCTGGACGAGATCGGCCTGACGCTGAAACATGCCGACCGGATCCGTGAATACGAGCGGCAGCGACTGCAATCTCAGCCCTGGCTGGCAAAGACGCTGTCGGCCTGATCCGGTGACTGCCTGCCCTCTCGGACGGGGTGTGCAAGCGCGCCGTACCTGCGCGTCCGCGGTCGATGGCGGCTGCGCCGTCGCGGTCGGTACCGGATTGTCGTCCGCCTGCGGGCCATCAACACGCAAGAACGGAAGACCGGAATGAGAATCGCCGTATTGGCCGGAGATGGAATCGGCCCCGAGATCACCGCCCAGTCGGTACGTGTGCTGGAGGCGCTGGCACGTGACGGACTGGACGTGATCATCGAACATGCCGCGGTCGGCGGTGCCGGCTATGATGCCTGTGGCGATCCCCTGCCGGAGGCGACGCTCAAGCTTGCCGGCCACGCCGATGCGATTCTTTTCGGCGCGGTCGGCGGGCCGAAATATGATTCGCTGCCGCGTGCAAGGCGGCCGGAGCAGGGCCTGCTGCGGCTGCGCAAGCATTTCGACCTGTTCGCCAATCTGCGGCCGGCCGTCGTTTTCCCGGAACTGGCGCATGCGTCGACCCTGAAGAAGGAAGTCGTCGCCGGGCTCGATCTGCTGATCCTGCGCGAACTCACGAGCGACATCTATTTCGGCCAGCCACGCGGTATCCGTGTCGCGAGCAATGGCGAGCGCGAGGGTTTCGACACGATGCGCTATACCGAGGCCGAGATCCGGCGCATCGCCGTGGTGGCTTTCGAGACGGCCCGCAAGCGCCGGCGGCGGGTCTGTTCGGTCGACAAGGCCAATGTGCTGGAGACGACGCAGTTGTGGCGCGACGTCGTGACCGAAGTGCATGTGCAGTACCCCGACGTGGAACTCGTGCACATGTATGTGGACAATGCCGCGATGCAGCTGGTACGCGATCCGAAGCAGTTCGACGTCATGGTCACCGGCAACATGTTCGGGGACATCCTGTCCGACGAAGCGTCGATGCTGACCGGTTCGATCGGCATGCTGCCATCGGCTTCGCTGAACGATCGCGGCTTCGGGTTGTATGAGCCGATTCACGGCTCGGCACCGGACATCGCCGGGCGCAACCTTGCCAATCCGCTGGCCTCGATCCTGTCGCTGGCGATGTTGTTGCGCCACAGTCTGGCCAACGAGGCCGGCGCACACCGGATCGAGCGTGCCGTGCGCACCGTGCTGGCGCAGGGCTACCGCACGGCGGACATCGCCGAGGCGGGCAAACGCACGGTCGGCACCGTGGAAATGGGTGAGGCGGTGCTCGCAGCACTCTGACGCTCGCACAGGGCGTGGCCGCCTGGTGCGGCAGGACATCAGATCGGAGTCATCATGTTGAAGGTCGGTATGGTCGGGTGGCGCGGAATGGTCGGTTCCGTGCTGATGCAGCGCATGCGCGCAGAAGACGATTTCGCACAGGTCGCGACGACATTCTTCAGTACGTCGGATGCCGGCGGCAGTGCGCCCGAAGTGCCGAATCTCGCCGATGCACGCCTGCACGACGCCTGGGACGTCGACCGGCTGAAGGCCATGGATGTCGTCCTGACCTGTCAGGGCGGCGACTGGACGAACAAGGTGTTTCCCGAGTTGCGTGCGACCGGCTGGAGCGGGTACTGGATCGACGCCGCGTCGGCGTTGCGCATGCAGGAAGACGCCGTCATCGTGCTCGATCCGCTGAACCTGCACGTCATTCAGGAGGCACTGACGCGCAAAGTGCGCAATTTCGTCGGCGGCAATTGCACCGTCAGCCTGATGATGCTGGCGCTGGCCGGACTGCTGCGGGAAAACCTGATCGAGTGGATTGCCGCGACGACCTATCAGGCGGCTTCCGGCGCCGGTGCACGCAACATGCGTGAACTGCTCGAACAGATGGGTGCGGCCCGCGATTCGGTGGCCGGCCTGCTGGCCGATCCCGGCTCGGCGATTCTCGAGATCGACGCGCAGGTGTCCGCGGCCATGCGCGCCGAAACCTTTCCCACGGCGCAGTTCGGCGTGCCGCTGGCCGGCAGCCTGATTCCGTGGATCGACAAGGATCTGGGCGACGGCAGTTCGCGCGAGGAGTGGAAGGGCGACGCCGAACTGAACAAGATTCTCGGTCTGCCGGCTTCCGGGCCCGGACACATCCCGGTCGAGAGCCTGTGCGTGCGCATCGGTGCCATGCGCTGCCACAGCCAGGCGATGACGATCAAGCTGCGGCGTGATCTTGCGCTGCCGGACATCGAGGCATTGATCGCCTCCGGCAACGACTGGGTCCGGCTGGTGCCGAACGAGCGCGAGGCGACCATGCAGGCGTTGACGCCGACGGCGGTCAATGGCCGGCTCGACATTCCGGTCGGGCGGGTGCGCAAGCTGTCGTTCGGACCGGAATACCTGAGCGCCTTCACCGTGGGTGACCAGCTTCTCTGGGGTGCGGCCGAACCGTTGCGCCGGATGCTGCGCCTGCTCGCCGCCTGAGCGCACGAGACACGTTCCCCGGAGCGTTTGAGGTCGTCAGCCGTCGCCTTCTCTCCGGGCGGTTCGGGCGGCCCGGACGCAGTTTGCGTGCATCCATCCCTCCGGCGGGTACCGTCGATCGGTCCGTTCGTTCCGGTTGACCTGCTTACAACGCACGATCTTGCACGTGCATATGGCTGATGTTAGCCTCGAAAAAATCCTTTCGGCGTCTGGGGAACAGCGTGGCAGCAGGCGAAAGACAATCGATTCCGGGTTGCGGGCAGGCGCGTTCGCTTTCTCTGTCCGTGGCCGTTGCAGCGGCCCTTTGCAGTGCTCCATTGGCTGTCTGGGCAGCCGGGCTCGGACCGCTCACGGTCCGATCGGGTCTGGGGCAGACGCTGAGCGCCGAGGTGGCGATCACGGCGCTGGGTGACACGGATCCTGCGTCGCTGAGCGTTGGACTGGCCTCGCCCGAGGCCTTCCGCAAGGCGGGGCTGGATTTCAATCCGGCGCTGAGCAGTCTTCGTTTCTCGATCGAACCGCGCGGCGATGGGGGTGCGCTGGTTCGCGTGACCTCGACGCAGCCGGTCAACGAGCCGTTCGTTGATCTCATGCTCGAACTGAGCTGGGATTCGGGTCGGTTCGTGCGCGAATATACCTTCCTGCTTGATCCGCCCGAGCTGCGCCTCGGCCAGGACACCGTCGTTCCGGGCGGCACCGGCCAGGCGATCGCGCTCGCCGCGTCGGTACCACCGCCGGCCGGCACAGCGTCGGAGCAGGCGGCGCCGCCGCCATCGTCGACCGGTCCGGGGAGCACCGCGGCGGCCGGCGGCATGGCTGGGCAGGGCTCTGCGGCCGTGTCGCCGATGGCTTCGGCCACGGCGCCGGTCATGTCGCCAGCGCCTGCGCCGCAGCCGATGCAGGATCGCCCGGTCTCGCGGGCGGAAAGTCCGGCCGCATCACCTGCCGCGGCGCCGCGCACGGAGACGGACGCCGCCGCTGCGCGGTCACCTGCCGAACGGGCGGGTACCGTCCGCGTCGAAGCCGGCGACACCGCTTCGAGCATCGCCGCACGCTTCAAGCCGGCCGATGTGACGCTCGAGCAGGCGGTCATGGCGTTGTATCAGGCCAATCCGGATGCATTTTTCGGCTCGGTACACCAGTTGTTTTCCGGCAGGGATCTGTCGATCCCGACGGACGAGGCGATTCGTGCCGTCGATCCGGTCGAGGCGCGCCGCGAGATCCGCACCCAGGTGGCGGCATTCGATGCCTGGCGGGCCCGCCTGGCGGCTTCCGTGCCGACGGTCGATGCCGTTGCCGCCGGGCAGAGTGCGGCCGGCGCGGTATCGGCGCCGGCGCAGGAGTCGGCCGCAGCCGTCGATACCGGAGACCGGCTGGAACTCTCGCGACCGGATGCAGCCGCCGGCAGGACGAGCACCGCAACCGGCGGGGCGACGGCCTCGGCCGCAGCGGCGAGCGAGGAATCGCGGCTTGCGCAGGAAGCCGCACTGCAGGAGCAGCAGGAGCGGGTTGCCCTGCTCGAGCGCAATGTCGCCGATCTGCAGCAGCTGCTTCAGCTCAAGAATCGGCAGCTGGCGGAGTTGCAGCAGCAGGTCGAAGCGACGGATGCGTCCGGGGCGGCCGCGTCCGGGACGATCGATGTCGATGCCGCGCAATCCGCTCCGGTCAGGCATGAGGATTCATCGGTCGCGGTCGGGTCGGACGCGCCTGCTGCGCAGGCGGCGACGGCTTCCGCCGCTTCGGTTTCATCCACGGCGACCGAGGTGGACTCTTCTGCCGCAGGCGGCGAGGCGTCCGCCCCGCGGCCGACGGATGCCGATGCGGCCGCACAGCCCGAATCCACATCCGGACCGGCGGCTCCGGTGCACACCGTCGACCCGGGTTCGACCGATCGCTCCGGCGCGGCCGAACGTGGTGACGGCGGTGCGGAAAAACCGGCTGATGCCGGCGGCTGGCTCGATCGGCTGGCCGGTCATCCCTGGGCGTGGCCGGCGGTGCTCGTCATCGCCCTCGGCATTGCGCTCCTGGGCTTCCTGGCGCGTCGGCGCCGGCGCCAGGCGGCGGAATTCGAAGACAGTTTCGCGGACGTCGATGCGTTCGCGACCAATTCGCTGTTCGCGACCACGGGCGGGCATTCGATCGACACGCACGCCAGCGTGTTCGCACCCGGTTCCGGTGCCCAGGTGGCGACCGGGCTGATCACGGAAGTCGACCCGGTTGCCGAGGCGGACGTCTACATCGCCTATGGGCGTGAGGCACAGGCCGAGGAAATTCTGCGTGAAGCCCTGCACACCCAGCCGGAGCGACAGGCGATCCGCCTCAAGCTGCTGGAAATGCATGCGGCGCGCCGCGACGTGGCGGCCTTTGCGGCGCTGGCCGCGGAAATGCACGAGCAGACCGGTGGTGCGAATGAGGAATGGCCGAGAGTCGTCGCACTGGGCCGGGAAATCGATCCCGACAACCCGTTGTACGCCGGGCCGGGTGACTCCGGTCCCTCCTCCCCGGCGGCCTTCGGCATGCCGCCGGATACCGGACCGGACGCTTTGGCCGGGGTGTTCGATGATGATTCCTCTGGGGGTTCCGCTGCGGGGGTGACGACGATCGAGGCGCCGGTCGCCGAGTCTGATGTGCCGGAATATCCGGCCTCGGCGGCAACGGAAATCGCCGCGCAGGCGGTGCCGACGGCGATGGCTGCTGACACGGTCGCGACTCCGCAAGACTCACCGGAAGAGGCGCTGGCCGATGAAGAGGCCCGGGCGCTCGACTTCGATTTCGACCTCGGGCCCGAACCGGAAACGACTGTCGGCCGCATCGGCCTGCAAAAGACGGGGTACGGAGCATCCGGAGAGCGGAACACCCGGTCGGATCCCGGAACCGGTGGTTCTGCACTGGAGCAGGCAATCGGGGGGGCCTTCGATCTGCCGACGCTCGATCTCGCCGAGGATGCCGACGCCGTGCCGATGGCGAAGATGGACGCCAGCGCCGGCAGACACCGGGAACCGGGCGAGGAAGAACCGGTGCAGGCACGGGCGCGGGTCGACGATGCACTCGACTTCGACATCGATCTGCCCACGTTCGGTGAACTCGATGTGCACGACAGCCGCATGGAACGCCCGGCAGTGGATCTCGCCGAACTGGACGAAGATCGGGGGACTGCCGGCGAAACCGACGTCTTCGGCTTGCAGACCGTGGAATTCGATCTGACTGGTGTCGGCGACGAGATCGCCGGGCCCGGTTCCGCGGAGGGGTCGTCGGCTGCGTTGCCGCGCTGGCAGGAAATGGATACCAAGCTGGATCTTGCGGCCGCATACGAAGAAATCGGCGACCGGGAAGGGGCGCGCGAACTGCTGCAGGAAGTACTCGAGGGCGGTGATGCCTCACAGCAGGACAAGGCGCGCTCGATGCTGGCGACGATCGGTTGACGGGCACGGAGGCTTGCCGCGGATTGCCCTGACGCTGGCCTGCGACGGCAGCCGCTTCACCGGCTGGCAGACCCAGCCGGCAGGGACGGCCGCACAGGATGCGCTGGAAACGGCCCTTTCGGAGATGGCCGGAGAGAAGGTTCGCACGGTCTGTGCCGGGCGCACCGATGCCGGCGTGCACGCCCTGCGTCAGGTCGTGCATTTCGACGTCGGGGTCGAACGCCCGCTGTCGGCCTGGGTGCGCGGCGTCAACCGGAATCTGCCGGCGGCGCTCGCGGTGCGCAGCGCAACCATCGTCGACGCTTCGTTTCATGCGCGTTACAGTGCATTGCGCCGGCGTTACCGTTACGTGCTCCATCGTTCGCCGCAGCGCCATCCGCTGCTGGTGCAACGGGTCGGCTGGACCTTTCGTGCGCTCGACGTCGAGCGCATGCGCGCCGCCGCCGGCCTGCTGATCGGCGAGCACGATTTCTCGGCGTTTCGCTCGGCCGAATGCCAGGCATCTTCGCCGGTCAGGCGTCTCGAAGTGCTGTCATTGCAGGAATGCGGACCTTTCCTGTTCTTCACCTTCGTTGCCAATGCGTTTCTGCAGCACATGATCCGCAATTTCGTCGGCTCGCTGCTGGCCGTCGGCACGGGCCAGCGTGATCCGGCGTGGATCGGTGCCGTGCTCGCCGGGCGCGACCGCCGGCGGGCCGCGGCGACCTTTGCCCCTGACGGCCTGTATCTCGATGGCGTCCAGTACGATGACGCCCATGCCATTCCCTCCTGGATCGAAGCGGACGCACCGTTCGTCGAACTTTTCCGGTAAAGGGCGCGCGCCGCGCGCCCGGTTCCGGCGTGCCGGGGCGGACGTCAGCGGCCCGGGCGCGTCCGGCACGCCATGAGACGTACCCGGGTCAAGTTCTGCGGCATCGTCGATGTGCGCGATGCGCGCGACGCGGCAGCCCTCGGGGCCGATGCCGTCGGTCTGGTGTTCCATCCACCCAGTCCGCGGGCGCTTGATCCGGTGGATGCGGCCGGAATTCGCCGGGCACTGCCGTCCTGGGTGAGCGTGGTCGGGCTGTTCGTCAATCTACCGCCGCCGCAGGTGCGGGCCATTGCGACGGCTGTCGGTCTCGACGTCCTGCAGTTCCACGGCGACGAGACGATGGCGCAGTGCGAAGCCTCGACGCCGGTCGGTCTGCGCTGGTGGCGTGCGGTGCGCATGCGCCACGCGGACGATTTGCTAGAATCGTTCCTTGCTTTTGAACGCGCCGAGGCCTTGTTGCTCGACTCCTTCAGTCCCGCCTGGGGCGGCAGTGGCGTGGCCTTCGACTGGTCGATGATTCCGGCCCGGCGTACCCGACCGATCATGCTGTCGGGCGGACTTGCCCCCGACAATGTCGCTGCGGCGATCATGCAGGTGCGCCCGGACGGCGTCGACGTCTCTACCGGCATCCAGGCCGATGCGGCTGACGGCACGGTCCGTGGTCAGCCGCGCCGCAAGTCCGTGCAGCGCATGGAGCGGTTCATGGCCGAGGTGCTCAGTGCCGACCGGAATCCATGAAACCTTGTGACCTTCCTGATGCAACGGGCCATTTCGGTCCCTATGGTGGCCGGTTCGTTGCCGAAACGCTGGTGCATGCGCTCGACGAACTGCACGAAGCCTGGCAGCACCATCGCAACGAACCGGCTTTCGTCGCCGCCTTCGAGGACGAACTCAGTCATTTCGTCGGTCGGCCGTCGCCGGTCTATCACGCCCGGCGCTGGTCGCAGCGGCTCGGCGGCGCCCAGATCTGGTTCAAGCGCGAAGACCTGAACCACACCGGGGCGCACAAGATCAACAATACCGTCGGCCAGGCGCTGCTGGCGGCGCGCATGGGCAAGACGCGGGTGATCGCGGAAACCGGTGCCGGCCAGCACGGCGTTGCCACGGCGACGGTGGCGGCGCGGCACGGCATGCGCTGCGTCGTCTACATGGGTGCCGACGATGTCGCGCGCCAGAAGCAGAACGTCTACCGGATGCGCCTGCTGGGCGCGGACGTCGTCGCCGTGCACAGTGGCTCGCGCACGCTCAAGGATGCGCTGAACGAGGCGATGCGCGACTGGGTGGCCAACGTCGACGATACGTTCTACATCATCGGCACCGTCGCCGGACCGCATCCGTATCCGGTCATGGTGCGGGACTTCCAGTCGGTGATCGGCCGCGAATGCCGGCAGCAGATGCCGCAGCAGGCGGGTCGCCAGCCGGACGTCATCGTCGCCTGCGTCGGCGGCGGCTCCAATGCGATCGGCATCTTCCATCCGTATCTCGATGACGAGGCCGTGCAACTGGTGGGTGTCGAGGCCGGTGGCGAGGGCCTGGCCAGCGGGCGTCATGCCGCCTCGCTCACGGCCGGCGTCGCCGGCGTCCTGCACGGCAACCGCACGCTGCTGCTGCAGGATGAAAACGGACAGATCCTCGATACGCACTCGGTGTCGGCCGGCCTCGATTATCCCGGCGTCGGTCCGGAGCACGCCTGGCTGCGCGACAGCGGCCGCGCGCGCTACGTCGTCGTCGACGATGACGAGGCGCTGGCGGCGTTTCACGACTGCTGCCGCATCGAGGGCATCGTGCCGGCGCTGGAATCCAGCCACGCGCTGGCCTGGGCGGCCAGAGCAGCGCCGACGATGCCCGCGGATGCCGTGATTCTCGTCAACCTGTCGGGCCGTGGCGACAAGGACATGCACACCGTGGCGCAGCGCGCCGGTATCGTGATCGAATGAACCGTCTCGCTTCTGTCTTCGCCCGCCTTGCAGCCAGCGGGCGCAAGGCGTTGATTCCATATGTCACCGCCGGATTCCCGCACCCGGAGCTGGCGCAGGCCGTGCTGCGCGCCCTGGTCGAAGGGGGGGCCGACATCATCGAGCTGGGCGTGCCGTTCTCGGACCCGGTTGCCGACGGCCCGGTGATCCAGCGTGCCGGCGAGCAGGCGATCGCGCACGGCGTCGGCCTGCGTCAGGTGCTCGATATCGTGCGCGCCTTCCGGCGCGACGATGCGCACACGCCGCTCGTGCTGATGAGCTATGCGAATCCGCTCGAACGCTTCGGCGTGCCGGCGTTCGTCGAACAGGCTGCCGATGCCGGCGTCGATGGGGTGCTCGTGGTCGATTACCCGCCGGAGGAAAGCAGTGATTTCGTCGCACTGGCCCGCGGCCGGGGCATCGACACGATCTTCCTGATCGCACCGACGTCGACCGATGCGCGCATCGACCAGGTGCTGGCAATGGCCAGCGGCTACGTCTATTGCGTCTCGATGACCGGCACGACCGGCGGCCGGCTCGATGCCGCTGCCGTCGCCGGGCGCATTGCGGCCATCCGTGCGCGTGCCGGACTGCCCGTCGGGGTCGGATTCGGCATTCGCGACGGCGCGACCGCGCGCGCGGTCGCACAGAACGCCGATGCCGTGATCATCGGTACGCGCCTGATCGAGGTGCTGGCCGAGGAGCCGTCCGGACAGGCGGCACCGCGTGCCCGCCGGTTCATCGCGGCCATCCGCGCGGCGCTGGACGAAGGGCCGGGCACCGCGGTCGATGCGGACGGCGCGGCGCCGGCCACGCGCGTGCTCGGGTCGGCCACGGAGGCATCGTCATGACCTGGCTGGACAAGTTGCTGCCGCCGCGGATCAAGCGCTCGGGCGGGAGCGGAAAGAGGGTGCCCGAGGGCGTCTGGGTCAAATGTCCGTCGTGCGATGCCGTGCTCTATTCGGCCGATCTCGAAGCGAACCTGAACGTCTGTCCGAAGTGCGGACACCACATGCGCCTGTCGGCACGCAGGCGTCTCGATCTGCTGCTCGATCCGGACGGACGCAGTGAAATCGGCCAGGACGTGCTGCCGATCGATGCACTCCGGTTCAAGGACAGCCGCAAGTATCCGGAGCGCCTGCGCGAGGCGGCCGAAGCGACCTCGGAGACCGATGCGCTGGTCGTGCTGAGCGGTTCGGTCAGGTCGATCCCGCTCGTCGTCGCCTGTTTCGAGTTCGATTTCATGGGCGGTTCGATGGGATCGGTCGTGGGCGAGCGCTTCGTGCGCGGCGTGCAGGCGGCCATCGAGCGTCACGTGCCGTTCGTGTCGATCGCCGCCTCCGGGGGCGCGCGCATGCAGGAAGGGATGTTGTCGCTGATGCAGATGGCCAAGACGACGGCGGTCCTGGCGCGTCTGGCCGCCAGGAAGCTGCCGTATCTGTCGGTGCTCACGGATCCGACGATGGGCGGAGTGTCGGCCAGCTTTGCATTCCTGGGTGACGTCGTCATTGCCGAGCCGCGCGCACTGATCGGTTTTGCCGGGCCGCGGGTGATCGAACAGACGGTACGCGCCAAGCTGCCGGAAGGGTTCCAGCGCGCCGAGTTCCTGCTGGAAAAAGGTGCGATCGACTGCATCGTCGACCGGCGCCGGATGCGCGACGAAATCGCGCATCTGCTGGCCATTCTCGGCAAGCGTCCGGCCCCGGAGAGCGCCTGATGCCGGACACGCTGGCCGAATGGCTCGAACGCATCGAGACGCTGCATCCGGAATCGATTGCGCTCGGCCTGGAGCGCGTGCGCGCCGTCGCGCAGCGCATGGCCCTGACACCGTCCGGCATCGTCTTCACGGTGGCCGGTACCAACGGCAAGGGTTCGAGCTGCATGATGCTCGAAGCGATCCTGATCTCGGGCGGCTATCGCGTCGGGCTCTATACCTCGCCACATCTGCTGCACTTCAACGAGCGTATTCGCGTCAATGGCGCCGAGGCGACCGATGAAGTGATCGTTGCCGCCTTCGAGGCCGTCGAGGCGGCACGGGGCGACACGCCGCTGACGTATTTCGAATTCTCGACGCTGGCGGCGCTGCGCGTGTTCGCGCAGCAGCGGCTCGATGCGGTGATTCTCGAGGTGGGCCTGGGCGGGCGCCTGGATGCGGTCAATCTGATCGATGCCGACTGCGCCATCGTCACCAGCATCGATATCGATCATGCTTCCTGGCTTGGCGACACGCGGGAGCAGATCGCGCTCGAAAAGGCGCACATCTTCCGACCCGGGCGGCCGGCGATTTGCAGCGATCCGCTCGCACCGGCGACGCTGGTCGAATACGCGGAGAAGATCGGTGCCGATCTGTGGTTGTGTGGACGCGATTTCCGCTATGTCGGCGACATGCAGCAGTGGTCGTATCGCGGTCGCGTGCAGCGGCGCAGCTCGCTGGCCTATCCGGCGCTGCGCGGAGCGAACCAGTTGCTCAACGCCTCGGGGGTGCTGGCGGCGCTCGAGGCGATGCGCCTGCGCATTCCGGTGACCCAGCAGGCAGTGCGCCAGGGCCTGGCCCTGGTCGAGCTGCCGGGCCGTCTCCAGGTGCTGCCGGGCCTGCCGACGATCGTGCTCGACGTCGCGCACAATCCGCATGCCGTCGCCCATCTGGCGACCAATCTCGACGCGATGGACGAAAGTACCGGACGCTGCTTTGCCGTCTTCGGCGCGCTGCGCGACAAGGATGTCGACGGCATGATCGAGACCGTCCGCAACCGCTTCCAGCGCTGGTATCTGGCCGATCTGCCGGCGCCGCGCGGAGCCTGCGCCCAGTGGATTGCCGAACGGCTGCGTCATGCCGGCATTGGTGTTGCCGGCACTGCCGATGATGGCCAGGAGGGCGGGGACGAAATCGTCGTGGACGGTGACCCTGTCGAGGCGGCCACGCGCAGGAGCGAGGTCGGTGAAGACACCGCGGAGCATGCAGCCACGACCACCGGCGGCTCCACGGACAAACGCGACGCTCCGGTGGAGATCGAATGCCATCCCGACCCGACGGCAGCCCTGATCGCCGCCTGCGCGCATGCAAGGACGAATGATAGAATCATCGTCTTCGGATCCTTCCTTACCGTTGCGGACATCCTTGCCAGTCGTGCCCGAGCCGAAGCATCGTCGCGGCGTAGCCGCTGAAGGGGGACCGGTTCGGAGCGCACTCTGCGCGGCGGTCGGTGCCGTGCGCGAGGCGCATGGAATCTGCTCGGGCGTGTGCGGCATGTATGGCACGACGTGAATCTTCCGTGGCGGCGGATCCCGCACTTGCACAGAAAAAGCGCGCGCGTCGCCGGCTGGTCGGTGCGATCGTGCTCGGCATTGCTGCCGTGATCATCCTCCCGCTGGTGCTCGATTCCGAGCCGCGTCAGGACATCACGGACATCGAGATCTCGATTCCGTCACTGGACGACGCCTTGCCGGCCATCGAGCGGCCGCGCTCCGGCGAGCTGGCGGTCGCGCCAACGGCGCCGTCGCCGGCGGCCGAGATGGTGGTGCCACCGGTGCCCGAGGAGTCTTCCGGCGGCACGTCCGCCGTGGATCGCCCGCCATCGGCGGCATCTTCATCCGCAGAAACCGCGACGGACGAGCCGGCGGACCTTTCGGCCGGCGGCACGGAAACGCGGCCGTCTGCAGGCGTCGTGAAACAGGCGGGCAAGAAGCCGGCCCGCCAGACAGCCGCATCCGGTACGGTATCGGCGCCGGCACCATCCGGCGCCGCACCCGAACCGGATGGCACCGTTGCCCCGTCAGCCGCGGCGGCTGGCACAAGCGCGGCAAACCAGGCGGCAAACCGGGTGGGCACTGCGGCCGACACGGCCGTGGCCAGCGTGGCCCCGACCCTGCCCGCGGCACCGGCACCAGCGTCGGCCGGAGAGCGCTTCGCCCTGCAGATCGGCGCCTATGCCAATGCAGGCAGTGCACGCGCGCAACTGGACAAGGTGCGACGTACCGGCCTGCCGGCCTGGGCCGAAACCGTCGAGACCTCCCAGGGCCGGCGAACGCGGGTACGGGTCGGCCCGTTTGCCACGCGTGCGCAGGCCGATCAGGCACGCGCCACGCTCTCGCTGGCCGGGATGGAATCCGTTGTCGTGGATGCCCGGTGAGATCCGCAGACGGATCTCCGTCGTCCACCGGCCGGCCCGACGGTCGTGCCGGCAGGATGCACCGGCGTGCCTGATCTGCATGCATTGACCTCCTGGGACTGGTTTGTCGTGGCAATCCTGGTGATTTCCGGTGCTTTCGGAGCCGTGCGCGGTCTGGTGCGCACGGTATTCGCGCTGGGCGCCTGGGTGGCCGCGTTGCTGCTCACGCCGCCGGCGGTTGCGTATCTGCTCGCCGCGACCGGCTGGAACATCGCTCCGTTGCTGGCCGGCGCGGGGGTCTTCCTGCTCGTGTTCGTTGCCGTTCGCTTGTGCGGAGCGCTGCTCGCGCGCATGCTGTCGCGGATCGGTCTGCGGCCGGTCGATCGCATACTCGGCCTGGCGCTCGGGGCGCTGCGCGCGCTGGTCATCATTACGGTCGTGGCGGTGGTCGGACATCAGTTCGGCGCCGATCGTCAGGCAGCCTGGCAGCAGGCGCTGTCGCGGCCGTTGCTGGAAACACTGGTGACCTGGGTCGAATCCTGGTTTCCGGTTCATCCCGGGCAGACGCAGATCGTGCGGGCTGGCGCGGGAACCAACCGAGGAGGTTCGGCATGTGCGGAGTCCTGGGCGTCGTAGCGCGCTCACCCGTCAACCAGTTGCTCTACGACGGTCTGCTGCTGCTGCAGCATCGTGGCCAGGATGCGGCCGGCATCGCGACCGAACAGGCCAATTCCTTTCACATGCAGAAGGGCAACGGTCTGGTCCGTGACGTGTTCCGCACGCGCAACATGCGCTCGCTGACCGGGACCGTCGGCATCGGACACGTGCGCTATCCGACGATCCATTCGGCCGGCAACTCGGCCGAGGCGCAGCCGTTCTACGTCAATGCGCCGTTCGGGCTCCTGCTGGTGCACAACGGCAACCTGACCAACGCACGGCAGCTGAAGGAAGAGATGTTCCGCCGCGATCGGCGTCACATCAATACCGAGTCCGACTCCGAGGTTCTGCTCAACGTTCTCGCCAACTCGCTGCAGGCGTGTGCACGCGGCGTGTCGCTCGAACCGTCGGCGATTTTCGCGGCGGTCAGCGAGCTGCACGAGCGCGCGCGCGGAGCCTACGCCTGCGTGGCCGAGATCGCCGGCTACGGCATGCTGGCGTTTCGCGATCCGTACGGCATCCGGCCGCTGTGCTACGGCGTGTCGGAAACCGAGCGCGGCACCGAATACATGGTCGCTTCGGAATCGGTTGCACTCGAAGGCCTGGGCTTCCGGCTGGTGCGTGACGTGGCCCCGGGCGAAGCGATCTTCATCGATCTCGACGGCAATTTCCACGCCCGGCAATGCGCGCCCGATCCGCGTCTCGTGCCGTGCATCTTCGAGTACGTCTATTTCGCGCGCCCCGATTCGATCCTCGATGGCGCCAGCGTCTACGCCGCGCGCCTGCGCATGGGGGAATATCTCGCCGAGCAGCTCGCGCGCGAACTGTGGCGCGGCGACGTCGACATCGTCATGCCGATTCCGGACACCTCGCGTCCGTCGGCGATGCAGCTGGCGATGAAGCTCGGTCTTTCCTATCGGGAAGGATTCCTGAAGAACCGCTATGTCGGGCGCACATTCATCATGCCGGGCCAGGCGGTGCGCAAGAAATCCGTACGACAGAAACTCAACGCGATGAGTGTCGAATTCCGGGGCAAGAATGTGCTGCTCGTCGATGATTCGATCGTGCGCGGCACGACTTCACGCGAGATCGTGCAGATGGCGCGCGATTCGGGCGCCAACAAGGTGTATTTCGCCTCGGCCGCACCGCCGGTGCGTTTCCCCAACGTCTACGGCATCGACATGCCGACACGGGCGGAACTGATCGCGCACGGGCGCACGGACGAGGAAATCCGCACCGCCATCGGCGCTGATGCGCTGATCTACCAGAGCGCCGAAGCGATGCAGCAGTCGGTGCGCGACGTCGCGCCGCACCTGAACGTGTTCGAGGGTTCGTGCTTCGATGGACACTATGTCACCGGAGACGTCACGGCCGAGTATCTCGACTACATCGAGCGCGAGCGCCTGGGCGCTCCTGTCGCCGGTGAGGACGATGTGCCGCTCAGCCAGATGAGCCTGCATTTCTCGGCGGTCCAGGAGTGACGGAGCCGACGGCAATGACCAGCGGACAAGGCGGGCGCGACGAGGATGCGCCCTGGGCATTCGAGACACGCGCCATCCGTGGCGGCTTCCAGCGCACGGCCTACGGCGAACACGACGAACCGATCTTTCTGACGTCGAGCTTCGTGCACGACAGTGCCGCGCATGCGGCGGCGAAATTCGCCGGCGAGGCCGAGGGTTATATCTACTCGCGCTTCGGCAACCCGACCGTGCGCCTGTTCGAGCAGCGCCTGGCCTCGCTCGAAGGCGCCGAGGAATGCCGGGCGACGGCCTCGGGCATGGCGGCGATCCAGGCGGTGCTGATCAGCCTGACCGGCGCGGGCGATCACATCGTCTGCGCGCAGGGCCTGTTCGGCACGACGATCCAGCTGTTTGCGCTCTTTGCCCGCTACGGCATCGAGACGAGCTTCGTGCCGATGTCAGACCCGGACCGGTGGCGCGCCGCCATCCGGCCGAACACGCGCATGCTCTTCGTCGAGACGCCGTCGAATCCGCTCACCGAAGTGGCCGATCTCGCCGCCCTGTCGGCGCTGGCGCGCGCGCACGGTATTCCGCTCGTGGTCGACAACTGCTTCTGCACGCCGGCCCTGCAGCGCCCGCTCGAACTTGGCGCCGACATCGTCGTGCATTCGGCGACCAAGTATCTCGATGGGCAGGGCCGCATGATCGGCGGCGCCGTCCTCGGCTCGATGCAGTACATGAAGGAAACCCTGCAGCCGGTGCTGCGCTACGGTGGTCCGACGCTGTCGGCCTTCAATGCCTGGGTGCTGGCCAAGGGCCTGGAGACGCTGTCGCTGCGCATGCGCCAGCATTCCGAGAACGCGCTCGCCGTGGCTCGCTGGCTCGAAGTACAGCCGGCGATCGAACGTGTGCTCTATCCGGGGCTCGAATCGCATCCGCAGCATGCGCTGGCGCGCACGCAGCAGCAGGCTGGTGGCGCCGTGCTGTCCTTTGAAGTGCGCGGCGCCGACGACGCCGAACGCAAGGCGCGCGCCTGGCGCATCGTCGACGCCTGCCGGCTGCTGTCGATCACCGCCAATCTGGGCGACGTCAAGTCGACGATCACCCACCCGGCCAGCACGACGCATGGACGCATGCCGGTGGAGGTACGCCGCGCAGCCGGGATCAGTGAAGGCATGCTGCGCGTGGCGGTCGGCCTGGAAGCGGTCGATGACATCTGTGCCGATCTGGCGCGCGGGATGTAGCACGCTAGCGAAAATCCCGGCTTTTCACTGCCAGCTCGCCGAGCCACGGCGTGCGGTCTTCGAGTCGGCGGGCGATCAGGTTGCAGACCTGGCCGCCGGTGTCGGTGTCGCGCTGCCAGCGGCCGTGTACCACGAGCAGGCCGGCATTCAGCACGGCCTGGCGGTGACGTTCGAAGACGTCGGGCCAGATGATGACGTCGACCGTGCCGGTCTCGTCCTCGAGCGTCAGGAAGGTCGTTCCGGCCGCGGTGGCGGGGCGCTGACGGTGCGTGACCAGACCGGCGGCGCACACCTGACGGCCGTCGGACAGCAGGCGCATCGCCTCGGCCGTGCGCGTGCCGCGTCGGGCCAGACGCCGGCGCAGCAGCGCCAGCGGATGACGGTGCATCGACAGGCCGAGCGCCTGGTAGTCGGCGACGATTTCACGTACTTCCGGCAGCGCCGGCAGCCGGATCGGCAGTTCATCGAAGGAGGCGTCGGCCAGCAATGCCGGCAGTGGCCGGATCGCCGCCGCCTCCCAGGCGGCCTGCGCCCGGTGGCCGGCCAGTTCGCGCAGGGCATCGGCGCGCGCCAGCGCACGCAGCGCGCGGGTGTCGAGGGCGGCCTGCCGGGCCAGATCCTCGACGCTGTCGAAGGCGAACCAGGCACCGTTGCGCTCGCGCCGGCGTGCCGCACGCGCCGCGACGATCCGTTGCGCCGCATCCCGTGACAGACCGTCGATGCGGTTCAGTCCGAGGCGTACGGCGGGCTGTGCGCGCCGGTCGACGCTCCCGTCATCGGCTGCCGTGTCATGCTCTTCGAGCGTGCTGCCGAGCGCGCTGGCGAGCACGTCGACTCCGCGCACCTCGATGCCGTGTGCGCGGGCATCGCGCACCAGCTGGGCCGGGGCGTAGAAACCCATCGGCTGGCTGTCGAGCAGCGCCGCGAGAAAGGCGGCCGGCTCGTGACACTTGATCCAGCTCGAGACATAGACGAGCAGAGCGAAGCTGGCGGCATGGCTTTCGGGAAAACCGTATTCGCCGAAGCCGCGGATCTGGCGAAAGATCGCTTCGGCGAAATCACGCTCATAGCCGCGCGCCAGCATGCCGTCAACGAGGCGCTGGCCGAAGCGGTCGAGATCGCCGCGACGGCGCCAGGCGGCCATCGCCCGACGCAGGGCGTCGGCTTCACCGCCGCTGAAGCCGGCCGCGATCATCGCCACCTGCATCACCTGTTCCTGGAAGATCGGCACGCCCAGCGTGCGCTCGAGTGCCGGCCGGATTTCGTCATGCGGCCAGCTGACCGGCTCGATCCCCTGACGCCGGCGCAGGTACGGGTGAACCATGCCGCCCTGGATCGGTCCGGGACGCACGATGGCGACCTCGATCACCAGATCGTAGAAGCAGCGCGGCCGCAGGCGCGGCAGCATGCTCATCTGCGCGCGCGACTCGATCTGGAAGACGCCGATGGTGTCGGCGCGCGCGATCATCTCGTAGGTGGCGGCATCCTCGGCCGGGATGTCCTGGAGGCGGAAGGCCGTGCCGCGGCGCTGTCCGATCAGTTCGAGCGCGCGCCGGATCGCGCTGAGCATGCCCAGCGCCAGCACGTCGATCTTGAGCAGGCCGAGCGCGTCGAGATCGTCCTTGTCCCATTCGATCACGCTGCGCCCGGCCATTGCGGCGTTTTCCACGGGCACCAGCCGCGTCAGCCGGTCGCGGGCAATGACGAAGCCGCCGGTGTGCTGTGACAGGTGGCGCGGAAAGCCGCGCAGCGTGCCGGCCAGCTCCAGCCACTGACGCACCGTGCGCGCATCGGGGTCGAAACCGGCTTCGCGCAGTTGTTCCGGCGCGAGCTGCGCTTCGCGCCATGAACGCAGACGGACGACCTGATCGATGCGCTGCGCGTCGAAGCCGAGCGCACGGCCGACGTCGCGCAGCGCCGAGCGCGAGCGGTAGCGCACGACCGTGGCCGTCAGCGCCGCCCGCTCCCGACCGTATTTCGCGTACAGGTACTGGACGACTTCCTCGCGCCGCTGATGCTCGAAATCGACGTCGATGTCGGGCGGTTCATTGCGCTCGCGGCTGATGAAGCGTTCGAAGAGCATGCTCGCGCGTGCCGGGTCGACTTCGGTGATGCCCAGGCAGTAGCAGACGGCCGAATTGGCCGCCGAGCCGCGTCCCTGGCACAGGATGCCGCGGTCGCGGGCAAAGCGGACGATGTCGGCGACGGTGAGGAAATACGGTTCGTAGCGCAGTTCGGCAATCAGCGCGAGCTCGTGTTCGACCTGTTCGAGCACGGCTGTCGGCACACCTTCCGGATAGCGCCAGGGCAGACCTTCGAAGACGAGCGCGCGCAGGTGGCTCGTCGGCGTGTGCCCGGGCGGGACGATCTCTTCCGGATATTCGTAGCGCAGCTCGTCGAGCGAGAAATGGCAGCGGTCGGCGATGACAAGCGTTTCCTCGAGCAGCGCGCGCGGATACAGCCGTGCCAGCCGCAGGCGGCTGCGCAGGTGCTGTTCGGCATTGGCTTCGAGCACGTGCCCGAGCGCGGTCAGCGGAGTCCTGCAGCGGATCGCCGTCAGCACGTCCTGCAGGGTCTTGCGCGAGCGGACGTGACAGAGCACGTCGCCGACGGCGACGCATGGCAGCCCGGCTGCCGCAGCGATGCGCTGCGTCGCCTCCAGCAGCGCCGCATCGTGGCCGCGCAGCAGCAGCGGCACGCCGAGCCAGCAGCGGTCGGGAAAGCGCGTGTGCAGGAAGGTTGCCTGCCGCAGCAGACGCCGGACCGCGCCGGCCGGTTCGCCAGCGTCCGACCCTGTTTCGGCCTGAAGGGCAACGGGCGTGCCTGACATCCGGCCGGCAGCCGGATCGGTGCTGGAGCCGACGGCATGATCGGCAGCGTGGTCGACGGTGTGGTCGACAGCAGGATGGACAGCCGGATCGATGACCGGGTCGATGGCGAGCCCGGTCGTCGGCACGAGGATCGCCAGGCAATCATCGAGGCCGCCGTCCAGATCGTCGGCAACGAGCCGGTATGCACCCTTGTGTGCGCGTCGGCGCGCGCGGCTGATCAGCTCCGACAGATTGCCGTAGCCGTGACGCGTGGCCGCCAGCAGGATGAGGCGGGTGTCGTCGCCGAAGACTTCACGCAGTGAGAAGGCGGCACCGATGATCAGCTTGAGTCCGGTAGCGCGTGCGTGCAGGTGCGCGCGCACGACCCCGGCCAGCGAGCATTCGTCGGTGATCGCCAGTGCACCGTAGCCGAGCGCACTGGCGCGTTCGATCAGTTCTTCAGGATGGGAGGCACCGCGCAGGAACGAGAAGTTCGTCGTGCAGTACAACTCGGCATAGGCGGGCAGCATGGTGCGATATATACTGTATGAATTCACAGTATATATCGCACGATCCATTCGGGTCGGCCGCCCGGGTCGTCCGGGCGGCAGAAGCGATCCGGGCTCCTGACGGGTGGCCGCACTTCCGGAGCGGTTTCCGACCCGCCTTCAACCTGTCTTCGGCTGGGGTCCGGTTGGTCGTTCGGGCTGGTCACTCATGTGGGTCACTCATGTGGGTCACTCATGTGGGTCACTCATGTGGGTCACTCAGGCCCGGTTGACGAGGACGATGCCCGAAGCGATCAGCACCAGTGCGATGACCAGCGAAGCGCCGATCGGCTCGCCCAGCAGGACGGCACCAGCCAGCACGCCGAACAGCGGCGTCAGGAACGTGAAGGCGTGCAGTGTCGTCGCCCGATAGTTCGCCACCAGCCAGAACCAGATCAGATAGGTCGCGCAGGCGATGATCACCGTCTGGAAAGCGAGTGCGACCCAGACGATCGTCGACGGCGCGAACACGCCGGGCTCGCCGAAGGCGTACGACAGCGCAACCATGACCACGGCCGAGACGCCGAGCTGGTACAGCAGGGTCAGTTCGGCCGGTGCGCGGCGCAGCGTGCTCGTCTTGATGATGATGGTCGTTGCCGCCCAGAAAACGGCCGCCGCCAGACACAGCAGGTCACCGAGCAGCGCATCGCTGCCGGCCGCACCGACGCGCCCGCCGAAGGCGACGATGAGCCCGATGAACGCAGCCGTGAGCCCGATCACCTTCTGCCGTGTGAAGCGATCGCCGGGCACGAAGAAATGGGCACCCAGGGCGACGAAGAACGGCGCGGCGTAGAGCATCAGCACGCCGCGCACGGCCGTGGTGTAGACCAGGCCGATGAACAGGCAGACGAATTCGACGGCGAACAGCACGCCGACGAGAATGCCGGCCGGGATCGTTTCCGCCTGCTCGCGCAACGGGATGCGCCGCCAGAAGATCCATCCGGACAGCAGCAGGGCAGCGCCGATCGAGCGCAGGGCGGCCTGCCAGACGGGAGAGATGCCCGAGTTGCCGACTTTGGTGGCGACCTGGCCGAGCCCCCAGATCATGCACAGGGCGATCTGGGTGGCCACGACGCGCGGCGGTAAAGTGTCCGGATGAGTCATCGCAGCGTTATACAGGAATGAAGGTTTCCTTTTCCAGCTGGCCCTATCCGCGGCGGGTCGCCCATCGCGGCGCCGGCCGGCATGCGCCCGAAAACACCCTGGCTGCGCTGCGTGTCGGCTGGTCGTCCGGTTACCGGATGTTCGAGATCGATGCACGCCTGTGTGGCGATGGCACCGTGATTCTGCTGCACGATGCCCGGCTCGAACGCACGACCGATGGGTACGGCCGGGTCGGTGACCTGCCCTTTGCCGCCCTGGCCGGTCTCGATGCCGGCTGTCGGCACGCACCGTTCTGGACCGGCGAGCCGATTCCGACGCTGGAGCGGGTCGGACGCTGGATCGTGGCCAATGGCGGCATGCTCAATATCGAACTGAAGGCTTCGCCGGGCCGCGAACGCGAGACCGGCACGGCAGCGGCCGCTCTCGCGCGCGATCTGTGGCGGATGGCGCCGGTGCCGCCGCTGCTGTCCTCCTTCTCGTCGCGCGCGCTCGCGGCAGCGCGCGCCCGGGCGCCCGAACTGCCGCGGGCCCTGCTCTTCGAGAAGCTGCCCGACGACTGGATCGAACGCGCTCGTTCGCTCGGGTGCGTTGCGGTCAATGCGCATCATCCGGCCTGGGATGGCGCACGGATTGCCGAGGCGCATGAAGCGAAGCTGCGCGCGCTGGCATACACGGTCAACGACGGCGGGCGTATCGACGAACTGTGCGCAATGGGGCTGGACATGCTGTTCACCGACGAGGTGTCTGCCGACCCGGTGTCCCCGGATGAGGTGTGCACGGACGGGAAGGGGACCGGCAGCGCGCGGGCAGGCGGAGTGGTCACCGGCAGGCAGTCGGCTGCCCGCACGACAGCAGAGGGTAATCACTGATCCGGTGTCGGCCGATCGGTTGACGCCGGTCAACGCCGTCGGTCGGCGCACACGTACGATGCAGCAACTCCGGAGGTTTTCGAATGCCGTTGTCCCAGGAAGAACTCGGACGGATTGCCGCGCAGATCCGCGGCCGTCTGAAAGTGCTCGAAGAAGAGATTGCACTCAAGCTCGGTGAGAGCGCCGAAGGTTTCGTCGATTTCGACCGTGTCGGCGACACGGGCGATCTCAGTGCCATTCTGACGGAAAGCGAGATCGATCTGTCGGAGGCCATGCGCGACGTCGATGAATGGCGCGCATTGCGCGCGTCCCTGCGTCGCATCGATGAAGGCACGTATGGCGTGTGCATCGACTGCGGGGTCGAGATCCCGCTGGCCCGACTGGAAGCATCGCCGCTGGCGCATCGCTGCGTCGACTGTCAGGCCGAGGCCGAGAAACGCGAGCGCCAGAACGCGTGAAGCGGGCGGCGATGGCCGCCCCGCCGGCCCGGTCCGTCCCTCCGGACGGGCAGTGCCGGGCAGTGCCGGGTGCCGTGCCAGCCGCATGCTCTGCAGTCATCCGAAACGTCCGTGCAGGAACCAGGCGCCGTTTTCTCCGGTGTGCAGTCGTTCCCGGTAGATCCAGTACAGCATGTGCGCATCGTCCGTGGCGATGAAGTAGTCGCGCTGCACCAGCCTGCCATCCCACCAGCCGCCCTCGATCCGTTCCGGTCCGGCCTGCAGTTGCAGCGCCGAACGCCACCAGGGGCGATGATTGCGTTCGGCCAGCGGCAGTGCGGGGTCCAGCAGCCAAAGCGGTCGCGGCAATCGCGCCACCGGCAATGAGGATGGATCGGGACCATCGCGCCGCCCGTTCGCAAACGTGCACACATCCTCCGTTTCAATGTGACAGGTCTCGAAACGCCAGGCGGATTCCGGACGATGATCGGCGATCGGCCGCACGCGCCGGACGTGTTGCGCGCCGAGGCGGGCCTGCAATCGTTCGACGAGACGGCACAGTTCTTCGTTTGTGTCGTGCGCCGACGGGAACAGTTCGCTGCTGATCCCGGGCCGCGCGACGATGTCTTCGGCTCGCAGGCGCACTGCGCGCGCCGCTTCGGGCAGACGCGTGACCGTCAGTTTTTCGCGCAACAGCCGTGACAGCCGTCCGGTCTCGTGCACCGGTCCGGCCAGCCGGACGTCGACTGCCGTTTCGTCACATTCGTCATGCTCGATGTGCAGCGTGAAGGCACGAATTGCGCTCTGGCGGGCGCCGAGCCATCCCGTCATCGACGCGAGCAGACGGTCTGCGGCGAACATCAGTGCCTCGGCATGCTCGACCCGCGTCAGCAGTTCCAGACGCTGGTCGAAGACCGGTGGCGCCTCGAACCACGATCGCGACTCGGGTCGCCGGCCCAGTGCCCGATCGAGTTCCTCGAGCAGGGCGGGACCGAAACGGCGCGCGATGGCCGCCCGCGGCAGGGCGAGCAGTTCGTGCACCTGCTCGATGCCGGTGGCACGGAACCATTCGAGCTGTGCCCGGTCATGAACCAGCAATGACACGGGCAGCCGGCCGATTTCCTGCTCCAGCCGTGCCGGCGGAGCAAACGAGGCATCCCGGTGACGGGCGAGCAGCCAGGCGGCGCCGGCGGTGGGCGCGACCCCGATGCGCACGTGATATCCGGACGATTGCAGCCCCTGGCGCACCTGTGTGCACAGGGCCCGCAGACCACCGAAGTAGCGCAGGCTGGGCGCCACTTCGGCCAGCAGCCCGCATGGCGTCGGAGGTTCGTCGATGAATCCGTACGCCGGACCGGACTGCAGGCTGACGGTTGGCGTGAATTGCTGCATCCAGATGGCGACGGCTTCCAGTGCCTGCCGTTCCACATCGGCATTGCGTTCGAGCAGGTGCAGCGACGGCAGCAGCGCCTGCGCCGTGGCGCGCTTCATCCCCGCCTCGATGCCGTGATCGCGCGCGGGTTTGCTGGCATCGAGCACGTAGTGCCGATCGCACAGGGCGATCGCCGCCGGCCCGTCGGACCGGACAGCGGGATCGGCATCGAAGCCTGTACCGGATCCGGCCAGATCGAGCGCAAGATGTTCGAAAAACAGTCCAAGCCACCACATCGGGCGTATCTCCCGCGATGGTTTCAGGCGTTTTTCAGGGAGTGGTCCGGAGCCGTCCGGGCTGGCGTTGCGGCCATGGGCGCCGTGCCGCGATGGGCTGTCCGCAGCGTTCTGCCGGATGCCGTATCAGTCTTCGACGAGGCGGCAGCCCCCGTTGCAGCAGTGCTCGAAGACGATGTCCGCAGACGGATCGACAGGGGCGGTCGGGGCAGGTCGACGAGGATCGGAGCGGCGGCAAGCGGCCCGCGCCGCTTGAGGATGTGCACGGCGAGCCGCTCTTCCGCCTGTGGCAGCAGCAGCAGGCGCAGCGGCGCCGGAGAAGCCTCGAATTGCGCATCGAGCGGACGAAACAGGAAAGCCGGTCCGTGGCCGGTCCGCACCGCCAGCTGCATCCGGCGCAGATGTTCGGGGCGCGTGTGGGGCCGTGGTGGCAGCCAGGCGAGCAGCGCCCCGCAACTGCTGCTGCGCAGCGCCTGTTCGATCGCCCACAGACGATGGGCGGCATGCACCGCCTCGACGATCAGCAGGTAGTCGGGGTCGATTCCGTATGCAGCCAGGGCCGGTGCGTAGGGGATCTGCGG
>JACDJC010000300.1_pt1 | contig 62093 bp, 51 predicted proteins | sample 7454191 | NCBI WGS metagenome assembly JACDJC01 (sample SAMN14253291, study PRJNA609438) | sludge metagenome | isolation source: sludge after 25d culture with pyrite and EDTA | collected 2018-12-20 | reverse complement strand
CTTTTTTCTTTTATCTTTTTTCTAAACCTTCTTACTTCCTACTTCTCACTTCTTACTTAGGGCACGAGCCTCGTGCCCCTACTCATGACTCTTTCCTCTTAACGCTCTTCAATTCTTACATCCTACTTCTTACTTCCAACTTTTCTTCTACGCCCCAAAGAAATCCGCAACACAATAGCTGAATCTTAAACTCTTTTTTCTTTTATCTTTTATCTTAACCTTCCTACTTCCTACTTTTCTTTTGTGTCAATAGTAAATTTTGTGTACTATTTGATTTCAGTTTTCGGAAAGGTGCTCATGTTTTCTTATGATAAAGATATATTAATCAACGATATCGGTTTATGGCTTGACGCGGGCAGGGTAAAAGAGTTTGGATTTATATCCCACGCGCATGGGGATCATATCGCGCGGCACAAGAAGATCATCTGCACGCCCGTAACCGGAAAAATCATCGAAAAACGTCTAAAATCACCAAATTACACATCGCTTGAATATCATAAACCACTTAAAATAAATAGCAGTACGATCACGCTTTACCCGGCGGGACATATCCTTGGATCTGCGCAGATCAAAATCGAAAATACTACAGGATCGCTCTTATACACCGGTGATTTCAGGCTTCGCCCGGCTAAAACCGTCGAACCGTTTGAATTCGTTAAAACAGATATCCTGATTATGGAAACCACATTCGGCCTGCCGCATTATAAGATGCCACCCCGCGAAGAAATAGAGCATTACCTGATTGAACAATGCAAAAAATTACTAAAGGAAGGCCGGATTCCGGTGGTTTTTTCCTATTCCCTCGGGAAAGGGCAGGAAGTGATGAAAATTCTCACGGAGGCGGGACTGCCCGTGGCGGTTGACTACGGAATATTACGCTTTGTGCCATATTACCAGGCCCAGGGGGTTGAATTCGGCCGGTTTGAAAAATTCAGGCGCAGCGAATTCAGGGGGAAAGTGCTACTGCTTCCGACGGGCGCGCGATATCAAAGATATCTGAAAGACCTTCGGGATACCCATTCATTTTATATTTCCGGGTGGGGAATTGATCCCTCCGCGCCGAAAAGACTGGGGGTCGATGAAGTTCTGCCAATCAGTGATCACGCGGATTATGATGAATTGATCGAACTGGTGGAGCGAATCAAACCGGAGGTGGTTTATTGTACTCACGGATTCCCTCAGTTTGTGGATTCCCTGCGAAACGCCGGATACAATGCCTTCGAATTGGGAAGTGTGTCATCATAAGGAAAATTAGAAACAAAAATCTTCAATCAACCGTAATCCGGATTAGAATTGATTCATAATGGGTTAATTTATTATTGAAAGATTGCCGCGATTCTTTAATAAAATGGAGAAATGAAAGATGAAAGTTCTGAGCCGAGTATTCTTTTATGTGGTTTTGACGCTCGCTTTTTATCAGACGCAGGCGACAGAAGCATGGCGGGAACATGATTATGATGTGATACACTACAGAATTGAAGTGGGATTTGATCATGATAGAGGGATGGTTTCAGGAAGCGCTACCATCGAAATTTCACCACTGAAGGATTATTTCAATTCATTTGATTTGGATGCGCGTAAATTCACCGTGAATTCAGTAAGGCTGAACGGCGATAAATCTATTGAATACAATGTAAGTGATGATAAAATCACGGTTATCCTGCCGCGCGATTTCTCTCGGGGTGAAGCATTTAAAGTGACGGTTGATTATAAGGCAAATCCGGTATCCGGGATGTACTTTTTTAGCCCTGACAAAAAAATGAAGGACCGGCCGAAACAGATTTGGACCCAGGGTGAAGGACAAGACAATCATTACTGGTTCCCATGCTATGATTATCCAAATGACAAGGCGACATTTGAAGTGATCGCGGAAGTGGATGGGGGACAAATCGCGGTTTCCAACGGTAAACTGGTCAGCAGGGATGAGAAAGGGAAGAAGGTCGTTTATCATTATAAAATGGATAAACCCATGTCTTCCTATCTGATCGATCTGGTGGTTGGTGATTATAAAATGTATGAACAGAGCTGGAACGGCATACCTTTGCAGTACTTTGTGTATCCGGAACATTCTGAGGAAGATGCTCTTCGTTCTTTCGGAAGAACACCGGTCATGATGCAATTTTTCTCCGACTATACGGGCTTTGAGTATCCCTACTCCAAATACGCGCAGATCCTGATCACCGAATTCATGTTTGGCGGAATGGAAAATACCACCGCCACTACAATCACCGACAGAACGATGCACACCGAACGCGCCCATCTGGATTTTTCGAGTGACGGACTTGTGGCGCATGAACTGGCGCATCAATGGTTTGGTGATATGATCACCTGCCGCGAATGGAGCGAAATATGGGTGAATGAAGGGTTTGCCACCTATTTTGATCATCTTTTTAATGAATTTTATAACGGGAAGGATCAGTTTGGATATGATTTTTATGAAATTCAGAAAGGTGTGATTGATCTGGAACTAAAAAAACCGCAATATCTAACCGGTAAAGCGCCGTGGAGAATCGCGTATACCAAAGGCGCGTCCGTATTGCACATGACGCGTAACCTGCTTGGTGAAAATCGGTTTCGCGCGGCCATCAACGAATTTTTAACACAATATGCATATAAGAACGCTGAATCACACGATATGAGAAGGGTAATGGAAGACGCCAGCGGCGTAAATCTGTATGAATTTTTTGATCAGTGGGTTTTCGATGGAGGTATTCCCGAATTTGATGTGACAAAAAATTATGATGGTCATTTATCTGAGCTGCAAATCAATGTGAAACAGGTTCAGGACAGCGGAATCCGCTCCGTGTTTAAGGTGAAATTATTTATCGGTATCGATGACGGACAAGAGTATTCAGAACATCAGATCGAAATAAACGCCGGAGAACAGGATTTCGTCATCCCTGTGAAAGCGGAACCGCGAATGGTTATTTTTGATGCCGGACAGGTTATACTTAAAAAAGTGACATTCCGGAAAACTCTTGATGAATGGATCTATCAGGCGCGTAACGCGCACCGGATAGCAGACAGACTTCATGCCATAGAGATACTTCCTGAATTGGAGACAGAATCGAATCACGGCAAAATCGCATCGGCATTACTCGAGCTGGCCGCCGGTGATAAATTTTATGGAATTCGCGCGGATGCTCTGAAAGTCTTCACCGGATTGCAGTATTTGACGGGGGATAAAAATGTCGGTTTTGCGGACACGCTGAGATCGCTTTTAGTGACGGAATATAAATCAACTGTAAGGGTCAATCTTTTACATGCTCTGGCAAAATTCAAAGTTCCTGCCGATGAAGTGGTGTTCGATCAATACTTTAAATCGGATATGAGTTACGACGTGAGAATAAGCGCGCTTCAAGCATTACTTGAAGTATTTCCGGCTAAGGGGGAAAAATATCTGAAAGAAGCAATGCAGATGGACTCCTGGGATGAGAAAATCCGGGAAACCGCTTTTGATTCGCTGTTGATACTGCCTGATAAAAAAGCGTTCGGGATGGCAAAGCCGTATGCAAAATATGGAAATGACCAGAAATTACGGGCCGCGGCTGTTAAAGTTATGGGAGAATTGGCGGCAAAGAATTATGATCCGGCAATTAAAGTATTGCTTGATGTTGTAAAAGAGGGTGGAGAGGATTACCGGTACCGGCCTGTTAGTCTTGCCATTGCCAAAGTGGGAGAATTTGCTCCGGAGAGCGCCCGCCCGCTGCTGTTAGAAATTGTTAAAAAAAACGGAAATAAATACATGACGGCATCCGCGGAACGCGCCTTGGCAAAGTTGACAGAAAATAACACGCAAGCACAGGAAGAATAAGCGTATTTAGCCGAGCAACATAAAGGGTCTTATAAATGCCGGATTGTTTTCTCCCGGCATTTTTTTTAGATAGTTAAAATAATAAAGAGAAGCAAAAACGGATTATTTTTAATCGAATTGTGAACCTGAATCATGAACAGGCAGAATATAGATAATAACGGTTTTTTCGCTTTGAATATTTATGCAACCGGAGATCGAATTTTTCTGTTTTATTGAAATTAATGAATGACATAATTTTCAGCGAGCTTAAGATAATCTTCAACCTGCTGTTTTTTCCATTTTTTGCCTTTTTTAAGTTGATCATCCATAATCGTGGCCACTTCTTCAGCAATTTCCATGCTTGCCCTGGCGTTGAGGAGCAACGCTCGTGTACGGCGCGCCAGAACATCTTCAAGAGTACGCGCCATTTCCCGGTGAACCGCCCAGAGGATTTCAGCGCGGGTATAAGGCAAATCCGGGTGCAGCTGTTTACCCATTTTGGGATTGGTTACGGATAAGGCGCGAATAGCAAACGCGTCAGATCCGTAAACACTGAGATGATCGGATGGATCGGAATTTTTAAGCCAGCCATGAAGGCGCAAATGGGCGCTTTTCACAGGCCGCTCTTCGAAACCGGCAAGAAGTTCGGCTTCTTTGATAGTGTCTTCGGCCATTTTACGGTAGGTCGTCCATTTCCCGCCGCAGATGGTCAGCAGACCCGATGAGGATATAATCAGACTGTGATCTCTGGATATGGATGCGGTATCAGAGGTTTCGTGGGATTTAACAAGGGGCCTGAGACCGGCAAAGACACTCAGGACATCCGTTTTGGACGGATCTTTGGTCAGATAACGGGCGGCGTGGGTCAACAAAAAATCAATCTCTTCAGGCAGGGCGCGCGGCTCTATCGAGATTTCATTAACCGGCGTGTCGGTCGTTCCCACAATAACGCGATTATGCCAGGGTACGGCAAAAAGCACCCGGCCGTCATCCGTATGGGGCACCATGATGGCGCTTTTACCGGGTAAAAAGGATCGGTCCAAAACAAGATGCACGCCCTGGCTCGGAACAAGTATGGGAGAACACGATGAATCATCCATTTTACGGATGGAGTCGGCAAACACACCGGTGGCGTTTATGACCACACGCGCGTTCAATTCATGCGTTTCACCGCTTTCCTCATCCTTGACAAGGACCCCGTTCACATAATTTTTTGATTTTAACAAACCGGTTACACGCATATAATTTATGGCGCAGCCGCCGAGGTCGCACACGGTTTGCGCGAGATTGACCGCAAGCCGGGCGTCATCAAACTGGCCGTCATGGTATATAACACCACCCCGGAGGCCGGCGGTTTCAACTGTGGGGATCTGCTCGATAGTTTCTTCCCTCGAAAGCATTTTTGACGGGCCTAATCCCAGCTTTCCGGCGAGGGCATCATACATTTTTAGGCCGATACCGTAAAAAGGGCCTTCCCACCATTCATAATTCGGCACAATAAAAGCTTGATTATGAACCAGATGCGGAGCGTTTTTAAGCAAAAGGCCGCGTTCGCGAAGCGCTTCCAGAACAAGGGAGATATTTCCCTGTTGAAGATACCGGACGCCACCGTGAACAAGTTTAGTACTCCTGCTGGAGGTGCCCTGCGCGAAATCTTTCTGCTCAAGAAGAAGAGTGCGATAACCCCGGGAAGCGGCATCAACTGCGGTACCGAGTCCGGTCGCTCCACCCCCGATAATAATCATATCCCACAGACCCGTTGATTTCTTCAATTGATCAATAGCATCATGACGATTCATACTGAACTCCTGTAAATGATTTAAATATAAAAATGAAATCTTAAAAAGGCTATCAGTTTCTAAAAATCAAAATAAGTATTGATAGAAATTATTTTTAAAATGGACCTTATTTAAATATATGTAACAAATTGTTTCATTGTGAAACAATTTGTCAAAGTAGAAGAATGTACCAGAAACAAAGAAAAAAATACTATTTCATGTAATCCTGTGAAACGATTTGTTTCTGTATAAATATTCATAATAACACGCAAGAAAAGCGTAACTCACTATAATTATTCAATATATCTATTATAATCACATTGGCATAATATTTGACATAAGTAAGTGCAATAAATAAAATCTGTTTAATAGGCCGGTCCACCCGGCCATTGTCTGCCAGGGTGTTTGCAATTTGTATCTGTTTTTAAAAGTAATGCGGCTATTTAATTTGTAAAAGCGCTGCCATTGAATGACGGCATGATTTAATGATTATGGTTTGTTAATTATCTGCATGATTTAATCATATAGAAGTGATAATGAAAATGAAACTTATTTTAAGAATGCTGTTGCTTGCTTTTCTTGTTGCTGAATTATCATACGCGCAGGGTGGGGGAAAGGTCACCGGAAAAGTCACCGACTGTCAACAAAAAACCTGCCTGAAAAATGTCCTTGTAAAAATACAAAATATGGATCGCTCTGTCCTGACGGATCCTGATGGAAATTTCATTTTCAATAAGATGCCAAACGGTAAATTTTATCTGATTTTTGTAAAGAAGGGATATTATTCGCTGATTATTCCCGATGTGGAGGTCAGCACCCTTGGAGCTTTGCCGGTTAATGTGGAGATGGTGCCCGGAAATGAGCTGGAATATTTATTTGTGGAGATTGGCGGTATCCAGGTCACGGCGGACCGGGAATTACTTGAGGAAGAAGCCGAAACAACGAGAAGAATCTCGAGTGGTGAAATAGAACACATGCAGGCCAACAGTTTGGCGGATGTATTGAGTCTGATACCGGGTAACGAGAAAACCAGCAGTCTGGGATTGCAAAAACAACAAAGTATCGCCATACGCGCATTTGATAATGCGGCAGATGATCAGGCGGCCCTTTTTGGAACAAGGATTGTGGTTGATGATGTGCCTCTTACCAACAACGCTGATATGCAAACCGGTGTGGGTGTCAATTACGGGTCGAAAGTGGAATCCACCTCCGGTAAACAGTATGATCTTCGGGAAATTGTCGCTGAAAATATTGAAAAAGTGGAGGTGATGGCCGGTGCTTCCTCGGTTGAATACGGGGATCATTCCCAGGGCTTGATCCTTGTTCAGACCCGGACAAAAAATGTACCTACCCGCTTTAAATTTAAGACGAATCCGGATACGCGTGAAGCCAATTTAATGGGATCATTTTCACTGTTAAAAACAGATTTTGTCTATAATTTCAATTATGGCTACAGTGAGCGCGATATCCGCGTGGACGGAGATGAATACCACCGCGTCAGCGGCTCTCTGAATTCAGATAACGATTTCCTGAATGGGAAATTAAATTTGGCGCACTCTTTAAAATATTCACGGAAAATAGAAGAAGATAACGATGAAAGCGATCCTTATGCTACCCGGGCTTATAACAGAGATCATCACATCACCTATTCAAACCAGTTTAACTATGATTGGAATGATGTTACGCATCTGTATATCCGTAACTATGTTGATTTTAAGCGTCGAAATAGCTGGAAACGTAAACTTGAAACCCCGGATGTGGTTGTTTGGACAGACCGGGAGACACCGGGAACGCAGGAGGGCATCATACCGGAAGAAGCCTCGTATTTTTCGGAAGTTCTTACACGAGGGAATGAATGGAGTTACGGATCAAAAATAAAAGTGAACAGAAAATTTTTCACGGGGGAAATTCTTCATCGCTTTTTGATCGGCGCGGAGTTTCAGACCGATGACAATACCGGCCCGGGAAAAACCTTTGATCTGTTAAAACCGCCTAACGGATATCTGACGACGCGCCCACGTTCATTTAGCGAGACTCCTGGTACATCGCAGTTTGCCTTTTTTGCGGATGACAGAATCACCGGTGATTTTATATTGCCATACACATTAAATTTTGGTCTGAGAATTGACAGCTACAATCCCACAGGCATCAGTTTCTCCAATCTGTTTAACGATAAAGACATTTTCAAAGCAGATCAGGGAAGTTTCTTTAATCCCCGGATGGGCTTAAAAATCAAACTGGCCAAAAGAACCCAGATGCGATTTACCTTCAGTAAATCTTCGAAGATTCCGTCCTTGTCTTCGATCTATCCTGAAAATTATTATCTCGATGTTCAGGATTTCACTACCGCCGCCCTTCCAAGCGGTCAGGATACTACCATTACATTGATTTCCACCTATATGTATGATATAAGCAATCTGAGTCTTAAAGGGTATCAAAATACCAAGTTTGAATTGGGTATAGACCAGCAGGTTGGAGATGTGGGATTGAGCCTTGTGACATATAGCGAGAAGACAACTGATATACCGAGAAACGTCTATGTGCCTTTTACCTACTACCGCTATGAATGGCCCAATTGGCCTGATTCGGAAGGTAAGATAATAAATGAGACCATTACGACTACCAATTCAAAATATGAACTCGCTTATAATCTTGGCTGGACAGAGTCATCCGGTATCGAATTCAGTCTGAGAACACACCGTATTAAGTCACTCAATATGCGTTTTCATGTGAATGCCGCTTTTAATTTCGCAAAATACGGCAGCAAAGATTATACACAATTCGGAAGTGTGCGTTATTTAACCGGTGGTGACACGCTTAGTTCCGGGTGGGTTGTGCCGGAAGACATGCAGTTCATTCCTTATTATAAACCTTATACATCATGGCGGCAGAAAATGGTGATCAATTATAATATTGATTATATCGCCAAGCCTCTTGGAATCTGGCTTACCTTTAAAGCTCAACAGGTATTGTGGGATAAAAATTTAAGAAAAGATGATCCGGTGTCCGCGGCACAGGGATATTATTCCAACGGCGATCTGCATGAAATTGACACGGCAACCTCAGAGATGATGGGGCTTGACAGGACTTACGATCCGCTTGATATAAGCACGGACAGCAGGCCGAATGACAAATGGATTTTCAGTATCGTAGCAAGCAAATCTCTTTACAGAGGCGCGGAAATTTCGCTCTTCGTGGAGAATATATTTGATGATAAGGGATACTACAAAGATCGCCTGGGCTACTACCGCACCAGAAATCCAGAAATATTCTGGGGGATTGCATTTAGCACCAAGCTTGATGGTTTGTTTTAATATTGTTATGACAAGGTTGAAACTATGAAAAAATATGTAATCATTTTGTCTGCGCTGCTTCTAAGCTTCTCCTGTACAGAACGGATGCCGACAGAGAAAGACGGTCAATTGGTTTTGAAATCAATTGTCGTAGATGAGTCAGACATTGTGCCTTATGATTCAACACTGGGTTACGCTCCGGTTTCAAATGCCGAAATTACTTTAATATCCGGTAGTTATTTTGCAACAACAACATCCGCCAGACAATACACCGCCTGGTCAGACAGCGCGGGTCTGGCTGTATTTGAGGGACTTGCCGCGTCAAAATATACGATGTCTGTTGAAAAAGAATTTTTTATTGGTGACGCGGGTATTATGCTGCGCGGAAATAAGATTGTGGATCTATTCGCATCCAATTCAACACCTGATACTCTCAAAACGATTCTTTCTGTCGCTTCCAAGCTGGTTATCAATGAGATTTATTACTGCGGACCCGCAAATAACGCTTTCTACTTTTATGATCAGTATGTGGAGTTGTACAATACTTCTCAGGATACGGTTTATCTTGATGGCATGATCGTTTGCCGCGCCCGGCAGGCGGAGCATCCGGAGATGGAAACCATTGATTTTGTACAGGCAATATACATGTTTAAGTTTCCCGGGGAATCTTTGACGGGGAGAGAATATCCGGTTGCTCCGGGTCAGTTTGTAGTACTTGCCCAGGATGCGCTCGATCACTCAAAATATATCACGAATGCTGTTGATTTAAGCGGCGCCGATTGGGAATTTTTCGATCCGTATGGAGCAGACATCAATAATCCCGCGCCAAACATCAATAATATCCTGCCGGACAGAACCTCCGATTTTATGATTAACGTAAGCCACAATGCCGTGATTCTGGCCGACGGGTCAGACTGGTATTACGGGGATAGCTATGAAAGTAGTGATAAACAGTATATCCATATCCCCATCTCCACTGTTATCGATGCGGTTGAATATGCTTCCAGCACAGAATCGACCAAAGAGGTAACAATGCGGCTTGACGCGGGATTTGCCGGAATTGGAACATTAAAATACAGCGGAAAATCAACAGAAAGGCGGTTGCCGGGATTTGATACAAACAACAGCACACTTGATTTTGTTCTCAATAATACACCAACACCGGGGTATCAACACGAATGAGCAGAAAAATATTCATAATCATTCAACTCATTTTCTTTTGCTGGGGAATTACTCAATCAACGGCCGGGGGTAATAGATTGTTAGCTATGGGTGAACTGGCCATATCGGTGCCGGATATTGACAATCAAATCAACCTGCTTCAGGTTGCCGGGAATTCCGCGTGGCTTATCGAAAATGATTCTCTTAACTGGATAAAATACACCACTTTCTCCAATAATGATTGGGGAAAGTTGAAAAGGTACTGGGACGCGAGAGAAAATCATCTTCATTATCTTTCATTCAGCGGGTATAAACGCATCGGTGGTAATCAGGCGTTTTTTGGTGAAATCAGATATAACTACGATTATCGCGAGGATGTCAACAGAGCTATAGAGAAAAATCCATATGCCGGCGATCCGTTTGTTCTGGCGGATTCAACCACCGGTGATTTTGAATACCTGGGACCTGAAGTGAATGTGGCATTCAGTCAAAAATTATCATCCGGATGGTATTTGGGAACATCACTGCACTACTATATCAATAGGGGACTCAAGGATATTTATACCGAGACGGAGATTATAAGCCGAGAGATAACCGCAAGCATAGATCTTGTCCGATCTTTCTCTAATGACGTTGTTTTTGGGCTCTCCATAATGCCATACCATTATCAGGATATAACGAAACTGGTGACGCAGTCGGACGGCCAGTACCCACAAACCTTCAGATACAGAGGTGAGTTCGAGTTTCGGAAAAGCACAGGTACGCAGGACCGGTCTGCCATTTATAAGGGTTATGAGATCAGGCCGCAACTGGCGATCAATGGCGAAAAGTTTGAAGGCGTGTTTTATGCCGGGTATAACTACCAATGGCATGAATTATACGATAATCCAACAAAACGCTTGTATGACGGATACTATCAGGCCCAGAAATATTCAGTGAATATGGTTTTTCGGAAACATTTGGGACGTCTGAATCAGACATCACTCGCGTTTAGCTATGAATTTGTATATACCGAAGACTGGGCGAAGGAAGCAACAGCCGATTTATTGTTTTACAGATCATTTAACCGGCTTCATAGAAGTGTTTTCGGCGTGTCTCACCGATTCTCTGATATTCCGCTGGAAGGGGCCGTTGAAATCCATTACCAGTCCAGCGCTCCCGATAAGAGAGACTATCTGGCTCATCGTTACAGGCAGGGGGATATTGCCAATCTGGAAATTCATACCGGAATTGAGTACCGGGTCGGCATGTCATGGAAGGTGCAAGCGGGATATATCTACAAGGACTATAAAGAAGATAAAATATGGGACTATTACGGTGATTGCAGCGGATCCAAATACACCGCGGGTTTAGGCTGGATATTTAAAAATTATGAATTGGATGCTTACGGCCGCTATAGCGATCTTAAAGGAAATGTTTCGGGGGTAAATTCCAACAACCGGCGGCAGTCGATGGATATGATTGTTCAGCTTAAACAATATTTTTGATGTCAGAGAGAATTAATATGTTTAGGACGGAATACGTTTTGAAGGGAATTATACTAAGTCTGTTTTTAGTCACATTTTCATTTGCCAAGAATACAGGGCGGATAGAGGGGCTTGTACTGAATGTACAAACCGGATTAGGTATTCCCGGAGTTCTGGTCAAAATTACCGAATTGGATATCACCTCCAAAACGGATTCTATTGGAATATATCGCTTCGACAGCGTTCCGGCAGGCACTTACAGTATTTCTTTTCTTTCAACCGGATACGGCCGTACCGTCTTGCTGAATGTCAACATCGAATCCGGAAAAAAATGGACGGACCAGATTTTTCTCGAAAGAACCGCAAAAGAAGGTGAAAATTTTTATATCGGCGGAATTGAAGTGACAGCAGAGAGAGAACTTCTTCCCGATAAAGTGGCTACCACCACACAGATTTCATCCGGCGAGATTGAACATATACAGGCCTCGAGTCTTGGTGATGTGATGGAGCTGATTCCGGGTCAAAGATTTTCGAATCCTGGTCTTGAAAATGTCAAGCAGCTTGAACTGCGACAGATAAGCACCGTTGATGAAGCGGACAGAAATGCGTCTCTAGGCACACAGATTTTGATGGACGAAGTCCCGATTTCAAACAACGCCAATATGCAGCTCGATACGCGCCTAAATGATGGCGCCACTTACAGAATCACTACGAACGCAGGAATCGATCTCCGTCAGATTCCCGCCGAGAATATCAGTTCTATTGAAGTTCTTCGCGGAATCCCGCCCGCAAGATACGGCGATCTTACATCCGGCGCCGTTCTTGTCAAAACCAAAAGCGGTTATACTCCATACCGGGCAAAGTATAAATCAAATCCGAGAAACAAAGAACTTAATCTGAGCGGCGGATTCACCAGGAATAACCACGCGATGAATTTTAATGTCAATTACGCGAAAAGTCTCAGGGATATACGGGTTGATGGTGATGCCTACAGCAGGTTGGCGGGACAGTTGAACTTTGAGTCCAGTTTCTATGATGAAAAACTGACCTGGACAAACCGTTTGTATTATACGCGCTCCTTTGATGAACAGGAATTGCGTGACGGTGATATAAACCAGACAGAACGTTATAACCGCAGCTATACCAGCCGCTATTTGTCAAAGCTGCAATACAACTGGTCGAAAAAGAAGAATCTGAAAGCGCTTTTCTCCGGAAGTTTGAACCGGCAGGATTCCTACTACAAGAGCATTATCAGCAGGGATATAGGCGTTATCGGTACCAGGATGGAACCCGGAACGGAAGAAGGGTATTTTGTAAGCTCCTACACAACCAGACTTAATGTGAATGGCCGGGAATGGAATACATTCGGCCAGCTGGAATATGAAAATCAAAATTTTATGCTAAAGACGCTCCATCAGTGGCAGACCGGTTTTACGGTAAGGCATGAATTCAACAACGGCCCCGGTAGAGAGTTTGATCCTCTTTATCCTCCCGGACTTACGGATAATGAAGGTGACCGGCCGCGAAGCTATGACAATGTTCCCGGATTGACCCAGATCGCTTTCTATGGCGAGGATGAAATTACCGGACATCTGTTTAAGGATTTTTCTCTCCAGCTTGGATTACGTTATGATATTTTCGGATTGAACGGGATCAATCTGGATGGCTCCGGTGAAGTCATCCAATCGGATCATGGATCTTATCTGAATCCCAGGATTAATTTTGTTTATTATCTTACCGGAAACACTCAGTTCCGGCTGGGTTACGGCAAAACGGCCAAGGCGCCTCCCATAAGCATGTTGTATCCAAATCCCGTCTACTTTGATATAGTTGATTCCATGTATTACGACCCGGCCAATGAGCAGAATCGCCTCGCGGTGGTCATCACCTATATTCAGGATCGCACCAACGAAGATTTAAAAGCATTTACACACAGCAAATATGAAGTGAGCCTTGACCAGAGAATCGGTTTTTTCGGAATGTCCCTAACCGGATTTTACGAACGAATGCACGACGGTTTTGAACTCTCCGGTTACAATCCCATTATGTTTGAAAAATATTCTTATCCCAACTGGCCTGACACGGATCCGGCTGTAGCAAGGGATACACTCATCTTGGATTACAGGACTCCTATCAATTCTGTTGAATCGATTACACGCGGTTTGGAACTGGCGGTAACCAGCAAAAAAATACCGTATATCAACACAACCATGCGTATCGATGCCGCCTATCATTCCACAAACAGCTGGTGGCAGGACAATTATTATGATTATTCATCAACGCAAAGGCTGGATCCAAATCTGGGAGAGAAGATCATTCCATTCTGGAAACCTATAAGCAAGCAGGCGGAAGAGTTAATCATACATTATCGGTTCGATACCGTTGTAAAACCTCTCAAATTATGGTTTACGCTGGCTGTGGAGCAAGTGGCGGTGGAGAAGGATAAATATATCGGCCTGGAAGATTCACTTGCCGCGGGATTTGTAAAAAGTGACGGAACCATCTACATGATTCCTGATGAAGATATGGGGAATCCGGAATATGAATCCATTCGACGCACCTACGCTGATTATTATTTTATCACTGAGAGTAAACCGAATCTGTGGCTTGTTAATTTGAGAGTGAGTAAAGAATTATGGCCCGGATCTGAATTGTCGTTTTTTGTAAATAACTTATTTAATTCGCGTCTTTTATACAGGCGTGACAGAGTGCCAAGCGGTTCTTTATCCTACATCCGAAGAAATCCCGAGATTTTTTACGGGATAGAGTTTAGCGCCGTTGTGGATGATTTCATTGATTATATAAAAAGATATTAGGCGTGAAAAATATGGATTTTTATTTAATAAAACGAACAGTAAAGGGTCTGCTGATATTGGGCCTGCTGATCTCCCTGAATACCTGCCAGGAGAGTATTACCCATACCGAAACCGCGCAGTTCGCAGTGGAGGTTTCGGTATATGACACCTCTTATGTAACCAAGGGCATCACACAGGATACAAAGGTGATCGGCGCGAATGTGCAGCTGTTTTCAGTCAATTACGATATCTCCTATCAGCAGTGGACCGACGGCCGGGGAATTGCTGTCATCGAGGGACTTGTTCCCGATTATTATAATATCAGCGTCCAGATGACATACCCGGAAGATACAGTAAATGTATATCTGGGCTTTATTCAGGAAATATCATTAGTGGGCAGCATGGCTTCACAAAAAATACAGGGAAGCGGCGACACCGTATCATTAATTCTAAAACCGGTTCCCAGAGTTTCATTGATTCTCAGTGAAATATACTATAACGGGGCCCTGCCTCCGCCCGGTTATTATTTTCATGATCAGTTCACTGAGATATATAATAACTCCGCGGCGGTGGAGTATCTGGACAACTATGTAATCGGTAACTCCGTTTACGGTTACCGCGATGATCCGGAATTCGTGCATTTTGATCACTTATATAAATTCCCTGGCGATGGGACTGATTATCCGGTTGAGCCCGGGCAGATTAAGCTGCTGGCGCAGGATGCCATTAACCATCTTGAAAACAATGAAAACAGCCTGGATCTGTCAAATGTCGATTTTGAATACTATAACCGTCTGTCGAATGATGTGGATAATCCGTTTGTGGTAAATATGATTCAGCTTCATCATGAATTTGGCATTGATTTCCTCTATTCGGTTAAAAACGATGCTATTGTACTCTCGAAACTGGAGCCCGGCGAAGTGCTGAGCTATGATGAGAAGGGACACATTCTTGTCCCGAAAGCCAGAGTTGTTGACGGAGTGGAGTATAAAGAAGATCTCACCAACTATGAATTCAAACGTCTGTCGGATGATATCGACGCGGGTCTCACCGGGGGCATGCAAATGTACCAGGGCAAATCGATAGCCCGAAAAGTTTTTAAAGTAATCGACGGTCAGAATATTTTAATGGATAACAATAACAGCAGTCTAGATTTTCGGGTGCAGTTGAGACCAACACCCGGGTCCACGGATTAGGAGTATTGATGCGTATTAGAGGATTAATAATAATTTTCATCATAACAGCCAGGGTGGTATCCGGGCAGATTCCTGACACTAATCCCGAAACTGTCTGGAATTATCAGCCTCAGTTGATGGATTCGATACATCATCAGTCTAATTTTTATGATTTTGCTGATAATCCCGCTGCTCTCTATGAAGACGCAAAATCAAAAATGCTCATGATGGGTCAGAATACCGAGCTTTTTTCAGGCGGATATCATTTACCATTTAGTCCTCAGAGAATCAATGATCAGAATTATACGGTGCTAACCGTCTATCCGCTAAGTGAGAAGGATCTGTTTAAGGGATATTTCGGATATCACTCAAGGATTGATTCAGATGTGTTGTGGGCGGATCAGAGCCGCTGGCTTGAAGTAAATCCGTTTATCTTAGGAGACAGCAGCAAAGGTGATTTCAAGCTGAACGGCCTTTTCTGGTCGGCTGAATGGGCGCACCGTTTTTCTGAAAAATGGCTCACCGGAATTGGCTTTTTTTACAACGTGGACGAACGATTGAAACAGGTGTTTCCCAAGCCGCTTAATAAACACAGGGATATTCGCGTTAAATCCGGTGTACAGTACTCGAAAAAGAACTGGAAGTTAGGTTTCACATACCATTATGATAACGCTCAGGAAAAGGTAGAACTCTCGCGATATAATCTCGATCAACAGCTTACGCCAACCATATACAAATTCAGATATTCAGATTTGCCTGTGATCATGCGTGGGAAAACATCGGAAGAGAGAGAAGTGAACTTCCGGACACACAAATTTGGTATTCAACTGAGTTCCGTTTTGGACAATTTCAACCTGTTGTTCTCAACTAACTATTCATTCAACCACAGTGAAGTGTTCGACGGTGGTACACAGCGGGTACTCCAGGGTGAGTTCGAACTGGAGTCGTTATCGGCAGAAATGCGGCTGTCATACAGACGCGCAATATGGGAAAGTTATCTGAATTATAAATTTTATTACAGCAATTTGACATCCTATCATCCTGATTTCGGGATGACGGTTTTAAAAGAACCCTCGGCCACTCAATGTTTGCAAACCGGTTTAAAACTCAGTCTGAACAGCCGGCTTTCAGTGTATTCTGATTTGATTTACAGCCATTTTTGGGATACAAGAGAAGATCTGATGACTGATAATTACTGGCGGTATCAGATCTATACATACGGATTCAGGACAGGCGCGGATTATCTCGTTAATAATCGCTGGGAATTGGGTTTATGGGGTGGAGCAAGCTTTATTGACGCAAAAAATCTGGATGAAAGCAATCAGGCATATACGGATTATTTTGATATTCTTTACAGGCAAAAACTGGAATATTATGTTTCCGGAAATATGGAAATAATATCCGGGGCGCGGATCATATTTCATTATCTGCCCCTCCTGGACGTGGAAGCCTCATCACAATATTATACCCATTTAGCGGATGATCATTTTAGTTCGGGAACGCACAGAGATTTTTGGGCAATGTCGTTAAGATTAAAATTATATGTTTTTTAGGAATACAAAATGAACGGAATGAAGAACGGTATTTGATGCAGCAGATACAAAAAACGAAGCAGGAGAATCTTGCTTCACAAATCGTGTCACAATTCACAGGAGGTAATGCATGAAACGTTTTTTACTATTTGCATGGGTATTCTTATCCCTTGGGATGGTCTATGCTCAAACGGAAGTAAATATCCTCGCGGAAATGGATGATCCCAGAGTGATGGGGATGACCAGTACCTTTTTTGTCTCGCCGAGTGAAGGCTGGATGTTTGGAACGGACGCGCGCATCTTCTACACCGCTGACGGCGGCGATACCTGGCTTGAGCAGAGTTATGTAGCCGGCGCGGACACTACTTTCAGAGACGCGTATTTTATTGACAACATGACGGGATGGCTCGTTGGCGATGACGGTATTATCTGGAAAACCACCGACGGCGGAGATGTATGGATTTCACAAACTTCCGCGGTGACGACTGAGACACTTTACAGTGTTTATGCTGTTGACGCCAATACTGTTTATGCATCCGGAGGTGCTAGTTCTTACGGAATCGTATTAAAAACCACTGATGGCGGATTAATCTGGGATCTCGTTGTGGACGGTGCTCCAAAGTATCTTTACGCTATCTACGCGTTTGATGCGGATCGCGCGTTTGCCGTAAGCGGCGGGACCGATGGCGCGGTTCATTATTATGATGCGGATAGTCTGAAATGGGTATCACAGCCATTGCCTGTTCCTCCGCTGGCCGCCAGCGCAAGGCAGTATGACTGCAGTGGATCACCTGATGGCGTTGGATATTCATTCGGTTACTCAGGCGCGGTTTATAAAACGTCTGATTATGCCAAAACATGGGAAAATGTCGGTGTATTAAATGGCGGTTTTGAACAGTTCCGTTGTGGTAATGCCATCGATGCGGATAATGTGTGGGCAGGCGGTTCAAACGGTATGTTATGTTATTCCCAGAACGGCGGCGCCAGTTGGGATACGCTGAGTTTTCCATCGAAAACAACCATTGAGAACATTAATGTATTTGATGTAAATACTTTTAATGTATTCGCGGATTATAACCAGGCCTTCAGTACAACTGACGGAGGTCTTAATTTCACACCGATCTTTACGTGGCCAAGCGTATCCTATTATGCGATAGAAGCGATTAATGCCAATGATATTATCGCGGTTACCTATCAGGGCGGAGACGTTACACGTAGCAATGACGGTGGGCAGACTTGGTCTTATCCTATCAACACCACAAAAGCAAGCAGCGTGAAAGATGTGACTTTTGTTGATGATAATGTCGGATTTTTTGTTGCTGCAGACGGATATATTGGAAAATCGACCGATGGCGGAGCGTCCTGGGAATTGAAAGATAACAGTCTGTTTGGCGTGTCCAACAAATACTACCATTTTGTCTTTTTCAAGGACGCCTTGAATGGTTTTGCAGGTGGGAGCAGCGGAGCACTGCAGTTTACTCACGATGGCGGTGAAACATGGACTGAAGGATACGCAGAAGCCAGTTTTACAATTTATGACGGGATGTATCTGAATGATTCTACAGGGTTTGCCGTCGGTTCCAGCGGTAAAATATGTAAGACAACCAAAGGCGATACAGGCTGGGCGGAAGTGATTGATTTTGGTACTATGAATATGCGGAATATTGTATTTGTAAATGAAACTACCGGATTTATCGTTTCCTCAAACGGCTTCATATTTAAGACCACCGACGCGGGCGATTCCTGGGTGGCAGCTGATACCTTGGAAAATCTGAACGCGATTGACGATGTTCCCGATCTGTACGCGATTAGTTTTGTAAACGAATCAACCGGATTTATCTGCGGTGAAGACGGCGCATTTTATATGACTGAGGATATGGGTGAATCATGGGAACAGATATCTGTACCGGACGATCTTTTGACCAACACGCTCCAGGGTATGGACTGGGTAAATGAAACTACCGGTTTTATCGTTGGGCAGGACGGGATTATCATAGGGGTTGAAATTGTGACTTCAATAGATGATCCGAAATCAATCAGACCGGTATCCGTAAAACTTTACCCGAATTATCCAAATCCGTTTAATCCGACCACGACGATTGAGTATGAACTTGAACTGGCCGGATCGGTCGAACTGGTTATTTATGATATACAGGGAAGAAAAGTTCGCACGCTGGTAAACAGCAGTCAGAGAGCGGGCAGCCATAAATCCACATGGGACGGAAGGAACGAAATGGGCGCCAGAGTCAGCAGCGGTGTTTATGTTTATAGTCTCAAAGTAAATTCTATGGCGCAGACAAGAAAAATGATTCTGATTAAATAACAAAATGACGGTAATTTTTTAATCTGCAATGATTCAAAAGTGGCGTCGTCAACACGGAGACGCCACTTTTATAATCAAAAATTTCATTAAGCAGCAGATATAATATGTGGAGTATAGAATGTTTAAACAATGGTTAACTATTGTCCTCCTGTTACCATTTTTTCTGGCGCAGGCAAATGCGGAAACAAGAATATATCCTCCTTCAAAAAAGAGCAGTTCCGCCTTTGCGATTGTGATTGATACGGAGACATTTCAGAAAACAGAAGCAGCCGTGATGAAATACAGGGATGCCGTTGAGTCTGACGGTCTCGCTACTTACATCATTGCGGATAATTGGGAAACACCGGATCAGGTGCGTACAGAGATACTTAAATTAAATGCAGGCAGCCCAAAATTAGAGGGAGTGGTATTAATTGGTGAAATTCCGGTTGCCATGATCCGTGATGCTCAGCACATGACCTCCGCGTTTAAAATTGATCAGAACAATGCCAGATATTCTATTCTCAAAACATCGGTTCCTTCAGACCGGTTTTATGATGATTTTGATTTAAAATTTGAATATGTCGGTCAGGATACATCAAACAGCTTATTACACTATTATTCTCTAAAACCCGAGTCGCCGCAAAGGATTGATTCAGATATTTACAGCGGCCGCATAAAGGCACCGGTAAATGATGAGAGCCAATTTGAAATAATAGCTAATTATCTGACCAGAGTTGCTGATCAAAAAAATGAGAATAATATGCTGGACCAGGCCATGGTTTATTCCGGTCATGGATATCATTCTGAATCCCTCGATGCCTGGTCATCAAGTCTTCTAAGCTTGAGAGAACAGTTTCCGAAACTCTTTACACCGGGAAATAACCTTAAATACTATTTCCATAGTATGGGGGCTGACCTTAAAGATGTGATTCTCAGGGCAATACAGAATCCGGACCTGGATATGGCAATTTTTCATGCCCATGGCGCGGATGACACGCAATATTTGCTCGGATATGAACCGGCAGAATCAATAAACCAGAATGTGGAGGCGATAAAACTTTTTCTGCGCGGCAAATTACGGCAGGCGAAAAACAGAGGGCAATCCGTCGATGAAGCCCAGGAATATTACAGTGAAAAGTTCGGCATACCTCTTCCCTGGTTTGAGGGAGTGTTTGTCGATTCAGTGATCCTTGCTGATTCGGTGATGGCCACGAGAATGGATATCTATAGCACCGATATTGAAAAAATAAATCCTGGCGCCAAACTTATTATATTTGATGAGTGTTTTAACGGCTCCTTTATCCATACAGGATATATTTCAGGAAAATATGTTTTTGGCAGCGGGAAGACGATCGCGGGAGTCGCCAACTCAGTAAATGTACTTCAGGATTTATGGGCTGATGAGTTAATCGGTTTATTGTCACAGGGCGTCAGATTGGGTTACTGGCAAAAATCAAAAAATTATCTTGAATCTCATATTATCGGAGATCCCACCTTTCATTTTAGCGATGTATCAGACAAGAAACTGAATCGCTCACTGGTTGAAAACGAAAATAATATAAAATTTTGGAATAAGTTAAGAAAGAGCGATCAGATACCTCTCAGAAATCTGGCCGTCGTAAAATTATTCAAACTGAAAGGCGCTTCATTCGAGCAGGATTTAATAGATATATATAATACAGATTCATCGTTCAATGTCCGTATGGAGGCGCTTAAATGTCTTTCCATGCTCCGATCGGAGAAGTTCGAAGAACTCCTGTTTAAATCTGTCAATGACCCGTATGAATTTATCCGCCGTGTGAGCGTAACATGGATGGGAGATATCGGATATTCAACTTATCTTCCCGTATTGTTAGAAAAACTTATCACTGACCCCTCAAAAAGGGTCCGTTTTAATGTCAAATCAGCCGTCGAGAAAATTAACCCCGATGAAGCGATCACCGTCTGGGAGTCTGTAACAAAATCAGTGCCGAAGACGGAATTCAGTGAAGCTTCTTTTCAATTGGTAAGTAATTCGCTGAAATATTCGGTCAAACGGTTAAATGATGAGCTGATCCCTGAGATTAAAGATAAGGAGCTAAAGTTAAAAAAACGGTTAACAGCGGCGCGTACCTTCAGGAATTACAGGTTCCAGCAGGCAATTCCTGAAATGATCAATGTGATTAATGATTCTCAGTCACCGATCGAACTGCGGTTAACGCTTCTTGAGGCGCTTGGATGGTATGGTTACAGTAAGGATCGTCAAAATATCATTAATTTTTGTGGACAGATCATTTCTGACCAAGAAGCGCAGGGTGAATTAAAAATCATGGCGCTAAGGACTAAAAATCGGCTTATCGAAGGGGCGAACAATCCGGTGACGCCTTAAAGGACAAATTTACAGTATCATAAAAGTCATAAATTGGGAAATTAGTGTAAAAATGAGAAAATTTATTTTAATCCTTCTGATTACTTATCTGGCCGGTTCGCTTTTTGCTTCGGAGCCATTGGATGTTAAAGAAATTACATTAGATAACGGATTACAGGTATATCTGTATGAGATGCATACCACACCGATTATCATCAGCAATTTATATTATCGTGTCGGATCACGGAATGAGAATGTAGGCATTACGGGTATTTCGCATGTTTGTGAGCATATGATGTTCAAAGGAACGGACAAATTCCAAAAGGGAGAAGTGGCAAAAGTTATAAAACGTAACGGAGGCGTTTTTAACGCGTTCACATCAACCGATATGACCATGTATTTTGAGCAGATGCCTAAAAACAGAATCGATATCGCATTGGAAATTGAGTCGGATCGCATGATGAACAGCATCTTTGATCCGGACGAATTTGTCAGGGAAGTGGAAGTTATTAAGGAAGAACGCCGGATGCGCACACAGGACAACGCGGATGCGCTACTGGTGGAAGAAATGAACGCGGTATTCTTTAAAAGCCATCCATACCGCTGGCCTGTCATCGGCTGGATGAATGATCTGCAGAATATAACCAGAGAACAGGCTTACCAATATTATCAAACATACTATACTCCAAATAATGCTATTCTGGTTCTTGTGGGTGATTTTGAAACAGAAGAAATGATAAAGAAAGTAAAATATTACTATAATGACATCCCCGGAGGACCTGAAATTCCGAAACTGAACATAACGGAACCGCAGGTCATCGCGGAAAAGGAAGTTTCATTACGCAGATCGGAAGTAAAAAACACCAACGTATTGGTTTATCTTCCGGGGATAGAAAGTGCACATCCGGACCGGGCGGCGCTTACCTTGGGACGCAGTATTCTTTTGAGCAGCTCGAATGATCGGTTATACAAGAGACTGGTTTTATCCAGAAAAGCAAGTTATATCAGGATCGGTTTAAGCGGAGGTCTGGAAGCAAAACCGATTGCACTAAAATTTGACGTATTACCCGGTTCCAGCAAAGAAGAAAATTTAAAAATTGTCATGGAAGAAATCGGCCGGTTAAAAAATGAACTGGTAAGCGAATATGAACTTGAGAAGGAAAAAAACCGGTATCGCGCCGGCGAATTTCTGAATAAACTCAAGGTGTCAGAAGTGGCTAATCGTATTGGCAGTTATGAGTTTTATGCCGATGATTACCGGGCATATGACCGCTACATGGATGAGATAAAAGACATGACTCAGGAAAAAATCAGAGATACTTTCCAAAAGTATTTCGATATGAATACAGCAACCATAGGAGTAATCATACCGGATTCAAACGCGATCAATATAGCTGCGGTTAATAAACCGGAAAGTTCAGCGCGGAATGAATCGGATGACTATGGTGACAATGATGAAAATGAGAATGACGAGAATGAGAATGATAATGAAGATGTTCTGGTAACATCTGAAAGAGAAGATGATTCATTTTCAATCGATGATATTATTCGTCCCAATCCTGTCGGTAAAAGGATCAAAGAGGGACGGCTTGATAATGGTATCAGAGTATTTCTCATGGAAGATCATCTCGCTCCTTATATAAGTCTTATGGGTGAAACTTACATCGGCAACACCACGATTAATGATGTCAAGCCGGATTTGGGATCTATAACTTTGTCGGTTATGAACCGCGGGACAAAAACGAAAACATTCCAGGAAATACAGGACCGGCTGCATTTTCTTGCGGCCAGCGCCATGGTTGGCGGTGGAGATGAATCAATTATCTTCTCTGCCAGTGGATTGACCGATAAATTTGAAGAAGCGCTGGATATCATGAAGGAGAAATTGTTTGAACCGAGTTTCCCTGACGACCAGCTCGAATTAATCAAAAAACTTACAACAAACAAACTGCTTCAGGTGGAAAAACAGGCCGGATGGATTGCCAGTAAAGAACTCTACAAGCAGATCTATGACGGGCATCCATACAGTAGATTTGCATCCATGAACGCGGAAGTAATCGGAAATATAACCCGCGAAGATGTTTTAGAGTTTTACAGGAAATACATCCACATGGACAGTACCTTCATTGTAGTTGTTGGTGATTTTAAAAATGACCAAATGTTGGAGTTATTAAACAGAAAATTCGGATATTTTGCAAAACACGGAGCGGTTATTGAGAGTTATCCTCCTCAAAGCCCTATCGGACAAACAAAACTTATTGTCGTCAATAAGCCAGAAAATACACAGTTAACCATACGAATAGGACATGAGACAGTCGAAAAAGGCTCAGCTGATTATGATATCTGCGACCTGGCAAATCATATTCTGGGCGGCAGTTCGCTGACGAGCCGGCTGGGTAAAAATATCCGTGATAAGCAGGGGCTTGCATACGGGGTTAACAGCAGAATCAAATCCAGAAAGCATGGAGGCGCCTGGTTTATTGAATCAAAAACGGCCCCGGAAAATGGAGGCCAGCTTGTTGCCACCGCTTTGCTGGAAATGAAGAGAATGCAGGATGAACCGATATCGGATGCGGAGCTTACGGATGTTAAAAAATATCTTTTAAGCATTATTCCTATGATCATTGAAACGCCTCAGGATCTCCAGAAAGAAATATTTGAACAAGTCAGATACAATAAGTCTCCGGGAGAACTGGATAATTATTTTGATCTTATAAATGCAATCACAAAAGAAGATATTTTACGAATTTCGAAAAAGTATTTTCATCCTGATAAAAGTATCATTGTTGTGGCGGGTCCGATTGAGAAGGATGAATTTTTACAACAGTTTGAAGTGGCCTCGCAGAACTTGAAACTGGATCTAAAGCTGAATTAAATGTTTCAGGAAATATTTGAGAAATAACAGAGGAACAAAGTTATGGAATACGTGGTCGAATGCAAAAATTTGACGCATTATTACGGTAAAAAACTCATCTATGAGAACATGAGTTTTAACATCAAAAAGGGTAGTATATTCGGTCTGCTCGGAAAAAACGGCACCGGTAAAACAACCACCATCAATATATTGAACGGTTACCTGAAACCTGCTTCCGGTCAGTGCCTCATCTTTGGCGAAGACTCACAGAATCTTTCACCCCGGACAAAAGCAAGAATCGGGTTTCTGATGGAAGGGCATATTCAGCACAATTTTATGAATATATATCAGATCGAGAAATTCTATTCGCATTTTTTCCCCGACTGGAAAAAAGAAGCTTACTATGAATTGATGTCCAAACTTGAAGTTGAACCGGATCAGAAATTGTCGACGATGTCATGCGGACAACGCTCACAGGTAGCGCTGGGCCTGATTCTTGCGCAGAATCCGGATCTGATGATTCTGGATGACTATTCAATGGGCCTGGACGCCGGATACCGGAGATTGTTTCTGGATTACCTGAACGAATACGCTAAAGCGGAAAATAAAACGATTTTTATCACCTCCCATATTATTCAGGATCTGGAAGATTTTATTGATGATTGTGTCATTCTGGATTATCGAGGTGTGCTTCTTTCATCGGGTGTAAAAGAATTCAGGGATGGATTTAAACAATATAAAATCTCAGTAAACTCTCCCAATTCCATAAAATTGGTGAAAGATGAAGTAATCAAAAATTTCGAGATTATTAAAAATCATTGTACTATTTATACTTACAGTAGTGAAGAAGACATCAAAAATTATCTGAAAAAAAGCAACATCGAATATGATAATTTTGCAGAAGTCTCCATGACTTTGGAAGATGCCTTTATCGGATTAACAGGAAAATACTAGGAGTTCAAATGATTAGAGCAATAATATTTAAAGAATGGTTAAAAATTCGCTGGGCTTTCCTGGCGGTTTTGAGTTTTTCGGTTCTGATCCTGGTAATGATTGCATTGAATATAGCTTATGATATGAGGATGATGACACCGAAAAACAGTTGGTATTATGTAATTTTCCGCCATCAGATATTCTATTCATCCATGTTGGCAATTCCGCTGATTTCCGGATTTATTCTGGGTATTGTGCAATTCTATCCGGAAATAAACGCCAGCAGATTAAAACTCACCTTGCACCTGCCAATGAAAAGCAATACGATTTTACTGACCATGGTTGGGATCGGCGTGGCCGCGTTATTGATAATTTATATAACTACAATGCTGATTATTTCCGCGGTTACACTGAATTTTTATCCTGTTGAGGTGTTCGAAAGTCTGTGGATTACCACGGCGGCATGGTTTCTCGCGGGGCTGGTCATTTATCTCGCGACCGGTATGATTTCCGTTGAACCGCAGTGGTGGCAGAGGATATTCCTGATGATAGTATCGGTGGGTTTTGTAAGCACACTGCTTATCTCCCCGAGCGACGGTGGGTACAATCAATACCAGCAGGCGCTTCCCGCCTTTGCGGTGTTAAGTTTATTCTATATCATCTCTATTCTATATTCAGCGGACCGTTTTCGAAAAGGAGTTAAATAATGTTAATAAAATTGAGTCGCTGGCTGCTTACGCTCATTGTGATCCTGATAGCATCCATATATCTGCCACAGCTTTACTGGCTGATTTTTAGCGAAAGAACAAGCGCGCCGATGGTCAACTACAGCCCGGTTATTGAGAAGTTTATCATTGGTAAAAGTGATGGTAAAACATTTATCTGGTATGATTCAGATAATATACAATATACGCGGGAAGAGACCGATCCGCTCCTTCCGTTTATGAATTACCGCCTGCTGGCCGCAAAGAGCATCATGCCTGATTCGGTGGCCGGCATTAAGGTAGAACTGGAAGATGTCCGCAGAAACAACTTTATGTCGAGATTTCGTCCATATCAATTCAGCGCTCCTCAGATTCAGGTATACCCTATATTTGAATCAAAACCACCAAGACTAAAGCTGCAGATGCCCGATATTTTCTTCCGGATGACAGACAGAATGGAAGTGATTAATTGTACGACGAATAAAGTTGATGAAGACATCTCAGATTCATTTAATCAGGCCCTTGCCGAAAAGGGATTCACTTTTCCCTGTAAGGGGATTTTTGGCAATCCCACCACCAGAAAACCTTTTGACGAAGGTTATTTTCTGATAGATAATAATGATGATTTTTTTCAGATAAAAATGATTAAAGGAAAGCCCTTTTGCGAAAACACGAACTTTCCGGATGACCTGAAGATTAAGCAGTTCTTTGTTCAGGAACAATCCTTAAAAGAGTTTTATGGTTATCTCGTTTCTGAAGATAACAGAATCTTTTTTCTGACATATGATGATTACCGCCCACAGCAATTACCTGTTGATAGCTATGATCCGGTTAACGATCTGCTGGTTATCACCGGTAATCTTTTCTACAGGGTTGTATCTGTGGTGTCAGAAGATCATGTTAAAACCTTTGTCATGAACAGGGAATATAAACTGATAGATACATATGAGGAATCCTGGCCGGGTGAATCGGAGTCGAATGCCGCTCTTGCCGGCGCATATATTTTCCCCTTCACTCTGGATTTGGAATCATTTAGCAGTATGTACATTAATTTTAATTTTGAAGCCTTCAGTCTGAAAAGCCTGGGATTAAACATTGTTTTGGTGGCGCTGGCGGTTTACTTGTTTAAGCGCCGAAAAATCAATATTGGCAAATCAGCAGCGGAAATGTTTGTAGTACTAATTACCGGAATCTATGGATTCCTGGCGATTCTGATACTCGGAAAGAGTGACAGTTAACTAATTATCGATTTTGGGAGTTGGAATTATGGCAAGAAAAAAGAAACAATTAAATAGTTATCGGGTAATCCTGCAATGGACTATCGTCGTTTTGTTAGGATACATGGTTGTAAGATTGTTCACTGACCAGAATTATATAGCTGATTTTGAAGCATACTGTCCATTTGGCGGCATGCTCGCATTCAGCAGTTTTATTGTAAATAATACCCTGGCCTGCAGCATGACGGAGACACAGATTTTCATGGGTCTTGGCCTGCTCGCGGGTGTGATTCTTTTCAGCAAGCTTTTCTGCAGCTACATTTGTCCGATAGGAACGTTTACGGAATGGCTGGGTAAAATCGGCGATAAATGGAAGATGCGCTATACTATAAAAGGGATGGCCGACAGAATTCTCAGGGTTCTGAAATATGCGCTGCTGTTTGCCACATTTTATTTTACGGTCTCCGCAAGCGAACTGTTTTGCCGGGAATATGATCCGTTTTACGCGATTTTCAGCGGATTTGGTCATGATGTTTTTCTCTGGTACGCGATTCCCGCGGTCGCAATAATGATCCTGGGCGCGATATTCATCCGTCAGTTCTGGTGCAAATATTTGTGCCCGCTGGGCGCCGCAACAAATTTATTCACAAATGTAATCATGTTTATCGCGGTGCTTGCGGTGTATTTTATCTTGTTGGCATTTGATTTTGAGATAAGCTGGGTATGGCCACTGGCTGTTATTTCGATTCTTGGTTATCTGCTGGAAACGACCCGTCTTCAGGGCCTGGTATTTCCGGCGTTAAAAATTACCCGTAATATGGATACCTGCACAAATTGCAAAAAATGTGATAAAGCCTGTCCGATGGCCATTGATATTTCAAGTGTCGAAACCGTCAATCATATTGATTGTCATTTATGCGGCGATTGTATCGTTTCCTGTCCGGAAAAAGAAGTTCTGCAGATAAACAAACGGGAAATTCGCTGGGTGCCGGCATCAGCAACTGTTGTACTTATTGCTGTCGGAATTTTTCTTGCATCGACAGTCGAGCTTCCGACCATCAACCAACGGTGGGGAAGTGAAGACCAGATCAACCAGGCGGCAATTTTTTCCCAATCAGGATTAAAAAATATCAAATGCTTCGGCAGTTCCTCATCATTTGCCACAAAAATGAAAAAGGTGGACGGGGTTCTGGGGGTAGAGACTTATGTCCAATCCCATTCCGTTAAAATATTTTATGATAAAGACGTGCTGAATGAAGAAGATGTAAAAAAATCGATATTCAGCCCTACCCGTACTCTGCTTAGAAACCCGGATCAGGCACTTACAGAGCTGTCTTCGGTTGATCTTGGAATCGAAAAACTATTTGATTCATATGATTCCTTTTATTTGACACAACAGCTCCGTCAAGCTGAAGGAATTATGGGCTTTGCAACCGAGTTTGGGGAACCGGTTCACGCCAGCATCTTTTTTGATGACGGCAAAATCACGCCTCAGCAAATTAAATCTCTCATAGAAAAACCGGAAGTTACTTATACATCCAGGGGAAAAGAATATACACAGAGCCTCAAATTCGGAGTGGCTTATATCTCTGATGAAGTGAAAAAGATGAGCAGGCTGGATTTTATGCGCGAAATGTTTTCACCATTTGACATCAGTTTTAACGATTATAAAACATACAAACCGGAAATGATTTCGGTCTATGAGATACCGATGCCTCAGGCCATGAATCCTGCTCTGAGAAGCAGTATTATGTCTTTGGTGAGTCATATTTCGACGGATAGTATGATCGTCCGATTTGAAACGGTATATAAAGATAAACCTTATGCCATAGTGTATTTCGTTAATGGAAAAGTAAAAGAAAGCGGTTTATTCAGTTTATTAACCGCGGATACATTAACAGTGCATTATTCGAATGGTAAAACCGGTCAGAAGCTAAACCCGTTCAGATTCCCGGAAAAGGGGGCGATTGTTACAAAGAACTAATAAAATGTTTTTAGATTAGATAGATTAGTAGATGGCCGGACAGGATTGATTAAGGATTAAAAATATGAAACTTCGCTCCCGGCCACCTGCTATTTTTTTGAAAATCCGGCTGAATAACTAATAATACCGTCTTAGAATATTGAAACAAAATTATTAACCGCCTGTTAAGCCATACATCGAAAACCTCCGTTTCAAAATATCGTCCTCCCATTTATTTAAAATTCTCTTGAAAAAAGCAATCTTTATTATTATATTTCGCCATATAACGAAATGGAGTATTTATGAGAGAGATTGTCAAAACTTTTAAAGCCTTATCAGACAGCAACAGGATACGTATATTAAAAATGCTTGAGGTAAGACCGCTTTGTGTATGTGAAATAACCTCGGTCCTTCAACTGGCGGCATCCACGGTCTCAAAACACTTATCAATCCTACGGGACGCGGAATTTATAATAGATGAAAAAGAAGGTAAGTGGGTGAATTATTATTTAAACACCCATCAGACAAATGAATATATCCGTCATTTACTTCCGTTGATCCGCACATGGCTACCGGATGAACTTATGGTAAAAAATGATCAAAACAAAGTAAAAATAGTTAACAGAAACGATCTCTGCGGTATCTGATGATGATATGTCATTTCGGGATCAAACGAAATATTAAAAAATGGATTTAATATGAGCTGGAAAGATGAATATAAAAACTTACTCTGGATTCTGGGTTTTTTTCTGTTGGCTTATCTGATGCCGGTGAATGATCCTGTCTTTAGGACAGCGGTTAATTCATCCTTAGAATTAAGTAAATGGTATGCGCAGGAACATGTTTTATTATGTCTTGTCCCCGCATTTTTTATCGCCGGCGTTATAGCGGTTTTTATAAGTCAGGCCGCGGTTATAAAGTATTTCGGCGCCAATGCTAAAAAATGGGTCTCATATGCGGTCGCATCTGTTTCAGGAACCATTTTGGCAGTCTGTTCATGCACGATTCTGCCGTTATTTTCGGGTATTCATAAACGAGGCGCGGGTCTGGGACCGGCTATTGCTTTTCTTTATTCAGGTCCCGCTATCAATATCCTGGCAATCATTCTCACGGCCCGTATACTGGGTTTGGAACTTGGTATCGCGCGAGTTGTGGGTGCTGTTGTCTTTTCTGTTGTAATCGGTTTGTGTATGCATTTTATCTATAGAAAAGAGGAAGCGGCAAAGGCCGATGCTCAGATGGCGATGCCGGAACCCGAAGAAGCCCGGCCCTTATGGCAAACTTCTTTTCATTTCTTTGTATTAGTACTTATTCTTGTATTCGCAAACTGGGGTAAACCGGATACCACCTCTGGGATCTGGTATAATTTGTATCACTTTAAATGGATGATAACTTCCTTTTTTGGAATACTCTTAGGCATATCGTTGATATATATCTTAAAATTAAATAAATGGTATGTTATCACCGGGATGGCCCTGACTTTTGTGTCCTATATTCTCATACCGGATAATCCGCTGATCCCATTTATTGTCGGTATTGTGTCCCTTAGTGTGATCATTTCTGTCGTGCCGGGCGAATCGCAGGAATGGATGTCGGAGACCTGGGGATTTACCAAACAGATTTTACCACTGCTTGCCGCGGGTGTGGTAGTGGCGGGTTTTCTGCTTGGTTCACAAACAGGCGGCGCGGGAATCATCCCGAACGAATGGATATCCGAATTTGTCGGGGGTAATTCACTCAGTGCCAATTTTTTTGCTTCGATTGTGGGTGCATTTATGTATTTTGCCACTTTAACCGAAGTTCCGATTTTACAGGGACTTATCCAGGCCGGAATGGGCAAAGGACCGGCATTGGCTCTGCTGTTGGCCGGACCGGCGCTTTCGCTGCCGAATATGCTTGTTATTCGCGGGGTCATCGGAACACAAAAAACTCTGGTTTACACCGGACTGGTGGTGGTTATGGCTACCATCAGCGGAATGTTGTACGGCAGCCTGATGTAAATCCGGCAGACACCATCTGTTGAATACGATAGGAGTATAAATTTAATGCGTATATTGATTCTTTGTACCGGGAATTCCTGCCGCAGTCAAATGGCGGAAGGTTTTCTTAAATCCTTTGATCCCGCGCTTGAAGTGCATTCCGCGGGTACAAATCCCTCGGAGCGGATTCACCCCAAGGCCGTTCAGGTGATGAATGAAATCGGTATTGATATCAGCAAAAACATTCCAAAAAATGTGGATCAGTTTATTGAAAAATCTTTTGATTATGTGATCACGGTGTGTGATCATGCCAGAGAAACCTGCCCGGTGTTTATGGGGAAGGTGAAACATCGTCTGCATATCGGGTTTGACGACCCGGCCGAAGCTGCAGGCAGTGAAGATGAGATCCTGAATGTGTTTCGCCGTGTACGCGATGAAATAGAAGGTGATTTTTTAAAATTTTATAATAAAATATGAGTGAATCAAAGAAAAGCAAACGGGAATAAAATCACATTGCCCCCCTGCTTTTCCAGTAAATTGAAGGGAGAATTGTCATGTTAAATATTAAGGTTGTCGGCAGCGGATGTCCGAGTTGTCAAAAATTAGAAGCATTGTGCCGTGAGATTGTCGCGGAGAAAAATGTTGTCGCGGAGATTGAAAAAATTACCGATGTCAATCAATTCGCTAATCTGGGAATCATGATGACACCCGGGCTGTTGCTAAACAATAAAGTGGTCAGCAGCGGTAAAATTCCGCTAAAATCGACGCTCGAACACTGGATCATTGAAGCTGAAGGTTAATTTGCAACTTAATAATCGGAGAATAGATATGTCATCCGTGACCCGTCGATTGTCTTTTCTGGACCGTTTTTTAACACTCTGGATTTTTCTGGCCATGTTTATTGGTGTTTTTTCGGGTTATTTGTTCCCGGGAATAGTGGATTTCTGGAGTATGTTTCAGGTCGGGACAACCAATATTCCGATTGCCATTGGATTAATTCTAATGATGTATCCGCCATTGGCCAAGGTTAAATACGAAGAACTCGGCGATGTATTCAAAAACATCAAAATTCTTGGTCTTTCGTTAATACAGAATTGGATCATCGGACCGGTGCTTATGTTTGCTTTGGCGGTTCTTTTCTTAAGCGATCAGCCTCATTATATGGCCGGGTTGATCATGATAGGCCTGGCAAGGTGTATCGCGATGGTTATCGTCTGGAATGAGCTGGCCAAAGGGGATTCTGAATACGCTGCCGGTTTGGTCGCGCTGAACTCGGTATTCCAGGTGCTGTTTTTTTCCGTTTACGCGTATATATTTTTAACGGTGCTGCCGGATTGGCTTGGGCTGCAAACATTTTCTGTCAATGTAACCATTGGTCAGATCGCCGAAAGCGTTTTTATATATCTGGGCATCCCGTTTATTGCCGGAATTATCACCCGTTTCACAATGCTGAGAATTAAGGGAAAAGACTGGTACGAACAAAAGTTTATTCCGAAAATCAGTCCAATCACTCTGATCGCGTTATTATTTACGATTATTGTCATGTTTTCCCTTAAGGGGGAATTTATTGTCAAAATTCCTTTTGATGTCATACGAATTGCGATACCGCTTGTGTTTTATTTTGTGATCATGTTTCTGGTCTCCTTTTATCTCGGGAAAAAAGCGGGCGCGGATTATTCCAAAACTGCCACGCTCTCATTTACGGCGGCAAGCAATAATTTTGAGCTGGCGATCGCGGTCGCCGTTGCCGTATTCGGCATCAATTCCGGTGAAGCCTTCGCCGCGGTAATCGGACCTTTGGTCGAGGTACCCGTGCTAATAGGTCTGGTCAATGTAGCGTTGTGGTTTCAAAAAAGATACTTTGGTTCAGAATTAGACACGGAAAAAGTATAGAAGGTCCTGTTTTATAGTTCAAAATTATCATCCGACATTTTTTAATTATCTGGCTATCAGAGCCGGTATTACAATAAGGAGTTAATAATATGTTTCAATTACCTGAATGGACATTTGAATTTCACGGACATCGCTGTCCTTTTATGCCAATCGGTTACAGAATGGGAGCATTAGCAATGGAGAAACTTGGCGTAGAGAAAAGTTTAGATCACCAGATGCATGTTTTTTCTGAAATGGGCACCGGCCATCCGCAGGGCTGTATGCAGGATGGAATTATGTCTGCCACCGGCGCGACTTTTGGCAAAGGTATGATCGATAAATTGAATTACGGCAAAGTAGCAGCCATCTTCTGGTATCCGGGAAAAAAGGATGCTATAAGAATATTTCTGAAAAATGAGTTTCAGGATAAACTCGCGCCGCACGATTTTTTTAAATACCGCAAACAAGGGATTGAACCATCCGAAATTCCGGAAGAAATCAGAAAAGATATTATAGATATAGTCCTTAACGCAACAGAAGATGAACTGTTTAAGGTGACTATTCTCCGGGACTTTAAATACACACCGGTTAAAGGCACCTTCAACAAAGCCAAATGTGAAGGATGCGGGGAGTATGTTTTTGAAAGGTACCTTCGTGTGAAGGACGCGAAGAAAGTATGTATTTCCTGTTCGGAAAGAGAAACGGAAGAAACCGTAATTCATCTGCCAAAAATTTCATAAAGGAAAAAATGTTATACGCTATCATAGCACTCATCATTTTTGCCGCATCATTTCTGTTTGCCATGCTTGGATTGGGCGGCGGGATGATATATGTTCCCGTACTAAAATGGGCAGGTTTTTCAGTAAAAGAAGTTGCCATCCCGTTGGGCTTATTATTAAACGGATTAAATACGCTGCTTGCTCTAATTCCCTTTGCGCGAAAAAAGCTGGTTGACTGGAAAGGCGGTTCGGCGATGGCTCTTACTGCTTTGATTTTTGCGCCACTGGGCGCTTACAGCGCACAGTTTGTACCCGTAAACACATTGCTTATCCTGTTTGCCATTGCCGTACTTGCCGCCGCGGTGCGGATGGTATTCTTTGCCAGAAATCCCGAGCCGGAAAAAATGATGGATATCAGAAAACGCTCTGTAATCGGCACAGTCGTTGGTGCTATCGCTGGTTTTTCGGGGGGATTACTCGGTATTGGCGGCGGATTTATCATTGCCCCAATTTTAATGTGGATGGGTTATAAAACTAAGCAAGCCGCAGCCACAACGGCGTTTGTCGTTACATTTTCTTCTTTATCCGGCTATCTCGGTCATATGGCTGAAGGTCATTTCAACTGGACATTAACGACTATCGTTGTTATTGCAGTCGTAATCGGTTCGCAACTCGGTGGTAGTTTTATGAGTTCAAAGGCTAAACCAAAGTGGGTAAAAAGTATCTATGCCGCTGTGCTCTTTGTGATCGCCATTAAACTTTTTATCGGGGCTGTTTAAAGTGAAACATATATCTGTAAAAGTAATTTTTATCTTTTTCATAACAGCCATTTTAGCGCGACCAAATTTCGCACAGTCCAATACCGAATGGAATGGTTATATGCAAACCAGGATAAGCGCTGATCCTGATAACTATAATGATATTATGGTGCGAAGGGCCAAAATTTGGTTAAAAGGAAACCTGCAGCAGATTGAACATCTTTCATATAAGATACAGGTTGTGTACCGGTCTTTCAAAGATACCCAATTTATGGTGCAGGATGTCTATGCTAAATACGAAACAAACAGTCACATCATTCAAATAGGCAGAATGGTCCCGGATTTTACTTTACAAAGGAACCAGCCGGATACGCAAATACCTGTTCTTGAACGTGCCGGGGTTGTAGACGGTTTGATCCACGGTGACCAATCGATCGCCCGAATGATTGGTATTCAGTATAAGTTGAATACCGGCAACGCTATTCACCTGGGATTAGGGATTTTTAACGCGAATCCTAATGCGCCCGGTATGAATAAGGATAAATCATTTCTTTATACACTAAGAAACAGCTACAATTTTATTATCGATAATGATTCAGAATTTCATCTGGGATTTTCGTTCTCGTATCGAAAACTAAATGACCTGAGTCTTCCCAAAATTTATAATTCAACTACAAAAGTATCCGGCGATGATTATCGCTGGGGATTTGAATCCGGTTTAAATATCAGAAATTTTGAAATTCAGGGTGAATATCTTACTGCCAATATCAATAGGGACAGGGCCTGGGGTTATTATGCCTTAGTTTCCTTAACGTTTTCTGAGAAATATCAACCAACAATGCATATTGAAAAATATGCCGATTTAAATTTAGCCACTGATGATAATGAATGGTACGGGATTGGGCTAAACTATTTTATTACAAAAAAAACAAAAATAATGGGTGATTTCAGCACCCAACTTTCATCTGAAAAAAATAATTATTTATTAAGGTTACAACTACAGGTTTTTTACAATTAAAATAAAGGAAAAAAGCAAATGATTAATCCACAGGAATGGCTTGAATTCGGACAAAAATTTCACGGACATAAATGTCCCGCAATGCCGATGGGATTGCGGGTAGGCGCCGCGGCCATGAACAAATTAGGGGTTGAACGAGCAAAAGACGGACAAATCGTCGCGTTCGTCGATCTTGGTGATGATCACTGTGCCACCTGCTTCGGAGATGGACTGCAGGTAATAATGGGAACGACTTTTGGTAAAGGGAATATCAAAAAAACGCACAAAGGGAAGTGGGCGATAACGCTTGTTGACAGAGCAACCGGAAAAGCAGTTCGGGTAACACCCAAAGCGGAAGCCATGCTGGCTAATAAGCAAACCGATTTTTTCAAAGAATATAGAGAAAAGGGGATTCCTGCCAGCCATGTTCCTGATGCGGTGGTTGAACCGCTGGTTCAAAAAGTAATGGGAGCCCCGGATGAGATGCTGCTGAATATTTCTAATGTATTTGAATATAACCTTGAACCGAAGAAAGACAGTTTTGCCGGATTTGTTTGCGAAGAATGTGGTGAAATGACTGTCATGGAATACGGCCGTATTAAAGGTGAACAGAAAGTTTGCCAGGAGTGTGCGGCAAAATAAATTTTCATCCGCTCTGCGAAATTTTATAAAGCCGAGTAATTTAAACCCGGGAATTAAACATGGCAAATCATCATAATCATTCAGCCGAGATAACTTCAGAAAAGAATTTATTTCTGACAATGGCGCTGAATTTTATTATCACCATCGCGGAAGTTATTGGCGGGCTCATTTCCGGCAGTCTGTCCTTAATTTCCGATGCCCTGCATAATTTCAGCGATGGTTTAGCGATCATTATTTCATACGTTGCTCTGCGCCTAAGTAAAAAACCCAATACGGTAAAATATACATTTGGCCTGAAACGCGCGGAGATTATTGCCGCCATCATCAATGCCAGTACGCTCATTATTATCAGTTTCTTTTTAATAAAAGAAGCCATCGAACGGTTTTATCATCCATCCCCGATAACCGGCGGTATCATGCTAATCGTCGCCATTGTCGGACTTGCCGCAAATGTGATCGGAACATTGCTTTTAAAGAAAGGTTCTGAATCAAATCTTAATATCCGGGCGGCCTATTTTCATTTATTGAGTGACGCCATTTCCAGTCTCGCGGTTATCATCGGCGCTGTATTTATTATTTTTTATAAAATTTACTGGGTTGATCCGCTGTTAACGATTCTCATCTCTGTTTACATATTGACGGAAACCTATTCAATAGTAAAAGAAGCGGTCGATATTGTAATGATGTCTTCCCCGCATGGAATTGAAATAAACGATGTTAAAACTTTGGTGGAGTCCACAGACGGGGTAAAAAATATTCACCATGTTCACATATGGAAAATGAACGATAATGACACCCATTTTGAAGCGCATATTGAAGTTGAAGATATGATGGTGAGTGAATCATCGAAGATACAAAACCTTATAGAAAAAAAATTACACGAAAAATATGAAATCAACCACACGACTTTGCAATTCGAATGCGACAGGTGTGATCATAAAAATATAATAGCGCAAGGAATCGTATAAATCAAAAAGAAAAGACACCCATGGAATTACTTAAACATTTTGCGCCGGAGTTTGCCGAAAACCAAATGCAGGAAAAGGCGCAGAATGTAGCCCGTTATATGAAACAGGCTATGGTAAACGACACTATGGCTAATTCGTTAAAGATATTACTGGAGGAAAAATAAATATGGTTACCGTAAAAGTTCTCGGCGCGGGATGCACAAAATGCAAAGCGCTTGTGCAACGCTTAAATGATATAAAAACCAGGCACAATTTGGAAATCGAAATTGTAAAGATAACACAGCTTGATGAAATCATGAACTATGGCGTGATGATGACTCCCGGCCTGGTTATAAATGAAAAACTCAGGAGTGCCGGGAAAGTGCCTGACGAAAATCAACTTCTAAAATGGATTGAGGAAGCTTAAATGAAAAAATTGATGTTTATTTTTCTGATCAGTGGTCACTTATTTTTATCGGTTTCATGCGAAAAAGAGAACAACGGTGCAGAAAAATTGGAAACAGCTACTGATGAGACAGCCGAAGTAGAAGAAATTTCGCAGACCATAACAGCAGAAAAGTCAGAAGAAGCTCTTATTACTTTTGTCGAACTCGGGTCGGTAAACTGTGTGCCATGCAAAAAAATGCAGCCCGTTATGAAGGCGGTTGAAGAAAAATACGGCGGCCAGATTAAAGTGATATTTTACGATGTCTGGCAAAAGGATCAAAATAAGTATGCGGACCAATATGGGATCCGGCTGATTCCAACTCAGGTGTTTTTAGACGCGGACGGTAATGAAATATCACGTCATGAAGGATTTTTTCCGGAGGCGGAAATCGATCAGCTATTACAAAAACAGGGTCTGAAACCACTTAATGTAAACTGAGATTATTATGATCGAAATGATATTTTCCTATTTAACAACAGCGCTCGACGGGAGTTTCACGCTTGCGTTATTTGCCGCGGCCGGGTGGGGGGTTCTCAGCATTATGCTCAGTCCCTGTCACCTTTCCGGTATTCCCCTGGTTATTGGTTATATCAGCAGCAGGGGACAGATCAAAGTGAAACATTCCTTCTATCTGGCTTTGATGTTCTCGATAGGTATATTAATCACTATCGCGTTAATCGGTTTAATCACCGTTTTAATGGGTCGTTTGATGGGTGATGTTGGTGTGTGGGGCAACTATATGCTTGCCGCTCTCTTTATTATCATGGGATTGTATCTCATGGATATTGTTCACTGGGATTGGAACAGGGGGCCGGTAGGTCATTCACAAAGAGGCGGATTATGGGGAGCTTTTCTGCTGGGATTGTTATTCGGAATCGGGTTGGGGCCTTGCACATTTGCTTTTTTAGCTCCGCTTCTAGGAGTGGTTTTTCGGACAGCTACGAACGACTGGCTCAAATCTGTCATGCTAATCGGCGCTTTTGGATTCGGTCATTGCGCGGTCATTGTTGCCGCGGGAAGTCTGACTAATCTTGTACAGCGTTATCTAAACTGGTCAGATAGCTCAAAAACAATACTCTATATCAAAAGAACAGCCGGATTTCTGGTCACTTTAGGAGGATTATATTTTGTTTATATCATTTTCGAGTAACCGGCAATCATTCTTGGCAAACGATAACATTATCAGAGACTGGGTATCACGACATTTTTAATATCATATGAGTCAAATTATTATCCGGAATCATCTCTTTGTTCGACTTATTAAAAAATAGCATTACATAAGCAATTTGTATATCTGTTACAATTTGTTACAATATTGAAATAATTTATACGTAATTTCACGCTATACTAGCTTCATCTTAAGGGATGATGAAGAATTAAATCCGCAGATACCAGGAAATATGTGAAGTTGAACTCCGGTGGATTTGTAAATTTCATATAAACGGATCAGAAAATCATGAAGCGTAAAATTTTAGTAATTGATGATGATCAGAAATTGAATGATTTATTAAGCGTATATTTGTCTAAATTCGGATATGATGTAAAAACGGAGGCTCATCCGTTTGATGGGTTAAGGGCGATAAAACGTGAACAACCTGATCTGATCATACTTGACGTGATGCTTCCGGACATGGAAGGATTTGAAGTTTGTAAAATGATTCGTAAGGAATATACCATTCCTGTAATTATGCTCACGGCCCGGGGTGATGTTACCGACAGGATAGTGGGGCTTGAGCTTGGGGCGGATGATTATGTGCCAAAGCCATTTGAACCGCGTGAACTTGTGGCAAGAATTCAAACCGTGTTGCGAAGAAGCGAAGGCAATATAAATGCTGCCACGAAAACAACAGGCTCACTAAAAATAGATTTTAACAAGCATCTGGTTGAACTATCCGGCAAGCCGGTGGATCTTACTTCTGCCGAATATCAATTATTAACCCTTTTTGTCAGAAATTCAGGAAAAGTACTTGACCGAGATCAGATCCTCGAAAATATGCGGGGAATGGAATGGGATGCATATAACAGATCCGTTGATGTCCTGATAAGCCGTCTTCGCCAGAAGCTTCAGGATGATCCAAAAAACCCTGAATATATTAAAACTATTTGGGGAGCCGGTTATATGTTTATTGGGGATGACACAGATGAAAATTAATCTGGTTCAAAAAGTTCGCGGTTCGATTTTCCTGAAACTGCTTGTCATTTTTCTGGCGGCTCATCTGATCATTACATTCGTCTCCATCACAACGCATGAACAACTTTTTCGACAAACACGGTTCCATAAAATCAAACAAAATTCCATTAATTATGCCAAATTTCTTATCAGAGAAACAGGAAGTCCGCCGGACACCTTGCTTGCGGAAAGGATTACAAAAAAATATGGCATCAACATGATGATAGAGACACCTGAGTATAAATGGACAAGTCTGGATGAACTGTTAACTTTTGATACCACAAAAATCCTGCCGTTTGATGGCAATGAAAATGTCAGGGCAGGCTTTCAAAAGGGTATCCATATCTATATAAAGGAAAGCAACGCGTCTTATTTAGTGTTGATGGAATCCCGTGAAGAAGGTATTAGCTATGCCGCTGAATTGCATTTGACAATCATGATTGTCACCATCACTTTAATAATAATTGGAATTTTTTTACTAATTAGATTATTATTAAAGCCGGTGCGGGATCTGAACGAGGGCGTCCGGAAACTCAGTGGAGGTGATCTTGACTTTGAAATCAGACGCCGGTCTAAAGATGAGATGGGCCGTTTGGTTGCTTCTTTTAATGAAATGATCAGGCGAATTAAATATATGGTTCATGCCAGAGAGCAATTGATGCTGGATGTGAGCCATGAATTAAGATCACCTTTGACAAGAGTGAAAGTTGCCCTGGAATTTCTTGAGGACGACGACGTCAGAAAAAATATTGGCGATGATATATCTGAAATGGAGACGATGATCACTGAAATATTGGAAAGTGAGCGTCTTAACAGTCCATATGGCGGACTTTATACCCAGTCTCATGATATTTGTAAACTTATTACAGAAACCATATCCGAATTTAATGATAAAAAACCGGGATTTAAGGTTGCCGGCCTTAGCGGGAAAAAAGAGCTTAGACTGGATCCGGACCGGATAAAAATAGTATTCAGGAATATATTGTCAAATGCTTTTAAGTACTCTCCTGAGAGTGGATACCCGGTGGAAGTCTCCCTGAAAGAAAAAGAAGACGAAGTTATGATAGAAATTCAGGATTTCGGACAGGGTATCCCCGTAAATGAAATTCCATATATATTCGAACCCTTTTACCGTGTGGATAAATCGAGATCAAAAAAAACCGGTGGTTATGGGCTTGGGTTGAGTTTAAGTAAAAAGATTGTTGAGGCACACAATGGACAAATTGAAATAAGCAGTCAGGTTGGTGTCGGAACGACAGTGCTCCTGAAGTTCAAGAAATGATGCTTCTCAACTTTAATATTAATCAGAAATCACATTCTGATAAATAATCAATTCCGGTTTCAGTGTTCTAAACTCTCACGAACCGGAAATATTACTAAAAATTGTGTTTGATTATAATGCGAAGAAAAATATATAAAGTCTGAAAGGGAGGATTTAAGGATGACCAGAAAGACAACCATAATAATTACCGGTATCATCATTTTAGGCGGTTTCTTGATCAGCAAAGTATTAAGCGATCAAAAAAAAACCTTAGTCCGGGAAGAAGTTGTTAAAAAACAGCAAGTATTTAAAACAATACAGATTAATACAGATGACCTGCAAACAGAGATTGAAACAAGCGGGAGACTTGGCGCTTTGAATAAAGTAGAAATTTATGCCGAAGTATCAGGAATTCTACAGAATACTCCAAAGAGATTTAAAGCGGGCAATTATTTTTCAAAAAATGAATTCCTCGTCCGGATAGACGATAGTGTCTATAAGAACAATCTTCTTGCTCAAAAAAGTAGTCTGTTAAACCAAATCACCCTCATGTTGCCTGATTTAGGAATAGATTTTCCAGGTGAAGCTGAAAAATGGGAACTTTATCTGGCGGCTTTTGATCTGAATAAACCCATCAATGCTCTGCCCATGGTAAATAGCGATCAGGAAAAATATTATATCGCATCCAGAAACATTTTCAACCAATATTATACCGTAAAAAGCATGGAAGCAACTCTTTCAAAATACAACATATCAGCGCCGTTTGATGGAGTGGTCATCGCTTCTGAAATAAATCCGGGAACGCTGGTGAGAGTCGGGCAGAAATTAGGTGAATTCATGAATACCGATAATTATGAACTGGAAGTTTCCGTCGGGATAAATGAAGTGGACCATCTTAAAAAGGGGACGGACGTTTTAATAACTTCAGATGATCTCCCCGGTACATTTAAAGGAGTAGTGAGCAGAATCAATCAATCCATTGATCCTGCAACCCAAACCTTACAAGTCTTTATTCAAACAAATGAAAGTCAGCTAAAAGACGGGATGTTTCTCACAGCCCATATAAAAACGGGCGCCGTTCCGGGCGCTGTCTTGATTAAGAGGGAGTTGATTGTGAATAAAAACCAGGTGTATGTGGTAATTGATTCTGTACTTACACTTCAGACCGTCGATATTGTAAATGATGTAAATAATATGGTGCTTGTTCGCGGACTTGCCGATGGTACCCATATTCTTGCCGAGAAAAGCGGGAATTTATATGATGGAATGAAAATCAATTAGAATAATGAACTACGAAACAGGATTATAAAATGCGCGATTTAATTAAAACCTTTATCAAATATCCGGTTCTGGGAAATGCCCTGGTCGTTGTGATTCTTTTATTTGGATATATAGGTCTTAAAAGTCTGAATACGACATTTTTTCCAAATATACCAAGTAAATATATTATTATCCAGGCTGTATATCCCGGCGCTTCTCCCGAAGAAATTGAGGAGGGAATAACTCTAAAAATAGAAGATAATCTCAAAGGTATCACCGGGGTTGAGAGGGTAACATCTAAATCCAGTGAGAATTTTGCGTCTATTTCGGTCGAACTTAAAACCGGAACCGATGCCAATGACTTGCTTCAGGAAGTAAATAATGCAGTGAATCAGATTGGTTCTTTTCCCGTTGGAATGGAAAAAATTTCTGTTTTTAAACAAGAAATGATGGATTTTGTTTTATCGTTCGCTGTCAATGGAAATGTGAATTTAAAGACACTAAAATCTACCGCGCGACGCATAGAACGCGATCTTCGAAATGAATTTGGCATCACCAAAATTGGATTGAGCGGATTTCCCGATGAAGAGATCGAAATCAGCTTTAGAGAAGATGATCTCCGCGCGTATGGATTAACATGGAGTGAAGCCGCATCTGCCATAAGCTCAGGTAATCTTAAAATTACCGGCGGCAAAATTAAAGGAACAGTTGAAGAGCTTCAAATCAGAGCGGATAATAAAGGATATTACGCTTCGGATTTAGGGAAACTTTATTTAAAGACGACTTCATCCGGAACAATTATTCGATTAAAGGATGTAGCCGATGTCAGTGATAAATGGTCGGAAGATCCTAACCGATCCTATTATAATGGTAAACGGGCAGTCATCATTGATGTAAATAAAACCAATGATCAGGATATGTTTTATATCGCCGCTGAGGTTAAGGAGTACATTAACCTTTTTAATGAGAATAATGATGACATACATCTTGATATACTTAATGACGGATCAAGTATCGTTCAGGAGCGAATCGATATCTTATCTCAAAACGGATATCTTGGTATGTTCCTGGTCGTTTTATTTTTGGGTTTGTCTTTAAATCCCAGAATGTCTTTTTGGGTGGCCCTAAGCATTCCGATCGCGTTTGCGGGAATGTTCATGATAAGTCCGTTTTATGGAATGACGATAAATGTAATGTCATTAATGGCCATGATTCTCGTTATAGGGATATTGGTTGATGACGGGATTGTCATTGCGGAAAATATTTATCAGTATTATGAAAGAGGAGAAAAACCTCTCAAGGCCGCGTTGGATGGCACTTTAGACGTACTGCCATCTGTTGTCTCCGGGGTTTTGACAACGGTGGTCATTTTTACAACTTTTTTCTTCCTTGAGGGAGGTCTCGGGGACAGAACAAAAGACATAGCATTTGTCGTGATTGTATCTCTTTTGATCTCTTTAGTGGAAGCGACTTTTATCCTTCCGGCTCATATTGCTCACTCTAAAGCATTGAAGTCAAATGGGAAAAAGAAGAGCCGTTTTCAGGAAATATCTGAAAGTGTATTGTTTTGGCTAAGGGACAGGGCATATGCTCCTGCGCTAAAGTTCGCGCTAAATAACCCGGTTATCGCGATCGCAATTCCCATTGCTATGATGATAATCACCATAGGCGCCTTAAGGGGCAGTATCATAAAAACAACCTTCTTTCCCATAATTGAGAGAAATGAGGTAACGGTTTCTTTTGAGATGCCCGCCGGAACCAGGGATACCGTGACAGATAGTTTACTGACAATTATGGAGAAAAACGCGTGGAAGGTAAATGATATTTACCGAGAAACTCACGCAGAAGGGCCGGATCTTATACCTTCTATTTCGAGACAGATTGGAAGCGGCGCCCACCAGGGGAAACTGCGTATAGCGCTTCTTGAAAGTCAGAGCCGTGATTTATCGAGTATGGAAATTACAAATATGTTACGTGATCAAATTGGGAAAATTGATGGCGCGGAAAAACTTCAGGTGGGTGGAAGCACCAGTCATTGGGGCATGCCGGTTTCCGTTACATTAAGAAGTGATCAGATAGACCAACTTCGAAACGCGAAAGAAGCCTTAAAAGCGGAATTGAGAAAAGTTCAAAAATTGAAAGATGTCGTTGATAACGATCCGCTGGGGATGAGAGAAATTAAGATAAATCTGAAGGACAAGGCATATGGATTAGGATTGACATCATCGATAGTCATGGATCAGATCAGAAGCGGGTTTTATGGTAAGGAAGCACAACGGCTTCAGAGAGGTCTCGACGAAGTACGTATCTGGGTTAGATATGACGAGCAGGATCGCTCAAGCATTAGAAATCTTGAGAAAATGCGGATTCGTCTGAACGATGGGCGTTCCTATCCGCTTGGTGAAATAGCCGATTTAACAGTTCAAAGAGGTGTAATGTCCATTTCCCACATAGATGCTCAAAGAGTTGTAACGGTTGAGGCAGATATTGCAAATCAAAACGAATCTGTTCCGGATATCATTAGTGAAATAGCTGCTGAAATAATGCCTGCCATCGAAAAGAACTATCCGGATGTACAGTTTGATTTTGAAGGTCAAAATCGGGAGAACACTAAAACAGTTAACGCGATGAGCGCAATTGTCCCTTCCATGATAGTGCTTATGTTTATCATTATTGTATTTACATTCCGGTCTTTTTTGCAGGCAATTATTGCCGTGCTGCTAATACCATTAGCTCTTATAGGCGTCGCCTGGGGGCATTTCATTCAGGGCTATATCGTCAGTATGTTGTCCGTGTTCGGCATGATCGCCCTTATCGGAATTGTCGTTAATGATTCTCTGGTCTTCATCAACGCGATGAATAATAAGATGAAAAAGGGAGCCGCTTTCCTGGACGCGCTTTTTGATACCGGAATAAGCCGCTTCAGGCCAGTGCTTTTGACATCTCTGACCACAATCGCCGGCGTCGGCCCGCTGATGTTCAGTAAAAGCCATCAGGCGCAGTTTTTATCGCCTATGGCGATATCGGTCGCCTACGGATTATTTATAGCCACATTTGTAACGCTGCTTGTGCTGCCGGCGCTTCTGATTGTGCTGAATAGCAGTAAAGTATGGGTGCTGGGATTGATAAGAAACAGCAAGCCGAGCCGGGAATCGGTTGAACCGGCCATACGCGAAGATATATTCGCAGCCGAGAGTGAATAAATTAATGTTTAATTTCAACTATTAAGGTCTCTAAAATGAATCGTATATTATATTTTCTCCTATTCATGCTTGTATCAGTCTCAGTGTCCCGGGTTGACGGGCAGGAATTGTTGACAATTCAGGACGCGGTGAATATCGCGCTGGAAAATAATCATGGCATTCTCGTTTCACGGAATAATGAATCTGCCAGTAAAAATAATATTCATCTGGGAAACGCCGGAATGCTCCCAAAAATTGATGTAGTCGCGTCAACCTATTATAACGACAATGAAGTGGAAACAACCCCGGGAACGGTGAATCAATCAACCACTTCCAATGCGGCGTCAATACAGTTAAATTATAATATATTTAACGGATTCGCGGATTTATACAGCTACAAAAAATTAAAAAATTCCGGAGAAATATCTACTTTGCAGACAAGGGCGACCATTGAAAATACTCTTCTTCAGGTAAGCAGCGCATATTTTGATGTAGCCCGCGCGATGGAGAGTATGAAAATCGCGAAAGAGGCTTTGGCAATTTCAAATGAAAGAATGGAGAGGGCTAAAAACAGATCAGTTTATGGCCAGGCAAATTCAATCGATGTCCTGAGCGCTCAGGTTGATCTGAACGCGGACAGCGTTTCGTTTGTAAATACACAACTGACTCTTGACCGTTCTGAGAGAAATCTGAATCTGCTGTTAAATCGTCCGCTGGATGAAAGATTTACGGTTGATGCCAATGTTTCATTTACCAGGGAATACAATATTGAAGAACTGCTTGAAGATGGGCAGAAATTCAATGCGTCATATCTGATACAATCAGCTCAACTGAAGCAATCAACATTTGATCATAAAATTGCGGCATCGGCGTATATGCCGCAATTAAATTTACAGTCATCTTATGGTTATGACGAATTGAATGATGAGTTAAATATAAATCTGGACGCGCCGGACAGGAATTTTCAGGTAGGACTGTCGGTGAGCATTAACTTATTTAATGGCTTTCAGAATAATATCCGCAGGCAGAACGCAGGAATTGAAGTTAAGAATCAGCAGTTACTCATGGATGAAAATCTGAAAATTCTGAAAACAGAGCTAACGAATACCTGGCAGACATACCAAAACAGCATATATATACTTGATATCCAGCGGAGAAATCTCTCTTCAGCGGAATTGAATTTCGAACGAACAAAGGAATTATATAATTTGGGGCAGGTGACCACTACACAGTTCAGGGAGGCTCAACTAAATTTGATTAGAGCCAGAAACGATATTATAACAGCCACATTTGACGCGAAATTGAATGAGATTGAATTGCTGCGTTTGAGCGGGCAGTTGATATAGATTGTTTGGGTATTAGGTTTTGTAAAATGAGTGTCATTTTCATTTAGCCGCCATAGATGGACATGGTGGATATTCCTGGTATTTTCCATTGCCCTTATTTCGCTACCGATTTTATCGATCGAAAGCTCGGGCGGCTTGGTCATAAAAATAACTTCAATGGCTTCCTTTACGATGATGACCGCCATGCCGGAGACGGCATCGCTGAATAAATGCAGATACGCGGATCTTATGCACACATTCCCGCGGACTCCTTCTTTCAGGAGAAGGGTGCCGATGATATTTGCCAGCAATCCCCCGGAGGCAAAGAGGATCATCATTTCTATCGCTGTGATTAGGAAGTTAAGCGGCATTGTGATGATAAGCCGCGCTGTTAATTTGGAATGTTTTGTATGTGTATGGGCGGACATGGAATTTCCGTAAATATTACGGCAAAGTTTAATCCTGCGAGTAAACATGAAAAAAGAAAATCTATGATTTAATTCTCTTGCTTTTTGCCTAATTTTTTTGCATTTTCTTGCGCGGTATGATCAACGATAATTTTTATAAAAACCTACTCCGCGAATCGTATATCTCTGAAAATTTGCGCTCAAATTTTCAACTGCAGACATTTCTTCAAAATAATTTTACCCATGCAACCCGTTATTTTATCACTCAATTTTTTGATGATTTATTAAAGAAAGATAAACCGGTATGAAAATTCTTTTGGTAAATGGTCTTCTGGATGGAAAAACACTCTGTAATATTTTGATTGATAATGAGCGAATCGCCTATATTGGTAATGAAGCGCCCCCTCACGATCAGTCTATAGATTTAAATAAAAAACTGATTTTACCCGGTCTGATAGATCCTCATACGCATATTCGGGATATGGAATTATCCCTTAAAGAAGATTGGGAAACAGGTTCGAAAGCTGCCGCTGCGGGAGGCGTTACCACCATTTTTGACATGCCGAACACACGTCCCGCCACTTTCGATGTTGAGAGTCTGGAAATAAAAAGAAAGGCCGCCGAAAAATCGATCGTGAATTACGGATTTAATTTTGGGGTAACTGAGAAAAATCTGAGTGAAATCGAAAAGGCGCGGAACATACCCGCTCTGAAAATGTTTATGGCTGAATCCAGTTCCGGTTATGTGATCGACACAAAAAAAATGATAAAGAAGGTTTTTAGACTGGCTCAACAGATCAATAAACCCGTGATCGTACATAGTGAACTACAGTCATGCGTGGAAGCGCACAGTAAAAAATATCAGCCTGTTATCGGAAATCATAATAATATCAGAAACAGGGAATGCGCCTTAAAATCCACAGAAATCCTGCTGGATGCCGCCGGGGAAACGAACGCGGCGCTGTATCTGGCGCATGTATCGACCAGGGAAGAGATCATGTTGATTCGACAGGCAAAAAGGAACGGTCTTAAAAATGTATACTGTGAAATTACACCTCATCATCTGTTGATCAACGAATCGGTTCTTGAAACCGCGGGTAATTTTGGAAAAGTGAATCCGCCGTTGAGGACAGCCGATGACAACGACGCCCTTTATGAAGGTTTGCTGGACGGAACGGTCGACACAATAGGGTCAGATCACGCTCCTCATACTCTCGCGGAGAAGCAACAAGCTTATACCTTGGCGCCTTCTGGTTTCCCCGGGTTGGAAACCACCCTTCCACTTCTTTTTACCGAGGTGGATAAAGGCCGGTTACCAATGGCAAAACTAATCGAATTGACATCTCAAAATCCGGCTTTGATTTTTCAGATCAAGGACCGTGGTGAGATTCGTGTCGGCGCATACGCTGATTTGACCATTTTCGATCCAAAAATTTCCGGTCTTGTTGATGCCGGTAAATTTTATACAAAGGCGCGTTATTCCCCATATCAGGGATACCGGGTTCATGGAAAAGTATATATGACTTTTGTAAACGGAAACATCGTTTTCAGAAATGATCAGTTCACAAAAGATAAAGGAAAAGAAGTTGAATTCAGATAAACGTAAACTCATCCTGTTCCTGTTTAATTCAGGCGCTGTTAAATTTGGAAATTTCAAACTAAAATCCGGGTATGAATCGCCATTTTATATTGATCTCCGTGGAATAATCTCTCATCCTGAAATGATGAATCTAATCGGAAATCTACTTGAAAATGCGGTGGCGGATAAAACTTTCGATATGATAACCGGGATTCCTTATACCGCCCTGCCTGTCGCGTCAATCCTCGCTTCCAAACTGAACACACCCTTAATCTACCAGCGGAAAGAGGCAAAAGCGTATGGTACCGGTAAGCTGATTGAAGGTGTTTATCAAAAAGGCGATGTTTGTCTGGTGATCGATGACGTAATGACAACAGGAGAAAGTAAAATTGAAACCGCGCAGGCCTTTCAGGACGCGGGAATTTCAGTGAGGGACTTTGTTATTGTTATTGACCGCAGTTTTGACAACGGGGCATCGCTGGAGAAAAAAGGCTACCAGGTTACTTCGATTCTCCATATCAGGGAAATGGCGGAAGTACTTGCCCATGAAGGGTTAATTACACAGGAACAGCATCAAACGGTAATCAGGTATCTCGAAAGCGGAGATGTTCCTGAAACAATTAATCTCAAAGCAAGAAGTGAGATGTCGTCAAACGCGCTCACCAAAAAATTAGTTGATCTGATGCTAAGAAAAAAATCAAATCTTGTGCTTAGTCTGGATGTGGATAACTCTGACCAATTCTTTAGAATACTGGAAAAAACGGCATCGGAAATTGTCATGTTGAAAACTCATATTGATATACTCAATGATTTTTCCCCGGACTTCGTAAAGAGATTATTAAGAATGGCTGATAAATATCAGTTCCTGATTTTTGAAGACCGGAAATTTGCCGACATCGGCAGTACAGTTCGTAAACAGTACCGGGAGGGGATCTATAAAATTGCTGAATGGGCGCATTTTGTGACTGTCCACGGCATAACAGGACCCGCGATTATTGATGGCTTATTTGACGGGGTTGGACCAAACCGCAGCTGCTTTATGCTGGCGGCGATGTCCGCAAAAGATAACCTCATCACCGATAATTATACACGAAGAGTCCTTGAAATCGGTGCTGACAAAAAAGAACATGTATCCGGATTTATCGGATTTGGTAAGACAGAGGAAGATCTGATCAAACTAAAAAATAAAATTCCCAGGGATATGCTGTTGCTTATGCCCGGGATCAACATCTCTGCCGAAGGCGATCAACTGGGGCAGCAATATATTACAGTCGAACAGGCCGTGAAGGGCGGCGCGGATTGTATTATTGTCGGTCGCGGTATTTATGCGTCAGAAAACCCGTTGGAAACAGCGAAAATGTACCGGGAAGAAGGTTGGAAGGCCTTGGAGACTTCCGGCAAGATTTAGTTTAGAAGAATAATTTTGCCGGATATTGATTTGTTTGATTTTTGAATTCAATAGCAGCAATACAGAACATACAAAGCAAACCAGGAGACCATATGAGAAATTTGATCTCGATGAGAGATTTAAGCAAATCTGAAATACTGGATTTGATTGAACTCGCCGGACGGATCGAATCCGGAAAAATCAGGCCGGATTTATCGGGAAAAGTGATGGCTTCGTTATTTTACGAATCATCTACGCGAACACAGCTTTCTTTTGACACAGCGATGAAACGGTTAAGAGGTGAAGTGATTTCCATGATCGGGACAAAAGGTACATCGGTTGAGAAAGGGGAGTCACTTGCTGACACAGTAAAAATAATCAATCAATACGCGGATATCATTGTAATGCGACACTTTATAGAGGGCTCGGCAAGATATATCACCGAGCATGTGACGATACCGGTAGTAAATGCCGGAGATGGCGCCAATCAGCATCCGACCCAATCACTTCTGGATATGTATTCAATCAAAAAAACTCAGAAAAAGCTGGATAACCTGAAAATCGCTCTTCTCGGCGACCTGAAATATGGAAGAACGGTGCATTCGCTCGTATACGCGCTCTCCGACTTCAAGCCTGAGTTTTACTTTATTTCACCACCGTCCCTGGCTATGCCGGCATACATAAAGAAAGATTTGAGCGATAAAAAAATTGTTTACCATGAGGGACAGGCAATCGAAGATGTTATTAATCCCCTGGATATTTTATATGTGACCCGCATCCAGCGCGAAAGATTTGCCGATCCTGAAGAATATGAGAAGGTTAAAAACACCTATATTCTAAAAGCCGCCATGCTCACAAAAGTAAAAGAGAATTTAAAAATTCTGCATCCGCTGCCCAGAGTAAATGAAATAAGCGTGGACGTTGATCCAACACCGTATGCCTATTATTTCCAGCAGGCGAAAAACGGCGTTTTTATGCGCCAGGCGATCTTAACCAAATTATTAGGAGGTGAAGCATGAGAACGCTTAAAGTAGATCCCATCGTCAGCGGAACGGTTATCGATCACATCCCGGCAAATCGCGCTTTGAGCGTGATCAGTATCATCAAACCGAATGATACAGATGTGGTTACGGTCGGGATGAATTTCGCCAGCAAAAAATTCGGTAAAAAGGATATCGTAAAGATTGAAGGACGGGAATTAACCTCTGATGAGGTAAACAGTATAGCCCTGGTGGCTCCCACGGCGAGAATCAGCATCATAAGGGATTTTGAAGTCATCAAAAAGTTAATGGTTGAGATTCCGGAAACCATACAAAGCCTTGTCATTTGTCCAAATCCGAATTGTGTGACAAACCATGAAGACATTTCCACCATATTTGATGTCGTATCCAAAAATCCGGTAAAATTGAGATGTAAATACTGTGAACGTGTTTTTGATATTGATGATATGAAGATGGAAAAATAGCCGGTTTTTTAGTTAGAAGATATAATCAAAAAAAAAAGAGGCTGTCCCCCAAAAGGGCAGCCTCTTTTATTATTAACCCGGAGGCCACATCAATCTTCGCCCACCCAGGATGTGAAGATGAAAGTGAAAAATGCTTTGCCCGGCATCTTTTCCTTCGTTGAGTACAACCCGGTAACCTTTCTCGAGCAGATTCATTTTTTGAGCTAAATCCTCTGCGATTTCCATCATTCTGCCGAGAAGATGCGTATTTTTTTTAGTAAAATCTGTCAGATGAACAATATGGTCCTTGGGAACAATGAGTAGATGCACAGGTGCCTGAGGATTGATATCCCAAAAAACAGCAATTTCGTCATCTTCGTATTCCATTTCGCAAGGCATTTTCTTTGCAACAATCTTACAGAAGACACAATCATCAAATGCCAATTTTAACCTCCTTTTGCTGTTGGATATATAATTGAATTGCTGATATCGCGGTTATTGCGGCAGTTTCGGCTCTCAAGCGGTTCTTCCCGAGCGAAATCGGTAAAAAAGAAGTTTCAGTCAAAAGCTGTATCTCACGATCGGAAAAACCGCCTTCCGGGCCAATCGAAATCAGGATACTGCGGTTTTGTTCATTACATTGATGCCGGTCCAGGAATTGCAGAAGCGCCGGGAATTCTGAAGAAACCGCGGCAATCTTATGGCTATATTCGTAGGTGGCCTGAATGAACTCATCGAGTGAATGATATACGATTAGTTCGGGTAGATAGTATTGCAGACTTTGTTTCATGGCCTGTCTTAAAATTTTTTCATATCGGTCTGTATTATCAGAATAATAATTTGAAAACTGACTCCGGAAAATATAAAATTTTGATATACCCAGCTCCGTGCCCTTTTCCAGCGCGAACTCTAGCCGGCCCGGTCGGATAAAACCAATCCCAAGCCCGATCTGCTGTTCCGGCGGAGTATGATATTCGCACTTTTCAATCTTCAGTACCAAATCCGGTTTTTTACTCTCGATCACTGTATGATACAGGCTTCCTTTTCCGTCAGTGATCAATATTGTATCACCCGAATTCTTTTTCAGGGATTGAAGAATGTGCTTTTTTTCAAAATCATCAAGAGTGATATGAGTATCTTTTATATCACCCGGATTTGCAAAGAAAATTTCCATTATAGGGCAAATATCAGAAATAAACCAACAAAAAGCAAAGATAATCTTATAAAAAACATTGCCGTTAGCGGGTAACAATTCAATTAAATTATGGCGTGTTCCGGCTTGACCGATAATCATATCAGCATTTTAAGGAACAAACTGTCGGCTGTCCGTATCACGGTTTTATTTTTAAATTTTGCAGGATAATGTGTTTTAATTTTATTTGTTGTCCATTTAGGGATATATCTTGATTTTTGGATAATTTGACTAAAAGAATTATATTTGTTTTTTTAAAAAACAAAGAAAATAAATGCTGAATAATCAATAATTTTAATAAAAAAGTGTTGGGAGGAAAAATGCAAATTGTACAGGTTGGAAACATTAAAATCGGGAAGGGACAACCCCTGGCGCTTATTGCGGGTCCGTGTGTCATCGAATCTGAAAAAATTGTCATGGAAACTGCTGAACAAATCAAAACCATTGCTGACCGGATTGGCATGCCGCTCATTTTTAAGTCATCTTTTTTAAAAGATAACAGGTCCTCTGCTGACACGTATCAGGGGCCCGGCACCGAAGAAGGATTGAAAATTCTGCAAAAAGTGAAAGATACATTCGGTGTTCCCGTTCTTTCTGATATTCATGACCTACATGATGCAGCCGCGTGCGCCGAAGTTCTCGATGTTATCCAGATTCCGGCTTTTCTTTCCATGCAGACAAGTCTGTTGCTGGAAGTCGCGCGTACAGGGAAGGTAATCAATGTGAAAAAGGGGCAATTTTTAGCCGCCAGCGACATGCAAACAGCCATAAATAAAATATCGGGGGAGGGGAATAACCAAATCCTTCTGACAGACCGGGGAACATTTTTTGGATATCATAACCTGATCATGGATATGAGAAATCTGAAAATTATGCGAAGCCTGGGCTATCCGGTTATACTCGATCCTACACACTCTATACGTAAATATGGCGTCAGCAGCAGCGATCCGAGAGGCGGAGCGAAGGAATTTATTTTCGGTCTTTCCCGGGCAGGAGTCGCGGCCGGTGTGGATGCTATTTTTATAGAATCGCATCCGGATTGTAGCAACGCTCTTTGTGATGCCGCCAGTATGCTGCCTTTGCAGAGGCTTGAAGACTTATTGAATCAGGTTAAGGCGATTGATGAGCTCATAAAACCGAATCTTGATAATGATGATCAGGGGCTCTATTAAAGATCTGAAATATTGACTCTCTTAATTAAGCTGAGAACATAATTTGAACATAAGGAAATTATCATGACTGCATCTGGACTAAGCTGGAAGTTTCCCCGTGAATTTTGGGTTGCCAATCTGATTGAATTATTTGAGAGGGCCGCCTACTATGGTATGTTCATAGCATTAACTCTTTTTCTGTCAAGAAGTGTAGGATTTACTGATATTGAAACCGGATGGGTTGTGGGGCTTTTTGCTTCTTTTCTGTACCTCGCTCCAACATTTACAGGCACGCTGGCCGATAAAATGGGATTCAGACAAGCCCTGATTCTGGCCTTTGCGCTGCTGACTTTGGGTTATTTTACCCTTGGATTTATACCCACAAAACCTGCCGCGATTTTTTCACTGTTTACGATCATGATTGGCGGGTCTTTTGTTAAGCCGATCATTTCAGGGACAGTGGCCAAGGCCTCTGATGAGAAGCATCGAGCCAGGGCGTTCTCCATTTTTTACATGATTGTGAATATCGGTTCCTTTTCCGGCAAAACCATCGCAAAACCTTTACGGACGGAATTGGGATTGGAATACATCAATTATTATGCGGCTGTAATGGCTTTTATCGCATTGATCATTGTGGCGTTATATTATAAAGACATCGATACAACAGGTAAAGGAAAAAGTCTGAGGGAATCGCTTGACGGTTTGTTGAAAGTGATTAAAAACGTCCGCTTTATGGCACTCATCCTGATTGTCGCGGGATTCTGGGCTATCCAGGGTCAGCTTTACGCGACGATGCCAAAGTACACTCTCCGTTTGGTGGGTGAACACGCGGCGCCGGAATGGCTGGCAAATGTCAATCCGCTGGTTGTGGTTCTTCTGGTGGTTCCGATAACACATTTTGTACGAAAGATAAAACCTGTGAGTTCGATCGGTATAGGTTTGCTGATTATACCTCTCTCCGCGCTGTCAATTGCTCTGAGTCCGGTTCTCCAATCTGTCACCGGTCAGTCGGTTGAATTTTTCGGTCTCTTTTCTCTTCATCCGATCACGGTCATGCTCATCGTGGGCATCGCGCTCCAGGGTCTCGCGGAAAGTTTTCTTTCCCCCCGCTTTCTTGAATACGCGTCAAGGCAGGCGCCAAAAGGCGAGGAAGGGCTGTATATGGGATATTCGCACCTAACGACTTTTTTTGCATGGCTCTTCGGCTTTATCGCAAGCGGATATCTGCTGGACACTTATTGTCCCGACCCGGCTTCATTATCACCGGATCAACTGGTTCATGCGTATGACAAAGCGCATTATATCTGGTATTATTTTAGCGCTATAGGCATCATCGCGTTTATACTTCTGATTGTTTTTAAGGTTGTCACGGAGAGAATTGACCGTAAGACAGCATAAGTTTGAAAAAGATAGAACATTAAAGAAATTTTCACGTCTAGACAAGTAAGAGGCACCCGATGAAATCAAAATTGGTTAAAATAAAGATGATCCTGATGGATGTAGATGGGGTTTTGACGGATGGCGGAATTATCTATACTTCAAATGGTGACGAACTCAAGATATTTAATGTGCAGGATGGAATGGGCATCACACTCGCAAGGATGGGGGGGCTGAAAACAGGGATCATCACGGGAAGAAATTCCGAGCTGGTGCGTCGCCGGGCGGAAGAATTAAAATTTGATATAATCTCACAGGGAAGTTTTGATAAATTAGGGCCTTATAGGGATATCCAAAAACAGTTCAATTTAAATGATGAAGAAATTTGTTATATCGGTGATGATATTCTTGATCTGAGTATTCTGAATCGGGTGGGTTTTAGCGTGGCCGTCTCAAACGCGCGCGATGAGGTTAAAGCTTCATGTGATTATATAACCGATGTACCCGGCGGGCACGGCGCGGTAAGAGAAGTTATCGATAAAATATTAAAGAGGCAGGAAAAGTTGCACGCTCTGATCGAAGAGTTGACAAAATAATGAAAAAGCTCATTAAATCACTGGAACCATGATGAAGCACCTTCATTTATTGATACTTTTTGCCTTTTTAATCTTGTTCGGAAATGAAGGTTTTGGACAGGTCAACATTGCCGTGGCGGATTTCCGGAATCAAAGCGATGATTATATACTCGATTCATGGGAAAAGTCGGTCCCGGATTTATTGAGGTCTGAACTCACCCGTTCAGATGAGCTTATTGTCCTCAACCGATCCAGACTCGAATCTGTTTTGAACGAACAGGCGCTTTATCTCAGCGGATTGATTGATTCATCTCAGGCCCGGCATGTAGGTCAGTTGCTCGGCGCCGAATTTATTTTATCCGGAACAATTCACAAGATTAATGGTGTCTACCGTATTACCGCTGATATTATCCGGGTTAAAACAGGGCAGACGAAATCGGAGAGTGTAGAGGCGCCGGATCGAAAACATCTGAAGGAGATGGTAGAACTTCTCGGAAATAATATCCGATATATGCTTACCGGGAAGGGAAATTATATCCCGAAAATCTCTCTGGCTCCTTATCCTACCTGGTATTTTCTGGGAGCCGCGGCAGGTTTAGGTACAGCGACGGTATTTGCTAACCTGGCGTATCTGGATAATCGCGATAAATACCGGGGCACAAATGATCTGGAGAAATTTGATACTTACTATGACAGAGCGAATAATGCCAGAACGCTGACATATATATTTGCTTCTTTAACCGGCGGCGCATTAGCCGGATCGCTATACTGCTGGTTAAAAAACCGTTCAGCGAATGAAATATCAGCCGTGAAACCGGTGGCTGTAACAATACAGCCCGGATTGTTTATTTGTAAAAGAGATGAGGTCAGGCTTAGTGTTCAAATTCATTTCTAAAGCAATGCTCATCTGGTTTCTGGTTCTCTCCTGTGATGATTTACCGAGGGATAATCTTCTCGATCCCAAAAACAGCTCGGGTTACAGGGAATCCGTAGTGCTCATAGAAGCGTTTGTAAATACATATAATCCATATCAGTATAATGAGTTCACACTCGAAGCCCTCGATGAAATTGAGAATATTTACGGGAACAGAGTCGTGATCGCCGAGTATCACCGAAATATAACACTGACGGATACAATTTACCCCGATCCCTATCATAATGTAAAAAACGAACAACTCTATCGACAGTATGTGGATGCTGCTGATCCCGGTTCAATAGGTGTACCGGATGTTTTCATAAACGGTTATCGGAACAGGATTCAGGGCGCTTCAAGTAGTGCCGCGGCGAGAGACCGAATAAGTAAAATTGTCGGAAATCTTGTCATTGAAAAAAATGAATATACGATCGAATCTGAGGTGCATGTCAACGGTTCCGGTATTCGGGCGAATTGCAGAATAGCGCGGCTGGGATATCAATCAGCCGACGAAATGATGCTTAAAATGATTCTGATTAATAAGTACGGAGAAGAAGGTTTGAAAAGAGTGGTGGATGATATTTCAATTCCGGTTACTATTGCGGGACTTGACGCCGGATCCTATATTGAAAAGGATATCGTTCAAGATTTCATAAATAAACCTGATGCCGTCATAATCGCATTGACTTCTGAAGACGGATTGATAATATATCAGGCTATAAAGATAGATTTATGATCATGAGAAAATATTTTCTGTTATCAGGTGCTTTAATCATCCTGAGTTTTACTGGGTGCGATACGATTGAAGATATAATCGATCCATATGACGCTCCGATTATTTCAGACGAAGGTATTGTGTTGTCAGCGGGAAATCTGACGATTGGCGACACGCTGACAGCATCTGTCAGCGCCACAAATTCTGAGTCGGGACCGTTAACTTACCAATGGTCATCATCGGACGGAGGCATGTTTATTCAGCCGTCCGATTCATCCCGGGTTCGATGGATTGCGCCTCTAAAAGGGGATGTGTACACAATAAGGGTAAAAGTCTCAAACGAGAAAAAAAGCGCGGAAGCAAGCAGGGATGTCAATGTAATAAGTCCTGAAAATCCAATCGTGAATATTCTCTCTCCCAAAGCGGGAAGCTATATTGTCCAGTACGACTCAATTACGGTCAAAGCATCCGCGGTTCATGATAATCCTCTGGCGGGTGTGAGATTGTTTGTAAACGACAATATGATTATGGAACAAAGTTACAGGTTGGACAATATGTACACCATGCGTTTCAAGTCAACCGCTGAAATGATCGGACAGACTAAATTAAAAATTGAAGCAGAAGCGGGAAATCAATATGCCAATCTGGGATCGGATTCAGTCTTTGTTTTTATAGAGGCAATTATTCAGGGAAAGGCGGGTATAAATTGAATAATATTGAAATAGGTAAAAAAGTAATAAGTATAGAAGCGGAAGCGCTTTCAGCTCTGGAATCCAGGATTGATGAGAATTTTGACCGCGCGGTTGAGTTAATCATCAAAAGTACCGGCCGGGTTATTGTTACAGGTATAGGTAAATCCGGAGCAGTCGGAAAAAAAATATCATCCACGCTGGCAAGTACCGGAACCACGTCCTACTTTTTGCATCCTGCCGAGGGGATTCATGGCGACCTGGGGATGGTGCATAAAAATGATGTGGTAATCGCCATTTCCAAAAGCGGGGAAACCGCGGAAATTTTGCACCTGCTGCCATCCTTCCGCAGATTGGATGTCCCTGTCGTGGCGTTTACCGGAAACAAAACTTCAACGCTGGCGCGATATGCGGAGATTATTCTGGATATCAATGTAAAGGAAGAAGCATGTCCGCTCGATCTTGCGCCGACAGCGAGTACCACCGTCACCATGGCAATGGGCGACGCTCTGGCTATTGCTCTTCTGGAAAGAAGGGGCTTTTCGGCTGATGATTTCGCGCTTCTTCATCCGGGAGGTACTCTCGGTAAGAAATTATTATTGCGCGTATCGGATATCATGGAGAAGGAACAAAATTTACCGTTCTGTTTTGAAGATGACCTGATGCGTGTAGCTATCCTGGAAATGGCGCATAAAAGGGGGCTTTGTCCGGTTGTTGACAGGGAGATGCATCCAATCGGTGTCATTACCACCGGTGATCTAAACCGTCTTGTTGAAAAAACAGAAAATTTCTTTAATATTCCTGTTGTTCAGGTAATGAACCGAAATCCGAAGACGCTTGATGGAGAAGATCTGGCTGTTATGGCATACCGTGAAATGGAAAAATTCCGGGTGATTGCCATGCCTGTTATAGATGCAGATAAAAAACTAATCGGCGTCGTTCATCTGCATGATTTGATGCAGGAAGGGATCTCAGCGTGAAAAAAATGCTACTTATGATATTTTTAACTGTGATGATTGGCTGCTCTGCTGAAAGGGATGAAAATAACACAGCTATATCAACCGAAGAGTATCCGGATCAGGAGACCTGGGATACCAATCTTTTAATAACAAAAGACGGTATGAGAATAGGATATCTGAAAGCGGCTCATGTAAAAAAATATTCGTCCAGGAAAATGACTTATTTTGAAGACGGACTTCAGGTTGATTTTTATAATTCAACCGGTGAACACACATCCGTACTTAATTCTGACGGCGGATGGATTCACGATGTAAAGCAGGATATGTACGCTTATGGGAACGTCGTGGTTGTCTCAGATTCAGGGGCGACACTTTACACAGATACACTTCAATGGGACAATAAACTTCAAAAAATTATTTCAAATATACCGGTAAAAATCACCACTAAGGATGATACTCTGTTCGGAGACAGTTTCATTTCAGATCCCGGTCTTAGTAACTATGAACTAATAAATTCACGCGGCAGCAGCAGTAAAAAGATAATGGTTGAATAATGTTAATGAAACGCTTCTTTATTTTAAGCTTACTATTCGTATCTACCCTTGTTTTTGCATCAAATGACAGACTTGATCTAATTCATGCCGATAAAAATACAGGGAAAAAGATAGGTAGCGAGCAGCTTCGTATACTATCCGGCAATGTGCATTTTGTTCAGGATACGTTAAGTATGTTCTGTGATGAAGCGGTTTTTTATGAGATACAGGAAAAACTGGAATTTAGAGGAAATGTTCTTATCGATAACCGGCAGAGAAAAATTCGGGCGGATAAAATTGTTTATTATCCGAAAACAAAACTCGCGGTCTGCACAGGAAAAGTGAAAATTACCGGCGAAAATGATTCTCTTTATGCTGAACATTTCACCTATAACTTTGAGCATAAAGACGCGTCAGGCAGAAAAAATTTATATATCCTCGACCGGACAAATAATGTACAGATCTGGGGAGACCGTGGCGTATATGATCAGAATAAAAATTATTCGATGGTTGAGCAAAATGCCCGGTTGATGAAAATAGACACCGCCTCTTCTGATACGCTGATAATCAAAGGCAGACGTCTTGAATACTTCGATGTGGAAGATAACAGGAGAGCCGTTGTACAGGACAGTGTAATTATTCTTCAGGGTGGATTAAAAGCGCAATGCGACTCCGCGGTTTATTATCCTGATCTAAATATTGGCTGGCTGAAAATGAAACCGATCGCCTGGTATGAAAACAATGAGCTCTCAGGGGTTGAAATGAAGGTGCATTTCGATTCGCTGAAAGTCCGTGATATCTATGTATATGGGGATGGAATTGCGAAAAGCCTGGCGGATTCGGCTAAAGGGAGATACAATGAACTCAAGGGCAAAAGTATCGAATTTCAAATTGAAAATGATAAACCGAAAACCATAATAGCTCGTGATAACGCGATCAGCCTCTATTATCTAAAAGAAAAAGAAAATGATCAGGGGAGCAATTTCGCGACTTCAGACAGCATTTTTATACATTTTAAAAACGGTGAACTTGACAGCATCAATATAATTGGCGGATCGGAAGGTATATTTTATCCGGAAAATTATAAGGGAGAAATGGGATTTGAATAGCCAGGATGAAAACGGGCTGATACTCAGAGGGCAAGACCTCGTCAAGATTTATTCAAAGAGACACGTGGTCAATGAAGTATCAATATTTGTCAGACAGGGTGAAATAGTCGGTTTGCTTGGACCCAACGGGGCAGGTAAAACGACAACATTTTATATGATAACGGGTATGATCAAACCGAACAGCGGGCAGATATTGATAAATGATAAAGATATTACCGGTTTACCGATGTATCGACGCGCCAGGAGAGGAGTGGCCTATTTGCCTCAGGAGGCGTCTATTTTTAGAAAGCTGACTGTGGAAGAAAATCTGCTTGCCATTATGCAGATGCTCGGCATTTCCAAAAAAGAACGAAAACAGAAGTGCGAACAATTTTTAAATGAATTAAATATCACCCATATCGCAAAAAGCAGGGGGTATCATCTTTCCGGCGGTGAGCGCCGTCGAACAGAAATTGCCCGCACATTAGTAACAAATCCAAAATTTATCCTGCTTGATGAACCCTTCGCCGGAGTGGATCCGATCGCTGTTGAAGATATACAAAACATCGTACACGGTTTGAAAGAACGGGGTATCGGTGTTCTTATTACCGACCATAATGTCCATGAAACACTTTCGATAACCGACAGAGCTTACCTCTTGTTTGAAGGAAGAATATTGAAAGAGGGGACTGCTGATTTTCTGGCCGAAGACGAAGAAGCTAGAAAACTATATCTGGGTGAAAAATTTAAGCTTGACCGATGACTACCTTATTTTATGCGGTTGAGTTGAACGAAATATCTTTTTCCCCTAAATAAAGCGTGTTTTCTTTTCCGAATATCTTTGCTACGATCAAAGGTGACAAGATTTCCGTTTGAGGCAGATGCACCCTGTTAAACGGGTAACCGGAATTCATCAAAAGGATTGAATCATCATCCGCATATTCTGTATGATATCGATATCTTTGTAAGATTTTTTCAAGTTGTTTGGATGAGATCTCTTTAAATCTGATTTCCTTGTCCAATACAGGTCCCTCGTTTTCCTCAGGCAGGTTCTGCAACCGGTCTTTATAATTTTGCTTGTATAAATCGATTGCCTTGCGGAGCTTCTCCATTATATCATCAAGATATTTAGACTGTACATAACACCCCGGCAAGTTGATACAGGATGCTACATAAAAGTAACCGTCATACTCCTTTTTTACGAAAAT
>JACDJC010000298.1_pt1 | contig 62231 bp, 50 predicted proteins | sample 7454191 | NCBI WGS metagenome assembly JACDJC01 (sample SAMN14253291, study PRJNA609438) | sludge metagenome | isolation source: sludge after 25d culture with pyrite and EDTA | collected 2018-12-20 | reverse complement strand
AGTCAAGTGGTTCAACGACGCCAAGGGTTTTGGCTTCATCACGCCGGAAAGCGGTGATGACCTGTTCGTGCATTTTCGCGCGATCCAGGGCACGGGCTTCAAGTCCCTGCAGGAAGGTCAGCGCGTCACGTTCATCGTCACCAAGGGCCAGAAGGGCCTGCAGGCTGAGGAAGTCCAGGCGGCCTGAGTTTCTCAGCCCCTGAAGGAAAGCCCGCTTCGGCGGGCTTTTTTTTGCCTGCGGCCGCCAAACGGCAACTGACGCACGACACTGGCGTCGGCAGCGCACCGGCCGCGTCCCGCGGGCGCGCCACCATCGTCGCCGGTACATAGCCCGTCTGCGGCATCGAGCCAGGCCACGATCACCGGCGGAGCTGGCAAGAATCAACAGGTGCGCTGAGCAGCGCAGTCGACTGGCAGCAACCGGCCAGACACAGGCATGCAGACTCTGCGCCAGCACCTTCACAGAGTTGGCCTGCTGTGACGTGTGCCTTGCACGATCATTGGACCGTTTCAATACTGCTTACCCTGGTGTCTAACCAACCTACTGGCGTGCGCGCCGGATCAAGTGGTCGAGCGATTAGTGATCAGCTTTCTCGAAACCGGACGGTCGTCACCGGCAGCATCGGGTCGATTGCCGCCGATCGGCTGTCCTCGACAGGCGAGCCTCTGTCAGGTGATCAACTGGTTGGCGGTGCTGGTCAAGTCTCGTGCACCGGGTACCGTTTGGCGCCTGCGGCCAGGCGCTGCGATCAGGCCAGGCCGTAGCTGCGCAGCAAAGCCTCCGGCTCGGGGCGACGGCCGCGGAAGGCGATGAAGCTCTCCAGTGCCGGGCGGCTGGCGCCGACGGCGAGGAACTCCTGGCGGAAGCGTTCCCCGGTGGCGCGGTCGATCACACCGTGTTGCTCGAATTCGCCGAAGGCATCGGCGCTGAGCAGTTCGGCCCATAGATAGCTGTAATAACCGGCCGCATAACCGCCGGCGAAGACATGGCTGAAGCCGTGCGGAAAGCGCTGCCAGGCCGGTGGATGCAGTACGGCCACCTGCTTGCGTACCTGCTCCAGCACGGCCATGGCACGCGCACCCTGGGTCGGGTCGTATTCCAGGTGCAGCAGGAAATCGAACAGCGCGAATTCCAGCTGGCGTACCAGAAACAGGCCAGCGTGGAAATGACGGGCGGCCAGCATCCGCTCGAACAGTTCGTTCGGCAGGCACTCGCCAGTCTCGTAGTGCTTCGCGAACAGATCCAGCGCCTCGCGGTTCCAGCCGAAGTTTTCCATGAACTGGCTGGGCAGTTCCACCGCATCCCACTCGACGCCCTCGATGCCGCCGATCGAGGGCAGCGCGATCGCGGTGAGCAGGTGATGCAGGCCGTGGCCGAATTCATGGAACAGGGTCAGCACGTCGTCGTGGGTGAGCAGGGCCGGCTTGCCGTCGGTTGGCGGCGCGAAATTGCAGGTGAGGAAGGCTACCGGGAGTTGCCGCTGCTCGCCGTCGTCGAAGCGCGCACGGCACACGTCCATCCACGCGCCACCGCGCTTGCCGCTGCGCGCGTACAGGTCGACGTAGACCCCCGCAAATACTGTTCCGTCAGCATCGCGCAGATCGAAATAGCGCACGTCCGGATGCCACGTGTCCACGCCGTCGCGCTCGGCCAGGGTGATGCCGTACAGCCGGGTGGTCAGACGGAACAGGCCGTCGATCACGGATGGCAGCGGGAAATAGGGTTTCAGCTGCTCCTCGTCCAGGGCGTATTCGCGCTGGCGCAGCTTCTCCGAGGCGTAGCCGATGTCCCACGGCTCCAGCGTATCGAGCTGCAATTCGTCGCGCGCGAAGTCGCGCAGCACGGACAGTTCCCGCTGCGCCACCGGCTTGGCGCGGGCGACCAGGTCGTGCAGGAACTCCATGACCTCGGTCGGCGAGCCCGCCATCTTGGTGGCCAGCGATTCCTCCGCCGTATTGGCGAAACCAAGCAATTGGGCGGCCTCGTGGCGCAAGGCCATGATCTGCTCGATACGTGCGCTGTTGTCGAACTTGCCTGCGTCCGGACCCTGGTCGGAAGCGCGCGTCTGGTAGGCCCAGTACACGCGCTCACGCAAGCCACGGTCGTCGGCGTAGGTCAGCACGGCCTGCACGCTGGGTTGCTTCAGCGTCACCAGGTAGCCATCCAGGCTTTTATCTTTCGCGTACTGGCGCAACACGGCGCGGCCAGAGGCGGGAATGCCGGCCAGATCGCGCTCGTCGGTGATCTGCTCGTGCCAGGCTTCGCTGGCGTCGAGTACGGCGTTGGAGAATTCAGTGGACAGCCTCGACAGCTCCACCCCGATCTCGCGAAAGCGCGAACGCCCGGGTTCGTCCAGCGCCACGCCGGAAAGCCGGAAGTCGCGCAACGCGTGCTCGACCAGGGCGCGTTCCGGGCGCGGCAGGCTGGCGAAATCCGGCGCATCGGCGAGCGCCTGCACTGTCGCATACAGCGCGCGGTTCTGACCCAGCTCGATCGCGTGCTCGGTGAGCTTCTCCTCGGCCGGGCCGTAGACCTTGCGCAAGGCTTCGCCGTCGGCCACTGCGTGCAGGTGCGACACCGGCGCCCAGGCTCGGGCAAGGCGTTGCTCCAGCCGTTCCTGCGCCAGCATCACGCTGGCGAAGTCGCGTGGCGCACCGGGGGCGACCAGCGCGTCGATGGCGTGGCGGTAGTCGACCAGCAGGCTGTCGATCGCCGGCGTGACGTGTTCGGGCCGGATCTGCGAGAACGCGGGCAGGGTGTCGTCGGCGAGTAACGGGTTGGCGTGGTTCATGAAGTCTCCTTTGACCCATCAGCGTGGCGACCACGGCGGGCGAAATCAAGCGGGGTATGTGCTGGCGACGCTAGAATGACCCGATGCACTCCCTGCGCAGCTTCAAGGGCATCACACCCACCCTCGGCCACCGGGTCTATGTCGATCCCGCCGCCAGCGTGATCGGCGACGTCGTGCTGGGCGACGATGTGTCGATCTGGCCGGGCACCGTGCTGCGCGGCGACGTGAACCACATCCGGGTCGGTGCCCGCAGCAGCATCCAGGATGGCAGCATCGTGCATGTCGCACATCGCGGTCCGTACGGCCCGGGTTTCCCCTGCCTGATCGGCGAAGGCGTCACCATCGGACACGCCGCCGTGATTCACGCATGCACGATCGGCGATTACTGCCTGATCGGCATGCATGCCACCGTGATGGATGGCGCGGTGGTCAACCGGCACGGTTTCGTCGGCGCCGGCAGCCTGATTGCACCGGGCAAGGTGGTCGGCGAGGGTGAGCTGTGGCTAGGCAACCCGGCGAAATTCGTGCGTCGGCTCAGCGCGGCGCAGATCGAACAGCTGCACTACTCGGCCGACCACTACGTGCGGCTCAAGGACGAGTACCTGGCGTCTGCCTGACCGCGCAGGGCGGCGCTTCCGATCGCCAGGCCGATCGCATTTCCTGCGTGGTCGCGCGGATTTTGCCGTTCAAGCAGTCTGCTGGCGCAACAGCCGATAGACCGGCTCGGTATCGGGCCGCTGGCCGTGCCACAACGCAAACGCGTCGGCCGCGGTTTCCACCAGCATGCCGAGGCCATCGCAGGCGTAGCGCGCACCGGCCGTCCTGGCCCAGCCAAGGAAACCAGCCGCAGCCTGACCATAGGACAGGTCGTAGCAAACCGCACGCGTGCCGGCCAGCGAGAACGGCAGCTGCAATGCCACGCCGAGCACGCCGGCCGAGGTGGCGTTGACGATCAGGTCGTAACTGCCGATCGTGGCCAGATCGTCCCAATAGCGGGTGTGCACCCGCGCCGGCTCGCCGATCGCATCGGCCAGCGCGTCGGCAGCTGCCGGCGAGCGATTGACGATGGTCAGGGTCTGCACGCCGGCATCGAGCAAGGGCCAGGCGACGCCGCGCGCCGCGCCACCGGCACCGAGCAACAGTGTGTCGTGCCCGCGCAGGTCAACCCCGTGACGCTCGGCAAGATCGCGCACCATGCCGTCGCCATCGGTATTGTGCGCCGCCAGACGACCGTCGGGCAGAGGGGTCAGCACGTTGGCGGTGCCGACCCGTGTGGCCTCCACGCTGCGTTCGTCGGCCAGCGTGAACGCCGCCGCCTTGTGCGGCAGGGTGACATTCGCGCCGCGGCCGCCTTCGTCGAAGAAGCGTCGCACCGCTGCCTCGAAATTTTCCGGCGCGGCGTCGATCGCGCGATATTCCAGCTCGATCCCGCACTGCCGCGCAAACGCCTGATGGATCCGGGGCGAAAGGCTGTGGCTGATGGGATGGCCAAACACGGCGAACTGGCTGGCTGACATGCGACTTCCTGACTGATGGACGGACTCATTCTACAGGCCGAAGTATTTTCCCCGCGGACCGGGAAACGTGACTCGACCGGTCCAATACGTCTCATGGGGCACGCGTCGCAATCGGTGAGATGGGGCCCGGGCAAACTGCGTTCGTCATCCGCCGACGAGGTGCTTCCCATGCGTGCCCAACCGCTCCCTTCCGCACATCATCAACGCCTGTTTGCCGCCGCCGTGGTGTGGCTGTTGGTCGGCTCGTTCACGCTGGTCACCACCCTGGTCCCGGCGCACACCGAACTGCTCGGCTGGACGCCCGTGTTCTGGTTGGCGGCGGCGCCGCTGCTCGTGCTGCTGGCGCTGGAGCCGCGCCTGCCGCACCAGCTGCTGATGCGGCGTCGCCTGCAGCGTCTGCATGCCATTCACGGCGTGATCTGGTATTGAGCTTCCTGATTGGCGTCGAACCTCAGCTGACATGCTCCTTCTGCTCTTGGTGATCATCGGGAGTCCCCTTGCGGGTGAGCTGTCTCTTGATCACATCTTGCATGGGTGCAGAAGAGCCGGCGGGCAATGCCCGCCCTACCATCGCCGCGCCGTAGGGCGGGCACTGCCCGCCGGCTCGGGTTTTCAGGCAGCACCCTGGCGCTTACGCTCCATCCGGCGCAGAAACTCGCCCATGATGCGCAAGTACAGTTTGTCGTCCAGATAGGCGTCCTCGACGCCGGCGTCGATCGAGGGGTTGTCGTTCACCTCGATCACCACCGGTTTGTTGCCGACTTGTTTCAAGTCGACGCCGTAGAGGCCGTCGCCGATCGGATGGGTGGCCTTCAAGGCCAGCTTGATCACTTCGGCCGGCGCATCCTTCACCGCAATGGTTTCGAAACCGCCGGACTTGGCGCTGCCCTTGGCGCCATGGTTGTAGATCTGCCAGTGCCCGCGCGACATGTAGTACTTGCAGACGTACAGCGCTTCGCGGTTGAGCACGCCGACGCGCCAGTCGAAGTCGGTATAGACATATTCCTGCGCCAGCAGCAGGGCGCTGTGCTGGAACAGGCTGCTGGCCGCGGCCGTCAGCGCCGCCTCGTCCTCCACCTTGACCACGCCGCGCGAGAACGAACCGTCGGGAATCTTCAGCACCAGCGGGAAACCGAGCCTGGCCACGACTTCCTTGGTGCTCTTGCTGTCGTCGCGGTAGAGAATCTCGGTGCGTGGCACAGCGAGCTTGCGCGACACCATCAAGTCGTTGAGGAAGATCTTGTTGGTACAGCGCAGGATCGAGGTGGGGTCGTCGATGACCACCATGCCTTCCTTCTCGGCGCGGTGGGCGAAGCGGTAGGTGTGGTTGTCGCTGGCGGTGGTCTCGCGGATGAACAGGCCGTCGTATTCGGCCAGGCGCTGATAGTCGTTCTTGCCGATCGGGTCGACTTCAATGCCCAGTTCCCTGCCCGCGCCGATGAAGGCCTTCAGCGCCTTCTTGTTCGACGGCGGCATCCTCTCGTCGGGATCGACCAGCATCGCCAGGTCATAGCGGAACTGCCGGCGTGCGCGCGGCTTGCGCCACAGCTTGCGCGAGAAGCGGTCCAGCTCCTGGGCGAAGGCGTCCTCCTGCGCATCGTCCAGCGTATGCAGGCCGACCGGCTTGATCGAGCTGACCTGCCAGACGCGGTCGCGCTCGAACTCGATCCGCAGCAGCGGACAGGGAAACATCTCGAACACCTCGCGGGCGAGGTCCTGCAACGCCGGGTAGGCGGTCACGCCGAAGTAGACCAGGATGCCGAAATCGGTGGTATCGCGGCCGCCGGCGGGCAGGAAGTGGGTCAGCTGGGCATTGAGGTCCTCGATGTCCAGGCCATACAGGGAGCGCCGGCGCAGGTCGTTGACCGTGCGCACCGAGGGCATCACCTTGTGCCCGCGCGCCTCGGCCAGCAGCGAGACGTAGTAGCCCGTGCCCAGGTACTTGTAGCTGCGGCAGAGGTTCAGCACGTGGGTGCGTTCGTCGCCGACGACCGACTGGCGCAGGTAGTCCATCGCGCTCATCACGTCGACGGAGGGATAGTAAGCGCTCCAGTCGGAGGTTTTTTCGACAACGATGACCAGGCGGGTCATGACACCTCTCGAACCGGACCGCAGCCGCGCGGGCGAAAGGCGGGCAGCGTGCAAAGTGCGCAGTCTGGCACAGCGACGTGCTGACACAAGAGATGGTGCTGAAGGATACGTAAATGGCGCACTGCGGTCGCGGGCCTCCTGCTACAGTCCGCGCGACTTCCCTCCACAAGCACGACGCCCCATGCAGTCTCCGCCGACCACCAGCGTGCGCGTCCGTCGCGCGGACAGTGCCGATCTCGACGACCTGGTGGCGCTGGAACAACGTGCGTTCGATGGCGACCGCATGAGCCGCGCGCAATACCGTCGCCACCTCGACAGCGATTCCGCCCGGATCCTGCTGGCCAGTACCGGCCGGCATGCGTTTTCCGGCAGCCTCGTGTTGTTCTTCCGCAAAGGGAGCGCCGTCGCCCGCGTGTACTCACTGGCGACGCGGCCCGAGGCACGCGGCCAGGGCATCGGCGCCGCCTTGCTGGAGGCTGCCGCGGTGGCTGCGCGTCGCCGTGGCTGTCGCGTGCTGCGACTGGAGGTGCGCACCGACAACGCCGCTGCGATCGGGCTGTACGAGCGACTCGGCTACCGGCGCATCGGCAGCTACCGGCACTACTACCAGGACGACGCCGATGCATGGCGGTACGAGCGGACGCTTGACTGATCCACGCCACGGCGCACACATGCGCAGCTCCAGCATGCGGCCTGATGTACATCAGATCGCAGTGGCCTCGCCGCTGGCACAATGATGGCAATGCCGGCGTCGTGGCTGGCGGGGGCCGGAGCGAAAGTACCGCAGCCCCCTCGGGCATGCCATGGCGTGTCGGCAAACGGCCTTCGTTGACCGATCCAGATGCACTCGCTGCTCCGGCGGCGGCCTGGCCGCTCCCGCACCGGAATCCTGATGGCCGCCACCGCACAAGCACAGCCGAATATTGCCCTGATCAAGTACTGGGGCAAACGCGACACGACATTGAACCTGCCGGCCACCGGCTCCTTGTCGATCACCCTGGACACGCTGTGGACACGCACCCGGGTCGAATTCGACAAATCGTTGCGCCACGACGAGCTGCGCCTGAACGGCGCCGAAGATCCGGCGACCCTGGCCCGGGTCAGTGCCTGCCTGGATCTGCTGCGTCACCGCGCCGGCAGCACCACCTGCGCCCGCGTCGACACGCGCAACAATTTTCCCACCGCCGCAGGCTTGGCATCATCGGCGTCCGGCTTCGCGGCCCTGGTGGTGGCCGCCGACGCCGCGCTGGGCCTGGCGCTGGACCGCCGCACGCTTTCAGTGCTGGCCCGACGCGGCTCGGGTTCGGCGGCGCGCTCGCTGTTCGGCGGGTTTGCCAGCATGGCAGCTGGCCAGCGCGAGGACGGCGAGGACGCCTTCGCCGAACCCCTGCTCGATGCTGCCGAATGGCCGCTGGCGGTACTCATCGCGGTGACCTCGCACAGCCGCAAAAGCGTCGGCTCGGGGGCCGGCATGGAAAGCAGTCGCCACACCTCGCCGTTTTATCCGGCATGGGTGAGCTCGGCGGCGACTGATCTGGCGGCAGCTCGCGATGCGGTAAGGGCGCGCGACTTCGCTGCCCTGGCCGAGGTGAGCGAACACAATTGCCTGAAGATGCACGCGGTGATGCAGGCGAGCCGACCGCCGCTGGTGTACTGGAGTGGCGCCACCGTGGATTGCCTGCAGCGCATCCGTGCGCTGCGCGAGCGCGAGGGCGTGGAGGCGTTCTTCACGGTCGACGCGGGCGCCCAGGTGAAAGCGGTCTGCCCACCGGGCGCGGTCAGCCGGGTCGCTGCGGCGCTGGCCGACATTCCCGGCGTGGAACGGGTGTTGACCAGCGGCCTGGGCGAGGGCGCGCGGCTGGTCGACGATGGCGAGGCGGTCTGATGCCCGTGCTGGCGTCGGCGCCGGGCAAGCTGGTGATCACCGGTGAATACGCGGTGCTGGAAGGGGCTCCCGCGCTGGTGCTGGCGATCGATCGCGAAGCGCAGGTGGAGTTGGAAGACGCCAGCGGCCCTGGCTGGGAAATCACGGCGCCCGGGCTCGGCATCCGAGGCGCACGTGGCCAGTTGGATGCGACCGGACGGATGTCCTGGCCCGCACTGGGTGGGACCGCCATCGAACAACTGGCGCTGGTCAGTGCGGTCCTGGAAACGCTCGGGGCGGACGGCCCATCCGTACCGTTTCGCGCCAACCTGGACACCCGGGCTTTCTTCGCCAGCGCCGACGGGCAGGCCAAACTGGGGCTGGGTTCCAGCGCGGCGCTGACCGTGGCCCTGGCCAGCGCGATCTATGCGCTGAACGGGCGCGGTGCGCCGTCCCTCGATACCCTGATCGCAGCGCACCGGCGGGCGCAGGATGGGCGCGGCAGCGGACTGGACATCGCCGCCAGCCTGGTCGGTGGCCTGCTGGTTTATCGCCTGTACGACGGGCAGCCACGGATCGCGCCGGCGACCTGGCCGGCCGGGCTGGAATGGTGTTGTGTCTGGTCCGGCAAGTCGGCCTCGACCCGCACCTACCTGGCCAAGCTGGCGGCATGGCGCGCGCAGGCGCCATCGCATCATGCAGCGGTGATGCGCGATCTTGGCGACTGTGCGACAGCCGCCGCTACCGCCGTCGGCGCAACAGCCTTGCTCGAGGCCGTGGCGGCTTATGCGCTGGCGCTGGATCGACTGGCCGCCGCCAGCGGGCTGGACATTCTCTGCGCCGAGCACCGCGCACTGGCCGCGCTGGCCGCTTGCCATGGCGTGACCTACAAGACCTGTGGTGCCGGTGGCGGCGATATCGGCATCGCGCTGGCGACCGACGCCGGACGCCTGCAGGCATTCCGCCAGGCGGCGATCGAGGCCGGATTCCCGGTGCTGGACCTGCGAGCGGCCAGGGCCGCCCGCGTACACAGACACTGAGTCATCAAACACATCCAAGGGAGTCTTCGTGGACCAGTTAGACACAAACGAGCAAACCGACTCGCCGGCATCGCCTCAAACCGGCGGCACCGTGCACAAGGCCGAGGCAGGTGCGCCCGACCATCCCGCCCGCATGCCCGGCTTCCACCGCCTGTCCGTGACCGAACGCGTACAGCTTTTGCGCAGCCGCGGGTTGCTGTCGCAGGCAGACCACCGCACGCTGACCCGCGGGGCGCAGCAACTGGACTTGGCCCAGGCCGACAAGATGATCGAGAACGTCATCGGCGTGATGGGGCTGCCGGTGGGGCTGGGCCTGAACTTCCTGATCAATGGCAAGGATTACGTGGTGCCGCTGGTGGTCGAGGAGCCCTCGATCGTGGCTGCACTGAGCTCGGCGGCCAAACTGGTGCGCGGCAGCGGCGGCTTCACCACCCAGAGCACCCGGCCGCTGCTGATCGGCCAGGTCCAGGTGGTCGGGGTGGCGCACTCAGGCCAGGCGCGCACGGCGTTGCTGCAGCGCCGGGACGAGATCATCAACCTGGCCAACAGCCTGCACCCGAACATGGTTGCGCGCGGTGGCGGGGTCGCGGACCTCGAGGTGCTGATCCATGCCGCGCCGGACGGCGGGCAGGACATGGTGGTGCTGCACCTGCTGGTCGATACCTGCGACGCGATGGGCGCCAACCTGGTCAACACCATGTGCGAGGGCGTGGCGCCACTGGTCGAGGCGATCACCGGCGGCAAGGTGTGCCTGCGCATTTTGTCCAACCTGACCGACCGGGCGCTGGTGCGCGCCAGCGCGGTGATTCCGGTACAGGCGTTGGCGGGCAAGGGCCACGATGGCGAGCAAGTGCGCGACGGGATCATCCTGGCCAACGATCTGGCCCTGGTCGATCCGTACCGCGCGGCGACCCACAACAAGGGAGTGATGAACGGGGTGGACGCGGTGGCACTGGCCACCGGCAACGACTGGCGCGCGCTGGAAGCGGCCGTGCATGCCTATGCGGCGCGCGGCCAGGGTTATGCCGCGCTGACCCGCTGGTCGCGCAACGCACGGGGCGACCTGGTCGGCAGCATCGAGTTGCCGCTCAAGGTCGGCACCGTGGGCGGCTCGCTGCGGGCGAACCCGATGGTGGCGATCAACCACCGCCTGCTGGGCTCGCCCGGTGCGCGCGAGCTGGCCGAGGTGATGGCGGCCGTCGGTCTGGCGCAGAATTTTTCGGCGCTGCGCGCGCTGGTCACCGACGGCATCCAGCAAGGCCACATGACCTTGCACGCGCGCAGCGTGGCGATGGCGGCCGGCGCCACGCCGGAGATGTTCGACCGCGTGATGGAACGCCTGTTGACCGATGGTGAGATCAAGGTCTGGAAGGCACAACTGATCGTGGCCGAGCTGCGCGGGCAGGCCGCGCCACGGCAGCTGGCCCACGGCAACCCCGCGGCCAGTACCGAAGGCTGGGCCACCGGCCACGGCAAGGCGATCCTGCTCGGCGAACACGCGGTGGTATATGGCCGCCACGCGATCGCGGCGCCGCTGCCCCTGGCGATCCGGGCACGGGTCGAGGATGCGCGCGACGGCACCACGCTGCTGATCCCGCGCTGGGGCGTAGAACAACGTTTGCAGCCGACCCTGGTGCGGCCGGGCTCGTTCCTGCAATCGCTGACGCTGCTGCTGGAGCGACTGGATCTGGGCCAGCGTTCGCTGCAGATCCAGGTGGCCCCGGACATGCCCCGGGCGATGGGCCTGGGCGGCTCGGCGGCGCTGGCGGTGGCGGTGATCCGGGCACTCGACCGGCACTGTGCGCTGGGCCTGGACGACGCGACCGTCTGCGCGCTGGCCTTTGAATGCGAGAAGATCGCGCACGGCACGCCCTCCGGGATCGACAACACCGTCGCCACCTACGGCGAGGCGCTGCTGTACCAGCGCGGCGAGCCGGCCCGGATCCGCCCGCTCGCCCTGAAGCAGCCGCTGCCGCTGGTGATCGGCCTGAGCGGCAGCGAGAGCCTGACCGCCCGGATGGTGGCGCGCGTGCGCCAGGCCTGGCAGCAGCATCCGGCAAGATACGAGCGCATTTTCGATGAAATCGACCTGCTGACGCGGCACGCTTTCGACGCACTGGAGGCCCAGGACCTGGGCGAGCTGGGCGAATTGATGAATATCTGCCAAGGCCAGCTGAACGCGCTGCAAGTCTCCAGCCGGGAGATCGAGGAGCTGGTCCAGCTGGCACGCGAGCATGGTGCCAGCGGCGCCAAGCTGACCGGCGGCGGCGGCGGCGGCGCGGTGATCGCGTTGTGCCCGGATGGTGGCGCACGCGTGGCCAAGGCGATGCGCGATGCCGGCTACCAGGCGCTGGAGGTGTCCTTTGGCTGATGCGTCGCAAACCCACGCCACGGTCTCGTCCGAAGCTGAGCAGCTGATCCTGGTCGACGCCGATGATCGTCCGATCGGACACGCCAGCAAGGCGGCTTGCCATGATGGTCCGGGTCAGCGCCATCGGGCGTTTTCCCTGTTCATCTTCAACGAACACGGCCAGCTTTTACTGCAGCAACGCAGCCGCCAAAAACGCCTGTGGCCCGGTTACTGGGCCAACAGTTGCTGCAGCCACCCGCGCCAGGGCGAGAGCATGGCGCAGGCCACCGAACGACGCCTGCAGCAGGAGCTGGGCATGCGCTGTCCACTGCGCTTCCTGTTCAAATTCGAGTACCACGCGGATTATCGCGGACTCGGCGCCGAACACGAATTGTGCTGGGTCTACACTGGCATCTGCGCCGAGCCCGTGCGCGCCAACGCCACTGAAATCGAGGCCTGGCGCTTTGTCACGCCGGCCGAACTCGATCGCGAGATCGCCACTCACCCGGAGCACTTCACCCCATGGCTGAAACTCGAATGGGAGCGGCTGCGCAACGATCCGGCGATGCCGGCATGGTGATCCGCCCGTTGCGCGGGTGCCGCGCCGCGAAGGTAGCGCCATGAGCGAAGTGCCGGTCCGCTGCACCATGGTTGCGGTGGTGGTGGTGCGCGGCACGGCTGCGGACGCCCGCGTCCTGCTGCTGCAACGGGCCGGACCGTACCTGTCCGGCGCGTGGAGTTATGTGGCCGGGCACCTCGAAACGGGCGAGACCGGCTGGCAATGCGCACGGCGCGAACTGGCCGAGGAAACGGCGCTGGTACCGCTGGCGCTGTACTCCGCCGACCGCTGCGAGCAGTTCTATGACGCCGCCGCCGATGACATCCAGCTGGTGCCCGCGTTTGTGGCGATGGCCGCCGACGATGCGGCCGTGGTCCTCAACGAGGAGCACCGCCAGTTCGCCTGGCTGGAGTTCGACGAGGCCATCGCGCGGGTGCCGTTCGGCGGCCAGCGCGAGCTGTTCGCCCATGTCCGGCGCGAATTCGTCGAACGCACGCCATCGCCCTGGCTACGCATGCCACAGTAGCGAACGCGACTCACCCGCCCAGGGGATGGCTGATGCGCTGTTCGGTCGCCACATCGGGCCGCGCCACCAGCGCGCCGGTGCGCATCAGGCTCACCGAGTAGTGGCCGCCGTCGACCAGCGGCAGGAACGCGCCACTGCCATAGACGGTATCGACCTCGGGCAGCCACTTGGGATAGTCGCGGCTGAGTTTGAGCAGATCGAACGAACCGGCGGCATCGAAACTGATCACGGTGCGCGGCGCGCTCATTTCCTGCGCGGGGTCCTCGTAGCGCCCGGACAGGCGATCGAGTCGATACAGCGGCGGCGCCCCGGCCAGCACCGCGGGCAGTTTCCATTTCAGCACGATCGCCTCGACGCGCCAGTCGTCGCCGGCCAGCTGCACCTGGCGCGTACGGCCGTCGGGCCAGGTCAGGACAAGCTCCCAACGCTGCGGGGAAAGGATCCGCGCATCGATCTCGACCACCGGCGCTTCCTCGCCGAGCAGGCGATAACCGCGCAGGGCGGCCCCGGTGCCGGCCAGCAACAGCGCAAGCGCCAAACACACCAGCAACAGCAACCCGCGCCAGCTCGCCGCGATGCGCCGGTGCGCGCGCAGGTGCCGACGCAACATCACCAGTTGTACCAGGGTGATCAGCATGAAGACCGCCGCCAGCACCAGCAGCACGGTCATCGGCATGCGCAACAGGGCGCTCCAGTCCATCGCCAGCTTCCTCGTCGCCACGGTAGGCAATCCACCGCGCCATCATAACGGGCACCGGCTGGCTGCTCGCTATACTGCGGGCTTGCCGAGGAACTCCTGACCATGCGCCGATCCCTATACCTGCTGCCGCTCGCCTTTGTTGTCGCCCTGCTTGCCGGCTGCGGCAACAAGGGTCCGCTGGTGCGGGCGCCAGCCAAGTCGGCGCCGGCTGCCACCAGCCCGCCGGCACCCGCCACGCCAGCCAGCGCCAGCAGCAGCGCGATGCCCGCCACCGACCAGCCTTGAGCATGGGCGCGACACCGCTGCGCTTTTCCAAGATGCACGGCAGCGGCAATGACTTCGTCGTGCTGGATTGTCGACAGCGGGCGTTTCCGCTGGATGCCGCACAGATCCGCGCACTGGGCGAGCGGCATACCGGCGTGGGGTTCGACCAGTTGCTGAGCGTGGAGCCTGCGCGCGATCCCTCATGCGCGTTCTATTACGGGATCTGGAACACCGATGGTTCGCCCTCCGGCCAGTGCGGCAACGGCGTGCGTTGCGTCGCGGCCTGGCTGCATCGCGCGGGCGTGTTGGCACTGGGTGACAGCGTGCGCATCGAGAGTCCGTCCGGTCCGGTCACGGTGCGCCTGCTTGCCTCCGACGAGGTGACCGTGGACATGGGCGAGCCAGTGTTCGCGCCCCCGCGCATTCCGTTCGTGGCCGCGGCGCTCGCGGATGGCTACGAGATCTCCCTGGAAGACGAGCAGCTCCGGATCGGCGCGGTGTCGATGGGCAACCCGCACGCCGTGGTGGTGGTGCCGGATCTGGCCGATCCCCGGCTGCACAAGCTGGGTCCGCTGCTGTCCTCCCACGAACGCTTTCCCGCCGGCGCCAACGCTGGTTTCGTGCAATGGCTCGACCGCGGCCACCTGCGCCTGCGCGTGCACGAACGCGGCGCGGGCTGGACCCTGGCCTGCGGCACCGGTGCCTGCGCTGCCATGGCGGTACTTCGCCAGCGTGGCGAAGTCGACGACCGCGTCCGCGTGGAATTGCCCGGCGGAACCCTGCGTATCGAGTGGCCGGGAGCTGGCCACGCGCTGTGGATGACCGGACCGGCGGCATTTGTTTTCGAGGGCGAATGGCCGATCCCCACCGGCGGGAATCCTGCGCGCGGTTGAAGCGCAGGCGCGTCCATCGCACACTGCAGCTGGCAGGCACTCTCGTCTGCCGGTACCGCCACGGCTCCAAGGACCTCCGCGCATGAATGCAACCCTGCTCGACGATGCCACCCAGGCCCGCGTGGTTGCCGCCTATCTGAAGCGCCACCCGGAATTTCTCAGCGAATACCCGGAGCTGGCGGCCAAGCTGACCATGCCTCCGCGCGAGCAGGGTGGCGCGGTCGCGTCGCTGGCGGTCTACCAGATGCAGAGCCTGCGTGACAAGAACGCCGTGCTGGAGCGCCGGCTGGCCGAATTGATCGAGATTGCCGCCGAGAACGAACAACTGATGGAGCGCGTGCATGCGCTGACCGTGGCGCTGCTGCGGGCAAGCACGATGGAAGTGACCGTGCGTACCGTGATCGCCAAACTCAGTGCGGATTTCCATTCCGAGCAAGTGCGCCTGCTGCTGTTCGGAGACGAACCCCAATTGCCGCGCGCCGACTGGCTGCAACAAATTCCGGGCGGCGCCGCGGCACTGCCGGAGTTCGCCGAATTCCTGCACAAGGGCGTGCCCAGTTCCGGGCGCCTGTCCGCCGAGAAGCTCGCCCGGCTGTTCGGTGACGCGGCTGGCGAAATCCAGTCGGTGGCAATGATGCAGCTGGGCGACATGGGCATCCTGGCGATCGGCAGCATGGACGCGGACCGCTTCCAGCCGGGCATGGGCACGCTGTTCCTGAAGATGATCTCCGCCACCATCACCGCCGCGCTGGCGCGCTCGCGGGATGTCTCCTGAGCCGGCCATGACCCCGGCCGGACAGGTTGACACCTGGCTGGCCCGCCTCGCCGACGAACGCCACGCTTCGCCGCACACCGTCGCCGGCTACCGTCGCGACCTGGCCAAACTGCTGCGCTACATGGAGGCCGAGCAGTTGGACGCCTTCGGGTCGCTCGATGCCAACCGGATGCGCAACTTCATCGCGGGCGAACATCGTGCCGGATTGGCGCCGAAAAGCCTCCAGCGACTGCTGTCGTCCTGTCGCAGCCTGTTCCGCCAGCTCCGCCGCGAGGGCCTCATGAGCAGCGATCCGATGCTCGGCGTGCGCGGGCCGAAGGTACGCCGCAAGCTGCCGCAGGTGCTCGACGTCGACGAGGCCAGCGCCCTGGTCGAAAGCGACAGCGGCGGCAAACTGGCGGTGCGTGACCGTGCGATGCTGGAGCTGTTCTATTCCTCCGGCCTGCGCCTGTCCGAGCTGGTCCGCCTGCGCTGGTTCGACCTGAACCTGGAGGAGGGTGAGGTGCGCGTGCTGGGCAAGGGCAGCAAGACCCGCGTGGTACCAGTCGGCCGGCATGCGGTGGCCGCGCTGCGCGCGCTGGGCGCCGAACAGGGCATGGCGCCCGAGAGTCCGGTGTTCCGCGGCCGTGGCGGCGCGCCGATCAGTCCGCGCACGATCCAGTTGCGCATGAACACGCTGGCGCTGCAGCAAGGCAGCCCCAAGCACATCCACCCGCACCTGCTCCGGCATACCTTCGCCAGCCATATGCTGGAATCCTCCGGCGACCTGCGCGCCGTGCAGGAGCTGCTCGGCCACGCCGACATCGCCACCACCCAGATCTACACGCACCTGGATTTCCAGCATCTGGCCAAGGTGTACGACGCGGCGCACCCGCGGGCGAAGCGCAAACCGTAAATGCCGCCTCAGCGATGAGTGGGGCCGATTCCCCCTCTCCCGAAATGGGAGAGGAGGCGAACGGGCCGAGCGGGTTCGCCCCGCATTGAAGCCTCGGCCACCCATCCCCATCTCGTTCGCTCAACATGGAGCTTTGTATGGAATCCTTTCACGCCACCACCATCGTTTGCGTGCGCCGCGAGTCGCGCGTCGTGATCGGCAGCGATGGCCAGGTCACCCTGGGCAACACGATCATGAAGGGCAATGCACGCAAGGTGCGCCGACTGGGCAAGGCCGGCGAGGTGGTGGCCGGTTTCGCTGGCGCCACCGCCGACGCATTCACCCTGTTCGAACTGTTCGAGCAGAAACTGGAGAAACACCACAACAACCTCACCCGCGCCGCGGTGGAAATGGCCAAGGAATGGCGCACCGATCGCCGCTTCGGCAAGCTTGAGGCCATGCTGGCCGTAGCCGACAAGGAGGTATCGCTGTTGATCTCCGGCAATGGCGACGTGGTGGAACCCGAACACGGCCTGATCGCGATCGGTTCCGGCGGCCCGTTCGCGCAGTCCGCCGCCAGGGCACTGCTGGAAAATACCGACATGGACGCCCGTGTCATCGTCGAGAAGGCGCTGCAGATCGCAGGCGACATCTGCATCTACACGAACCACAACGTCAGTATCGAAGAGCTGTGAGTCGGAAATGGGGGATCGGGAATGGTCAAAGCGCCAGCATCCGGTAACCCACGCCTTTCCGATTCCCGATTCCCTGTTCCCCATTCCCGGCGAAGCCCATGTCCGAACTCACCCCCCGCGAAATCGTCAACGAACTCGACCGCTACATCATCGGCCAGAACGACGCCAAGCGTGCCGTGGCGGTGGCATTGCGCAGCCGCTGGCGGCGCATGCAGCTGTCACCGGAGATGCGCAACGAGATCACCCCGAAGAACATCCTGATGATCGGCCCCACTGGCGTGGGCAAGACCGAGATTGCACGGCGACTGGCGACACTGGCCAACGCGCCGTTCGTGAAGGTCGAAGCAACCAAGTTCACCGAGGTGGGCTACGTCGGCAAGGATGTGGAGTCGATCATCCGCGACCTGGCCGACGGTGCCTACAAGCTGACCCGCGAGCAGGCGATCAAGCGCGTGCGCACGCAGGCGGAGGACCGGGCCGAAGACCGCATCCTCGACGCGCTGCTGCCGCGTCGGCAGGCCGAGCCGAACGACTGGAGCCACGATGCGCCGGCCGCCCCGGCAGTCGACAGTGACACGCGGCAGAAGCTGCGCAAGCAGCTGCGCGAAGGCGCGCTGGACGAACGCGAGATCGAGCTGAACCTGGCGATGAATGTGGGGGTGGAGATCATGTCGCCGCCGGGTATGGAGGAGATGGGCGCCCAGCTGCGCCAGATGTTCCAGAATCTGGGCGGTGCCAAGACCCAGACCCGCAAGCTGGCGATCAAGCTGGCACGCCCGCTGCTGATCGATGAGGAAGCCGGCAAACTGCTCAATGACGAGGAGATCCGCGCCCAGGCGATGGAGAACGCCGAGCAGAACGGCATCGTCTTCCTCGACGAGATCGACAAGGTCGCCCAGCGCAGCGACCACGGCCACGCCGGGGTCAGCCGCGAGGGCGTGCAGCGCGACCTGCTGCCGCTGGTGGAGGGTTCCACCGTGTCGACCAAGTACGGTCCGATCAAGACCGACCACATGCTGTTCATCGCCTCGGGCGCGTTCTCGCTGGCCAAGCCGTCGGACCTGATCCCCGAGCTGCAGGGCCGATTGCCGATCCGGGTCGAGTTGTCCGCGCTCTCGGTGGACGACTTCAAGCGGATCCTGCGCGAGCCGAACAACGCGCTGACCAAGCAGTACGTGGCCCTGCTCGGTACCGAGGGCGTCACCATCGAATTCACCGACGACGGTATCGACCGGCTGGCCGAGGTGGCATTCCAGGTGAACGAGCGCACCGAAAACATCGGCGCGCGCCGCCTGCACACAGTGATGGAGCGCGTGTTGGACAATATTTCGTTCGAAGCTGCGGACAAATCCGGCGAAAAGTACGTGATCAACGCCGAACATGTCGACAAAGCACTGGCTAACCTGGTACAGGACGAGGATCTCAGCCGCTACATCCTGTAAGGCCGGCGGACAGGCCCAGTCTGCTAAAATGGCCACCGTGAACAACGTCATTGAACTGAAAAACACCGGCCAGCGAGCCCAGCTGCGCCAGGCACAGCAGAAGCAGACCCTGGTCCGGTTGTGGCGCGAAGGCCTCGAGCACGGCAGCTTCTGCGGCTACGTGGGCGGCGTGGGGCGCGAATTCTTCCTGCTGTGGGTGGTCGGCGACGGCATCACTTACGATGGCATGTACGTGATGCGCCATCGCGACGTCTCCGAGCTGGAAGCCCCGGACAAGCACCACGCGTTCTTCGAGAAGGCGCTGGCGCTGAAACAGATCCTGCCGCGGATGCCGCGGGGCTTCCCGCTGGACACCATCCGCGAGGTGATCCAGGCCGCTGGCGCGCAGGCGCCGGTGATCGGCGTGCACGTGGACAGCGAGGACGAGTCCGAGGTCTGCTACATCGGCCGGCTGGCCAGCGTCGAGGATGACGGCTTCTACATGCAGGAGCTCAGCCCGGACGCGGAGTGGATGCGCGAGGTGTCGTTCTTCAGCTGGGACGAGGTGTCGACCATCAGCATGGAGGACAGCTACGCGCAATCCCTGCTCGCCGTGGCCGGTCCCGCGCCGGCCTTGAGCCAGGGCGAGGGTGATACGGATGTCGGTCGGGCGTACTAGGAAGCCTGTCGGCAGTCACATGCCACTGTCCACCAGGCAAAGCTGAGGATTGACCCGCCGGGAACGGGAAACCTGCGCGAAATTGTGCCTGTGCGCAGGCTGCGCCGGTCCGCGTGGACAGCTGGCGGTCATTCCGCACCAGGATGACTAGAGACGACGATCGCTCCCTCAAACGAAGCGGGTAAGCTTTCACCATATCGTGAAACCACGCCATCTTCCGGGGGAGACCCATGACGCGGATTGTCGTCGTCGGCAGTATCAACATGGACCTGGTTACCCAGGCACCGCGCTTCGTCGGTCCGGGCGAGACCATCCTCGGTGAGCGCTTCCTCACCGTACCCGGCGGCAAGGGCGCCAATCAGGCGGTGGCGGCCGCCCGGCTCGGTGCCGAGGTGGCCCTGGTCGGCGCGCTCGGCGATGACGATTTCGGCCACAAGTTGCGCCAGGGGCTGGCCAGCGAAGACGTCGACCTGGACCACGTCACGCAGTTGCAGGATGAGGCCAGCGGCACCGCCTCGATCACGATTGCCGGCGGTGAGAACCAGATCATCGTGGTACCCGGGGCCAACGCCCGCGTCATGCCGGCGCAAGTGGAGCGTGCGCGGGGGCTGATCGGGCGCGCCGACGTCGTGCTGGTGCAGATGGAAATCCCGCTGGAGACGGTCGAAGCCACGGTACGCCTTGGCGCGCACCTGGATGTACCGGTGATCCTGAACCCCGCGCCGGCCCGGCAGTTGCCCGTCGACTGGTTGAAGCTGGCCCGCTACGCCACACCGAACCAGCATGAGCTGGCGATCCTGCTCGGCGCGGACCCGACGACCGACTTCCGCACGCTGATGCAGGCGGCGCCGTGCCCGGTCGTGCTGACCCGCGGCAGCGAAGGGGCCTGGTATCGCGAACAGGGCGAGCCGGTCCACCAAAGCGGCTTCCCGGTCGAGGTGGTCGACAGCACCGGCGCCGGCGATACCTTCAATGCCGCGCTGGCGGTGTTCCTGCATGAAGGCGTCGCAAGTGCGGTGCGCAAGGCCTGTCTCGCCGCCGCGCTGTCGGTCACCCGGCTCGGTGCGCAAGGCGGTATGCCACGCCTGGCCGAGCTCGAGGATGCGCTGTCCAAGGCACCTGGCTGAGCGGATGGCCGCATACCCTGGGTCGCACGGTTCAGCCGCCTACTTGCCGATGCAGAACGAACCGAAGATGGCGCCGAGCAAATCATCGCTGGTGTAGCTGCCGGTGATTTCGCCCAGCGCGTGCTGGGCGTGGCGAAGTTCCTCCGCGGCGAGTTCGCCCGCACGCGCGCCGGTCAGCAGGTCGGCGCTGCGGTCGAGGTGATCGCGTACCCGCTCCAGTGCAAGTACATGGCGACGACGCGCACTGAAAACGCCTTCGCCGCTACCCGCGCCGGCGAGGCGCTTGAGATGCTCGCGCAGGGCGTCGAGGCCCTCGCCGGTTTTCGCCGAGGCCCACAGCCAGTGCACACCCTCGCTCTGTTTATGGCGCGCAGGCAGGTGATCGAGGTCGATCTTGTTGATCAGCACCACGCGTTCGACGCTGGCAGGCAGGGCGTCGAAAAGACCGACGTCGGCGGCATGCTCGGCGGCGGTGGTGACCAGCAAGGCAACATCGGCGCGCTGCAATTCGCCGTGCGCGCGACGCACGCCTTCGCGCTCGACTTCGTCCTCGGTCTCGCGCAGACCGGCGGTGTCGGCCAGTTCCAGCGCGATGCCATCCAGGTTGAGGTTCTCGCGCAGCACGTCGCGGGTGGTGCCGGCGATGGCGTTGACGATGGCGCGGTCGCTGCCGGCCAGGGCATTCAGCAGGCTGGACTTGCCGGCGTTGGGGCGGCCGATGATGGCCACCCGCAAGCCGTCGTTGAGGCGCAGGCCGCGTTGCGCTTCGCGCAACAGCTCCGTCAGTTCCAATCGCACCCGATCAAGCTGTTGCTGGATGGCCGGATCGGCCAGGAAGTCGATCTCCTCTTCCGGAAAGTCGATCGCGGCCTCGATGTGCACGCGCAAGGTGATCAGTTCCTGCAGCAATGCCTCGACCTTGCGCGAGAACACGCCTTCCATCGACTGCAGGGCCGCACGCGCACCGGCCTGGGAGCGCGCGGCGATCAGGTCGGCGACGGCCTCGGCCTGGGCCAGATCGAGCTTGCCGTTGAGGAACGCGCGTTCGGTGAATTCGCCGGGCCGGGCCAGGCGCGCACCGAGTTCGCAGCAGCGGCGCAGCAACTGGTCGAGCAGCACGGCGCTGCCGTGCCCTTGCAGTTCCAGCACATGTTCGCCGGTGTACGAGGCCGGCGCGGGGAAGTGCAGCAGCAGGCCACGGTCGATCAGCTGGTCTGCCTGGTCGCGGAACGCGGCGAAGTGTGCAAGCCGTGGCTGCGGCGTGCGCCCCAGCAGGGTCCGCGCCATCACCGGCACGGCCGGACCGGACACGCGCACCACGCCGACGCCGGCGGCACCCGGGGCGCTGGCGATGGCGGCGATGGTGTCAGTGGCATGGACGGGCATGGCAAAGACTCTAAACGAAAGCAGCCGCGACCGTACTCGGTCGCAGCTGCCGGGTGTCATGGATTCGAAGGCGCACTCAGTCGGTGGTGAGCGGCGCCTCGCGATCGATGTGATGGGTCACCCACCACTGCTGGCCCAGGCCGACCAGGCCGTTGACCGCATAGTACAGACACAGGCCGGCGGGGAAGAAGGCGAACAGCACCGTGAACAGCAACGGCATCACCTTCATCATCTTGGCCTGGGTCGGATCCATGCCTGCGGCGGCTGGATTCAACCACTGCGTACCGAGCATCACGATGGCGTAGATAACCGGCAGGATGTACAGCGGGTCGGGCGCGCTCAAGTCGGGAATCCACAGGAACGGCGCGTGGCGCAGTTCCAGGCTGTACTCCAGCACGAAGAACAGACCGTAGAACACCGGCAAGGTGATCAACACCGGCAGGCAGCCGCCCATCGGGTTGACCTTCTCCTTCTTGTACAGCTCCATGGTGGCCTGCTGCATCTTCTGCTTGTCGTCACCGTAACGCTCCTTCAACGCCTTCAGGCGCGGTGCCAGCTTGCGCATGCGCGCGCTGGAGCGGTACTGCATTGCGGTGAGCTTCCAGGTCAGACCCTTGATCAGCAACACCAGCAGGATGATCGCCACACCCCAGTTCTGGGTGATTGCGTGGAACTGCGACAGGATCCAGTGCATCGGCACGGCAATGGCCTTGAACATGCCGTAGTCGATGGTCAGGTCGAGCCCCGGAGCGATCGTATCCATCGTGCCTTGCACGTTCGGACCCAGGTACAGACGTACCTGGTTGGTCTGGCTCTGGCCGGGGGCGACACTCAACGAGGGACTGACCGCACGGATCAGGTAGCGCGGATGTTCGCTGTCCGGATTGATCGTCTGGGTGACGTAGTGGTCGGTCTGGTCGGCCGGCGGAATCCACGCGGTGACGAAGTACAGGCGCAACATCGCCGCCCAGCCGCCCTTGATCTGGGCGTCGAGCGCATCCTTTTTTTCACTGAAGTCCTTGAACGCCAGCTTCTCGAACTTCTCGCCGGTATACCAGGCGGCACCCACGAAACTGCGTTGTTCGGGATCCATGTACTGGCTCAGCCAGCCCGAGGCCTTGGGCGGCGCAACGCGCTGCAGTTGCTGGTAGGCGTTGCCTTGCCACGTGCCGGTGGTGCCATTGTCGATGCGCTGGCTGAGACCGATGACGTAGCTGCCGCGCTTGAAAGTATAGGTTTTGGTGACCTTGAGGCCGGCCGTATCGTTCCAGGTCAACTCAACCTGCAGTTCGTCCTGGCCCGGCACCATGGCATAGCTCGGCTTCGCGCTCTCGAACAGCGCCAGGTGACTGGGCTGGTCTTCCGGTGCGGTATCGCTGCTGCTGACCAGGCCGTTCTGCGCCACGAAGAAATGCGCCGGGTCGGTGTCCAGCAGCACCGTCGGCGGCGGATTCGGGTCCTTGTGGGTGGGTGCTTTATTCGGATAGGCCAGCAAATCCGCACGCACCAGGCTGCCGCCGCGCGTGTCGATCAACAGGTGCAGCACATCGGTGTCGACCGTGATCAGCTTCGATGGCGCTTGCCCGGCGTTGGCCGTGTCGGTGGCGATGGTCGCCGTGCCATTCGACGACGCGGAACCAGGGGTGTGGGCAAGCGCGGAAGGCACGCTGCCATCTGCCGATCTTGCACTCGCCTGGGTGGCAGTGCCGGTCGTGGCGACCGGTGGTTGGGGCGCGTAGTCCTTCTCCCAGGCCATGAACAAGAGGTACGCCACAGCGAGCAGGGCGAACAAGAGGAAGTTGCGCGTTTGGTTCATCGCGTAGCAGATCCGGGTAACGCCACGACTCGGGAGTCTCGCCGCGGAGGCAGGAAAGAAAAGGTCAACGCTCGATTGTGGCGGTGTCGTCGGCGCGCTTCAATGGTTCGGCCACGTCGGCACTGGCGACCAGCAGCTTTTTCCACAAGCCATCGAGCTCGCGCAGCAGCTCGGCGCCGGGCACGCCGGCGGCCTGTTCGCGCGCCATCACCATCAGGTCGACTGCCGGCAACTGGTGGCGCACGCGTCGGAACGATTCACGCACCACACGCTTGATCCGGTTGCGCTCGACCGCTCGCTTGGAGACGCGCTTGGAAATGGCCAGGCCAAGCCGGGCGCAGTCCAGCCCGTTGCCACGATAACGCATATGAAAACAGCGGCCGCCTGCGCGTCCGCTGCTGGTTCGCAAGGCGGCGAAGTCACCTGGCCGACGTAACCGCGCCTCGCGCGGCAGCCCGGCATCGGACATGACGCGCGTCCCGGTTACGGGGCGAGGCGCTTGCGGCCCTTGGCGCGACGGGCGTTGATGATCTTGCGGCCGTCGGCAGTCGCCATACGGGCACGGAAACCGTGGGTGCGAGCGCGCTTGAGCTTGCTGGGCTGGAAGGTCCGCTTCATGGGTTGCTCCGAAGGGAATGTGAGTAAAAGGTTGGAAAGTATGTCGGGTTTTCGCCATAGGTGTCAAATGGCTTCGACTTGCAGCCGATCACCTGCGTGGAGCCACGCCGGTCCGGAGTTTCGGGGGCTGCTGCTAGACTAGTCCATCACCCCGCGCGCAAGCGCCCCAGCTGTGGTTGATCGAATTCATGAGTGATCTGTGGCGGCGCTGCCTTGAGCGCCTCGAAGGCGATCTGAGCGCCGAAGACCTGCATACCTGGCTGATGCCGATGCAGGCGCGCGAGGATGCCGATGGCCTGCAGCTGTTCGCGCCCAATTCCTACACGCTGGACACCGTACGCCAACGCTACCTGGCGCGAATCGAGCAAGTCCTGCAACAACTGGTCGGCAAGCCCTGGTCGGTTCGGCTCGAGGTAGGCTCCAGCTCGCCCCGACCGGCGCAAACGAAGACACCGGCAGCGTCGCCGGCCAGGGCACCCGCCGTGGCAACGCGCCCCTTCCATCACAATCTGGATCCCCACTACACCTTCGAGACGTTTGTCGAAGGCAAGTCCAACCAGTTGGGCAAGGCCGCGGCGATGCAGGTGGCGACCAACCCGGGCCGGGCGTATAACCCGCTGCTGCTTTATGGCGGGACCGGCCTGGGCAAGACCCATCTGATGCATGCGGCCGGCAACCTGTTGCTGGAACGCAACCCCGGGTGCAAGGTGATGTGCCTGAATTCGGAACAGTTTGTCGGTTCGATGATCGAAGCCTTGCGGGCCAAGAGCATGGACGAGTTCAAGCGGCGCTTCCGTTCGGTCGACGCGCTGCTGATCGACGATATCCAGTTCTTCGCCGGCAAGGACACCACCCAGGAAGAATTTTTTCATACATTCAACGCCCTGTTCGAATCCAAGCAGCAGATCATCCTCACCTGCGACCGTTACCCGAAGGAGGTCGACAAGCTCGAGCCGCGGCTGAAATCACGCCTGGGCTGGGGCCTGAGCGTGGCGATCGAACCACCGGATTTCGAGACCCGCGCGGCGATCCTGCTGGCCAAGGCGCACGACAAGAACGTGGCGATGGATGAAAGCGTGGCGATGCTGCTGGCCAAGCGGATCCGCTCGAACGTGCGTGATCTGGAGGGCGCGCTGAACACCCTGGCGGCGCGCGCCAATTTCTATGGCAAGCCGATCACCACCGATTTCGCCGAGGAAACTCTACGTGATCTGCTGGCCACGCACGCCCAGGCGGTGACCATCACCAACATCCAGAAGATCACGGCGGAATATTTCAACGTGCGTCTGCAGGACTTGCTGTCCAAACGCCGTGTACGCTCGCTGGCCAGGCCGCGGCAGATCGCCATGACGTTGTCCAAGGAGCTGACCGAGCATAGCCTGCCGGAGATCGGAGAGGCGTTTGGCGGGCGTGACCACACCACGGTGATGCACGCATGCAAGACGATCCGCAAATTCATCGAGACCGATGTGAGGATGCGGCAGGACTGGGAACAGTTGATCCGCACGTTGACAGGCTGAAGCACCGGCGCGTCGAATGCGGGAGAATGTTATGGGCAAGCACGGGCTCAAGCTGTGGATAATGGGTGGATGATTCAGGGGGCGTAGTTATCCACAAATCATGCACTGCCGGCAAGACTCGAACTGCACACCCAAGTAATTGTGTATCGTATTGATTTAAATAAAAAAAAGCGGAAAGCCGGTTCTGCACAAGCTCTACTACAACCACTACACTTCTTTTAAAAGACAGAACAGCAGGTACAGGGAAACCCAACCATGCAATTCAGCATCCAACGTGAAGCGCTGCTCAAACCACTGCAACAAGTGGTAGGCGTGGTCGAACGACGCCAGACCCTGCCAGTGCTGGCCAACCTGCTGTTCAAGGTTGGCAATGGCACCGTCTCGTTGACCGGTACTGACCTTGAAGTGGAAATGGTGGCGACTACCGAGGCCGAAAAACTGACCGACGGGGAAATCACCATACCGGCGCGCAAGCTGTTCGACATTGTGCGTGCGCTGCCCGATGGCGCGCGCATCGACGTCAAGCTCAACGGCGATCGGGTGGCACTGTCTGCCGGACGCAGCAAGTTCACTCTGACCACGTTGCCGGCGAGCGAATTTCCGACGGTCGATCAAATCGAGGTAGTCGAGAAGGTCAGCCTGCCCGAGGAAGTCCTGCGTGACCTCATGGAACGCACGGCATTCGCGATGGCCAACCAGGACGTGCGTTATTACCTCAACGGCATGTTGCTGGACCTAAACGAGCACACCTTGCGCTGCGTGGCCACCGATGGCCATCGCCTGGCGATGAAAGAAACCGAGCTTCAGAGTTCGGTCAGCACCCGGCGCCAGATCATCATTCCGCGCAAGGGCGTCAACGAGCTCATCGGCTTGCTGGAAAGCGGCGACGGGGAAGTGGAGCTGGAGTTCGGGCGCAATCATTTGCGCGTGCGTCGGGGTGGCGTGACTTTCACCTCGAAACTGATCGATGGCCGCTTCCCGGATTACGAGGCGGTGATTCCGCTGGGCGCCGACAAGACAGCCACACTGGATCGCGAGGTGTTGCGAGGGGCGTTGCAGCGCGCGGCGATCCTGTCGAATGAGAAGTATCGGGGCGTACGCCTTGAGCTGTCGCCTGGCAAGCTTCGCATCGTGGCGCACAATCCGGAGCAGGAAGAAGCGGTGGAAGAGGTCGAGGCAGAGACCCATGTGTCCGATCTCGCGGTGGGATTCAATGTCGGCTATCTGCTCGACGCCCTGGCGGCGTTGCGTGGTGACAAGGCCCGCCTGAGCCTGCGCGATGCGCAATCCAGCTGTCTGGTGCAGGAACAGGACGACGAGCACTCCCGCCACGTGGTCATGCCGTTGCGACTGTGACGCGTACCCGGTGATCGTCACCGTGGCTGGTACGTGCTCGCAACGCCGGGGTACCCGAAAGGGACTCCGGCGTTGCCGTATACGGAGAACCCCTGCATGAGGCTGGAACAGCTCCGGATCAGCGCCCTGCGTTGTCTGAGCGAAGTCAGTGTGACGCTGGATCCGGCAATCAACGTCTTCGTGGGCGCCAATGGTGCGGGCAAGACCAGCTTGCTCGAGGCGACGTTCCTGTTGTCGCACGCACGCTCCTTTCGTAGCGGGGCGAGAGAAGCGCTGGTGCAGCGAGGCATGGCGCAGATGGCGGTGTTCGCCGAGGTACGGCACACGGACGGACGTGTTGCCCGACTGGGGCTTGGTCGGGCAGGGGCGCGCTGGGAAGCGCGGGTCGATGGCGAAAGTGTGTCCATCGGACAAATGGTGCGCGAATGCGCGGTCGTCTGCTTCGAGCCGGGCTCCCACGCGTTGATTGCAGGCGCAGCCGAGGAACGCCGACGTTACCTCGATTGGGGCGTGTTCCACGTGGAACACGAATTCCTGGCCGGGTGGCGACGCTACCAGCGGGCCTTGAAGCAGCGGAACAGCCTCTTGCGCCTCGGTAGCGCAGCGCCGGATGCCTTGTTCGAGCCTTGGGAGATGGAGATGTCCCTGGCGGCACATCAAATCGACTTGCAGCGCTGCGCCTACCTGGATCTGCTTCGGCCAAGGCTGGAACACAGCATGGCAGGCTTGTTGCCGGAACTCGGTGCGATGGAGCTTCGATATAGGCGCGGCTGGTCTGACGAGGTGGATCTTGTGGAACAGTTACGTGCGCAGCGGAGCAGGGATCTGGCGCGCGGGCATACGACGTTGGGCGTACATCGGGCCGATTGGTCCGTTTCGTTCGAACATGCGCCGCTGCGGGAACATCTGTCCCGGGGCCAGGAGAAACTCACCGCCCTGGCATGCATGCTGGCGCAAGCGGCCTTGTATGCCGGGCATCATGGAGAGTGGCCGATCGTATGTCTGGATGACCTGGCGTCCGAGCTGGATCAGGAACATCAGGCGTCGGTGGTGGCACAATTGACAGCCGCCCAGGCGCAGATCCTGCTCACCGGGACGGAGCTGCCGGCGGCGCTGCGCGAAACGACCGCACGCGTGTTCCACGTGGAACAAGGTCAGCTGACGCGCCTGCTATAATCAAAGAGTTGCATCTTGCAAAGATTGCACAATCCTTGTCCGGCCCCATGACGGCGCCGAGTCGGGCGGGTCGCTGGCGCCAGGAAATGATCACTGCATGAACGAACTCCTCAACGAATCCCACTACGATTCGAGCAACATCAAGGTACTCAAGGGCCTGGAAGCGGTGCGCAAACGCCCGGGCATGTACATCGGCGATACCGACGACGGCACCGGACTGCACCACATGGTGTTCGAGGTGGTCGACAATTCGATCGACGAGGCTTTGGCGGGTTACTGCGACCGCATCGTGGTCACGATCCATGATGATGGCTCGATCAGTGTCAGCGACAACGGCCGCGGCATCCCGGTCGACATGCACCCGGATGAGCATCGCTCCACCGCCGAAGTGGTGATGACCGTGTTGCATGCGGGCGGCAAGTTCGACGCCAATTCGTACAAGGTGTCCGGCGGCTTGCACGGTGTAGGCGTGTCGGTAGTGAATGCGTTGAGCGATCACCTGTGGCTGACCATCTACCGCGATGGTCATGAATACCTGCAGGAATATTCCCTCGGCGAGCCGTTGTACCCGTTGAAGCAAGTCGGTCCGTCGACGCAGCGTGGCACCCTGGTGCGCTTCCTGCCCAGTCCGGCCACCTTCACCAGCAACATCGACTTCCACTACGAGATCCTGGCCAAGCGCCTGCGCGAGCTGGCCTTCCTCAACTCCGGCGTCACTATCGAGTTGAAGGACGAGCGGGGCGAGGGGCGCCAGGACACTTTTGCCTACGAAGGCGGCATCCGCTCCTTCGTGCAATATCTGGCGCAGATGAAGACCGCGTTGCACCCGAACGTCATCAGTCTGACGGCCGAGCAGGACGGCATCGTGGTGGAGGTGGCGCTGCAGTGGACCGATTCCTATCAGGAGACGATGTTCTGTTTCACCAACAATATCCCGCAGCGTGACGGCGGCACGCATCTCACCGGCTTTCGCGCCGCGCTGACCCGATCACTGCAAAGCTATATCGAGAAGGAAGGCCTGGCCAGGCACGCCAAGGTGGCGTTGTCGGGCGATGACATGCGCGAGGGCATGATTGCGGTGCTGTCGGTCAAGGTACCCGATCCGAAGTTCTCTTCGCAGACCAAGGACAAGCTGGTTTCCTCCGAAGTGAAGACGGCGGTCGAGCAGGCGGTCAATGAGAAGCTCGGCGAGTTCCTGCTGGAGCATCCGAACGACGCCAGGGCGATCGCCTCCAAGGTGGTGGATGCCGCGCGCGCGCGCGACGCCGCACGCAAGGCGCGCGAGATGACCCGGCGCAAAGGGGCGCTGGATATCGCGGGGCTGCCCGGCAAGCTGGCCGATTGTCAGGAGAAGGATCCTGCCTTGTGCGAGCTGTTCCTGGTCGAGGGCGACTCCGCCGGCGGCTCGGCCAAGCAAGGCCGCAATCGCAAGACCCAGGCCGTGCTGCCGCTGAAAGGCAAGATCCTCAATGTCGAGAAGGCCCGCTTCGACAAGATGCTGTCTTCAGCTGAGGTCGGCAACCTGATCACCGCGCTCGGCACCGGCATCGGCAAGGACGAATACAACCCGGACAAGCTGCGCTACCACCGCATCATCCTGATGACCGACGCCGACGTTGACGGTTCGCATATCCGCACCCTGTTGCTGACCTTCTTTTATCGGCAGATGCCGGAGCTGATCGAACGCGGCCACATCTATATCGGCCTGCCACCACTGTACAAGGTGAAGCAGGGCAAGCAGGAGTTGTACCTCAAGGACGATGCCGCCTTGAACGATTACCTGATCTCCAGCGCGGTGGACAACGCCGCACTGACCTACAGCCCTGATGCGCCGCCGATCACTGGTGAGGCCCTGGAGAAGTTGCTGCGTGGCTACCAGCAGGCGCTGGACCAGATCACCCGTCTGGCGCACCGCTTCGATGCAGCGGTGTTGAACGCCCTGCTCGAACATCCGCCATTGGAACCGGCCATGTGGGCCGACCCCACCGCCATGCAGGCGTGGCTGGATGCCGCTGCCCTGAAGCTCGCCGCCAGCGGCCTGGGCAAACCGCACTATACCCTGCGGCTGCGCCCGGCCCAGCTGGATGCCGCCGCAGCGCAGCAGCCCGCCGCGATCGAGGTCATCCGCGAACAACACGGGTTGACCCATACCTGGTTCCTGCCGCAGCCGTTTTTCGCCAGCGCCGAGTTCCGCCCGATCCTGACGATCAGTCAGCAGATCGCCGGGCTGGTGCAGGCTGATGCGGTGGTACGACGGGGAAACGCGTCGCGCGGCGTCTTCAGTTTCGCCGACGCACGCAACTGGTTGCTGGAGGAAGCCAAGAAGGGTCGCAGCATCCAACGCTTCAAGGGCCTCGGCGAAATGAATCCGGAACAGCTGTGGGATACCACGGTCAACCCGGAGACCCGACGCATGCTGCAGGTCGGTATCGAGGACGCGATTGCCGCCGACCAGATGTTCTCGATGCTGATGGGCGAGGCCGTTGAACCACGCCGTGAGTTCATTGAGGCGAACGCGCTCAAGGTAGCCAATCTGGATATCTGACGGCTGGCTGGCGCCGGCACGCTTGCTTGTACTGCACCCAGTATCCGGCACCAACCTCGACCGCTGCGACCACCGTCCATCGTCGTTCCGGTGACCGGAAGATGATCATGAAACCATTGCAACACCTTGATTTAGAACAAACTTTTATGCGGCACTGCGACTTGTCATCGGTCGCCTTATCGGGTTACGCTGCAAGACCTGTCCGTTTGCGTCGACGTGCGCTGCCATTGTGACGAGGATCCCATGAAACATCTCCGAGGCTTCACCCTTCTGGCCGCCGCGGCCCTTCTGTTCGGACTGGCCAGCAGTCCGGTGCTGGCCAAGCACCCCGACAAGACCCGGCAGGCGACCGAATACCCAGACGCGACGCGCACTGCGCCGAAACTCGACCTGACCAAGAAAGAAGACCAGACACATCTGCAGGAAGGTTACGACGCGCTCAACAAGGGTGACACCGCTACCGCCGAGGCGACCTTGCAGGCACTGCTCGACAAGAGCAAGAGCAAGTATGCCCAGGCGATGGCGCTGCGCGGCCTGGCCCTGGTGAAGTACAACACGGGCGACTACAAGGCATCCATCACCTTGCTGCAACGTGCGCTGGACAACGGCGTGCTGTCCAACGACGACTACTTCACGGTCATGTACATGCAGGCAGCCGCCCAGCAGGCGGACGGGCAATATCAAGCCTCGTTGGACACGCTGACGAAGTGGCGTACCGAGGGCAAAAAGGAAACGCCCGAGTCGTACGCCATCGAGGGCAACGATCAGTACCGGCTGGGCAACTATGCCGAGGCCATCGCAGCGATCGACAAGGCCAAATCGCTGACCGACAAGCCGAACCCCCAATGGGACCAGATCCTGATAGCCAGCTACGCCGCCTCGGGCCAGGACGACCGTCTGGTGCAGATGGCCCAGGACAATCTCGCCGCGCATCCGGATGATCCCGCGGCCATCGAGACCGCGATCCAGGCGCTGCAGCAGGCGCAGAAGTATCCGGAGGCGATCAAGGTCATGGAAGCCGCGCGCACCAAGGGTCTGCTCGACAGCGAGGACAACTACGTGCTGCTGGCGTCGCTGTACTTCAACCAGGCCCTGTCCAGCGAAGATGCCAAGCCGATGGCGACCAAGTCGATCGAGGTCATCAAGGAAGGCATGAGCAAGGGCATCATGCAGCCCAGTGCCCATAACTACGTGTTGTTGGGCAAGGCCGACTATGTGGCTGGCGACGTCAAGGCGGCCAGGCAGTCCTTCGACAAGGCACTGCCGTTGGCCGAGGACGGCGAGGCCGCCCTGCAGATCGCCAACATCGAGCTGACCAACAGCCGCTACGGCGAGGCGAAGGCCATGGTCAAGCAGGCCCTCAGCAAGGGTGTGAAGCACCCGGGCAACGCCTATCTGGTGCTCGCCGAGTGCGAGCGTGGACTGAACAACAAGGCCGCGCGGGTCGCCGCGTTGAAGCAGGCTGCCCAGCAACCTGACTCCGCCGAGCATGCCAAGCGGCTGCTGAAGCAACTCGGCGTATCCGGGACGTAGTCGCGAAGGTACGTGTGTCCTGCCCCGCGATACCGGGTGCAGCATCCTTGGTGCTATACAAAAGTCATGTCGTGTTGTAACGTTGAAAACTTCACTGCGTGTGTTCGCAGCAAGCCTGTTCCGGGACCCGTCCAGTCAGACGAGATGGCCCCCGGCGGGTCACTGCGGTGACACGATTCCCCGATTGAACAGCTTCCAGATAGTGACAGATGGCCTCAAGTAACGAAGAAACCGGGCGTGAGCCGTTTAGTTGGAAGCGGACCTGGGCCTTGGCTGTGGCCATCGGGCTGCATGCTTTTGCCTTCCTGCTGATTGTGGCGCCGATGGCGCCACCCAACCAGACTCACAAGGAAAAGGAAAAGATCGTCCAGGTGAGCTTCATCGAGCCGCCGCCGCCGCCGCCACCGCCGCCGCCGCCGCCGCCGGAGCCGCCGAAGCAGCCGCCGCCGAAGATCATTCAACAGGTCAATCCGCCGCCGACGCCGCCGCCGCCGGCGCCGCCACCGCCGGTGACCGAGGTTTCGGCCATGGCCGTGCAGGCGCCGCCGCCGGCCCCGCCCGCGCCGCCCGCGCCGCCGCCGGATATCGCGGCCGGTTCGGATCTGAGCTACGGCACCCGGCCAGCACCGCCGTACCCCCCCATGGCCGCCCGCCAGCACCATGAAGGTACCGTTGTGCTGTTGATTCTGGTTGGTCTGGATGGTGCACCCAAGTCGGTCGAGGTGGAGCGGTCCAGTGGCTATCGGGAATTGGATCGGGCAGCCAAGGACTGGGTGATGCGCCACTGGAAGTTCAATCCAGAGGTGAAGGCCGGCAAGAAAGTGGAAGGTTATGCTCGTGTTCCCATGACCTTCAATCTCAGTGGCTAGAGCAATTCCACCCCCACCCGCTGTAATCCGCATCCAGTCGATTACAGTTACAGTTCACGCTTGACTTTTCTAGGGTAGCGTTATGTTCCTACAGACTCCTGCAGCAACCGGCAATTCCAACGCCGAAGCCATGAAACAGATGGGCTTCGAGAACCTGATGCAGAACTTCGACTGGCTTGGCTGGGTGGTCTTCGTGACCCTGGTCGCGATGTCGTTCCTGTCCTGGTACTTCATCATCGCCAACGGCATCCGCAATGCCACCGTGAAGGCTCGCGCCGACAAGGTCATCGATGGTTTCTGGGGCAATGGTTCCACCCAGGACGCGATCCGTGAGCTGGAAGCCCAGCCCAAGAGCGAGCCGTTCTCCAAGATCGCGCTGGAGGCCGCCTCGGCGGTGGCGCATCATCAGCAGAGCACGAATGGCACCACTGGACGCCTCGCCGAATCGCTGAGCCGCTCGGAGTTCATTGATCGTGCCCTGCGCCAGGCCGTCGCCCGCGAGAGCATGCGTCTGGAAGGCGGCATGACCTTGCTCGCCACGGTCGGTTCGGCCGCACCGTTCGTCGGTCTGCTCGGTACCGTGTGGGGCATCTATCACGCCCTGATCGGCATCGCGGCCACCGGCAACGCCTCGATGAATGCCGTGGCCGGCCCGGTCGGCGAGGCGCTGATCATGACCGCGTTCGGTCTGTTCGCGGCGATCCCGGCACTGTTCGCGTACAACTTCTTCAACCGCTCGAATCGCGTGGTCTATGCCCGTTTCGACGAGTTCGCGAACGATCTGCACGACTTCTTTGCGACCGGTTCGCGCATCGAAAGCGCGAAGTGAGGGATTGACCCATGTCGGTAAGTCTAGGCGGTGATTCCAGTGGCCCGATGTCGGAAATCAACGTCACGCCGCTGGTCGACGTGATGCTGGTGCTGTTGATCATCTTCATGATCACGGCACCCCTGATGTCGCATTCGGTCACGATCGACCTGCCCATCGCCAATCCCAACGCCAAGACCCCCGATCCGAAGACGCCACCGCTGGATCTGGCGATCAAGCTGGACGGAAACATCTACCTCAACGATCAGCCGGTCACCGACGCGGAGTTGCGCGCCAAGTTGCTGGTGGAAGCGCAGAGAACGCCCCAGCCCCAGCTGCAGATCCGTGCGGACCGGGAAGTACAGTTCATGGTCGTGAAGAAGATCATCAGCGACGCGAAGGGTTCGGGCATGGTGCACGTTGCGTTCATGACCGTCGACGCGCCGAAGGGGTAATTCAAGATGGCAATTTCAACTAGGGGCAGCAGTGGAGCGATGGCGGAGATCAACGTCACGCCGCTGGTCGACGTGTTGCTGGTGCTGCTGATCATCTTCATGATTACCGCGCCGATCCAGGCGCACAAGATCGAAGTGGATCTGCCGCAGCCGAACAAGGATGTCATTCCGCCGTCCAACCCGCCGAGCCCGATCAATCTCAAGATTGATCAGAGCGGGGCGTTCTACTGGAACGGCACGCCGGTCGACGAGCTGGGACTGAAGGCGCAGTTGGCCGTGATCGGCCAACAGGCCCTGCCCAATCAGCCGGAAATCCAGATTGCCGCCGATGACCATGTGGCCTACGAATACGTGGCACGCGTGCTCGCGGATGCCAAGAGCTACAACCTGGTCAAGATTGGATTCAACGAAGTTCGGTAGCGTCGATTCGTCGGTACGGCAGTCCATGACAACTCCGGCAAAAGGCCCCGCTTCGGCGAGGCCTTTTGTTTGGGCGCATGGGGGTTGTTTCAGCGCAGGATCTGCAGATAGTTGCGCACGGTCGTGGTCAGTCCGTCATACAAGGCCTCTCCGATCAGCGCATGGCCGATCGATACTTCGGCCAGGCCGGGGATGGCGGCCTTGAACGTGCCCAGGTTTGCCTGGCTGAGATCATGCCCGGCGTTTACCGACAACCCGGCCTGTTGCGCACGTCGCGCGGTGTCGGCGCATGCCGCCAGTGCGGCCGCGGGATGACCGTCCGTGAACGCCTCGGCGTAGGGTCCGGTGTAGATCTCGATGCGCTGTACGCCGATCACGGCGGCCAGATCGAAATTCTGGCTGCCGGCGTCGACGAACAAGCTGACCCGACAGCCGAGATCGCACAATTCACCGACCAGCGGCCGCAGGCGGGCAATATCATGAGCCAGGTCGAAGCCGTGGTCGGAGGTGAGCTGGCCCTCGTCATCCGGGACCAGAGTGACCTGCGTGGGCCTGACCCGTCGCGCCAGTTCGATCAGGCCCGGGTAGTCACCGCGGGCGTCGGCGAACGGGTTTCCCTCGATGTTGTATTCCACCCGGCCGCGCAGCACGGTCGCCAGTGCGTATACGTCGGACGGACGCACATGCCGCTGGTCCGGCCGCGGGTGCACGGTGATGCCCCCGCACCCGGCCTCGATGCAAGTCTGCGCTGCGTGGCAGATGTCGGGTTCGCTGCCGCCTCGCGAATTGCGTAGTACGGCGATCTTGTTGAGATTGATGCTGAGCAGGGTCATGTCGGGTCGACTTTGGTTGCCAGGCTATATCCCGCGCGGAACAGTTCACCACAACGCCGGCGCCACTGGCCGGTCCAACACCTTGCGCCGATCAGTCGGTGCTGGCAAGCGTCCCCAGCCGTATGGCCCGGGGTAAACCGCGCCATGCCAGCGCGGCGACGAGGTCCGGGGCGATGACGAGCCGTTGCAACTGCCACGCCCCGATGTCCTCGCCTTCGAACCGCAACAGCCGCAGCTGTGTCGGCGTGCTGAGAATGCGCAGTCGCTCCAGACCATAGCCGATACCGCGCCCATGTGCCTTGAGGATCGCCTCCTTCGCGGTCCACAGCTCCAGGAACGCCGCACCGCGCGCCTCCTCGGGTAGCGCGGCCAGCGCCCGTGCTTCGTCGATGCCGAAGAACCGGCGGGCGATCGCTAGCGCGCGCGGCCGCGGACGCTGGCGCTCCACGTCGATGCCCGGCCTGATGCCGCGGGCAACGGCGATCAGCGCGTGATCACCACTGTGCGACCAGTTGAAATCCAGCAGGGCGCCATGCGTGGGATCGAGGCGGGGCCGGCCGTGCGGACCTTCGATCAAGGCCACCTCCCGTGCCGCGATACCGAGATAGGCTGCCAGCGTGCGCAGCAACGGCTGCCGCCCTTGTGCCTTCCGGTAGGCGAGATACCAGACGTGGACCGCTTCATCGTCCAGCCGTGCGGCGGACTCGATCAGGCTTCGGGCAGGAGCAGCGATCATCTTTCCATGGTGACGCCGCCTGCGTAAGGGCACAAGCGGGCGCGTCGAGGCGCCCAGTGCATTCACCGTGGCAGGCTCGACGTGCCCATCAGGAACTCGTCCACCGCACGCGCGCATTGGCGGCCCTCGCGAATCCCCCAGACCACCAGTGACTGGCCGCGGCGCATGTCGCCCGCGGCGAACACCTTGTCGACGCTGGTGCGATAGCTGGTCTGGCCTTCCGTGACGGCCCCGGCATTGCCACGCGCATCCTTGTCTATGCCGAAGGCATCCAGCACGGCTGCCGAAGGCGATACAAAACCCATTGCCAGCAGTATCAGGTCCGCCTGGATCTCGAACTCGCTGCCGGGAAGCTCGCACATCCTGCCGTGCTCCCATTGCAGCCGCACGCCGGTCAGGCTGCGCACATTGCCCTTGCCGTCGTCGTTGAATTGCTTGGTGGCGACCGCCCAGTCGCGCTGGCAGCCTTCTTCATGGGAGCTGGAGGTGCGCAGACGGATCGGCCAGTACGGCCAGGTCAAGGGCTTGTTTTCCTGCTTCGGCGGTTGCGGCAACAGCTCGAACTGGGTGATCGCCGCGGCACCTTGCCGGTTCGAGGTACCGACGCAATCGGAGCCCGTGTCACCGCCGCCGATCACCACCACCTGTTTGTCGGTGGCCAGGATCTGCCCGGTCACGGTGTCGCCTGCGACGATCCGGTTTTGCTGCGGCAGGAATTCCATCGCGAAGTGCACACCCTTCAACGCTCGCCCCGGTACCGGCAGATCGCGCGGGGTCTCCGCCCCACCGGCCAGCACCACGGCGTCGAATTCCTGCTGCACTTGCGCCGCCGTGACTACCGCCCGGTCGCCCGCAGCAGCGGCGACGGCTCCGACGAAAACACTGGGACGGAACTCCACGCCCTCGGCCCGCATCTGCTCGACGCGCCGATCGATATGCTCCTTCTGCAATTTGAAGTCGGGGATGCCATAGCGCAGCAAGCCGCCGATGCGGTCGTTCTTCTCGAACACCGTCACCGCGTGACCCACCCGCGCCAGTTGCTGCGCCGCCGCCAGTCCGGCCGGACCGGAGCCGACGACGGCCACCTTCCAGCCGGTCTGGCGCATCGGTGGCTGCGGAACGACCCAGCCTTCCTCCCACGCCTTGTCGATGATCTTGTGCTCGATCGACTTGATCCCCACCGCGTCGTCGTTGATGTTCAACGTGCACGCCGCCTCGCACGGCGCCGGGCAGATACGGCCGGTGAACTCGGGGAAGTTGTTGGTCGAATGCAACACCTCGATCGCACGCTTCCAGTCCTGGCGATAGACCAGGTCGTTGAAGTCGGGGATGATGTTGTTGACCGGACAGCCGTTGTGGCAGTACGGGGTGCCGCAATCCATGCAGCGTGCGGCCTGGATCTTCGCCTCACTGTCAGTCAGTTGTGCAGTGAACTCGCGCCAATGCTGCTTGCGCTGGCCCGGCGGTTCGCTGGTTTCCAGCACCCGCGGGTATTCGAGAAAGCCGGTGATCTTGCCCATGGTGGATCTGTCCTCCTGCCGGCTCAGGCCGTCGCCTGGGTGGTGAATGAGCGCGTGGTCTCCCACTTCGGTTCGCCCAGCGCCCGCTTGTACTCGTGTGGCATCACCTTCACGAAGTGCGTGCGTGCCGTGACCCACTCGTGCAGGATCTCCCTGGCGCGGAAGCTGCCGGTGTAACGGAAATGCGCCTCCAGCAGGCCACGCAGGATCGCCTCGTCCGTTTCTCCGGGCGCGTCGCGGGTCGGCGCATGCCAGAGTTCGCGCGGGACGCGCAGCTCCTGTTCGACACCGGAAAGCACCGGCTCCAGCGCGACCATCGCCAGGTTGCAACGCAACTGGAACTGCACCTGCGGGTCGTAGACGTAAGCCACGCCACCGGACATGCCGGCGGCGAAATTGCGGCCAGTCTCGCCCAGTACCGCCACGGTGCCGCCGGTCATGTACTCACAGCCGTGGTCGCCGACGCCCTCGACCACCGCGATGGCGCCGGAGTTGCGTACCGCAAAACGTTCGCCGGCCACTCCGTTGAAATAGGCCTCGCCCTCGGTGGCGCCGTACAACACTGTGTTGCCGGCGATGATGTGATCCGGCCCAAAGCCATGAAAATCGTTAGGCGAGCGCACGATGATGCGCCCGCCGGACAATCCCTTGCCCACGTAGTCGTTGGCCTGGCCGACCAGGTCGAGGGTGATGCCGCGGGCCAGGAACGCCGCGAAACTCTGCCCGGCTGTTCCATCCATCTGGATATGGATGGTGTCGTCGGGCAGGCCGGCATGGCCGTAACGGCGTGCCACCTCGCCGGACAGCATGGTGCCCACGGTGCGGTTGCCGTTGCGCACGCTGACGATGAAGCTGGTTCTCTCCTGCTGCTCCAGCGCCGGCCGGGCCTTCTCGATCAGGTTGTGGTCCAACGCCTGGCCCAGGCCGTGGTCCTGCTCGGTCACCTGTCGTCGCGCCACCTCGACCGGCACATCCGGACGATGGAATACACGGCTGAAGTCCAGTCCGCGTGCCTTCCAGTGCGCGATGCCGGAGCGGGTATCGAGCAGGTCGGCACGACCGACCAGTTCGTCGAAGCGCCGGATACCCAGCTGCGCCATGATCTGGCGCGCCTCCTCGGCGACGAAGAAGAAGTAGTTCACCACGTGCTCGGGTTTGCCGCTGAACTTCTTGCGCAGCACCGGATCCTGGGTGGCGACGCCGGTCGGGCAGGTGTTGAGGTGGCACTTGCGCATCATGACGCAGCCCTCCACCACCAGTGGTGCGGTGGCGAAGCCGAACTCGTCCGCGCCCAGCAAGGCCCCGATCACCACGTCGCGGCCGGTCTTCATCTGGCCATCCGCCTGGACCCGGATCCGCCCGCGCAACTGGTTCAGCACCAGCGTCTGCTGGGTCTCGGCCAGGCCCAGTTCCCACGGCGTGCCGGCATGCTTGATCGACGACCACGGTGAGGCGCCGGTCCCGCCATCGTGACCGGCGATCACCACATGGTCGGCCTTGGCCTTGGCCACGCCGGCCGCGACCGTGCCCACACCCACCTCGGACACCAGCTTCACCGAGATCGACGCCAGCGGGTTGCAGTTCTTCAGATCGTGGATCAGCTGGGCCAGGTCCTCGATCGAGTAGATGTCGTGATGCGGCGGTGGCGAAATCAGGCCCACGCCGGGCACCGAGAAGCGCAGCCTGGCGATGTATTCGGACACCTTGTGCCCGGGCAGCTGGCCACCTTCGCCGGGCTTGGCTCCTTGCGAGATCTTGATCTGGATCTGATCGGCCGAAATCAGGTACGCGGCGGTGACGCCGAAGCGGCCCGAAGCCACCTGCTTGATGCGCGAACGCAGCGAATCGCCCGCCTGCAGTTCCAGGTCGCGTGCGATGTTGTCCTTGCCCAGGATGCCGGCGACGGTATCGCCCTGCTTGATCGTCACCCCGCGCTGCTCGCCCTGGTAGCGCGCCTGGTCCTCGCCGCCTTCGCCGGTGTTGGACTTGCCGCCGATGCGGTTCATCGCGATCGCCAGCGTGGTATGCGCCTCGGTCGAGATCGAGCCCAGCGACATCGCCCCGGTGACGAAGCGCTTGACGATTTCCTTCGCCGGCTCCACCTCGTCCAGCGGCACCGCGGCGGCCGGATCGGCGCGGAACTCGAACAGGCCACGCAAGGTCATGTGGCGCCGGGTCTGGTCGTTGACCAGCTGCGAATATTCCTTGTAGGTCGACGCGTTGTTGGCGCGGGTGGCATGCTGCAGCTTGGCTACCATGTCGGGCGTCCACATGTGCTCTTCGCCGCGCACCCGCCAGGCGTACTCGCCGCCGACGTCCAGCGCAGTGGCCAGCACCGGGTCATCACCGTAAGCGGCCGCGTGCAGGCGCAGTGCCTCCTCGGCCACCTCGAACAGGCCGATGCCCTCGATGTTGGTGGTGGTGCCGGTGAAGTACTTGTCGATCAGATCGCGATTCAGGCCCACCGCCTCGAAAATCTGGGCGCCGGTGTAGGACATGTAGGTGGAAATGCCCATCTTGGACATCACCTTCTGCAGGCCCTTGTCGATCGCCTTGACGTAGTTGTGGGTGGCCTTGGCGCTGCTGATTCCGTCCGGGCCCGTGGCGAAGTGCCGCGCCAATACCTCCATCGCCAGGTACGGGTGGATCGCCTCGGCACCGTAGCCGGCCAGCAGCGCGAAGTGGTGCACCTCCCGTGCGGACCCGGTTTCCACCACCAGGCCGGCGCTGGTGCGCAGGCCCCTGGTGACCAGGTGCTGGTGAATGGCTGAGGTGGCCAGCAAGGCGGGTATGGCCACGCGCTCGCGATTGGCCTGCCGGTCGGACACGATCAGGATGTTGTGACCCTGGCCGATCGCATCGGTGGCCTGGGCGCACAGCGAGGCCAGTCGCGCCTCGATGCCGGCCTTGTCCCAGCTGGCCGGGTAGGTGATGTCCAGTTCGAAGCTGCGGAACTTGCCCTGTGAATACCGTTCGATGTCGCGGATCTTGGCCATCTCGGCAAAATCCAGGACCGGCTGCGACACTTCCAGGCGCAGCGGCGGATTGATGTTGTTGATGTCCAGCAGGTTCGGCTTGGGTCCGATGAAAGACACCAGCGACATCACCAGCTGCTCGCGGATCGGGTCGATCGACGGATTGGTGACCTGCGCAAACAGCTGCCGGAAATACTGGTACAGGGACTTGCTGCGATCTGACAGCACGGCCAGCGGCGAGTCGTTGCCCATCGCGCCGATCGCCTCCTGCCCGTCGTACGCCATCGGCAGCAGCTGGAACTTCAGGTCTTCCTGGGTGTAGCCGAAGGCCTGTTGGCGGTCGAGCAGGCTGTCGCCGGAACGTGCTTCGGCGTGTGCCTCGGGCAGGTCGTCGAGCTTGATGCGGATGTACTCGATCCACTGCTTGTAGGGCTTGGCGTTGGCGAGCTGGTCCTTCAGCTCCTTGTCGTCGATGATGCGGCCCGCTTCCATGTCGATCAGCAGCATCTTGCCCGGCTGCAGCCGCCATTTCTTCACGATGCGCGACTCGGCGATTGGCAGCACGCCGGCCTCGGAGGCTAGGATCACCAGGTCGTCGTCGGTGATGATGTAGCGGGCCGGGCGCAAGCCGTTGCGATCCAGCGTGGCGCCGACCTGACGGCCGTCGGTGAAGGCGATCGCGGCTGGACCGTCCCACGGCTCCATCATCGCCGCGTGGTACTCATAGAATGCGCGGCGGTTGTCGTCCATCAGGGTGTGACGTTCCCAGGCTTCGGGAATCATCATCATCATCGCGTGCGACAGCGGGTAACCCGCCATGGTCAGCAACTCGAGGCAATTGTCGAACGAGGCGGTGTCGGACTGGCCGGGATAGATCAGCGGCCACAACTTGGCCAGGTCCTCGCCGAGCACCGGCGAGGAGATCGCGCCGGTGCGCGCGTTCAGCCAGTTGACGTTGCCCTTGACCGTGTTGATCTCGCCATTGTGCGCGACCATGCGGTAGGGATGCGCCAGCTCCCATGCTGGAAAGGTATTGGTGGAGAAACGCTGGTGCACCATCGCCAGCGCCGACACCGCGCGCGGATCGGCGAGGTCGGGATAGTAGGTGCCGACCTGGTGGGCCAGCAGCAGGCCCTTGTAGACCACCGTGCGGGTGGACATCGACGGCACGAAATATTCCTGGCCGTGCTTGAGATTCAGCGCCCGGATCGCATGGCTGGAGGTCTTGCGGATCACGTAGAGCTTACGCTCCAGCGCATCGGGCACCATGATGTCCGGACCGCGTCCGATGAACAGCTGACGGATCACCGGCTCGCGCGCCTTCACCGCGCCCGACATCGGCATTTCGCCGTCCACATGCACGTCGCGCCAGCCCAGTACCACCTGGCCTTCGGCGCGCACGGTACGCTCCAGCTCCTGCTCGCAGGCCCGGCGCGAGGCGTGTTCCTTGGGCAGGAAGATCATGCCCACGCCGTACTCGCCCGGTGGTGGCAGCCGGATGCCCTTGAGCGCCATTTCCTCGCGATAGAGCTGGTCGGGTATCTGGATCAGGATGCCGGCGCCGTCGCCCATCAGCGGGTCGGCGCCGACGGCGCCGCGATGATTCAGGTTGCACAGGATCTGCAGGCCCTGCTCGATGATCTGGTGGCTCTTGCGTCCCTTGACGTGCGCGACGAAACCCACGCCGCAGGCGTCGTGTTCGTGCCCTGGATGATACAAACCCTGCGCGCGCGGCTGAGCCATGGCTGGAATTCCCGAGACAATAGGGGAGTGTCGACTATAGTGCGTCGCAACAAAGAGAAGCAAGAAAAATCAAATAGCCGTCTATAAGGCTGTATCCGGGGAAGCCGATCAGAAGAGCCTGGCCGGACTACGGGCCGGCAGTGCGCAAGCCGGGCACGCCCCACCGGCTTGGTCCGGCACCCCGGGACCATGCCGATCTCGTCATCGGGCGGGCCCTCTGCTAGCGTGCAGGTCGAAAGGTCCATGCGACGCGGGAACGATGACTTGATCCAGGGCTGGCTGCTGTTGCTGGTATCGCTGCTGTATGTCGGGGTGCTGTTCGTGGTGGCCTATGCAGGCGACCGACGGCCACTGTATCCGCGGCAGCCACGACTGCGGCCGATCGTCTACAGCCTGGCGTTGGCGGTGTACTGCTCGTCATGGACCTTCTATGGCGCGGTCGGCACGGCGGCGCGCGACGGCCTGGCCTACCTGTCGATCTATCTGGGACCGATCCTGCTGTTCGTGTTCGGCTTCGGCTTCCTGCGCCGGCTGCTGCAGGTGGTGCGCCAGCGCAGGATCACCTCGATCGCCGACTTCATTGCCGCCCGCTTCGGCAAGTCGCACGGCCTGGCCGTTCTGGTGGCCGTGATCGCGGTGGTCGCGGTGGTGCCGTACATCGCGCTGCAGTTCAAGGCCGTTGCCGTGTCCTACGATGTCCTTGGCGGTGTTGCGTCCGGTGTGACCGGGACCGCTGGCATTGACAGTGCGCTGTGGTATGCAGTGCTGCTGGCGGCATTCGCGATCCTGTTCGGCACGCGCAGCATCGATGCGACCGAGCATCATCACGGCCTGATGCTGGCGATCGCCCTGGAATCGCTGATCAAGCTGCTGGTGTTCGTGGCCATCGGCGTCTACGCGCTGCAGCATGGTCCTGGCCTGCTCGAAACGGTGCAACGTCCGTTGCGGCAACTCCACCACGGTTTGCCACCGGGTTTCCTGACCCAGACCATGCTGGCGCTGTGCGCCATGTTCTGTCTGCCACGGCAATTCCAGGTTGGCCTGGTCGAGTGCGAGGATGTGGAAGATCTCGGGCGTGCGCGCTGGTTGCTACCGCTGTATATGGTCATCGTCAGCCTGGCGGTGCTGCCGATCGTGGCCGCCGGCGCCCAGCTGCCGCAGGTCAGTGCCGATACCGCCGACGCCTGGGTGCTCACCCTGCCTCTGGCGCATGGCGATACCGGTCTGGCGCTGCTGGCCTTCATCGGTGGATTCTCGGCGGCGACCGGTATGGTGATCGTGGCCTCGGTGGCGCTGTCGACGATGATCAGCAACGATCTGGTCATGCCCGTCTTGCTGCGCATCCCGCGCTTGCGGCTGGAGCTGCGCAGCGACCTCTCGCGCCTGCTGCTGGGCATACGTCGCGTCGCCATTGTCGTGCTGGCGTTGATGGCCTACGTCTACTACCGGGTCGCCGCCAACGCGGAGCACCTCGACGCCATCGGCTTGATGGCCTTTGTCGCGGTGGCGCAGTTCGCGCCAGCGCTGGTCGCCGCGTTGTACTGGCGCGGCGCCAGCCGTCCTGGTGTGATGCTCGGCCTGGCCGGCGGCTTCGCGATGTGGCTGTACACGATGCTGCTGCCGGTCCTGCTGCGCTCCGACCGGTGGCTTCGGGTTGGCCCGTTTGGCTGGGACTGGCTGCGCCCGCAGGCACTGTTCCACTTGAGCGGTTGGGATCCGGTGATGCACGGCACCTTCTGGTCGCTGCTGGTGAACGTGAGCTGCCTGGTGTTCTTCTCGCTGCGCTTCCGGCCAAGCCTGGAGGAACGTTTGCATGCGGCGATGTTTGTCGCTGCCGATTCGACCCGACGCAGCGGTACCGGCGATTGGCGTGGGCGGGTGGCCGTCGCCGACTTGCAGACAATTGCCCAGCGCATCGTGGGCGGACGCGGCAGCGCCCGCGCCTTCGAGGACTACGCGCGGCGCCGCGGCCGACCGCTGCTACCAGGCGAGGCGGCCGACCACGCCTTGATCCAGCATACCGAGCGGCTGCTCGCCTCGGCGGTGGGCGCGGCCAACGCCCGTCGCATCCTGATCAGCGCCCTGTCCGGCAGTGGCCTGGACCTGGCTGAATCGATGGCCTTGCTGGATGAGGCCTCGCAGGAGCTGCGCTTCAACCGCGAGCTGTTGTCCACCACCCTGGAAAACGTCTCGCAGGGCATCAGCGTGGTCGATGCGAACATGTGCCTGGTGGCGTGGAACCGGCGCTATCTGGAGTTGTTCGACTACCCCGAAGGCATGGTGTATGTCGGCGTGCAGGTGGCCGAGTTGATCCGCTGGAATGCCGAGCTGGGCGAATGCGGCCCCGGCGAAGTGGACGGCCATGTGGCCAAACGCATCGACCACATGCGCGCCGGTTCCTCGCACCTGTTCCAACGCGTTCGCCCCGACGGTACGGTGATCGAAATGCGTGGCCGCCCGCTCCCGGGCGGCGGCTATGTCACCACCTATTCGGATGTCACCGCCTACAAGCAGGCCGAACAGGCCTTGATCGAGGTGAACGAGACGCTGGAGCAACGGGTCGAACAGCGCACCGCCGAGCTGTCCGAAGCGCTGGTCGCCACGGCCGAGGCGCGTCGCGCCGCCGAGACGGCGAACGTCTCCAAGACGCGCTTCCTGGCCGCGGCCAGCCACGACCTGCTGCAGCCGCTCAACGCCGCGCGCCTGTTCACCTCGGCCCTGCGTCAGTATCCGGGACTCGATGCAGAGGCCAGTGGCCTGGCCGAACGGATCGACGCGTCGTTCCGTGCCGCCGAGGATCTGCTCGACGCCTTGCTGGATACCTCGCGCCTGGATACGGGTCATTACCACCCGGAGATTGCCGCCTTCGCGTTGTCGGAGCTGTTTGATTCACTGCAGGCACAGTTCGCCGTGGTGGCCGACCGTCGCGACTTGCGCCTGCGCGTGGCGACCACCACCTTGGCCGTGCGCAGCGACCCGCAGCTATTGCGCCGGATCGTGCAGAACTTCCTCTCCAATGCGTTGCGCTACACCCGCAGCGGTAGCCTGCTGCTGGGGGCGCGGCGGGTGGGCCATGAAGTGCGCATCGAGGTATGGGACTCCGGCCCCGGCATCGTGGCGGAACAGCGCGCACGCATCTTTGATGAGTTCCAGCGACTGGACCAGCCGTCTCCCTGGGGAGAAAAGGGTCTGGGCCTGGGCCTGTCGATCTGCGATCGTCTGGCGGGCATTCTCAACCACCGGCTCGGCCTGCGTTCGCGGGTCGGGCATGGCAGTTGCTTCTCGGTGACTGTGCCGCGTACCGAGGAGGTGCCGAAGCGCCGCCAGCGCGTGCAGCGCGGCGGCACGGACGCGCAGCTGCCGTTGACGGTACTGTGCCTGGACAACGACACCACTATTCTCGACGGCATGCGCGCCCTGCTCGGTCGCTGGGGCGTGGACTGTCGGATGGCGGCGGATGTGGCGCAGGCGCGCAAGGAACTGGTGGCCGGAACGATCGACCTGATCCTGGCCGACTATCACCTGGCCAACGATGTCGACGGCCTGCAGGCCCTGCAGCAGTTGCGCGACACGCTGGGTGCACTGCCGCCGGTGGCGATGATCACCGCCGACGGCAGCAACGAGTTGAAATTGCGCGCGCGATCGCTGGGCTATCCAGTGCTGCACAAGCCGGTGCGACCGGCCGCGCTGCGCGCGCTGTTGACGGCGTTGTTGCGACGATAGCGGGCGCAGCGGGCGACGCCGTCAATCGGGATCGTCCGGCAGCGCCGGCAGGCTTTCCTGATCGACCGCCAGCTCGCTGGCGATCAAAGCGACCTGGGTGCGGTTGTTGACGCCGAGCTTGCGCATGATCGCCGTCATGTGTGCTTTCACGGTCGCTTCGGAAACGCCGAGTTCCCAGGCGATCTGCTTGTTGAGCAGGCCCTCGGCGATCATCGTCATCACGCGAAACTGCTGCGGCGTCAGTGCGGCGACCTGCGCGGCGGCCGCGGCTTCGTCGGGTCTGAGCTCGCCGGCGCTGCCGAGCAGGGCCGGCGGCAGCCACACGTCGCCCTCGAGCACGGTGTGGATCGCCGCCACGATGTCGGCCCCGTCAGTGGACTTGGGGATATACGCCGAGGCGCCATGCGCCAGGGCGCGGCGCGCCACCTGCGCCTCCTCATGACCGGACACCACGATGGTCGGCAGGCCCGGATACTGGCCGCGGATGTGCGCCAGCGCGGAGTAGCCGCGGGCGCCGGGCATGTGCAGGTCGAGCAGCAGCAGCTCGGCCTCGGGGAACGCCTCGATCAAGGCGAGCAGTGCATGCAGGCTGTCGGCATGGTGTACCTGAGCCTGCGGCAACGCGTTCAGCACCGCACGCTGCAGCGCGTCGCGAAACAGCGGGTGGTCGTCAGCGATCAGGATGTCGGGCATTTTCAGGCCGGGAATCGGAAGCGCGGAATGGGGAATCGGTGGGTGCTTCGAAGCATTCCCGACCCCCGATTCCCGATTCCCGCTATTTGATCAGCCGCTCGTCCACCAGGTTCTTCACCACGCCGGGGTCGGCCAGGGTGGTGATGTCGCCGAGCTGGTCAGGGCGGTTCTCGCCGATCTTGCGCAAGATGCGGCGCATGATCTTGCCCGAGCGGGTCTTCGGCAGGCCGGGTGCCCACTGCAGATAGTCCGGCGTGGCGATCGGGCCGATTTCCTTGCGCACCCAGACGATCAACTCCTTGCGCAACTCGTCGCTGCCGATCTCGCCGGCGATCAGGGTGACGTAGGCGTAGATGCCCTGACCTTTGATGTCGTGCGGGCAACCAACCACCGCCGCCTCGGCGACTTTCGGGTGCGCCACCAAGGCGCTTTCCACCTCGGCGGTACCCAGGCGGTGACCGGAGACGTTGATCACGTCGTCGACCCGGCCGGTGATCCAGTAGTAGCCATCCTCGTCGCGACGGGCGCCGTCGCCGGTGAAGTAATTGCCGGGATAGGCGGTGAAGTAGGTTTCAATGAAGCGCTGGTGGTCACCGTAGATGGTGCGCACCTGGCCCGGCCAGGAATCGGTGATCAGCAGGTTGCCCTCGGCCACGCCTTCGCGCACCTGTCCATCGGTATCGACGATGGCCGGCTTGACACCGAAAAACGGCAGGGTGGCCGAGCCTGGCTTGGTGGCGATCGCGCCGGGCAGTGGCGAGATCATGATGCCGCCGGTCTCGGTCTGCCACCAGGTGTCCACGATCGGGCAGCGCTCGTCGCCGACCACGCGGTGATACCACTCCCAGGCTTCCGGATTGATCGGTTCGCCGACCGAGCCGAGCAGGCGCAGGCTGGCGCGCGAGCATTTCTTCACCGGTTCCTCGCCTTCGCGCATCAAGGCGCGGATCGCGGTGGGTGCGGTGTAGAAGATCGTCACCTTGTGCTTGTCCACCACCTGCCAGAAGCGGCTGTAGTCGGGGTAATTCGGTACGCCCTCGAACATCACCGTGGTGGCGCCGTTGCAGAGCGGACCGTACACCACATAGCTGTGGCCGGTGACCCAGCCCACATCGGCCGTGCACCAATAGATATCGTCCTCGCGCAGGTCGAACACCAGTTCGTGGGTGTAGCTGATGAACACCAGGAAGCCGCCGGTGCTGTGCTGCACGCCCTTGGGCTTGCCGGTGGAGCCGGAGGTATACAGCACGAACAGCGGATGCTCGGCTTCGACCGGGGTCGGCGGGCAATCGGTCGACTGGCCTTCCATCAAGGTGTGGTAATAGCGGTCGCGCGGCGACTGCATCGGTACCGCGCCACCGGAATGACGCACCACGATCACGGTTTCCACGCTGTTGGTGCCGGGACGCTCCAGCGCGGTGTCCACGTTGGTCTTCAGCGGGATGTGCTTGCCTGCGCGCAGGCCCTCGTCGGCAGTGACCACGATCCTGGCCTGCGAATCGGCGATGCGCCCGGCCAGCGAATCGGGCGAGAAGCCACCGAATACGACCGAGTGGATTGCTCCCAGGCGCGCGCAGGCCAGCATGGCCACGGCGGCTTCCGGAATCATCGGCAGGTAGATCGCCACGCGGTCGCCCTTGACCACGCCCAGGTTCTTCAGCGTGTTGGCGAACTTGCACACCTCGGCGTGCAGCTCGCGATAGGTGATCTTGCGCGAAGTATTCGGGTCGTCGCCCTCGAAGATGATCGCCACCTTGTCGCCGCGCTTTTCCAGCTGGCGGTCGAGGCAGTTTGCGCTCACGTTGAGCTCGCCGTCCTCATACCAGCGGATGTACAGGTCTTTGGGGTCGAACGAGACGTTCTTGATCACCGTCGGGTGCTTGATCCAGTCGAGTCGTTCCGCGATGCGACCCCAGAACGCCTCCGGATCCTTGATCGATTCGGCATACAGGCGGGTGTATTCATCCTTGCCGATACGTGCCTTCGCGGCGAATTCGGGGGGGGCCGGATAGAGCTTCGACATGGCTAGTCTCCTGTAGCTGGTGGGCTTAGGGTACGGGATCGCCCCGTGAAGGCAGCGACATTGCCCGAGTGTAGCCGCGTCGCCAGTCGGGTGACTCGCTCCAGCCATGCGACTTTGGTCGAAGTTAGACGAATGGCGAATGGCGCGCATGACCACGCATGACCATGCTCGACCCGACGGCCAACCCGCGCGACCGGGTTGCGCGCCACAGTTGCAGTTGAACCGCGTGTGTCCCGAGCGATTGATCGGAAGCAATCGGGAAGGCTTCAAGACTTACGCAGCAGGGCGGCCTCTGCGTTCTGCTCCAGACCACCATCCAACGGGGAGTTCCCGGCCATGAGCAACGAACAGTCACAGACCACCTTCTCCAACCCGGCACCGTTGGGTCTGGCCGGCTTCGCGCTGACCACCTGGCTGTTGAGCATGATCAATGCCGGCTGGTACACCGGCGATGCGATGAACATGGTGCTCGCCGTCGCCCTGGCGTTCGGCGGGACGGCGCAGATGATTGCCGGGGCGATGGAGCTGCCGCGCGGCAATACCTTCGGCGCCACCGCCTTCATCAGTTATGGCGCCTTCTGGTGGTCCTTCGCGTTGTTCGTGCTGTTCCTGCACGACAAGGTGCCGGCGAGCTTCGTCGGTTGGTATCTGTTCCTGTGGGGCGTGTTCACGTTCTACATGTGGATCGCCAGCCTCAAGGCGCCGCGCGCTCTGCAGCTGGTGTTTCTGGCGCTGTGGATCACCTTCTTCCTGCTGGCAGCCGGTGACTGGACCGGGATGGCCGCATTGCACGTGGCTGGCGGCTATGGCGGTCTGATCACCGCGGCACTGGCGTTCTATCTGTCTGCGGCCGAGGTCATCAACGAGACACATCAGCGCACGGTGCTGCCCATCGGAGCTCCGCCGACGCGGTAACGCCATCAGTGCCTGCTGCCGGGCGTCGGTCCAGCCCGGTGCCGGCGGGTCGGGTGCAGCGGGATCCGTCGCCACTGCCCTCGAACGGTTGATCGCGATTGCTCTCACCTGAACCGAAGGCGCCGGCTCCAGCGAGTTGCTTCACCGGTTTCCGCAATGAATCGCACGCAGAACCGTGCCAGCTGTCGTCTCCCGTGCGCTTCTCGGGTCGACCTTGATGGAGCCCGGGTGCTTTCAGCCAGGCGCATCCATGGACAGTTCCCCGGTGGTGCCGGCGAGTGCACGACAAGGGCTGATCGAATCGAGCAGAGGAAGACATCCATGAAACGAAATACCTTGTTTTGCGCAGTCGCGGTGGCCCTGGGGTTCGTATTGACCGCGCCGGTGCTGGCCCAGTCCGCGGGCGACCAGGATCAGGTCGTGGAGCTGACCAGACTGGTCAAGCAGCAGCAGCAGCAGCTCAACCAGCAGCAGGCAGATCTGCAGCTTATGCGGGACCGCCTGAACCAGCTCGAGAACAGGGCGCAGCAGCAGCAGGCCCAAGTGGGCCCGGCACCGGCACCCGCCGCGCCGGCCGTGGTGAAGCCGGTTTTCACCAGTGCGCCGGGGGTGTCGGTCGCGTTGCACGGTTTCGTCAGCGCCACCGCGTTCAACCAGGACCGCAGTTTCATCTTCGGCAATGGCCAGAACGCCCTGTTTCCGGAGCCAGGTTCGCAGGGTTCGCTGAGCGGTGTCGACGTGCGCAATACGCGCTTCTGGCTGGATTTCAGCGGCGCCAAATTTGCCGGCGACTGGAGCGGCGGTGGCCGCATCGAGATGGATTTCTTTGGTGGTTTCAATGGCACCGGCGCCTTCAGTCAGGAGCAGCCGACGCCGCGACTGCGTCAGGCCTACATGGACCTGGGCAATGCGGACGCCGGCACCAAGATCCGTATCGGCCAGCAGTGGGATCTGATGTTTCCGATCGACAACTCGCCGGCGTCGCTCTCGCATATCGCCTTCCCGTTGGGCTATGCCACCGGCGTGGTTGGCTGGCGTTTTCCCGGCGTGGTGCTGATGCAGGATCTCAATCATGGTTCGAGCGGCGCCCAGTGGCGCCTGGACGTGGGCGCGTTCGAAGGCAGCTGGAACGGACCGGGTAACAACGTCAACTATCTGACCGCCGGCAACCCAGGATTCCGTCCGCAAATCGAGGCCCGCCTGCATGTGCAGGACAAGACCTGGCTGGCCTATGCCGTCGCGCACTACAGCGAGGTCGATCTGCGCGGGGTTGGCGGCACGGCAGCCACGCCGATCAAGGACAAGATCGACAGCGTGGGCTACGAACTGGGTGGCCAATGGAAGCCTGGCGCATTCATCTTCAAGGGTCTGGTCTACAGCGGCACAGGTCTGGGCGAGATCTTCGGCGCGATGGCGCAGTTCGGCGACATCGATGAGACCGGCGGCTATGTGCAGGCCGGCTACGCCTTCACGCCGAACTGGAGTGCGAATCTGTTCTACGGCTTCAGCAAGCCCGACAGCGAGGATGTGATTGCCTGGATGGGCCACGGATCAAGCGGCTGGCTCAAGAACTGGCAGACGGCACTCAGCCTGCAATACACCGCCGGGGATTATGATCTCGGCATCGAATGGATGTACGACAAGCTCGACAGCACCAGCAACGGCGTGGATCGCGAGACCACCAGTGGAAATCAGCTGAGTCTGAGCGCGCTCTATCACTTCTGAGTCGAATGGCACTCGGCTGGCGCCGTCATCCCCGCGAAAGCGGGGATCCCGTGTCTTTCATCTTGCCCGGAATGCTTGAAGTCACTGGATTTCCGCTTTCGCGGGAATGACGTAGTTGTCAGTTGCAACTTCAAGCAAGTGCCATTCATATCCGAGCCCCTTCGCCGTCCCGATGCGTCGAGTGAACCTGCCCGCAAGCCGCCGCGACACGAGTTCGCGGCGGCTTTTCTGCCGTTCGGGGCGGGTTACCGGTCGATCGGGGCCATCCGGCGCCGTCTGCAACTCGAAGGCAGCTATCCGCGGGCAGATTTTCAGCATCCGTGATGGCGCGCCTTGGGGGCTCGGCTGCGTGAACGCTATGCTGGCGTCCAAAGCCCACGCGCGAGTTGCAGGAGATGGTGCATGAACGTCGCCGCAAGCTATGTCCATGGCGCCAGTGCCCAGCCGCTGTTGGGCGAGACCATCGGCGCCTTGATCGATCGCATTGCGGCGACCCATCCGCAACGTCCCGCCCTGGTGGTTCGTGCGCAGGACGTACGGCTGAACTATCGTCAATTCCACGCCCAGGTCGAGCGCGTTGCCGCCGGGCTGCTGGCCTTGGGTCTGACCCCGGGCGATCGCATCGGTATCTGGGCACCGAACCGCGCCGAATGGGTGGTGCTGCAGTTCGCCGCGCCGAAGGCCGGGCTGATCCTGGTCAACATCAATCCAGCCTATCGCACGTACGAGCTGGAATACTCCTTGAACAAGGTGGCGTGCCGCGCACTGGTGCTGTCGCGGAGTTTCAAGACTTCGCACTACCTGGAGATCCTGACCGAGCTGGCGCCGGAGCTGGCCAGTTCGGAACCGGGCCGGCTGCAGGCGGCGCGCTTGCCGGCGTTGCGCGACGTGATCCTGCTCGGCGATAAACCGGCACCCGGTACGCACAGCTGGTCCGAGCTGGCGGCGCTGGGTGATGTCGACGCGCTGGCGCGACTGCACGTAGCCGAGCAGACGCTGGGTTTCGACGACCCGGTCAACATCCAGTTCACCTCCGGCACCACCGGTGCGCCCAAGGGCGCCATGCTGACCCATCACAACATCGTCAACAATGGCTGGTTCATCGGTGAGGCGATGCACCTGAGCGAGCACGACAAGCTGTGCATCCCGGTGCCGTTCTACCACTGCTTCGGCATGGTGCTGGGCAACCTCGCCTGTGTCACCCATGGCGCTTGCATGGTGATTCCCGGTGAGGGCTTCGATCCGCTGACCACCCTGAAGACGGTGGCCGAGGAGCAATGCACCGGCCTGCACGGCGTGCCCACCATGTTCATCGCCGAGCTGGAGCACCCCCGTTTCGCCGAGTTCGACCTCACTTCGCTGCGCACCGGCATCATGGCCGGTTCGCCGTGCCCGATCGAGGTGATGCGCCGGGTAGTCAGCGAGATGCACATGGAGCAGATCACCATCGCCTACGGCATGACCGAGACCAGTCCGGTGAGTTTCCAGACCGTGCCGGACGATCCACTGGAGCGCCGGGTCGCCAGCGTGGGCCGGATCCATCCCCACCTGGAAGTGAAGCTGGTCGGCGAGCAGGGCGAAGTGGTGCCGCGCGGCACGCCAGGTGAGCTGTGCACGCGCGGCTATTCGGTGATGCTCGGTTACTGGGACGACGAGGTGCGTACCCGCGAGGCTATCGACGAGGCGCACTGGATGCACACTGGCGATCTCGCGGTGATCGACGCGGATGGCTATTGCAGCATCGTGGGTCGGCTCAAGGACATGATCATCCGCGGCGGCGAGAACGTGTATCCACGCGAGATCGAGGAGTTCCTCTACAGCCACCCCAAGATCCAGGATGTCCAAGTGTTCGGCGTACCCGACGCGAAGTTCGGCGAACAGGTGTGTGCGTGGATCTGCCTGCGCGAAGGCAGCCAGGTCAGCGAGGCAGAAATCCAGGATTACTGCCGCCACCATCTCGCCTACTACAAGGTGCCGCATTACGTGCGCTTCGTCGATGCCTTCCCGATGACGGTGACCGGCAAAGTACAGAAGTACCTGATGCGTGAGGTGATGGCGAGCGAGCTGGGGCCCTGACGATGGCAACCGGGGGCCCCAAGTCACGACGGCTGAGATGCTCTCGCACGCCACTGTGCCGAACTTCGCCGCCCCCCGCGTTTTCCGATCAGCTCCGCGGCTACTACCAAGAAGGCCTAATAAGGCCTGTGGGGGGCTGGTATCGACCGGCTCCTTCACGCGCCCATGAGGACGAATGGGTTGCACTGTCGGAAACTGCTTACGCGTTGGTTCGCCACGGCCCGCACAGGAGCAACCGGTGTCCTCATTCGCGATTTACCTTGTCGGCATGATCGTCGTCATTGGCGGGCTGGCCTACATCGCCACGTTGCTGCACGTGCCGAACCCATGGATCATCGGCGGTGCCGTGGTTCTGCTTGGCATGGGCATTCTCGGTGCGGTCACCCAGACGCGCCGCAAGGATCCACCGGAAGGGTGATGCGCGAAGAACGGGCTTGCGGGCCCGCTCTTGGTCCTCTCGATCCGCTCAGTTCGTTGCCGGAAGATACTTGCCGAACCATTCCAGGGCCCGTTGCAGCACGTCACGCTGGTGGGCGGGGTTGACGAAATGGTGGCCTTCATCGGGATATACCACCAGCGAGGTGGGCACGCCCTGCGCGCGCAGCGCATGCCACATCTCGAACGATTGCGGCGCCGGGCATTCTGCATCACGCTCGCCGACCACGATCAGCATCGGTGTCTTCACCTGCTTGATGAAGTTGATCGCCGAGCTCTTCGCGTACACCGCCGGGTTGTCGTAGACAGTGGCACCGAAGAATGGCGGCATCCACTGGTCGATCAGGTTCTGGCCGTAATAGCTCTGCCAGTTCGAGATGCCGGCGCCGGCGACCACTGCCCGGAAGCGCTGGGTCTGGGTCGGCGCGAACATGCTCATGAAGCCGCCGTAGCTCCAGCCAGTCAGACCGAGCCGCTTGTCGTCGACCGGAACTTTCTTCTCCACCGCGTCGACGCCGGCCAGGATGTCGCGCAAATCGCCGTAGCCAAAGTCCTTGCGGTTGGCCTGCACATAGGCCTCGCCCTGACCGAAGCTGCCGCGCGGGTTCGGCATGAACACGAAATAGCCCAGCGCGGAGAACGGTACCGCACCGTAACCCACGCCCGGCCAGCGCGGGATCACGGCGCTGGCCGGCCCGCCATGCACCACCACAATCATCGGGTAGGTCTTGTTCGGGTCGTAGTGGGCCGGGTACAGCAGCCAGCCCTGGTTGTGGAAGCCCTCGTTGTTCCACTCCACCGACTCGGCCCGGCCCCACGACGGCTTCAGGTCGGCATTGACTGCCGTGACCGCAGGTGGCGGTGCCTCGCCCAGTGCGCCGGCATGGACTTCGAAGGCGCTGGCGTACGAACTCTGCACGAAGGCGAGTTGCCGCTGGTCGGCCGACAGCGACATCGCCATCGAGGCGCTGCCGTCGCCGATGCGCGCAGGCACCGTGAAATAAAGCTTCTGCTGCCGGGCTGCGTCCATGCCCACGCGGTAGCTCGCCAACTGGCTGTGACCATTGCGGATCTGGCTGACCAGCATCGACTCTGGGCCGGTCCAGGCCAGCCAGGTTGGGGTGACGTGGATACCCGGGGTCAGGTTGCTGGGCGCGCCACCTTTTGCCGGCACTGCGTAGAGGTCGCCGCCGGTGGCACCCTGGTCGCTCATCAGGCCACCGATGAAGGCGATCCGCGAACCGTCCCGCGACCAGCGCGGCAGCCCGATCTGCAGGCCGTGCAGCGAGCCGCTGTTCGTGTCGGCAGGATCGACCAGCCTGGTGGCGGTGGCATCCGGTTGCGCCGCTTGTACGTACAACCTGCCGATCCACCAGTTGTTGTCGCCCGGGGGCTTGGCCGCGGTGTAGGCGATCGACGTGCCGTCCGGCGACCAGTCGAATTCGTAGGCGTACCTGTTGGCCGGTGTCAGCTCGTGCAACTTGCCGCTGGCCAGGTCGATGCTGGCCACCCGCTGCACCTCGATGCCGCTCACCCCGATCTCGCCGGCGGGCCGCTTCGCCGCCGCCACCGCGCTGGCGTGGCGGGTGGCGCCGGCCACGTAGAGGAAGCCCAGCGACTTGCCGTCTGCGGTCCATTGCAGTGCGTGCACGTAACCGTCGAGCTGCGCCAATCGCACGGGCCTGCCGCGGCCGCTGGTGTTGGCGAGATAGATGGTGTTGTGCATCATCTGGGTGCTGGTGAGGTCGATCTTGCAATGGGAGATGAAGGCGAGCCGGCGTGAATCCGGCGCCCAGGCGATGCCCGATTCGGCACAGGTGCCGGGCTTCCCGGCCGCGCTGATGGCATGCGCATGGCTGCCATCGGCGGCTGCCACCTCGATCGCAGGCTTGCCCTCACGCTCGATCACCCAGGCCAGTTGCTTGCCGTCCGGCGAGATCGCAACCGCCTGGATCGACCGTGCCTTGCCCAGTTGGGCCAGCAGTTGCTGGATGCGCGGGTCGACCGGCTTCGAGTCAGTGGCCGCTGCCGGTGCCAAGGCGATGGCCAGCAGGCACAACGAGACAAAAAGCAGGCTGCGTTTCAGCATGGGACACTCCGATTGAGGAATCCCCACGCTACAACGTGCCTCGCACGCACGCCAGGTGCGGTAGGACGGGCACAGCCCGCCGGATCGTCATCACGGCCGGAAGCTGGCGGGCAGTGCCCGCCGTACTTCAGGGTCATGTCATCAGCACGTGCCGTCCGCTTCGAGGTGGTAGCGCGTGGCCACCTCGACTTCGTCTTTCGAACCCAGGAATACCGGCACGCGCTGATGCAGACTGGTGGGCTGGACTTCCATGATCCGCTGGCGACCGGTGGTGGCCGCGCCACCGGCCTGCTCGACGATGAAGGCCATCGGGTTGGCCTCGTACATGAGGCGCAGCTTGCCGCCCTGTTGTTCGGTCCTCGCGTCCAGCGGGTAATAGAACACGCCGCCGCGGGTCATGATGCGGTGCACGTCGGTCACCATCGAGGCGACCCAGCGCATGTTGAAATCCTTGCCGCGAGGCCCGGTCTTGCCGGCCAGCAGTTCGCCGATGTAGCGCTGCATCGGCGCCTGCCAGTGGCGCTGGTTGGACATGTTGATGGCAAACTCCGCGGTTTGCCCGGGAATGCGCATGTCGCGCCGGCTCAATACGAAGCTGCCCGCTTCGCGATCCAAAGTGAACTCGTGCGTGCCGTGACCGAAGGTCAGCACCAGCACGGTCGCTGGGCCGTACACTACATAGCCGGCCGCGAGTTGTTTGGTACCTGGTTGCAGGAAATGCTCGGCCTTGGGCTCGGTGACGTGATCGGGGCAGCGCAATACCGAGAAGATCGTGCCAACCGAAACGTTGACGTCGATGTTGGAGCTGCCGTCCAGCGGATCGAACAGCAGCAAGTGGTTGCCCTTCGGGTACATGTCGGGAATCTGCTGCGGGTCTTCCATTTCCTCCGAAGCGCAGGCGGCCAGGTGACCACCCCAGGCGTTCGCTTCGAGCAGGATCTCGTTGGAGATCACGTCCAACTTCTTTTGCGCCTCGCCCTGCACGTTGATGCTTTGTACGCCCTCGCTGCCGGCCATGCCCAGCACGTCGCCGAGCGCGCCCTTGCTGGTGGCCGCCGCGATGCGCTTGCACGCGCGGGCCACCACTTCAATCAGCAGCGAAAGTTCGGCGTTGATGTACCCGGCGCGGCGTGCCTCGATCAGGAATTGGGTCAGCGAGACGGATTTCATGTCGGATCCATGGCAGGTGAAACATCTATTGTCGCATTTGCCGACTCACCGCACGTCCGGGCCGGTGCCCGAGCTGCCGGTTCTCTGTGCCATTGTCGAGTGGGTGACGTCGCCGCTGCCGCAGAGTTGGCGCCAACCTCGTCCAACTGATTCATCGGGTACCGGCCCGGGCGCCCAGTGGGTGTCGCCTGGCTGGGCCCGTGCAGACCGGCCGGCGTGTCAAAGCGCCTGCGGCCGCGGTACGCTGAACGGGTTCGTCCGGATCACGACGTTTCGCCTGCGCGACGTGGCACCTGGTCCGGGATCCCCGTCCGTCCTGCCAAGGAGCTCGCGTGAAAGTTGCCTCGAGGATCACCCGTCTGGCCTTGTTCGCCCTGATCCTGGGCGTGCTGTCGCTGGCCCACGCCGCCACTGCGCCGGCCAGTGCCCCCGCCGGCAGCGTGGACGCGCAATTCAAGCACATCTACAGCACCGAATGGGCCTGGCGCACCGGTCACCCCGGGGCCGGCGCATCCGCCGCGTCGTCGGACAACGAACGGCTCGATGATGTCGGCGCGGCCAGCCAGCAGCGACGCCTGGAATACTGGCAGCGCGTGCTCAGGCAGCTTGAGGACATCGACGTGGCCCAGCTGTCGTCGACCAACCGGGTCAATTTCGAGGTGTATCACGCGCAGATCAGCAACCTGCTGGCCGACCAGGAATTCAAGACCTGGCAGATGCCGTTCAACAGCGACTCGGCGTTCTGGTCGGATATTGGCTACGAGCTGGGCGGCAATCGCCTGCGCACCCTTGCCGATTACCGGAAATATCTCGACCGGTTGGGCCAGATCCCGGCCTACTTCGACCAGCAGATCGCCAATATGCGGCTCGGCCTCAAGCGCGGCTTCAGCGTGCCGCGCGAGGTGCTGCAGGGACGCGACGTGTCGATCGCCGCAGTGGCCGATCTGAAGGATCCCACCCAGAGCAGCTTCTACGCGCCGTTCAAGCAGTTGCCGGCTTCGGTCTCCGTCGACCAGGCGCAGGCGCTGCAAGGGCAGGCACTGCAACGCATCCGCGATGATGTCATTCCCGCCTACGCCAAGCTGCTGACGTTCTTCCGCGACGACTACGTGCCGCAGGCGCGCATCACCCTGGCCGCGGAGGATCTTCCCGATGGCAAGGCGTTCTATCGCCAGCAGATCCGCGAGTACACCACGCTCGACCTGACGCCCGACCAGATCCACCAGATCGGCCTGGACCAGGTGGCAAAAATCCACGCGCAGATGCTCAAGGTGATGAAGGACACCGGTTTCAAGGGTGATTTTCCGGCCTTCCTGGCCTTCCTGCGCAACGATCCCCGGTTCTATGCCAAGAGCCCGCAGGAATTGCTCGACAAGAGCGCCTGGGTGGCCAAGGAAGTGGACGGCCAGATGTCGAAGTTCTTCGGCCACCTGCCACGCGCGCGCTTCACCATCAAGCCGGTACCGGCCGACATTGCGTCGTATTACACCTCCGGTCGCGGTGGTGCGGGCGTCTACCTGGTCAACACCTATGACCTGAAATCACGGCCGCTGTACAACGTGCCGGCGCTGACCCTGCACGAGTCCTATCCCGGCCATGCGCTGCAGCTCGAACTGGCCGCGGAACGGCAAGGCCAACCCGCGTTCCGCCGCCAAGGCTACATTTCCGCCTACGGCGAGGGTTGGGGCCTGTACTCCGAATACCTCGGCAACGAGATGGGCATCTACAAGACGCCGTACCAGAAGTTCGGTTTTCTCACCTATCAGATGTGGCGCGCCTGTCGGCTGGTGGTGGATACCGGCATCCATCACCTCGGCTGGACGCGGCAGCGCGCGATCGACTACCTGACCAGCAACACCGCGCTGTCCGACCGCGAGATCGCCAACGAAGTGGATCGCTATATCAGCTGGCCCGGCCAGGCGCTCTCCTACGAACTGGGCTACCTGAAGATCCGCGAGCTGCGCGCCAGGGCGGAACAGGCGCTGGGTCCGCAATTCGATATCCGCCGCTTCAATGACACGGTGCTGTCGACCGGCTCGGTGCCGCTGCCGGTGCTGGAAAAGCGCATCGAGCATTTCATCGCCGATGGCGGTCCGGAACCAGACTACGGCTGCGATTGCGCCAAGGAAAAAGAGGCCGGCGGCCAGTGAGCGGCTGCGCGGCCGTCTGGCATTGACTGTAATTATGTAGTAACGTGACATACGACTTCACAGCGAGAGTTTCTTGCCATGAATGTTCATGCAACCAGCGTTGCCGAGATCTCCCCCCTTTACGCCGCACCGACGGAGGTGCTGGCGGGTCCGGCGCTGCGCACGTTTTTCCGCATGGCCGAGCAGTGGAAGCTGCGCATCGCCGACCAGCGCAAACTGCTCGGCGACCCGCCGGAGTCGACCTTCTACAAGTGGAAGCGCGAGCGCGATGCGGCGCTCGGTCGCGACACGCTGGAGCGGATCAGCTACCTGCTGGGCATCTGGCAGGCGCTGCAGATCCTGTTTCCCGATCCCGCCCAGGCTGATGCCTGGCTGCACAAGCCGAACACGGCGCCGCTGTTCGGCGGCCAGTCGGCACTGGAGCGCATGCTGTCGGGCAACGTCGCCGATCTGTACGTGGTGCGGCAATACCTGGATGCGCAGCGCGGCTGAGTGCGGTCGCGCGGAGCGAGACGACCGCGCGGCATGCTTCACGTCTGCCCCGGCCTGACCGGCGGGCCATTTTCATGGAACCCCGATGCCGACCGATCTTCCCCCGCTGAAACGCATTCGCTGGAGCCAGGCCTTTCGCATCGTGCCCAGCCGATTCCCCACGATCGGCGTGTACGATCGCGTGGCCGATCCGGCCGATCTCGATGCCGTGTTCGCGCTCGAGGCGATGACCAACCCGCGCCTGCGCGAGGAGGCCGGCCTGCTGCAACAGGTGTCGAAGGAGCGCCGCCTCAGCGGCCCCGGCTCGACTCCGGTGATGGCAGCATTCACCCATCTCAATCCCGAGGGCAGCCGCTTCTCGGATGGGACCTGGGGCGTGTTCTACGCCGCGCACAGCGTGGCCACCGCGGTCGAGGAAACCGTGTATCACCGCGAGCGGTTCCTCGCCGCCACCAGCGAGCCTGCCTGCGAGATCCAGATGCGCTGTTACCGAACCCGCCTGGACAGCCGGCTGCACGATATCCGCGGCGGCTGGCCCGCAGCCCATGATCCGGACAGCTACGTGGCCAGCGTGGCGTTGGCGCGCGACCTGCGTGGGGCGGAATCCAACGGCATCGTGTTCGACAGCGCGCGTCACGCCAGCGGGGAGTGCCTCGCCGCGTTCTATCCGGACGTGGTCGCCCCCTGCGTGCAGGCGCAGCACCTGATCTACCGCTGGGATGGCGCCAGTATCGCGCAGGTGCTGGAGGTGTCGGAGCTGGCGCGACCGCACTAGGAGCGTGGGCGGTAGAAACCAAGTGAGCGAGGCAAAGTGGTTTTGAGTCAGCTTTTTCGATCATTTGAGGCGAATAGCCGTAGCTATTCAACGAAAAGGAGCGGAAAAGATGGCCAAAACCACGAAGCCGCAGCCGCTTGTGTTTCTACCGCCCACGCTCCTAGGCTTGTCGGCACGACGCCTTGTACGGCGCCGCTCGAAGAAGACGGTCCCGCTGCTGGTGTTGCTCACTCTTCATCGCGATCAAACCCGGCGTCATGTTGGGGGCCTTGTTGCCGCGGATCCGCGAGCGTTATGCGTAGTGGAAGGTGGCGCGCAGCAAGCACGCCACCGGCGAGCCTCAGGTATCGGCACCGCTCGCCCAGCCCGCCCGATTGCCGCGAGTGAACACGCGGTCGCTGTCCAGCACGTCGCCTGCGGCATGGGTGGGCGACTCGCGCAGCTTCGCGTAGATCGGCGTGAAATCCGGCCGCGTGGCCTCGAACAACTGCTCGAACTTCTCGATCACGAAATACGTCTGCTGATAAGTATCGATGCGGTAGCGCGTATTCATCACGCGTTCCAGGTCGAAGCCGATGCGGTTGGGCGACGGCGAATCCAGGCAGTAGATCGACTCGCCCTTGGAGCTGACGATGCCGGCGCCGTAGATGCGCATGCCCTCTGGCGTCTTCATCAGGCCGAACTCCACCGTGTACCAGTACAGGCGGGTCAGGTTCATCAGCGCCTCGGGTCCGATCTTGAACGCCTTCATGCCGCCGCGACCGTAGGCCTGCATGTAGTCGGCGAACACCGGATTCAGCAGCAGCGGCACGTGGCCGAACATGTCGTGGAACAGGTCCGGCTCGCTGAGGTAATCGAGCTGGTCGGGCTTGCGGATCCACCAGCTGACCGGGAAGCGGCGATGGGCCAAGTGATCGAAGAACACCTCGTCCGGCAGCAGCCCCTCCACCGCCACGATCTCCCAATCGGTGGCGGCTTTGAGCACCGCATTGACCTCGCTGAACTTCGGGATGCCGCCGTTGCCCAGGCCGAAGCGCTCGACGCCTTGCATGAATTCGTTGCACGCACGTCCGGGCAGCAACTCGCGCTGGCGCCTGAACAAGGTGTCCCAGACCTCGTGGTCGGCCTTGCTGTAGCTGGCCCACGGCTGCTCGACCACGCCGGTGGCATAGACCGGCACGTAGCCACGATCCGTCTGTTGGTGCTCGACTTTGCGCGGTGCGGTGTTTTCCATGGCTCGCTCCAGGGCAGAAAACTCTTCTCAGCTTAGAGCGAATCGGCGGCACGAAGATTGTCTTGTGGCCCGACAAGCCCGACAAATTGCACTATTCTTGCGTGATACGTCCACATCACTACTGTCCGGTTAGAAATCAAACAAAATCAGCTGATTGCCGGATTCGCTTGAATCCGCGAGAGGTGGCTCGGCCTGCAAGGCGCATGACAGCTGGGTTTTCTCGAACACTGAGACCGACAAGATCTGTAGACAGGT